>R21__coassemble_371_pt1 | contig 37578 bp, 34 predicted proteins | sample R21__metabat2_high_PE_008 | metagenome-assembled genome bin R21
AAAATGAGGTGCATCATGTCGGGAAACACTTTCAAAACCGGAAAGATACTGAAGATCGTCCTAACGGCCGCGGCCTCGACCATACTGGCCGTCATACTGTTAATCGCCGGAATAACGGTTTATGCGGTCTCCCCTCACAAAAGACATTTCAACAAAGTCAGGCTCGTTTCAAATAATAAGTTTGACGGGTGTTATCTCTACCATGTCAGCAACAACAGCGGAAAGGTATATATCCTTAGAACACCAACTGACCTCAGGGAGCTCTATCCGGCTTCTGAAGATGATCCTTCTGATCTCGGAGAACAGGATCTTACGGTCAAAGCAAAGGGAATGGAGATCTACAGAACAGATCTGAGCGGGATCACATTATCCTATCCAACTATCGTTTACGAGTATGTCAGCGGGCAATGACCTGCCGTTCGATATAACCTGCAACGTCAAAATCGAATACTTCTTCCAGCATTCCGGGCGTGATCACCTCGCTGCTCGGGCCGTCAGCTAATATCGTCTTATTCTTCAGGAACACCGTTCTGCTGCAGATGTTCCGAGCCTGACCGAGATCATGGAAAACAGCCACGATGGTATTCCTGACATCACCGTACGGTGTTGCCGTCTTGCCTTCAGCCCACTTGCCGAGATAATCACAAAGCTCTGCACGGTACTTTATGTCGAGACTGCTTCCCGGTTCATCAAGAAATAAAAAAGGCGTTTCCTGCGCATATGTTCTTGCAAGCAAAACTCTTTGAAGCTGTCCTCCCGAGAGCTCTCCGAGAAGCCTGTCTTTGAGCTCATATACGCCGCAGTTTTCCATGCACTCTTCTGCATATTCCCTGTCCCTGTTCATGAAACCTCCGAAGAGTCCGTCAGTCCTGGCATACCTTCCAAGAAGGACCGTCTGATATACAGTGTACTGGAAATACATCTCACCCGCCTGAGGCATGAGTGCGATAAGCTTGGCAACATTTCTGCGTTTCATCTTTGACAAGTCATTTCCGTTTATGGTGACACTGCCTTCACAGTTAATGAGTCCGGCCATTACACGAAGGAGCGTCGTCTTTCCAGAGCCGTTCCTACCGCCGATAAAGACTCTCTCTCCGTCCTTTATCGAAAGATCGATGCTATCAAGAACTTTCCCGCTGCCGTATCCTGCGGAAACGTTTTTAAGCAGAAGCTCCATCAGACTTTCCTCCTTCCTTTAGCAAAGAATACATATGCGAAGAAAGGCGCGCCAACCAGTGCGGTAACCGCACCGACAGGGATCTCGCGCGGTGAGAGAACAGTTCTCGCCGCAAGATCACAAAGAGCCATAAATGCGCCGCCGTATATAAAAGACATCGGGATTACTATTCTGTGCGAAGGTCCGAAGATCCTTCTTACGATATGAGGAGCAGCGAGATCGATAAAACCGATAACGCCTGCAAACGCAACGGAAACGCCCGTCAGGAGCGACGCAACCAATATCGCCGTTATCCTGGTCTTCTTTACATCAACGCCCATGGAGCTTGCCTGAAGCTCACCGAACGTCAGTATGTCCAGACGCCCTGACAGCATGAAGAAAATGACAAATCCTGCAATTCCGGTAACGAAAAGGATCGCCGCGTGTGTCCAGTTCCTCGCCGAGAAAGAACCGGTCATCCACAGCCAGAGCTGCTTGCTGCGGTCTCCGTAAAAGGTCATCATAAAATTCATGATTCCGGTAACAAAGAGCGACAGGACCATGCCGATCAGAACTATCGTCTGATTCGAAACGCTCCTGTCGATCCTGGATGCCAGAAGTATCGATAAAACAACGGTTATAAGGCCAAAGACAAATCCAGCCAGCGGGAGCATGAATCCTTCAAGTCCAGAGAGTGTAAAACCGCACAGAAGAACAATGCCCGCTCCGAGAGAGGCACCGGAAGATACGCCGAGAGTATATGAAGAAGCAAGCGGATTCTGCAGTACGGCCTGCATTACGGCGCCGCTTAAGGAAAGAGCCCCTCCGACCAGAAACGCAGTGATTGCCCGCGGCATACGTATGGTCCAGAAGATCGAATCAGTCATAGGATCAACATCTGCCGGCAAAGGTTTCCCCGTGATGTGACTGCCGATGATCTTGAGGAGATCCGAAACCGAAATATAAACGCTTCCCGCTCTGATGGCAAGAAGCAATATAAACAGGCAGGCCGCAAGGGATAGCGCAATGCCAATCCCTGCGGCCTTTCTGCTGTTATTTCTGTTGTCAGGTATTCCCTGCTCTTTCATTTTTAAGATCAGGCAGCTGCCTTTGTGGATTCAGTTGTCTCGTTTGAACCTGCGATGCCCTTGATCTTCTCGACAGTGTCCTTGAGAGCCTTTTCGATATTCTTGGAAAGGTCTGTGAATATATCGGGATAGATATCCTTGATCCATTCAAGAGCAGCATCAACTACATGGTTGTTAGGCTGCATTGAGAGATTAGGATCTACTTTATAGACTTCATTGTTCTTAACGGCCTTGACGTTCTCCCATCCCTTGAGAGCCTTGATCTCCTTAACGGGATCTTCAACATAATCAACATTTGTAAGGATTACGTCAGGATTCATAGCAACCGCATCCTCGATGGAGATGGAAACCCAGCCCTGCTGTGAAGCGCATGCATTCTTTGCACCGATCTTAGTGAGCATCTCGTCCATATATGTACCGGTACCGAACGAATAGATCGTCGGTGAATCGGATGTGGGGATGTTCATCATAAAAAGAACTGTCTTACGCTTTTCTTCGGGAATGCTCTCACAAGCCTTGGACATAAGCTTGAATGAAGCGTCCATTGCAGTAGCGAGTGCAGCAGCTTCAATGCCCTTTCCTGTGCAGTTGCCGATGAACTTGATGTCTTCAGCGATATCAGCGATGGAAGCCGAAGAAGGAATGTCTGCTACGCAGATACCTGCATCAACAAGTGACTTGAAAGGTGAAGCTCCGCCGACAGAGCTCATGCCGGATGTGAATACAAGATCAGGCTTGAGAGCTGCGATCGCTTCGTTGTCAGGGTTCATCATGTCGAATGTCTTAACGCCTGAAGGAAGATAATCCTTGTAAGACATTGAATTGGTGTCAACAGCAACGATCTTGAGTGCAAGACCGAGGTCGATCAGGACTCTTGTTGTGGAAGGTGCCAGTGAAACGATCGATTTGACTTCAGCAGGAACCTTGATATCGTTTCCGCTGCGGTCCTTTGTAGGTACGACGCCTGCACCGGTAACAGAATTGACGATCTCTTTCTCAACAGACTCAAGTCCGCTGACATCCGTGTTCTTAACGAGTTCTTTGACTTTCTGCGCATTTTCAGCGTTGCATGCAGTAAGGCAGCCGAGTGCCATAACGCCGCAAAGCAAGGCAGATACTATCTTTTTCCTCATTTCTTTTCTCCTTGTGTTTCAAAAATCAAAGCAATTATATATCATTTTAAAATTTGCGGTATACTCTATAAGTTATCAATAAAATAAAGTTTGAAAGGCTGTATTCTATGAAGATTACCGATATATTGAGCAACGACAGACCCACCATTTCCTTTGAGGTATTCCCTCCGAAACAGGAATCAGGCCTTGAATCCGTTAAGGCTGCAGCCGGTGCGATCGCCGCTATGAGCCCTTCATTCATGTCGGTTACCTACGGTGCCGGCGGATCGACCAGCAAGCTTACTGTCGAAGTCGCATCCGACATCACCAATCTTCATAACGTTCCCGTCCTTCCACATCTCACCTGCGTTGCTTCGACTAAAGAACACGTAAAATCGATGCTTGAGCAGATCCACGAGAACAACATCGATAACATAATGGCTTTGAGAGGCGACCTTCCCAAGGACGGAATCATCTGCAATGACTACAAGCACGCTTCCGACCTCATCGCTGACATCAGATCAATAGATCCCGACATATGCATCGGCGGAGCCTGCTATCCCGAAGGACACATCGAGTGCGAGCACAAGTCAGACGACATCAATTATCTCAAGCTCAAAGTCGATGCAGGCTGCGATTTCCTTACGACGCAGATGTTTTTCGACAATAACATCTTCTATAACTTCCTGTACCGCATCAAGGATAAGGGTATCAATGTTCCCGTCCTTCCCGGCATCATGCCGATAACGACCGCCAGGCAGCTTTCACGCTCTGTCGCACTTTCCGGAACCAGTGTTCCCGAAAGATTCAGGGCGATTGTTGACAGATTCGGCGATGACCCGGCTGCTATGCGCCAGGCAGGGATCGTCTATGCATGCGAACAGATAATCGATCTCATCGCAAACGGTGTCACACACATCCACGTATATTCAATGAACAAACCTGACGTTGCAAAAGACATTCTCTCTATGCTCAACGGCATAATCGGGTAAGAGGTTAGAAATGCCTTTAGGAGTAGCGATCCCCGAAAACGAAGTCAGACGCTATATGGGCTACAGAGGCCCGGTCGAGACATCTCCTGAAACTGATGCAATGGTAAAAAAAGCTGTCAGTTCTCTTGAGAAGGACTGCTCGCCCAAATATGTCGCCAGGGAGTTCCCTGTCAGCGTCAGCAGATCTACAGTCAGGATCGCCGATGTCATGATAGAAAGCCGGGCGCTTGCAAGAAATCTCACAGGCTGCACATGCTGCGTTCTTTTCGCGGCAACTGCGGGACCTTCATGCGACATGCTCGTCAAGCGTGCAGCGGTTACTTCTTCTGCATACGCATCATGCTGTCAGGCTGCAGGTGCGGCTGCCATAGAGGCTTACTGCGACATGATAAACGAGAATATCAAAAATGAATATGAGGCAAAGGGGCTTTTCGCGCGTCCAAGGTTCTCACCGGGATACGGCGACCTCTCAATAGAACACCAGAAAGACTGGTTCAGGCTACTGGATGTCACAAAGAACACCGGCATAGAGCTGACCGATTCGCTTCTTATGGTACCGACAAAGTCAGTTACCGCAGTGATCGGATTTTCGCCCGACAAACTCCCCTGCATAAAACAGGGTTGCGAGTTATGCACTATGTCCGCCACATGTGCTTTTTCGAGAAAGGAATGATTTATGTCACTTAGAGAACGGCTTGGAAAAGAATGGCTTTTCTGCGACGGCGGAACAGGCACGATCCTTCAGGAAAAAGGTCTTAAAGGCGGAGAACTCCCCGAGACTTGGAATCTCACACGCCGTGACGATATCAAGGATGTTGCGCGTTCCTATTTTGAAGCAGGATGCAATATCGTCAACACAAACACTTTCGGTGCCAATTCCTTCAAATACGACAATGTGGCCGAAGTCGTCACCGCAGCCATAAAGATCTGTCAGGAAGCAAGACACGAAGCAGGCAGAGACGGTGACGCATATGTCGCGATCGATATCGGTCCAACCGGAAAACTTCTTGCTCCCATGGGAGACCTTGCATTCAACGATGCCGTCAGGGTATTTTCGGAAATGATAAAAGCAGGCGCAGAAGCCGGCGGAGACCTCGTCCTTATAGAGACGATGAGCGATTCATACGAAGCTAAGGCTGCAGTCATCGCGGCTCATGAGACATGCGATCTTCCCGTCATCGTTACCACTGTTTATGACGAGAGCGGAAAGCTCTTAACAGGCGGAAGCATCGAAGGTACAGTCGCAATGCTCGAAGGACTCAAAGTCGATGCTATCGGTGTCAACTGTGGCTTCGGTCCCGACAAGATGATCCCCATCGTAAAACGCCTTGCAGCATGCTGTTCCCTGCCAATCGTCGTTAACCCCAATGCCGGACTTCCCCGCACCGAAGGCGGCAGGACCGTTTTCGATGTCGGACCGGAAGAATTCAGTTCGATAATGAAAGAGATCGCAGGACTCGGTGTTCACGTAATGGGCGGATGCTGCGGAACCACTCCCGCGCACATGGCTGCGCTGATAAAAGAAGTATCTCCACTTCCATTCGCCGAACCGGTAAAGAAGCACGGAACTTATGTTACGAGCTTTTCCGAATGCGTTGAGATCGGTCCCAAACCCGTGATAATCGGCGAGCGCATAAATCCAACCGGCAAAAAGAGATTCAAGCAGGCTCTCCGAGATAACGATGTTGATTACATCCTCACCGAAGGATTGAAGCAGGAAGAATCAGGCGCGCATATCCTTGACGTAAACGTAGGTCTGCCTGAGATCGATGAACCTGCCATGATGGAGAACATCGTATTCAAGCTCCAGTCCGTCACCACCCTTCCGCTCCAGCTCGATACCACCGACATCGAAGCGTTGGAACGCGGAATGAGGATATATAACGGCAAGCCGATGATCAACTCCGTAAACGGCAAGCGTGAGGTAATCGAAGCCGTAATGCCGCTTGTCGCCAAATACGGCGGCGTTCTCGTCGGTCTCCCTCTTGACGAGGACGGTATCCCCGAGACCTCTGACGGAAGGATCGCCGTAGCGAAAAAGATCTATGAAGCCGCAGACGAATACGGCATTTCAAGAGATGACATCGTTATCGACGGTCTTGCCATGACGGTCTCTTCAGATTCAACTTCAGCGATCGTCACACTCGATACCGTACGCAGGATCAGAGATGAATTTAACGGTCATTCGATACTGGGCGTATCCAACATTTCGTTCGGTCTTCCTGCGAGAGAACTCATCACTGCACATTTCCTTACAATGGCAATGCAGAACGGTCTTTCCTGCGCGATCATAAATCCTTGCAACGACCACATGATGGCATCTTACCGCTCATACTGCGCTCTGATGAACAAGGATCCCCAGTGCCTGAATTTCATCAATGCATACTCTGAATACAAATCAGACGGAACATTCGGCGGTGCGACCGCAGGTGCTTCAGGAGCTGCATCTTCAGCTTCAACAGGCAGCTCGAAGCTTTCACTTTCGGAAGCGATCGAGCGTGGTGTCACGGGACGTGCGGCTGAAGCCATGGAAGAAGGCATAGCACAGGGCGGCGAACCTCTCGAGATGATCAATGCGGAACTCATCCCCGCACTCGACAAGGTCGGCAAGGGCTTTGAAAAAGGCACCGTATTCCTTCCCCAGCTTCTCATGAGCGCAGATGCCGCAAAGGCAGCATTCGAGGTCGTCAAGAAGGCAATGGCCGGCAAGCCCCGCCAGGTCAAAGGGAAGGTAATTCTTGCCACCGTCAAAGGCGACATACACGATATCGGCAAGAACATCGTTAAGGTCATGCTCGAAAACTACGGCTACGACGTTATCGATCTCGGAAAAGACGTGGCTCCCGAGACTATCGTGGACGCAGCGATCAAGGATGACGTAAAAGTCGTCGGACTGTCCGCTCTGATGACCACGACCGTTGTTTCGATGGAAGAAACAATCAAGCTCCTCCGCATGAAAAAGCCTGATACGAAAGTTGTGGTCGGCGGCGCTGTAATGACGCAGGAATATGCCGATCAGATAGGCGCGGACGCTTACTCAAAAGACGCCATGCAGACCGTAAGGTACTGCGACGAAGTATTTGGAGTTCAATCATGAATGACGAGAAAACACTGAAGTTCAATAAGGCCGCGGGCATCATATGCATTGTCATGGCCTGCATCTTTGTCGTGACATTCATCATAGGAACATTCACCGATCACAGGATCGCACCGTTCTTATTTCACGATAAGGACCTTGGGGCTCTTATAGTATCGACCGTCGGGATATATATCTTCTGCGCATTTTACGCATTCTTTTTCGGAGCTCTTCTAAGCCAGGCTGTAAACCTTCCGAAACAACATAAAAGACGTACTCTGTATATAACCCTTACCATCGTTCTCGGCTCGGTCACACTTCTCATATGCGGCGGTTCCGTACTGGATATCAATAATCTCGGCGGCATCTTTCCGCAGGTTGAAAGAAACGTTCCCCAGATGATCATCATGCTCGTCGTCGGTCTTCTTCCAATTTCAGCGATCGGTTACAAAGCGTGCAAAAAAAGAACAGACGCTTTGCTTGCAAAGCATCTGATACTTGTTCTTTCCGCCATGACCATATCGTTTTTTCTTTATGAACTCGTAAAGATGGGGCTGCCGCGTCCGAGATACCGTCTCGTTGCAAGAGGTCATGAAGGAGTCGGATTCCACAGGTGGTATGATCCCATTAAAAACAAGGCTGAACTTATCGCCAGACACAACATCAACAAAGATGATTTCAAATCATTCCCGAGCGGACATACATCCAACAGCATCATGAACCTGACTCTCTTCCCTGCTCTGGGACTCGTTTATCCCAAACTGAGAGAGAAGAAAATGTTCTTACTGGTACTTGGACTCTGCGTAGGAATAGCCGTGCTTCTTTCCAGAATGTTTCTGGGAGCGCACTTCCTGAGTGACGTTTCATGCGGCGGCTTCATAGCATCCGTCGTATCTGCCGTTTATTACAGGCTCTACAGAAAGATCAGCTGATCGAGATTACCTTGTAATCCTTATCCTCAACAGCTTTCTTAAGAACGTCGTCCTCAACTGCGCCGGAAAGTGTTACGACTGCCGTTCCTTCCTTATGGGAAACCTCTGCCGTCTGTACTCCTTCAACAGCTTCAAGCGCCTTCTTGACGCTTGCTTCGCAGTGACCGCACATCATGCCTTCGATCTTCATTGTCTTAGTCATTCCTTTATCCTCCGTAACATTTGTTATCTCTTCACTGACCGTCTTTGACGGCTTGTCCGTGTATAGTTTCACCAGATTAAGCCTTAATGCGTTCATGCATACCGTAAAACTAGAAATGCTCATCGCAGCCGCTCCGAAAACCGGAGACATCGAAAGCCCCAGTGCCGAATACGCGCCGGCTGCAACGGGTATCAGCAATACATTATAGATGAAAGCCCAGAAAAGGTTTTCGTGAATGTTCCTTATGGTCTTCCTTGAAAGCCTTATTGCGGCAGCGACATCCTTAAGCGTCGGCTTCATGAGAACAATATCAGCAGCATCGATCGCAATGTCGGTTCCGGAGCCGACAGATACGCCCGTATCCGCTCTGGTAAGCGCAGGAGCATCGTTTATTCCGTCACCGACCATCATGACTTTGCCCTGTTCCTGAAGCTTTCTAATGACCTCTTCCTTGCCGTCAGGAAGGACGCCTGCTATAACCTCATCAACTCCGGCGGCTTTTCCGACTGCCCTTGCCGTTCGTTCATTGTCACCTGTGAGCATGACGACCCTGATGCCGAGGTCCTTAAGTTCCTGAACCGCTTCAGGTGTATCTGGCCTAATAGCGTCAGCGGCCGCGACCATACCGAGGAAGCCTTTTTCGGAAGCGAAGAACATCGGTGTCTTTCCTTCTTCCTCGACTTTAAGAACAACGCTTTCAAATCCTTTGGGAAGCGCATTACCGACCGCAGCGGCATTGCCGGCCTTGCAGACGATGCCGTTTACCTTTCCCGTCAATCCCAGCCCGGGAACAGCAGAAAAGTCTTCTGCGGGAAGAACATCTATTCCCCTGGATCTGCAGAATTCAGCGCAGGCCCTTCCCAACGGATGCTCGCTCCCCTGTTCAAGAGCATAAACGGTCTTCAGGAGTACGTCTTCCGTAACTCCTTCAGCTGTGATAACATCAGTAACTTCCGGTACGCCTTTGGTCAAAGTACCGGTCTTGTCAAATACCGCAATGGTCGTTTTTCCCGCGCCTTCAAGCGATGCCGCCGTCTTGAAAAGGATACCGTTCCTGGCAGAAACGCCGCTTCCGACCATGATCGCCACAGGAGTTGCAAGTCCGAGTGCGCACGGGCAGCTGACGACCAGTACGGCGATCGAATGCGTCAGCGCGGTCTCGACGTGTGATCCGATGATCATCCAGATTACGAAAACAATTACTGCAATTATAATGACACCTGTTACGAAAACGCCGGAAACCTTATCGGCGATCCTTGCGATAGGTGCCTTGGATGCAGAAGCATCAGTGACAAGTCTGATTATCTGGGCAAGCGTTGTATCCTCGCCGACTTTCTCTGCCCTGCATTTTATGAATCCGGTCCTGTTGATCGTAGCAGCGGAAACCTTGTCATCTTTAGACTTATCGACAGGAACCGATTCGCCCGTAAGCGCTGATTCATCGATCGCCGTGCTTCCTTCTATGATCACGCCGTCAACCGGAACAGAGCCGCCGGGTCTTACCACAAACACATCACCGACGTTAACTTCATCGATCCCGACCGTGACTTCTTTTCCGTTCCTTATAAGCACTGCGGTCTTGGGAGCCAGTTTCATAAGCCCTTTGAGCGCATCGGTAGTGCGTCCCTTGGATATGGATTCAAGAAGTTTTCCTATCGTGATGAGCGTTACTATCATCGCCGCGGATTCGAAATAGAGTCCGCCGTGAGCTTTTCCGGATGCCATGGCGGTCAATACCGCGATACTGTATACAAAAGATACTCCTGAGCCCATTGCAACAAGCGTATCCATATTGGGGGCAAGATGCAGCGCGGCTTTAAGGCCGCTGGTAAAGAACCTTCCGTTTATCACGAGTATTACTGCCGAGATCACCAGTTCTATGATGCCCAGTGCAACATGATCATGAGCTATCCCGGAAGGTGCAGGCCATCCGAACATCATTACGCCCATGGAAAAATACATGAGAACAGCAAGGAATATAAGGGATGAGATCATTCGCTTTTTCAAAGCAGATGTTTCCCTGTCCTGAACGTTTTTTTCAGCAGGGTCTTTCTTCGCGGAAAGGTCAGCAAGAGAGGCGCCGTAGCCGGCGTTTTCGACTGCTCTTATAACTTCTTCGGAAGAAACACTTCCCGTGACCTGCATGGAATTAGTCAGAAGGGACACTTCACAAGATTTAACTCCTTCAAGCGAAGACACGGCTTTCTCGACGTGTGCCTGACACGCCGCGCAGCTCATTCCCGTAACATCAAATTTCGTCTTGTTTTCTGCCATAATCACGCCCCGCAGTTAGGATAGCCTAACCGGTGTGCTGCGTCAAATCATCCGTTTATAAATTATTGCTTATTTTCAACTTTGTTAACACAAAATTATTTTATATTTTGTAAGATTATAATATCAATTCCGCTGTATTGCAGGAGGATGCAAGTATGGAAAACAATAATAATCCTGAAAAGACTAATGTAACCGCTGTTCCCGAGCAGCCTCAGGTTCAGGAGACTCAGCCCGGACCCGATCAGCAGTTTGATCTGCAGTCTGAAGATCAGCTCGAACAGCAGTCAACAAAGCGCGATCTGTCTCAGATTACGGTCAGAGGCAAGACGATCAAGGTCTCCACCATGATCAGATGGGCCATAATCCTGCTCATCTATCTTTTCATCACAAATCCCGGCATTATCCCATTCCTTCCTGCTGAAGCCAAGAATACGATAATGGCTGCCTGGAAAGACATATTCGGTGATGTAGAAAAAGTCTCCGGATCTTTCACGTTTAAATGGGCAACACTCTTCCAGATCATCGCCATCGTCCTCATGATGATCCTCATAACATCTATTTTCCGTTTCATCGTCCAGCACATCCACCCCAAGACAAACAAAGGCAAATCAGCACTTTCCCTCCTCAATTCAGCGATAAGCTACATAACCGCATTCGTTTGCTTCTTCTGGTGTCTGTCGGCATTGGGCATCAACCTCACGGCTATCCTGGCCAGCGTCGGAATCGTTGCCCTGATCATCGGCTTTGGCGCGCAGAGCCTCGTAGAAGACCTTGTAACAGGTATCTTCCTTGTATTTGAGGATCAGTTCAACGTAGGCGACATCATCGAAGTCGGTGGCTTCAGAGGCGTTGTCGACTCCATCGGTATCCGCACCACGGCTATCCGAGACATGGGCGGCAACATCAAGATCATCAACAACTCAGATCTGAGGAACATCCTCAACCGTTCGACCGCGTTAAGCTTCGCAACTACAGTAGTAAGCGTTTCATACAGCACAGATCTTGAAGTAGTTGAGCCCAAGATCAAGGAATACATTCCCACTCTCAAATCCAAGTATCCGGAGCTCTTTATTGAAGAGCCCACGTATCTCGGTGTACAGGAACTGGGTGAAAGCGGCGTCCTTCTCAAGTTCGGTGCACGTGTCAATGAAAAGGACATCTACAAGGCACCCCGTATCCTTAACCGCGAGATCAAGGTCTTCTTCGACAAGGCCGGCATTGAGATCCCGTTCCCTCAGGTCGTTGTACACAATTCAGAAAAGTAATCTTTGTTCCTGATCTGATGCAGTTACGTATGATCATGGAGATCAATAATCATGGCTGAAGATTATAAAAACGCTTTTGATTACTATAATGCGGATCCGCCGCGCGAAGGTGCTGCGCCGCCGCCTGAGGATGCATACACATCCGCGCCGCAGGACGAATATAACGAGAGCATAACCACTTTCGTTATGCCCAGGCGCAGGGCTAAATCGATCGCCTTCATGCTTGCTGTCAGCGGCCTGGCCGTTTCGTTCGTGGTGCCCGGCGTAAACCTGCTGCCTTCTGCAGGTGATCTGACCGAAGAAAGCGTGATCACCGAGACTTCAGCATCAGGTGTTACAGAAAGCGCTCCTTCCGGATCAGAAGCTGTTACGCCAGCGCCCACGCCGACACCGACTACCGCGCCGACACCAACGCCGGTTCCGCTTGCTACAGAAGATCTGGGGCTCAAGCTGGATTCTTTTAAAATGTATCCACTTGATAAAGGGTTTCTCGCTGAAGTTAAGTTCACGCTTAAAACAAATATCGGAATAGATGTTACTTCGGTTACTGGCGCTCTCGATGCCAAACTCTTCAGATATGACGGCTACAACTTTAAGAAAAAGAAGATGAAGTATCATTATGAGAAGTTCCATCAGGACTTCTCAATGGATTCATCAGTCATCGTCAGCGCAGAGAGTGTTGATTCCTCTGAGAAGCAGTATACATATTTGTTCAAGTCGGCAGCAGACGCTTCCAGCGAGGACAAGTTTAATGTAACTCTCAGGGTATCAAACACACTTAACGGCAAGAGTACTGAAGACAAGACAGTGTCGTTGAATAACGTCGCAATCTGGAACAGCAAAACAGATTCGTACTCTGCTTCTTTGTTCAGTGTTTCGGAAAAAAAGAATTCAGATAAGACATTTGATATCTCAGTAACGCCCAAAGACGGTGTTACTTTTACCGGAATAAGTGTCGGAAGCGTCAGTATCTATGCTAAGAAAGGCACAGGATATCTAAACACTAATAATCTGAAGGTCACGATAAGCGACAATAATATCCATGTTGCCTCCAAAAAGAAAAAAGTACCTTCAAAAGGCACCTTCTACTACACTATCTTTGTCGGTTTTGAGATCACCGATTCCACCGGCACCAAGCATACGGGTAAGAGTTATTATAACGGCAATAAAAATTACTGATGATCCTGTGTATTCAGCAAAAAGGAACTGCTTTAACGCAGTTCCTTTTTCGTTGTCTTTCTTTGATGTATAATTTCTTCAGGAATGTGATGAGGGAGGACACGTCAATGGAACAGCAGATTTTATATCAGGAAAGGCCCAGAGCTGCAGTCGGCAGCAAGGCGTTTATTATCCTCGAGATGCTGGCATTGATCTTTTCGAGATTAGCCACTTTCGTTTCACGCCTTTTCCTTGATACTGCGGCAAGCAGTATTCCGACGGTAATGGTATTCTTCTGGATCTTCTTTTTCCTCTATATCGCCGCCTATATCCTCCTTCTCATAGGAACTTCATCACGCAACAACATCGGTGTTCTGATCGCGGGTTTTGCTGCATTCCTGATCCTTGAATGGGAATCCTTCATCTCCAATTTTTCACTTTCGGGATTTACGGAAAAACTTGCGGGTCTGCCGCTGCTTGATAGTATTGTCCTGTATTCATTCACGTTTGTGTGGGTCTTCCTTATCGTCCTCACATGCATTAAGAAAGCGCCTAAGCCGCTGTGTCTCATTCCCGGGCTGATCGGAGTCGGCGCCAGTCTGCTTCAGCTTTATTTGCATCTCATGGAGATCGCCCGCTGGTCAAGTCTTTCCGACCTGACTGACGGAAAAGAGGTCGCTTACGTATTTTTTGGAAGAGCATCCTCACTTATCTATATCTTAATAATTCTGTTCCGTCCGTTCTGGATCTTTATGGTATCCCACTGGCTTACACATCCGACTAAAAAGATCCCGGTCCGTCAGGGATTCATGCCCATCACGCCTCAGCCCTACGGAGTACCCGTTCAGCCTTACCAGGCTGTTCCCAACGGCTACCAGCAGATGCCACAGTATCAGCAAGGTTATCAGCAGATACCTCAGCAGGGATATCCACAGTACGGCCAGCCGCAGCAGTTCCCTCCTCAGCAGTAAGAAACAGAAACACAGATCGGAAGAACCGGCCGGAGTAGTTTTTCTACTCCGGCCTCTTTGTTTATTTGTCCCGCCTTATATAATTATTATTTTTTTTGTGCTATTATTTCTGACGGACTTTATTATATAAAGCGGAGGACGGAAAATGCCGGTAACAGATTTATTGAGACGCAACGCCAAAGAACACGGCGATGAAGTAGCTCTCATAGAACTTAACCCCACAATGGATGACACAAGAAAGATCTCTTTCAAGGAATTCGATCTTGTTCAGCAGACGGTCAACAGACCTTACCGCCATGAGATCACATGGCAGATCTTCGATGAGAAGTCCAACAGAGTTGCAAACATGCTCCTCGGACGCGGTATCAAGAAAGGCGACAAAGTTGCCATTCTCATGTTCAACTGCCTCGAGTGGCTTCCCATCTATTTCGGAATACTCAAGACAGGTGCGATCGCCGTACCTTTCAATTTCAGATATACGGCAAACGAGATCTCTTACTGCGCTGACCTTGCCGAGGTTTCAGTCATGTTCTTCGGACCTGAGTTCGTAGACAGGATCTCCATCAATGCCGACGACATCGCAAACAACAGACTCCTTCTTTTCGTTGGAGAAGGCCAGACCCCTGAATTTGCTGAGAACTACTGGCAGCAGGTCGCTGATTATTCCAGCAAGGATCCTGACATCAAGCTCACGGAAGAAGACCATGCCGCTATCTATTTCTCATCCGGAACAACAGGATTCCCCAAGGCTATCCTTCACCCTCACAGAAGCCTTACACAGGCTGCTGAGATGGAAGCCATCCATCACGAGACAGGCAAGGATGACTGCTTCCTCTGCATCCCTCCTCTCTATCACACAGGAGCTAAATTCCACTGGATGGGCTCTCTTTGGACATGCAGCAGAGCAGTTCTCCTCAAGGGTACAAAGCCTGATGTAATCCTCAAGGCAGTATCCGATGAGAAGTGCACGATCGTATGGCTCCTTGTACCGTGGGCTCAGGACATCCTCGATGCCCTTGACCGCGGAGAAGTAAAGCTTTCTGACTATCAGCTCGATCAGTGGAGACTCATGCACATCGGCGCACAGCCCGTACCTCCGTCGCTGATCCGTCACTGGAAGGAATACTTCCCCAAGCATCAGTACGATACAAACTATGGTCTTTCAGAATCCACCGGCCCCGGCTGCGTACACCTCGGACTTGAGAATACTCACAAGGTCGGCGCGATCGGCGTTCCCGGTTACAGATGGGAGTGCAAGATCGTTGACGATAACGGCAATCCCGTTAAACAGGGCGAAGTCGGAGAGCTTTGCGTAAAAGGCCCCGGCGTCATGCTCGAATACTACAGAAATCCTGAAGCAACCGCCGCTACTCTCAAGGACGGCTGGCTCTTCACAGGTGACATGGCACGTCAGGACGAGGACGGTTTCTACTTCTTAGTTGACCGTAAAAAGGACCTTATCGTATCAGGCGGTGAGAACATCTACCCTGTCGAGATCGAAAACTTCCTTCAGGAATATCCGAAGGTCAAGGACGTTGCCGTCATCGGCCTTCCCGACAAGCGTCTCGGCGAGATCACCGGCGCGATCGTAGAGATCGAACCCGGCAGCAACTGCACTGTTGAGGAACTCGAGAAGTTCTGCAACCAGCTTCCCCGTTACAAGAGACCGAAGCAGATAATACTCGCAGACGTTCCGAGAAACGCGACCGGCAAGATCGAAAAGCCTCTCCTCCGCAAGAGATACGGTGCCGAGAGACTTGTCGAACAGGAAAACCAGTCTTGATAATCTGCCTTGCATATGGCTCATCCATATGCAAGGTTTATTAATAACAAAACATGCTTTTCGCCTGGGGGGCTTAAAGCAAGAAGTGAGGACAATCTATGGATCTGGCAATTAAGATCATCTTTCTCGTAGTCTTTTTTGCTGTCATGATCGGAATCGGTGTCATGACGCGCAAGAAGGCAAACAGCGTTGAAGGCTTCGTTTTGGGAGGCAGAAACGCAGGACCCTGGCTTACCGCTTTCGGTTACGGAACATCCTATTTCTCCGCAGTCGTATTCATCGGTTATGCAGGACAGTTCGGCTGGAAATACGGTGTCGCTTCAACATGGATCGGTATCGGAAATGCCGTAATCGGTTCACTTCTCGCATGGATCGTTTTGGGAAGAAGAACACGCGTCATGACAAAGCACTTAAGTTCAAAGACGATGCCCGATTTCTTCGGCAAGAGATTCGACAGCAAGGCACTCCGTGTCGCAGCAGCGCTCATCTCTTTCATCTTCCTCATCCCCTACACATCATCAGTCTATAACGGCCTTTCAAGACTCTTTAACATGGCATTCAACATCGACTACAAGATCTGCATCATCGTCATGGCAGTTCTCACATGCATCTATGTTATCCTTGGCGGTTACATGGCTACAGTCGTAAATGACCTCGTACAGGGAATAATAATGCTCTTCGGAATCACTGCCGTCATCGCAACTGTCATCAACAACAACGGCGGATTCATCCAGGCACTCACAACACTTTCACAGCAGCCTTCAGACCTTCCCGTTACACAGGGAATGCAGGGTGCTTTCGTATCCTTCTTCGGACCTGACCCGCTCAACCTTTTCGGTGTCATCATCCTTACATCTCTCGGCACATGGGGTCTTCCCCAGATGGTCGGCAAGTTCTATGCCATCAAGGACGAAAAGTCCGTCAAGGCAGGAACGGTCATTTCCACTATCTTCGCATTCATCGTTGCAGGCGGATGCTATTTCTTAGGAGGATTTGCAAGACTCTACAGCAAGAACCCGGCAATCTATCCCAACGGAGATATAACAGCTAAGCAGCCGATGTACGATTCCATCATCCCCACGATGCTCGACAATCTCCCTACGATCCTCGTAGGCGTAGTTATCGTCCTCGTTCTTTCCGCTTCAATGTCCACCCTGTCTTCACTCGTTCTCACATCGAGCTCGACAGTTACTCTGGACCTTATCGAGCAGATCAAGCCCAAGGCTAACGAAGATAAAAAGAAGAGAGAAAAGACTCAGCTCATCACAATGCGTCTTCTCCTCGTATTCTTCATTGCAGTTTCAGTACTCCTCTCCCTTAACCCTCCGACGTTCATCGCTCAGCTCATGGGTTACTCATGGGGCGCACTTGCAGGAGCATTCCTCGCACCTTTCCTCTGGGGTCTTTACTGGAAAAAGACGACAAAGCTCTCAGTATGGGTATGCTTCATCTTCGGTGTAGGCTTCACAGTCGCAAACATGTTCCTCAAGTTCATCGCATCTCCTATTAACGCCGGTGCGGTCACAATGGTCGCAGGACTCATCATCGTACCTCTCGTAAGCCTTATCACACCCAAGCTTTCAAAGGAAAAGGTAGACGGTATCTTCTCCTGCTACGACGAGACGGTTACCATCGAGAAGAGATATTCACTTCCCGAGAACGCTCCCGCAGACGAAGCTTGATCAAAGCAAAACCGTTTTCTCAAAGCCGCTTTTTCGGAAGCGGCTTTTCTATTGTCCGCATATAAATCAAAAATCAGTTATAATTGAGATCAGATTGTTCAAACTCGCAAAAGGGGTGAAACGGATGTATCTTAATCATTCAAAGATGAGTGCTTACAAAGTTGCTAATACAGTAATCATAGCGGCATGCGGAATATCGTCTTTTTTCAATTTTTTATTCATAATATTCATCTCGTTATCTAGCCACTTCGATCACGGAATTGCAGAAGCCATGCTCTGTCTGATCACATCCGGCCTCATGTCAATAAAGATCGGAATAATCATCTGGCGTGCGTTTATGCTCCACAGGGTCTCGAAATGCAGGATCTATAACTCGATCATTGAAGAAGACCACGACGGCATCATTGCATACAGTTCGATCGCTAAAATGACAGGCCGCCCTGAGGTAAATGTCATCAAAGACATTATGTGGCTTGTAAGGGAAAGATATCTGATCAACATCACTGTCGGAAGGACTGCAGTCAGAGTCGATCTTCTTTCTGACGAAAGAGAATTCGTTACAGTAATCTGCCCTACATGCGGAGCTCATAATACGATCCGCAGGAACGGCGGCGGAAGGTGCGATCACTGCGGTACCTTCATGAGAGTAAAGGAGAATTAAGATGTATCAGAATAAAAGCAAAGGTGTTGTGGCAACCATCATCTGGTGCGTAGTCAGCGGCATGTGCATAATGCCCGCTGTTGTTATGTGGGGCATATCATTCGACACTAAGATCTATGAGAGGATCGAAGATCCGGCTCTTTACAGGGTAATGTATCTGGTCTTTGCAATTGCATTTACGGCTCCCATCGTCGTGTTCTTTATCAAAGCATCCCAGTCCGTAAGTGTAAGACAGATAAGTGATCTGTTTACCGCTGATGCCGACGGTTTTGTACCGGTTGCAGAACTTGCAAGAGCATTGAACAAGACTGAAGAAGAAACCATAATCAAAGTCACTACAATGATCCGCCGGGGTTATCTCATTAACTGCAATTACAGTGCGCATCAGAGAGCTTTTCTTCTGTCGGATAAGATCGGCGCCCCGACTTCGATGTACCAGGGTGCTCCTGAAAACAAACCATTTGTCGGCGTCCACTGCCCCGGATGCGGTGCAAGCCTGAAGATAAGAGCCGCCACGATGGGAACATGCCCTTACTGCGGAAAGCTCCTTATCGGTCCCAATTACGATCCGGATACCAATACATTCAATACGTATAAATAAAAAGGAGCTGTCTCAAAAATCAAGTGAGACAGCTCCTTTAAGCTAATACTTAATATTTCTTACTGAAGATCTTCCATTCCGAGCGTTTTTACGCCTGCAGCGTTAAGAAGATTCTCGGCCTTGGCATTGTCATTTGTCTTGATTGCGATGGGAGCACCTTCACCGTCAAGAGAAAGGCCGTAAATGTAGCTGATGTTGATGCCTGCAGCATGGATCATTGCAACGACCTTTGCAAGGCTTCCTACGGCATCAGGAACGACTACGGCGATAACCTCATCGATACGGGCAGCGAAGCCTGCATCCTTGAGGATCTCCTTAGCCTTATCGGGATCCTTGGTAATAAGACGGAGAACTCCGTATTCCATAGTATCTGCGAGGCTTGCAGAGAGAATGTCGATACCGCCCTGCGCAAGGATCTTAAGGACCTGGTCAAGTCTTCCTTCCGTGTTCTCTAAGAAAACCGATAACTGCTTTACGAACATAGTGGTACCTCCCTCTTATTATTGATAAAGCTTACGCTTATCCGTAACGTGCTTGCTCTTTCCGTCAAAATGCTCAAGGCCGTTGGGTTCAACGAGCTTGACCTTTGCGTTGAGACCGATAGCCATTTTGAGTTTGTCGTGAACTGCCTTGGAAAGCTTCTCCAGAGACTTGATCTCGTCCGTGAATGCGTTCTCGGCAACCTCAACCTGAACCTCAAGAGTATCAGTGTTGTCTACACGGTCAACGACGAGCATATAGTGAGGTGTCGTTCCCTCTACGGTGAGCAGAGCTGCCTCTACCTGTGAAGGGAAAACATTTACGCCGCGGATGATGAGCATGTCGTCAGATCTTCCTCTGAAGCGCTGGATCCTTGCCATGGTACGTCCGCACTCGCACTTGTCGTATTCGATGGATGTAAGGTCCTTGGTCCTGTAACGGATAAGAGGCATGCCTTCCTTCGTAAGGTTGGTGATGACGAGCTCGCCGTCTGATCCCTTGGGAAGCTGCTTCTGTGTTGCCGGATCGATGATCTCGGGCAGAAAGTGATCTTCCCATATGTGAAGTCCTCTGTGATATTCGCAGTCGCACGCAACGCCCGGACCCATCATCTCTGTAAGTCCGTAGATATCGTGTGCCTTGATGTGAAGTCTTGATTCCATCTGGTCGCGCATCTCGTCAGTCCAGGGTTCAGCACCGCAGATAGCGCACTTAAGCTTTATCTTGTCGATGAGGCCTGCTTTCTCAAGGTCCTCTGCAACGTGAAGCAGATAAGAAGGTGTGCATGCAATAGCAGTAACGTCACAGTCAATCATCATGTCAATGAGCTTCTGTGTATTGCCGGTGGACATAGGAAGTACCATTGCTCCTAAGTATTCAGCGCCGTAATGAGCACCGAGACCGCCCGTGAAAAGGCCGTAGCCGTATCCGACCTGAATGATGTCATCCTTTGTAATCCCTGCCATTGAAAGGCATCTTGCAACGCACTCTGCCCAAATATCAATATCGCGTCTTGTATATACGGCGATCTTGGGCTTGCCTGTGGTACCGGAAGATGCATGAACACGGACCAGTTCTGATCTGGGTGCTGCAGCCAGGCCAAAAGGATAAGTATCCCTCAAGTCCTGATAAGTCGTATAAGGCAGTTTATCAAGGTCTTCAATGCCCTTGATGTCACCGGGTTCGAGGCCTGCCGCCTGCATCTTCTTGCGGTAATACTCAACGTTGTGATAAACGCGGTTTACCTGCTTGACGAGTCTTGCGCTCTGAAGTGCCTCGATCTCGTCTCGCGACATACACTCCTTTGCTTCATTCCAGATCATAAATGTGTCCCTCCTTAAGCGGGATGTTTATTTGCGTACGGTCTTAAAACCGTTAACGATAATGAGTGCGAGTTCTCTTTCTTCCTTGTCGAAGACTTTGATCTCGTACAGACAGATCGATTTTCCGTCCTTGACTATGTCGGCTTTGCATGTAACCTTGCCGCCGAACCATGGTCTTAGGAAATTGATCTGAGCAGTCTGTGTAACCGTTACCATGTCAGAATCGAGAACGCAGTTCTCGGCAACGGCAAAAGCGAAATCGGCCAATGTGTAATAGACTGCGCCCATAAGCCCGCCGACAGCATTTAAGTGTCTGCCGTCAGGTTCCAGGCTCACGGTGCTATGACCTTTTTCAGCCTTTTCGATGACTATTCCGGTTGCTTCAACAGCGTATTTGTCGCCTTCGAAAAACTTCCTGACTTCTTCAATAGTATTCGCCATAAGATACCTTATTCTGCTGCAAGCCCCATCTCAAAAGCCTTCATGTTGAGATCAAGGAACTTCGCGGGAACGGAAGCTTCAACAGCCTTGATCCACTCTTCCTTGCTGATCTCTTTGATGTACTTTGAGAAAACGCCCATGAGGACGATATTGGTAGCCTTTGAAGAACCTGCCTTCTCGGCGATCGTGAGGGCATCGATGGCATCGACCTTGGCGCCGGATGCTTCCATCTTGGAAATGAGCTCCGTAGGATACTCTGCCGTGCCGGCGATGACGGGCATAGGATCGATCTGCTGTGAGTTGGTTACGATCTGTCCGCCGGGTTTGAGGAACTGGACATATCTAGCAGCCTCGAGAAGCTCGAAGGAGATAATGTAATCAGCCTCCCCCTTGTCGATGATGGGTGAATTGACCTTGTCACCGAACTTGACGTAAGTTACAACGCTTCCGCCTCTCTGGCTCATTCCGTGAACCTCTGAGACCTTTACGTCGTAGCCCTTGTCCATAGCGGCTCTGCCCAATAACTTACTTGCGAGAAGCGAACCCTGTCCGCCTACGCCTACTATCATTATGCTTGTTACCATGTGATTGCCTCCCCGTTCAAAGTCTCAAAAGCACCGAACTTGCAGAGCTCGCTGCAGACCTTGCAGCCGAAGCACTGGGTTACGTCGACCTTTGCGTGACCGTCCTTGAATGAGATCGCAGGGCATCCGAGCTTCATGCAGGCCTTGCAGGACTTGCACTTGTCGGGATTGACCCGGATAGGCTCACCGCGCTTGACTTTCTTGAGAAGAGCGCAGGGTCTCCTGGAGATGATGACTGAAGGCTCTTCTGCCTCAAGCTCTTCCTTAACTGCCTGTTCAGCTTCTGCGAGGTTATAAGGATCTACCACTCTTACCCTGTTAATGCCCATTGCACGTACAAGAGCTTCGAGATCGATCTTTCCTGCCGGGTCACCTCTGAGGTTAAATCCGGTCGTAGGATTCTGCTGATGACCTGTCATACCCGTGATGGAGTTATCAAGGATGATGACAGTTGAATTTGTCTGGTTATATGCGATATTGGCAAGACCTGTCATGCCCGAATGCATGAATGTCGAGTCGCCGATGACCGCAACGGTCTTCTTCTCTGCATCTGCGCCCAGTACCTTGTTAAAGCCGTGCAGAGAGCTGATGGATGCGCCCATGCACTCTGTCGTATCGATAGCGCAGAGCGGCGGAGTAGCACCTAACGTGTAGCATCCGATGTCGCCCATGACTGTGAGCTTAAGCTTGGAAAGAACATAGAACATGCCTCTGTGAGGGCATCCTGCGCACATGGCCGGAGGTCTTCCCGGAAGTCCTTCGATCGGCTTACATGCAGGCTTCTCAGGGAGCCCGAGCTTTGTTGCGATGAGACCCTGTGAGAACTCGTCGATGAGCGGGAATACATCCTTGCCCGTTACCTCAAGGCCTAATGTCCTGCAGTGTGTCTCGATGATGGGATCAAGTTCTTCAACAACAACGAGCTTGCCGACCTTAGCGGCGAAATCCTTGATCAGCTTGACCGGAAGCGGATTGATTAGGCCGATCTTGAGGACCGGATACTTGTCTCCGAATACTTCCTTGATGTACTGATATGAAGTTGAGGATGTGATGATACCCATTGATGTATCAGAACCATCTTCCACGCGGTTAAGAGAAGATGTCTCGGCAAATTCGATAAGCTTCTGCGTCCTCTCCTCAACGATCGGGTGACGCTTCTTGGCATTTGCAGGAACCATTACATACTTGCCCGCATCCTTAACATAAGGCTTAACGGCAACCTCAGTCCTTGAGCCGAGCTCGACTACGGACTGGGAGTGAGCAACTCTCGTGCACATCTTGATAAGTACGGGTGTATCGAACTGCTCTGAAATATCGTAAGCCGCAATGACGAAATCCTTGGCTTCCTGAGAATCAGCAGGTTCAAGCATAGGCATCTTTGCCGCGATGGCATAGTGTCTTGAATCCTGCTCGTTCTGTGATGAATGCATGCCCGGATCGTCTGCAACGAGTATTACCATACCGGCATTAACGCCCGTGTAGCTCATTGTAAAGAGCGGATCTGCAGCAACGTTAAGTCCAACGTGCTTCATTGCGCAGTAAGATCTCTTGCCGGCCCTTGATGCACCGAATGCAGTCTCCATTGCGACCTTTTCGTTAGGTGCCCATTCGCAGTAGATCTCTTCGAACTTGGCAGCCTCTTCTGTGGTCTCTGTTGACGGTGTTCCGGGATAAGAGCTTGCGACGGCGACTCCCGCCTCGTAAAGGCCTCTTGCTACGGCCTTATTACCCAGCATTAGTTCTTTCATTTGAACATCTCCTATAAAAACAGTTGTTCAAATATCATACTACAAAGAGCCCGGATTTTATATTATTAATATATATTATTTTAGAGTTTTTCCGTCCATGACCTTCCTGATCCTGGAAGCGGCCTCGGCAACAGCCCTGTCGTCAGGCAGCATGACGTAAGCCTTATAGTTTGGCGAAGAATATGTGGTCTCAGAGCCGTTCTTTCCGGTAACGGCATATGAGGTTATCTTCCACTGCGCCATGTCATTAAGCTGCATCTTGACCAGTTTTTCGATATCAGATGACGGAACGCTGGTCTTGAACATACCGGAGAGCGCTTTCAATATCCCGCTGTAATTCATCAGGACCTTCGATTTGGATGACGTGGCTTTGTTGATTATCGCCGTGATGATGCGCATCTGGTTCTGTCCGCGCATGTTGTCGCCTGAAGTGAACGAATGACGTTCCCTTGCGTAAGCCAGAGCCTCCTTGCCGTTAAGGCTGATCTTGCCCTTTTTGAAACTTGTCCCGTTATATGCCTTGAACGCCTGCGGATTATCGACAGTAATGCCGCCTAATTCATCGACCAGCGTCTCAAGGCCCGTAAAATTGATCTGCACGGAATAATTGACAGTACAGCCGTAAAGGTCACCCAGGCCCTGCATGGAGCATCCGACACCATAGAGGCCGAGATGCGTAAGCTTGTCGCGTTCACCATCTGCACTCTTGGGGTTGGGAATGTAATAGTCGCGCGGCGTATTGAGCAGAAGGATCTGCTTGGTATTTGGATTTACCACCATGAGGATGTTTACATCACTCCTGGAGGTTCTGAACTGCTTGTTCCTTGTGTCAGAACCGCTTACATAAAGAATGAACGGCGTCGTTGTGATGCCTCCTTCAACGGCCTGTTCGCTCTGAATGGGATTTGTCGCTTCAGTCTCTGATGTTTCACCCTCTTTGCCGGGTATGAATTCAAGGTCAGCTTCGGTGATATCGTATTCTTTTATCAGTCTCACCTTGCCGGTAAAGCCCTCGAATTCTTCTGTATCAGAAAGCACTTCCGCCTTTGCCGAACTGATTATGACCGCCTGAAGCGTTCCTCTGTAGAGAGCCAGTATCAGATCCTCTTCGGAAGCGTATTCCTTCGACCGGACAGCCGTGCCTGTCTCCATGGACAGCTTGTTCAGGGCAGCTTTTGAACTCCTTACATTCTCCCCAGATGCTATTCCTATCACATAGCTCTTGCAGTCGGATGAGCTTCTCGCCCTGTCCTTTGCGGCAACGTAAAGATTCATCGTAGAAACGATCGCTTCCCCTGATGCGGTCTTATCTTCCGCCACCTCGTTAACGGCAGTCCTGACGCTGCTCAGGGCCTTATAACCTGTCATGCTCGTAAAGCAGACAAATGCGGCAAGAAGTAACGCAAACAGGCGCTTAACAATAAATGATGCTGAAACCGGGCGCCTTACTCCCACAAACAAAAGCAGTGCAGTAACCATCAGAAGGATCCACATCGCTATAACAAGCCCAAAGAGATATTTGTCAGGGATCATGCCGAGCGAAAAAGCCCTTACGCAAAGGATCGCAGATGCAATTGCCTGGATGAGAAATACTATAGCAGCGAACGCTTTCCAGAGTCCGCCGGTGCCGTTCTCATGCGTTTTTCCGCTGCTCATTTAACTTCTCTGTTCCCGTTTCGCTCTTGCCCTTCTTGATCTTGCGCACGATCATTACGACGGCAAAAACGATACCGTAACCCAAAGCCGCACCGGTCGTATTGCAAAGGAGGTCGTCGAGCGTAAAGACGCCGACCCTCAAATAGAACTGGAGCAGCTCGATAACACACGTAAATATGCCGGCAAAGGCCATGCTGATAATGAACCTGATGAACCGGTACGATTTCCTTTCCTTTGAAAAGTGCACGGGCGTCGTATTGAAATCAAGTCCGCACATGAGCATTCCCAAAGGGAAGAACAAAAGGATATTCTCAAGCATCTCATAAAAGTCGCCGGTGAAAAGCTGGAACGAATATCTTCTGTAAGCATAGATATACGTTCTGGCAAGCACGTTCGACGTAAGAATGAGATAAATGAAACACGTGATAAGAAGGATAAGGACCTTTTCGACATTCTTCCTGCCGGGTGTGATTATTACCAGCAGAAGAAACATCAGAACGAGCAGAGTAGCTGCGGGATCCTTCATCGCGCAGGTAATCGCACCGTTAATGTATTCAAGAATGTCCCGAATCAAAAATTCCATGAAGCGATTATATAATAAAAAAGCAAATTATCAAAAAATCTGATAGGCAAAGCCGTGGCATCTTATGCTTGAATACACATATTTTGCTGTATTATAGAATCAGCAAAGATACCGGGGGAAATACTATGGCAGTTCTTACAGTTTATGAATTCGAATTCTTAAGAAAACTGATCTCGATCGAAAGCACCGGAGGAGATCCGGTCCCCGGAAAGCCTTATGGCGAAGGTCCATACGAGGCACTGGAATTCTTTCTCGGACGCGCGGAAGAATGCGGCATGAGAACAGGTATATTAGACGGCCGTGTCGGTTGGTGTGAGATAGGTCCCGAATCATCGCCTAAGATGTTCGGAATCGTATGTCATCTTGATGTTGTCCCCGCAGGTGACGGCTGGCAGACAGACCCTTTTGATCTCACATTCAACGGAAAGTATTTCAAGGGCCACGGAATTGTTGACGACAAAGGTCCCGCTGCCGCGGCATTCTTCTCAATGAAAAGACTTCTCGAATCCGGATTCGATCTTCCCTGCCGTGTAAGGCTCATTCTCGGAACTGATGAGGAGCGTACATGTTCATGTGTGGAATACTATGCCGAGCATGGCGAGATCCCGACTTTTGCGATAACTCCTGATGCCGAATTTCCTGTCATCTATGCCGAAAAAGGCATCATGAACATAAAAGTCTCAGGTCCCGCTTCTTTGGTTTCCGCGGCAGGCGGAAGCGCCGCAAACATGGTACCGGCTTCGGCATGGGTATCTTACGGCAACGGAAAGACTTCCGCAGAGGGACGTACGGCACATGCGTCAAAGCCCGAACTTGGCGTAAACGCGATCTTCGAGCTCTGCAAAAAGCTTACCCAAGAAGGATTCGACTTCAAGAAGTCACCGATGCTCGCTTTCATCAACAATGAGCTTGTTCCCTGCGCTTCCTACGAGTACACGGGCTGCACCGTCAAAGACGAATCGGGAACGGTAACCGCAAATCCTTCCATCCTTAAATGCACCCGTGATCTTGAATCGCTCATAATCGATGTCAGATGCCCCATCTCTTACGACATGGAAAAGATAACGGCTCACATCTCTGAACTTGCGGGAAAATACGGTTTGAGCGCTTCCACAAGAAGCGCCATGGCTCCTGTATGCAAGGATAAGAATTCACCCGAGATAAAGATCCTGACAGATGTCTGGAACGAAAACATGTCCAAGTATTCGAGCTTTGAGGAATCATTCCGCGAAAAGTACTCCGAGCCTCTGGCAATAGGCGGAGGAACGTATGCACGCCATATCCCCAACACCATCGCATTCGGACTTCAGGCACCATGGCAGGAAGATGTATGCCACCAGGCAAACGAATCCAGACGTCTGTCCGATTTCGAGGCAGACATCGATGTCATTACCGAAACTATTAAGAGAATGTCTTCAGAGATCTGACGGCTTTTAGAGCATCAGATATATCTTCTGGCAGCTAAAACGTCTTTTCTTCCCGCCAGGGATACTTTGACTACGCCGGTTCTCGGATTGGATGCATGAACCATCTTGCCTCCGCCGACATAGATTCCGACGTGATCAGCCTTGCCGTTATGATCGTGATCGAAGAAGATCAGATCGCCTGCCTGAAGAGCCTTCAGACTGACTTTTCTACCGCGGTGCATCTGCATGTTCGCACCATGAGGAAGCTTGATGCCGTAGTATCTGTAGTAGCAATACATGCTGAAACCGGAGCAGTCGAATCCCGAAGGCGTTGAGCCGCCATAAACATATCTGCATCCCACATAGCCGCCAACGTATCTTACGAAGCCGGAAAGCTTCATAAATCTGAGCTGGGCTCTGGTAGGCTTAGGGGTAGGCGTAGGTGTAGCTTTCTTTTTGTCCCATGTGATTGGATAATCAACAGTGAGGCTCTTCTTAATATAATATCCCTTGTCTGTCTTTATCCATCCGTTATTAGTCGTCGAAGCAACAACGATCTCTGTTCCTCGCCTGTAAGATGCCTGTTTGGGATAGTTAATTCCCGGACCCGAACGCGCGTAGACAAGATCGCCTAAAATGTATACGCAATTCTTCTTAGGCTGCGGAATGTAGTATTTCGATTGCTTCGGTGTAGGAGTCGGAGTGTTTACCTTCTTAGTTGAAACAGTAGAAGTAAGGATGTAACCCTTCCTGCTTCCGTTGACTCTGACATAAGACCAGTCTCCCGAATAGGAAATACGGATAACCTTTGTACCCCTCTTAAATGTGGCTATAGGCTTTCCTGAAGCATTCGGAGAAGCATATACCTTGGTTACGGAATCCTTGGTCCAGATATATTTACCGTCATATTTCTCATCATTGCCGTCATCAGTTTCCTCACCGCGGACTCTGTCGGCGATCTCCTCGTAGTTCGCAGGAGCCGTGATCGTATAATCATCAAGATTAAAAACATTCGGATTAGTAAGTCTGACGAGATCGCTCTCATCTTCGGTGTCAGCTTCCTCAGCCAAACGCTCGGCAGCTTCCCTTTCATCCTCGCTTCCAAACACGTTTGCATTTGAAAACCTGTTGGAAACAGTGGCATATACAAGCGAGGGGCTCTGGAGCTTGATATCGTTCTGTGCTCCCTTTCCTCCGCCAAGATCCAAAAGCGTCAGCGTAGTTACCGCTGTCAAAACTGCTGTAAAGATTTTAAGTGTACGTTTTTTCAATCAAAGTATCCTTCTTACCATCAAAACATCCTTGAGTTTGCTGACATTGACGCATTTAACGCCTGTCTTAACTCCTGAAGCATGCACCATTTCACCGCTTCCGACATAAAGTCCGACGTGATCGGCCTTGCCGTTGTGATCGTGATCGAAATAGATGATGTCCCCAACCTGCATGCTGTCAAAACTTACCTTCTTACCATACTTAGTCTGCATATTAGCTCCGTGAGGAAGCTTGATCTTATAGTAATTCTTATAGCAATACATCGTGAATCCGGAGCAGTCGAAACCGGACGGAGAAGCTCCACCGGAAACATATCTGCAGCCTACAAAGCTTCTGATGTACTTCGCAAAACCGCCGGACTTGTCTCCCCTCTTAACAGAAGAAGACGTTGATGGCTTAGGTGTAGGCGTAGCCTTCTTAGCTGATGGTGCTTTGCTTGATGTTACCGAACCCAGAACATACCAGCCTTTGTCTGACTTGTACCAGCCGTTGCTCGTCTTTGCGACAACCTTAATTGCTGTTCCTGACTTTAATGTCGTAACCTTTGAATATGAGATGCCGGGGCCGCTGCGCGCAATTATGGATGTGGCAGCATAGACCGTTGTATTGTATGACTTCGATGTGACCTTAGGTGTCGGCTTACGCGTAGGCTTTTTCTTCTTCGGCTTGGGTGTCGGAGTAGGCGTAGGAGTCGGAGTAGGTGTGGCAACCTTCTTAGCTGACAGCTCTGATGAAGGCATATAGCACTTCACGCCGTTTGAAAGCCTTACATAAGACCACTCTCCCGAATAGGAGATCCTGATAAGCTTTGTACCCTTGCCCAAATTGGCTACGACTTTAGAGCTCGTGCTGGCCTGGGCATAAACTTTAGTGGGATGCTTTACCCAAAGCGAATTACCGTCGTAATTCTCCTTGTCGTCGTCATCTTCCGTGCCGCGGATCTTATCTGCAATCTCCTCGTAGTTTACCGGCGCGGTAATGGTGTAGTTATCAAGATCGAAGAATTCGGAATTGTATATTCGCGCTGCAGCTGCTTCTTCCTCCGTATCAGCTTCTTCAGCCAGACGGTCAGCTTCTTCCTGCTTTGCAATAACATCGGCATTGGCATATCTTCCGGCCATGCTTACATAGACGAGCGACGGACTCTGGAGGTTGATCTTCTCATCCTCCGGATTGCGTTCATCTATATTGAGGAATCCAAGTGTGCAGGACGCACTGATGACTCCGCATAAGATCTTGGCCAGTGCCTTATACAAATCGAATCCTCCTTATTTAAGTCGAAATTTATTTTATTTTAGCATCGGGCCCGTTCATTTTTGCGCAAAAGTGCGGTAAATAAGGCTTTTGTAACCTTTTTGTCATTGAATTACCGCAATTTCGAGTGATTTTGCACGCGTTCCGGATAAAAAAGGACATGCCTGAGCATGTCCTTCTCCGTGTTTTTTACACAATCAAATATGTTTATTTGTCTTTTCCCCTGCCGATCAGACGCATCTTGAAATCTCTTATATCCTTTGCGTATTTGCTCGTCATGATGGCTCCGACGACGATCATTCCGAAGCCGACACCCATGCTCATACCGTTGAGAAACTCCCTTAAATGACCGTCTATCGCATCAATAAAGTTGGTTGCGATCAGTATGCCCATGAATACCATCGCAATGATAAACAGTACGTGTATGTTTCTCACGATCTTAGCCTTTTCTTCATTTGAGACTTCCGCTACTTTCAAAACGGTCTCTTTTGTTTCGTTATCCATTTTTATATCCTTTCTTTCTCCGTCAAGGATCTCTCTGAGATCCACATCATAGAAATCGGAAATATCGATCAGGATGTCCATGTCAGGCATATTGGCCCCGGTCTCCCACCTCGAAACGGTTCGTCTGGAAACCCCCATCTTATCTGCGAGTTCTTCCTGAGTGATATTTTTCTCTTTTCTCAATTCTTTAAGAAACGTTCCGATTTTCACAAGATCCATCTTCTATTTCTCTCTTTCTGTTTCTGTAAATGCATCCGAAAATATTGGAAAATGCAGCCAGGCCCAATCCAATCGCGAGATACGGATAAGTTTTGTCTGTAACCATCGAATAAACGATGCAGACTAAAGCCGCTATTCCTAATATTGCAAGGATAACATTAACTGCCATAAATTTAGAATCATCATTCTTTTTCATTATCATCTCCTCCAAAAGATCATTTCAAAAACCGCCCTCTGCTCCGGATCCGTTTGGCATGTTTGATGGCTAAAGCCTAACGCCAAAGCCGTGGGTTTTAAAGGACACAAAACGGGCAAATGCCCCATTTTGCTTAATGGGACACAGTTTGTCCCTTGTCTTCCGGCAAAGAAAGATCCCTGTCTGACAGGTATCAGACAGGGATCTTGGTTTAGTCTTTCAGTTTCAGTTTTCAGATTACGTAGAACCACTCTTCGCTCTGGTGGATCTCTTCTTTGACATGTTTTTTGCCCGAAGAATAGAATTCCATTTCGGGATTCTTGATGCTGACCCTTGTGTCAGCGGGAACAGAACTCGTTATGAACGTGTTGCCGCCTATGACCGAATTTTTGCCGATGACGGTCTCGCCTCCGAGGATCGAAGCACCGGCATATATGACAACGTTGTCTTCAATGGTCGGATGACGCTTCTTGCCCGAGAGCTTCTGTCCGCCGCGGGTTGAAAGAGCACCGATCGTAACGCCCTGATAGATCTTGACGTTTTCGCCGATTATCGAAGTCTCACCGACAACGATGCCGGTTCCGTGATCGATAAAGAAATTCTTTCCGATCGTGGCGCCCGGATGGATATCAATACCTGTCTTGGAATGAGCATACTCCGTCATGAGCCTGGGGATTACCGGAACGTTCAGCAGGTAGAGCTCATGAGCCATTCTGTAGATCGTAATGGCGATAAGCCCGGGGTACGCGATAATGATCTCCTCAAAGCTGCTTGCGGCAGGGTCGCCGTCGTATGTCGCAAGAAGATCCGTTTCAAGATATTCCCTGATCTGAGGTATCTTTTCAACGAAGCTGGTGCAGATACGGAAGCTTTCCGCCTTTCTTTGTTCTTCCGTCATCAAGCCTTTGAAATCGATTGCAAGCGCAACCTGCTTATTAAGGCGGTAGAAAATATCCTCGAGCACCAAGGCTATTCCGTTTTCGGGATTGTAGAACTTATAGGTAATGTCCTTAAAGTAACCGGGATACATTATAAAGAACAGATTATTTACGATGTCGATGACCTCATTGCGGTCAGGCTTATTGAATATGTCGGTGGCATCGATGTTCTTGCCGCCGTTGTAATCAGCCAATACTCTCTTAACAAGATCTCCGATCTCATTTCTTACGTTCTGCTGCATATCCATGTCTCGCTTTCTACAAAATGAAAAACGGGAATTCCTGAAGGAACTCCCGTACTTTAACCTTTTTCCGGTCATGCGTTCAGATCACACCGGCTGTTTACGGGAGGGTGACAATGATACAACATGTACAGGATACTCTTGCAGAGTCCAAATGTCTCATAGTCACTTCTCCTTCATCTTTAATGCGATTAAATTACCATCTGTAACCTACCATGTCAACAGGTTGCGCTTATAAGGCCGCCTTTACAGCTTCCTTAACCTCATCCATATCGACAGTGGGCTCAAACCTTGCGATAACCTTTCCTTCACGGTCAACGAGGAACTTTGTGAAGTTCCAACCGATGTAAGCCTTGTCGCCGAACGACTTGTTGTTCATCTTCGCAAAGCCTTCGAGCGCCTTGTTCTTGATGCCATTGCCGAATCCGGCAAAAGGCTTCTCCGTAGCAAGGAAAACGAACAAAGGATCTGCGTTATCGCCGTTAACGTCGATCTTCTTGAACTGGGGGAACTCCGTTCCGAACTTTACCTGGCAGAACTCATGGATCTCGTCCGCATCGCCGGGAGCCTGGTTCGCAAACTGGTTGCAGGGGAAATCCAGGATCTCGAATCCATCATCCTTCATTTCCTTGTACATCGCTTCGAGCGGCTCATAGTGAGGTGTGAAGCCGCATCCGGTAGCAGTATTAACGATGAGGAGCACCTTTCCCTTGTACTCAGAAAGAGATACGTCATTGTTTTTTCTGTCTTTTACCGTGAAATCATAAACTGTAGCCATACTTATTCTCCTTTTTATGTATTTTTCTGTTTTTCAAGCAATTCATAGAGCAAAGAATAGAGCTGCTTCGCTTTCTCAGGTTCCAGATCAATGCACCCGGAAACTTTAAGCGGGACATCCTTGGCTTTTTCCTGCAGCGCGCGCCCTTCCTCCGTAAGAGATATAAGGACAACCCGGTCATCCTTACTGCTCCTCTTCCTGGTAACGTAGCCTGCATTCTCCATCTTTTTGAGCAGAGGTGATAATGTTCCGTTATCGAGCATCAGCTTTTCGCAGATCTCCCCTACCGTGATGCCGTCCTTCTCCCACAGAACGAGAAATACGATGTACTGCGTATATGTAAGTCCGAGCTCCTTAAGATAAGGGGTATACAGACATGTTATGTTCCTGGCAGCCGCATAGAGCGGGAAACACAGCTGGTTTGAAAGCTTCATCGCTTCTTTGTAATCGTATTCCATCGTTTGATTCTCCATTTATATTTGACACAATTATATTGTATCAAATATATTCTGTCAAGAGTAAGGCCCCGGATTTTTTCGGGGCCTTGCGATCAAATGATTTAAGCTGTTTTCTTCCAGTTAACGCCTATATCCGCAAGTGAAGTACCCATTCCGGACAATCCGTAATCAAGACTTGCCAGGAAGTTCTCATGATGCTCCCAAAGAAGATCGATAACCTCTTCTTTTGTGTAGTATTTGCATCCGTCAGCTTCAAATTGCTGCTTGAGCTTTGAAATGTTTGCTTTTTTACCCCAGGCACTGACACCTACGCCCTTCTTATTTCTTACAAAGAGCTGGACTTTTGCATATTTCTTAAGTGATTCTTTTGAAGCAAAAACCTTATTATATTGTCCCGGTTTAGCAGATATAGTAACCCAATAGCGATATTTACTTGTGTATATGCCTTTACCGAGAGAAACATCTTTCAGGGTTAATTCATAGTACATTGAGACGTTTTTTTTCTTCTTCTTTTTAGTCGATGTATTTGCAACATCAATCGTGAAATCTTCACCTGGATCCTTTGTTTCGGTCATCTTGTGATACAACATAGTTCCGTACTTTTTATCGTTTGCGGAATACTGGACATAGTCATTCTGTGTAAGCATATTTGTGGAGCTTTCACCGTATGCCGAATGCCAGCCTTTGCCGGTCATGCCGCCAAGTTTTCCGACGGCATTATAGTAGAATTCCGTCCAGACCTTCTTTTTATTCGAGCTTACGCCGTTTTTATAAGTCACGGAATTGGAAACCGATGTCTCCATGCTGGTCGTCTGTTTCGGATCGACCGCTCTGTATTTGCTTCCAAGCCTGACGCCAAGATCTTCAAACTTAAGGCCGAGCTCCGGGAAAGCCTGATCAGCATAAGCAATAAACCTGGAATACAAGATCGGCAGATCACTTTCAACCTGCTTGGCATAAGCATCCAAAGTCATATCGTTATATATATAGAATTTTACTTTATCATTCGCGATAACGGAATCAATGAATGCCTCCATCCCGTCTATCGGAGCTTCACCGGTTAGCAAAATATTAGTCTTCATACCCTTGAAGACCAGACTTAATGTGATCTCCATCGTACGCTTTCCCGACATGATACTTGCGGTAACAGATGAACCACTGCTTGCATAATATCCGAATGACAATGATCCGTCTTGTTTTGTATAGTACATGGCAGAGCCTCTAAAACCGTCAGCCATAACGACTACCGCATTAGTACCGTCAGGCTCTTTTGACTTATAAAGGTCCGCGACCTTCATCATGTAGTCAACGTTGATCTCGGGACGGTCATCTGCAGTAGTCTGAACCGGCTCGGTCTCGGTCACGGTCGTAGTCGCTTCCGTCTGAGATTCTGTTGCGCTTGTTGTCGTTTCAGTTGCCTGACTGCATCCGCTAAATAAGACTGATGACAGCAAAACACCGCAAAGCAATTTTGTTGCAAGTTTTTTCATTTTCCAATTCTCCTTATTTCTTCCAGTTGACTCCGATATCGGCAAGAGATGTATCCATAGTTGCCAAGCCGTAATCCATGCTTGCAAGGAAGTTCTCATGATGTTCCCAAAGCTTGTCGATGATCTCATCTTTCGTGTAGTATGTGCATCCGTCGGCTTCAAAAGACTTCTTGAGCTTGTCGATATTCGCCTTTTTACCCCACGCATTGGTATAAGCACCCTTTTTATTAACAATATTCAGATTGACCAATGCGTATTTCTTTAAGGATTCTTTTGATTCAAACACCTTGCCGTACTCACCGGGTTTAGCTTTTATATCCACCGAATAACGATATTTCGGTAAAACGCTTCCTTTACCGACAGAGATCTCTTTCAAATCAAACAAATACTGCATAGTAACAGTGATCTTCTTTGTCTTTTTAGTTGATGTATCGTCGATTTTTATCAACAACTGTTCGGATACATCATTATCATTCGCCTTCGGCGATACATAATAAATTCCCGCATATTTCTTCTTGGCTTTATCAAAGGGAATGAGTCCTGCAACATACTGAACATAATCATCGGGTTTGAGCATCGCCGAAAAACTCTGGCCATATGCCGAACGCCAGTCTTTTCTGGTCATATTGCCCATAACGCCAACGGCATTATAGTAATACTCAGTCCATGGTTTCTTGCCTTCGGTGCTGATCCCGTTCTTAAATTCAAGAGTCTTAGTGACTACACTATCGAAGCTCATCAGCTGCACAGGATCGACCGTTCTGTATTTAGTACCCAGATTGATACCAAGGTCCTCAAGTTTGAGGCCCAACGCGGGGAAAGCCTTATCCGCTACTGCAATAAACCTGGAATACAATATCGGAAGATCCTTTTTTATGTCTTCCTTATGATCCACACAGGCAGACCTGTTGGAATAAATGATATACGAGCCCGAATCGTCAACAAGATCGTCAATGAATTTTTCAACATTGTCCAAGACGGGATCTCCGCTTCCGCTTAAGCGCTTGTCTCCGTTATAGATCAGGTCAAAAGATATGTCCGCGGTACGCTTGCCGGATGTGAGACGAACATCGAAGGTTGATCCGTTGCTTAACGCATAACTAAAGCGAAGGACACCATCGTCAACAGAATAATTACCGCCTCCTCTGACACCATCGGCATAGATCCAGACCGCGTTCTTTCCTTCGGGTTCTTTGGAAGCATAAAGATCCGCGACCTTCTTCATGTTGTCCACGTTGATCTCAGCACTTGACTCCGTTGGAGCAGGCTCAGTCTCAGTAGCAGTTGTGGCTACAGACGTCGGTGCTTCAGTATCGCCCGTGGCCGGAACCGTTGTTTCGTTTACCTGGTTGCAGCCGCACAGAATGACTGATGATACCAAAGCACCACAAAGCAATTTTGTTACGATTTTCTTCATTTCCTGATCCCCCATATAAAAAACAAAAAGCACCCTGATTCCTTTTTCATAAACGGAACACGCAAAGCCGCGTTTATGAAAACCCAAATATGATTTTACACGAATTTTGCTGTTTAAACAATGATATTTGACATTTTGACGGATTATTTGACATCTTCAGTGCCGCAGCCTTTCAACCAAGGCTTCTATTCCTCTCAAACGGATGCGGCATCAGCTGTTGGATGTTATAATGCACTTAATTGCACAAGGGGGAACTGGCAATGGGAACAAGGATCTTTAAACGACTCGGAGTTTTTTTCATAACCGTTGTTATCTTTGTGGGCATAGTCGCTCCGTGCTTTAAGCTGGGCGGGAAAGACGTTTACGCCGCTTCCTCTTATACTTACACTTCCATGGTAAGGAAAAGCATTTCCATAGGCGAAGACAAGACATTGGATTACTATCTTGTAGAGCCAAATTCCAAAGGCAAGTATGACGTCGTCATACTGTTCAGCGGCCTCTACGGAGTCGGCAATCTGGAGTCGACTTTCCTGTATAACGCGAGCAGGTGGATGGCAACCAAGAAGATCAAGCCTGTCGTATTCGTTATTCCCATCCTGGAAAAGTTCGGCAGCCACAAGTATTTCCGTAATTTCGTGGATGAAAAGATCAACGGAAAAACAAGAATGGAATACTTGTTTGATATCATCCGCGACGGAAGTATTTCCGGCAAGGTCAACACAAAGACCGATTTCACGGTAGCGGGTTATTCAATGGGCGCATGCGCTGCACTATATGCCGGAATCCTTTATAAAGACATCGTCAAAAACGTCGGAGCCCTGAGTCCTTCTTACCGCACTTACACCGGCGACGAAAGAGGCTGGGTAATGAACCCTGAGGAGTTAATTCTCTCTGATGATCCCGACAGCCACCTCTTCATGTGCGCAAGTATGGTCGAGAAAGGCACCGCCAGCAACAGCCCCAGCATGTTTGAAAACATGCAGTTTTACCTTCAGAATTTCAAATTGCCTTTTGTGACCAAGACTTATTCAAAGGGCAAACACAATATGACGCTCTTCCAGGAAGAGATCTTCACATACCTTTACTATGTCCAGAATAATGCACTGCCAAGCAGCAGCGTTATCAAGTCCATGAAAAAGAAGAAGCTGAAGCGGAGTTTCATCACGGTCAACGGTAAAAAGTACTATCTTAACAAGAACGGTGCCAAATATTCCGGATGGAAAAAGATCAAGGGCAAATACTACTATTTTTCCAAAAAGACAAAAGTCATGAAGACCGGTTGGCTCACGCTCAAAAAGAAGAAGTTTTACCTGAGCTACCGCGGCAGAAGATATCACGGCTGGCACACGATAGACGGCAAGAAATATTATTTCAATAAAAGAACCGGCGTGATGGCCAAGAACAAAAAGATCGGCAAGTACTATGTCGGCAGTGACGGAGCAAGACAACAAAAAGGGGCAGTTGAACTGCCCCTTTTTGTTTTTTTCACCGGAGGGCGCTTCATCTCCTATTTGGTCCTCTGTTTGGTCCTCTGTTTAAAACAAAACTGAGGACATAACAGAGAATCAAGGGTGAAAAATGAAAAAATCCCCAGTTTGGTCCTCTGTTTTGCGTAAAACAGAGGACGTAACAGAGGA
>R21__coassemble_381_pt1 | contig 37186 bp, 25 predicted proteins | sample R21__metabat2_high_PE_008 | metagenome-assembled genome bin R21
GCCGAATAAGGTATCACGAGCGCGGGCCACCACGAAAAGAAGCCCTCGTTCCCGATCAGCACCATCGTTACAGTAAACACGACCGCTGAAAGCACCGTCGATGCAAGGAACATCAGGAGCATCTTCATGCCGTAATATGTGCCTTTGAGGCGCACGCCGGGAAAACCGCCCGCACTGAAGATCGGCAGGATAAATGCCGCAATAAAGCAAATGACCGCAGGGATCCAGAACCTTTTATCGAACCTGATCAGCATATATGAATTTGCAGCGAAAGCGCCGGTCAGATAATGAAGTATGACGATCGGTAATCTTTCTTTAAGTTTGTATCTGCTGTCTTGTTCCGCGTTCTGCATCAGTTCACACTTTGATCAGACTGTCGTTTCAGTTCTTGAAATTGCGTGAGAATTCGTTGTAGTTTTCAGGCTTGTCGTCATTTCTGACTATTGCGAATTCCATGGTCTCGAAAAGACCGTCAGTATCTCTGGCAGCTTTCTTGAACATGTCTGACATCTTCTTAGGGTCATTGCCGAATGCGCCGCATCCCCAGGCACCGAGGACAAGGTTCTTATATCCTCTGGAAGCTGCAACGAGGAGCATTCTCATGATCCTGTAATAAACAAGATCTTCATACTGCTCCTGAGTCAGATCGGCAAGACCGTCTCTGATATTAGGGGCAGCACATGTCATGACGGCTACAACAACGCTCTCTTCGAGAAGTTCGTCATCGTCACCTCTGATTATCTCAACACGGGGCGTGATGATAACGGCATTTGTACCGAGATTGGTCATCTGCTTCCAGTTGTAGTTATAGAATCTTCTTGCCTGCATGCTCTCAAGCGAGAAAAGAAGCGAACTCTTACGGCAGAGGTCTTCTTCCTGAGCCGTTGCACCGTTTCTGACTCCTCCGCCCGGATGGCTGGCATTCGCAAAGTTGAGGACCAGGATGCATTCCTTGCCCTCATCGGCAAGCTTTCTGGCAGCTCCGAACGAGTCACCGTACTCACATCTGTATTCGGTGGTAAAACCTCTCGCGAACTGCTCGAGAGAAGGTATATCATCCTCAGGGAGTATTACTTCAGCCTGAGGCATCTGCAGTTTGGAAAGTTTGCAATCGGCACGGTTGCCGTTTACGCCATAGTACCCCCTGCTGCAAATAGCGAGGGTTTCTTCAAGTATCTGGATATTCTTATTTCTGTCTTTCATAATTCAAATACTCCCTCATTTTATCAACATTATTTTATCACAACGCGCGAAAAAATGGCATTTCGCAAACTTTTACCCCTAAAATGCCCAAAACGAAAAAGAGGCTGTCTCAAATGAATGAGACAGCCCCCATGTCAGGGTGAAAAACATTGGGTCACTCATCTTTAGGATCGGAATTGCTGTCTGATCTGTTCTCACGGTACTGCCTGCAGATCAAAGTTGTCAGCATGCCCAAAGTAAATCCGATAAGAGCGGCAAGTACATAGCCGCCGGTTTTCGCATCCAGGATCGTCGAACCCAGCACAGTTATTTTGCTTTGTTTATAGATCACCTCAATGCCGGGTGCGATCGAGATTACAGCAATAAGAGACATGAGAAGGCAGGCACATGCTATGGCAAGAGCCCGGTTCTTCCGGACACGCTCATAACGCGTTTTGCGCCGTGAGATCTCTTTCATCTGTTCTTCAATGCTCTTCATCCGTCTCTCCTGTTCGGATCTTCAGATCACTTAACCCTGATCTTGAACTTAACGGTCTTCCATCCGGTCTTCTTTACCGTTTCGGAACCCAAAGACCTTACTTTGACCTTTACGGTGTATGTTCCTCTCTTCATCTTTTTCTTCAGTGTCACCGTTCCGGTCTTGCTGTTAACGGAAATCTTCTTATTGCCGTATGTCTTTTTATAGACCAGAGTTCCCTTGGCCTTGGGACAGAACTTGATGACCTTTGAAACACTTACCGTTCTGGCTTTCTTCTTCAGTTTCTTATACTTGACCTTGGCAGTCTTGCCCTTGAGGCCCATTGTATTATCTTCAAGCTTCAGGAAATGTATCCCGCCGGGGGCAAAATAAGACTCCTCGTAGCCCAGATCATCAAACATATCCTCGGGAATGCTGAGATTTTCGATCTTGGGGCAGTTTTCTACAACCATGCCTCCGATTGTGGTTACGCTGTTGGGGATCGATAAAGTTTTAAGATTAGTACAGTCTTCAAATGCACAGTTGTCGATCTCCTGAACACCGTATTCAAGCGTTACTGTTTCCAAAGAGGTACAACCTCCAAAGGCACTTATACCTACAAGTTTTACACTGCCCGGAACCGTTACGCTCTTAAGCGAAGTGCAGTTTCCGAATGCAGCCCAGCTAATACTCTTTACACTTGCAGGGATAGTAAAGTCCTTAAGACTGTAGCAGTCTAAAAAAGCCCATCCGCCAATTGTTGTCGGACCATACGGAATCGTAACGTTTTCAAGATTATCACAGCCGTTGAAAACAAAAGTCTCAATCGCACTTATCTTTCCGAGTATCACCGCTTTCTTAAGGCTGGTACAACTTGAAAAAGCACCGGTCCCAATGGAAGTAACACTGTCAGGAACAGTAATTTCCTTTATCGAAGAGCAGCTGTTAAATGCATATTCACCTATCGTCTTCAGCCCTTCAGGGAAAGTGACGGTTGTAAGATTCGAACATCTTCTAAAAGCGTCATTGCCGATAGAAGTAATACCTTTCTTGATCACTACTTCCTTTATATCGTCCGTAAAACCGGACCAGGCCGGGTATTTCTGATCTAAATAACAATACTTCGGAATGGCGCCGGTTCCGCTGATGGTAATGATTCCTGTTGAGTCATCAAAACTCCAGGTTACGCTCTTGCCCAAAGAGCCGGAATTGGCGTTCTTCTTTGAAGCTTTGGCAGTCTGTTCCGGAAGCTTCTCTTCGGCTACACCTGCTGAACCGGCAGGAACAGAAGGCTCAGAAGGCTCTGTCTCATCGGGTAATGAAGCCTCAGTTTCCTTTGTCTCTTCTGTTTCCTTTGTTTCTTCAGTCTCTGTTTCAGCAGGCTCAGTCTCCTTCACTTCAGGCTTCGTTTCCTTAACCTCGGGCTCTGTTTCCTTCTCAGAAGGTTTGGTTTCTTTTACAGCCGGCTTTGAAGTTTCCTTCTCTTCTTCCGTTTCTGTAATCTGCGGAACTTCTGTTTCCTCATGCTCGTAATCAAGCCTTCCTGCAAATACAGTAAGCGGCATTGAGCCTGCAACCATAGCGGCCGCGACCAGCATTGATACTAAGCGTTTCGATTTCATGGATAATCCTCCTGTTTCCCCTGTAAATTGTGCTTACACCATATAAAATGCAGTAAAGTTTCAATTTACCCACCCGATTTTCAAAAAAAACGAAAAAAATCGAAGATGGGAGGAAAACAGGTACGGTAAGTAAAGAGATCAGTTACCCTGTTTAAGGCGCCTCAAAGCAAAGAGCATAGCTACTGCAGTGAGAAGCGGGACGGCAAATCCGATGTAAGAAGTTATTCCGGGTGACGAAACCAGAAGATTATAAGTACCGTGGAAAAGCATGCTCAAAGCCAGCGCACCTACGGTGCTTGAGATCCTCATTGCCTTGAGTCTGCGCGCAATGACAAGACCGAATACCGAAGCATATACGCTCACGATATGCATGACACCTACCGCAAGGGCCCTGATCAGAAGAAAACTGAGGCTTTCCGCGCCAGAAGACACCATATAGCAGACATTCTCAAAGGACGCAAAACCTGCGCCTATACCGACTGCAGCAAGAAAGATGCTGTCGTCATCCGGTTCGAACATATAGAAATAGAAGAAGAGCGGCAGGAACTTCATTGCTTCTTCAACAACCGGAGAGACAAAGATCGCTGTGTCCTCAACTCCCATGCCGGATACGGCATTAAAGAATCCGCTGATATAAGCTCCGAGAAGGCATGCCGTCATTCCGATGATGAAATTCAGTTCAAGACGGCGGGCACTTCCCTTTGCGAAAACAAGCGTGACGACTATTGGAACGATCATGCAGACAAAGATGTTTTCGGAGTAGATCATGACTCTTTCACCACCTTTTCAGCTGCAATATACATCAGAGCAACACTGAGAGTCTCGATATTATAGTATACGGTGTATATCACTCCCGAACTCATGAAAAGAGACACTATGATCCAGGCCAGATTCGTTACGGCGAGCGCCATCAGTTTCTTTGCGGAATGATCCCGTTTATATGACATGAAAAGTTTTACAAGCCAGTACAGGATGCCTAGAGAGATAAGGACATAACATCCAATGTCGATACGCGTTTTGACAGGATCCTCAAAAAGGAATGTAAGGCCCTGACCGGCGAGGAGAGCCGCACAGTAAATGCCGAAGGATATCCATTCCGCTTTCGTGAGAGCATGTACCACTTTAAGTGAGCAGACTGCTGAAGATAACAGCCACAACAAAACCAAACCGGTAATGATGTCCTGGATCCATTCTCCTGACCACGCTATCCACAGAACGACATTAAAGACTGCGAAGATCACTGTGCAGACAAGCTCTTTTATTGCCGCGCGGCTTCCGTTCGGGACAGCGGAATTGATCAATGCGGCGATCATGAGGAGCATTCCCGCTTCTCCGATCTCATTGGCGGCAAAGGGCATGCGAACATCCGGTCTCAGGATATCGTAGACCAGCCAGTAAATGTCTGCCAAAAACCACAATGAGAAAATGAAAGAGAGAAAAACGGCAGTCAATGAATCCGTATGCTTCAGGAGCAAACGGATCGAAAGGAACATGAATACGGCGAGCACCGCCATCTGAACTATGGATGATATAAAGGAAAAAAGTTCCAACTTCAGATCTCCTGCTCTTTTTTCTTATGTTCTTTCCAATGTATGCATGCCATGGTCATTGCGACTCCCATGATAAAGGCAAGTATCGCAATAAGAATGTATCCTATGACGGGCAGTGACTTTATTGCGCTGCCGTACTGCACTATCTGCGCATGATCGCCTGAAAAGTCGAGCCCGGGCAGGATTACCGCTCCGGAGATCATAAGTGCGAGGCAGACAATGCCGACCGTGCATTCACCGATCGTTTTATTGCGCAGGCTCTTTGCCTGGTTATAGATATCCTTACGGCGCCTGATCTCATTCATCTGGTCTTCAATACTGCGCATCGCTGATCCCCATCCTTTCCAAAACTTTCTTAAGTGATTCCCTTCCCCTGTCAACAAGATGATATATCTGTTTCTTTCTCATCCCCATCGATGTCGCTATCTCATCATGAGTCAGGCCTTCAAGATACAGCAGCGAAAGCGCCTGCCGGTATTCCGGTTTCAGTGTCCTTAAAGCCTGATAGAGTTTCCGGTTCCTCTCGCTTTTCAGAAGTTCGGATTCTGGCGTCTCTTCCTCCGAGACAATATCATCATCCAACGGGACCGCCTGATATTTGTGTTTCCTCAAATGCATCAGCGCGTTATTTCGCCCTATCGCATAGAGCCAGCTCTTGAAACTCCCTGTGCGTTCAGGATCAAAGTACGGTTTATCTACAGCAAGTTTTGCAAAAGTATCCATCAGGAGATCCTCTGCATCCTCCTCGTTCTTAACGAATCCCATGAGGAAAATGAAAAGCCCGTCCCTGTGTCTTGCAAGAAGCGTCTCAAGATCCTTGTCTTCTTCCTTTTCAATATAGCGCAGATAGATTATTTCGTCTTTTTCGTCCATAACCTTATTTATCCATCTTCGCGATCATGTGCATGACGATATGAAATGCCCTCGAAATGCCGCCGGAATAATCCGCTTTATCGAGTGCCGCAGTTACGAGGAGCGGGTTGTCAGTACCTATGACGTCAACACCGCAGCTTACGAGATACTGAACAGTATCGTCCTTATCGACCGTCCAGCAGAAGACCTTTACGCCCTTCTCATGCATTTTGCGTACCAGTTCGGGAGTGACATAAGACTCCTCGATCGTGATATTGTCTGTATAAGGAATATCGTTCAGATCACCTATTGCAACAGCCATGCAGTATCCCTTTGTGATCGTGGGATCGAGTTCCATGATGCGCTGAAGCCTTCTGGCATCCTGAGCGATGATCATGACGTTGTCATGCATGCCTGTTTCGTTGATGACCTTGAGAACATTCTCTTCGAAGTTTTTATCGAGCGGATGTCCTTTAAGCTCAACCTGTACATTCAAATTGTTTTCTTTCGAGAATTTCAGGACCTCTTCAAGCTTCGGAACCACGACATGCTTATATCCGCCCGGCATCCATTTGCCGAATTCACAGCTCGAAAGTTCTGCAAAAGTACGGTCATGGATCGCATAATTAATTCCCGTTACTCTCTTGAGCGTTGAGTCGTGATTGCATATGATCACGCCGTCAGAAGTCTGGTGGACATCGAGTTCTATCCATGGAAGGTTTTCGCTCGCTGCAAGTTCGAATGCGGGCATCGTGTTCTCAGGAGCATTAACATTATCTCCCCTGTGCGCGCATACCAGAGGCCTTTGCACTTCTTCGAAGATATATGAGTATCTGATAGTGAAAACGCCGAGGATCGCCAGCGAAACAGCGATAACACCCGCGACTGTCAGCGCCGAACGCTTAAACGAATACTCCTTGACCTTGATGAAATCAGCGGACAAAGTGTAGAGCTCGCTCTTTTCGCTGACATAACGGTAGAAAAGGACCGTCAGCGCAGCATTATTGATAGCCGGCGAGATGAGGCTCTTCAGGATCTGCCTGAGCACGTATGTATTGGTTCCGACGGTCTCCGTTTTGTCGATAATGCTCGTGTTGCCCTTGAGCCATGACATGAATTCCTTGAAATTCATGACGACTATCGAAGATACGGAATTGATTACGAAATTAAGTATTACAGTCAGCAGGAGCATTGAGAACAACGTCTCGAAAAAGTGGCCCTTTTCGAGCTTTCTCGATCTCCTGCAGCTCTTAAAGAGCGACTCTTTCTGAAGCACAAAACTGTTTATCGAGAATATGTATACCGTCAGGAAGACAACGAGCGCGAAATAAACGATGTTATATAAAACATTCAGACCGCTCGTGTAATCGATTGTCTGGCTGATGAAGCCGGGAACGATCAGTTTAAACGTAGAACTCGACAGCGGCAGGAGCTTCGTCAGAGGGAACAGTATCAGGATGAAAAATATAAGAAGCCAGTTTCTGGGATGAAGCGCCTTTTTGCAGGCTCTGAAGCCCGCTTTGAACATACATGTGAGATTGGTCTCCCTGCCCGTTCTTCCGACCGAGAAAGTGTGAAGGAGTCCCGCGATCTCGAACAGCGACATGAGTGTTACGATGACCGCGAAAATTATCATCATTACGATCGATGCCGGATTAAGCAGAACCTGCCTGAGATTGATCGGCGCAATGTATGTAACGCCATTTACTTTCATCATCGCGCGGATGAGTATCCCTTTTAGCACGGACGTAAAGACCGCCGTAAAGATCGTGCAGAAAAGGATGAATATCGTTCCTTCAATGTAATCACGCTTGAACAGGCTCAATACTTCCTTAAGAAATTGACCGAATCCTGTGAAAAAATGAACCGCCTTGTTCCTGCCGAGGATCGCATAACGCGCCAGATTAGGGATCTTCGCAAGAAATCCCGTAAACTCCGTTTCTTCAGTTTTCTTATCCGTCTTCGTCATTTAAGATCCCCGTCCTCAGATAAAGAGCACGCCTATCAGATGGATCAGGAACGCCGCAAGCCAGGCAATAACGCACTGGAAGACCACCGTTGCGAGTGCGAATTTCCATCCGCGTTCACGCTTAACTGCAGCAACAGCCGCAACGCACGGAGTGTAGAGCAGGCAGAATACCAGGAGCGCAAAAGCATCAACCATCGATAGAGCTCCGGTCAGGTTTTCGATGCTGCCGTAGAGCACGGAGAGCATCGATACGATGCTTTCCTTCGCAAGGAATCCCGCAATGAGAGAAGTAACTATCCTCCAGTCGCCAAGCCCCACAGGCGCGAAAACAGGGGCCAATGCACCCGCGATGCACGCAAGGATGCTCTCACCGGAATCAGTTACCATGTTGAACCTGAAATCAAAAGTCTTAAGGAACCACACGATGATCGTTCCGATGAAGATGACAGTAAAGGCCCTGGAAAGGAAGTCTTTTGCCTTGTCCCACATCAGCCTTGCAACATTCTTTATCCCGGGCATCCTGTAGTTGGGAAGTTCCATTACGAAAGGAACGGCTTCGCCCTTAAAGACCGTATTCTTTGATACGAATGCCACGAGAATGGCTATCACTATTCCGAGGAAATAAAGACCGGTCATAACGAGTCCCGCATACTTCGGGAAGAATGCCGCGCAAATGAACGCATAGATCGGAGTCTTCGCAGAGCAGCTCATGAACGGTATCAGGAGCGTCGTCATGCGGCGGTCTCTCGTTGAAGGAAGCGTCCTTGTGGACATCGCAGCGGGAACCGAGCATCCGAAGCCGATAAGGAGCGGAACGATGCTTCGGCCCGACAGACCGATCTTACGCAGGAGCTTATCCATGACGAATGCGACGCGCGCCATGTAGCCGCTGTCTTCAAGTATCGACAGGAAGAAGAACATTACAACGATGATCGGAACAAAGGATACGACGGTTCCTACGCCGTTGAATATCGCATCTATAACGAGCGAATGAACGGGCGCGGAAACGTTTGCCGCGGTAAGGATCCCGTCGAGCTTGTCAGTAACATATCCTATACCGTTTTCGAGAAGGTCCTGCAGGAAGGATCCGATGACATTGAACGTAAGAAGGAACACGCTTCCCATGATAACTATGAACAGCGGAATAGCCGTAAACCTGCCGGTGAGTATCCTGTCTATCTTTCTGGAACGCTCGTGTTCCTTACTCTCATGCGGCTTGACCACGGTCTCTTCGCAGAACTTGCTGATGAAGCCGAAACGCATGTCAGCAATGGCCGCGGCACGGTCAAGGCCTCTTTCCTTCTCCATCTGGTCAACAATGTGTCCGAGCATATCAAGCTCGTTGTCATCAAGGTCCAAAGCCTTTTCGACGAGCGGGTCGCCTTCTATGAGCTTGCTCGCCGCAAACCTTACGGGAATATCAGACCTCTCGCAGTGATCCTCGATAAGATGCATTACACCGTGGATCGCCCTGTGAACGGCACCGCCGCCCGCGCTGCTGTCGCAGAAATCCACCCTGCCGGGCTTCTCATTATATGCAGCGACATGGATCGCGTGGTGTACGAGCTCGTCGATACCTTCGTTCTTCGCAGCGGAGATCGGAACGACCGGGATCTGAAGGAGTTCCTCCATTTCGTTGATCCTGACGGAACCGCCGTTTCCTCGGAGCTCATCCATCATGTTGACGGCAAGTACCATCGGGATGCCCAAGCCCATGAGTTGAAGCGTCAGATACAGGTTGCGCTCTATGTTCGTCGCATCGATTATGTTGATTATCGCAGTAGGCTTTTCCTCGAGGATAAACTGTCTCGAAACGATCTCCTCGCTTGTGTATGGAGACAGCGAATATATGCCGGGAAGATCCACGACTTCCGTATTTGCGTGGTTCCTTATGGCACCGCTCTTGCGCTCAACCGTAACACCCGGGAAATTGCCGACATGCTGGTTAGCTCCGGTCAGCTGGTTGAAGAGCGTCGTCTTTCCGCAGTTCTGGTTTCCGACGAGCGCGAAAACAAGTTTCCCCGTGTTGACGGGTCCCGCCGAATGCTCTTCATCGTATTCATGTCCCGCATAGACCTCACCGATCCTCGGGTGCTGATGTTCCTTGGATTTCGATTCTTTTTTTGCCTGAGGCGCCGGGGCTTTCTGCTCTTTCTTATGCACGTCCGATATTTCGATCTGTGCGGCATCCTCGAGCCTCAAAGTAAGCTCATACCCGTGGATCATGAGTTCCATCGGATCGCCCATCGGCGCGAATTTGATGAGTGTGATCTCTTCGCCCGGGATAACGCCCATGTCAAGGAAATGCTGCCTTAAAGCGCCTTCCCCTCCGACTTTTTCTATAACGGCCGACATGCCGGGTGTCAAATCTTTAAGTGTCATAACTGCCCTCTTTTTATTTGCCAATCATTATAACAAAATAATAAACAGAAGAACTGATAAAGACCGACAAAAAGTGTTTTCGTTGTTTTTTTATTCCGGTACCCGAAAAGGTATCCAAACCCGCCAAAACAGATACCCTTTCAGCTACTTAAGCCCTTTTTTGCCCGTCAGTAACCGAAAAGGTATCCGAAACCGCTAAAACAGATACCCTTTCAGCTACTGGCGGGCATAGAACAGCGGGCACATATCAGCGTGCATAAGAACGGGGCCGCTTAACTGCAGCCCCGTGAAAAACGATTAAACCATAAGATAGATTACTTAACCTTGATCTTGAAAGTTATGGTCTTCCAGGAAGATGCTTTGTAATTCTCATTACCTGAAGCCATGACTCTGACCTTGACGCTGTAGGTCTTTCTCTTCTTAAGACCTTTCTTTTTGATCGTGACCTTACCGGTAGTCCTGCTGATCGAGATCTTCTTACTGCCGGAAACCTTGACATATGTCAGAGTCCCCTGTCCCCTGTTGGCGAAAGAAATTACCTTGCCGACAGTCAATGTCTGCTTCTTTCTCCTCAGCTTCGAGTACTTTACCTTTGCCGTCTTGCCCCTGACTGACAACGTATTATCAGATTTAGCAAACTGCATGGTGGCATTTGCCAAAGAATCGTTACCTGAACCTAAACTGATGTTGTTCCATTGTTCCTTAGTGCCGGAATAGGAAACTTCTGTAAGGCTTGTGCATCCTGAAAATGCCAAATTACCGATTGAAGTTACTGTACCGGGTATCGTGATACCTGTAATTCCGGAATATCCGTTAAAAGCGCTGTCACCAATTGAAGTTACTCCATCAGAGATCACTACTGACTTTATGCTCTCTTTGACCGGATACCACGGAACTGAATCTGTATCTGCCCAGTTGTTCATGTTACCCGTACCGGAAATGGTCAGCGTGCCTGTCGTGTAATCGATCTTCCAAGTCACATTATCGCCATTCTCACCGCAGTTTCCGGAAACGATCTTGTATGTTGCCTTTACTTCAACATTCCCTGCCGGCATATCAAATGACGTCTCTGTCGCTGTTGCATCAGCAAACGAAACGGTTGCCGTAACATTGGTCCATTTGTCGAAAACATATCCTGAAGGTGCGGCGTCCGCTTTGACCGTAACCGTCTCGCCTGCAATTGCCTTATCCATGCCGGCAGTTCCGTTCGTTACCTTTACCGTGAACTCCTGAACAAAGCTTGCATAGATCGTAGTTTCTTTACCGATTGCCGTATCAAAAACAAACGGGTGATCAAATTCAGGATCTGAATACCAGCCGAGGAACCTAAAGCCATCCTTCACGGGATCAGAAGGCCTGGTGACCTTTTCGCCGTCAACTACGGCAACAGTACTCAGCGTTGTCGCTCCGTCAACGAATGTAACGTTGTGCTTCTTCCGCTCAAAAACAGCCTTGATCTGAATATCGGTAACAGGATTGTTCGGATCTTCAGCATCCACAAAGATCTTGTTATCCTTATCGATCGTTGCCTTGCCGGAAATCACCTGCCATTCCTTGAACACATACCCTGTTTTTGGTGTGACCGAAAGAGTCGGATAGAGACCATAGTAAATGTCAGTATCGGCCGGATCAAGAGTTACTGTTCCGTTTCCGTCTGTCGTAATGGTCAGCGTAAACTTCAAAGCTACTTTGGCTTCGGTCGCATCGTCAAATACCATTATCGCCGTTTCATCATCAAGACTGAAATACTTGGAAGGATTCTCTCCCGGATTATGCGTGCTGAATCCGTATGTAAAAGTATCAGGACCATACCAATAAGGCGGGATCCTCCATGTGGTAACGCCTATACGGGCTCCATCGGTCAGCTTGCCCGATAAGCGGACTACACGTGCACTGTATGAGTCGTTATAGTTATTCTCTGCACATACATTGTTATCTTTTCCGTTCTTCATATTTCCGTATATATATGCTTTCCCGGAAACACTGATACTGCTTGCATGATTATATATACCGCCAATACAGCAAGCTTCTGTGGTGTTCGTATAATTTGAGGTAATAGTTCCGCTGTTAACATTCAGATTGCAGGGACGACCCTGTAAGTTAGTAATCGAAACTCCGGCTGCGATATTATTAGTTTTACCACCGTTGAATACCGCTTCGTTACCGCATATAGTTCCGCCGTTAATGGTGAAATCCGAACAATACAGCAGAACGCCGCCGGCATTTTCAAAATCGTTGTCATTCGTAGCTTTGTTGCCGACAATAGTGCCGCCGTTCATAGTACCGGAGGAATAATAGAAACGTATTCCGCCGGCATACCCTTGGGCATAGCCTCCCGTGATGATTCCTCCCTTAACGACCACATCATTGCCGGTTGTCAGATCTTTATACTTGATGGCCGGTGAATGCGTTGCATCAGGTCTGCTGTCATTTATCGTAAGGTTGCCGTTGTCATCAACGAAGATAACTCCGCCGTTTGAAGTTGCAGTCTTAAGATTCCTGTCGATAACATATCCGTTAAGATCCAATTTAACGGTACCGGTAACTACAAGAGGTCCATCGCCTGTGCCCGCGGTGATATCCTGCGTAAGCTTGACAGTTCCGCCCAGATTCAGTGCCGTCTGGAGATCAGCCCAGGTCTTAATCTCCGGTGCATAATCCGGATCGGCATAAAAGTCCAGATTGTCGTAATATGCTGTATATCCGTGTCCTGCTGTAATTCCCAAACATACAGCTCCTGAAGGCAGATCAAAGCTACGGGACTTCTCGCCGTTAATGTAAACACAGTACTTGCCGATTCCCGGGAAGACTTCGATCTTGATATGGTACCACGTGTCTTTCGTGAAACCTTCTTTGATCATGACAGATTCACTATCGGCATCTACGAAACCTCTATTCTGGAAGAGGATACCCGCTTCATTTGAATATGATCTGTTAGTAAAGGAAAACCTGAGAAGCCAATCGCTTGTTTCAGTCGATGATCTCGTCGCTGCAACGTCTCCTTCAAAAACGTATCTACCGGTTGACGGTAACAATCCGCTAAGATCAACTATCTGGTCAGATGCCCAGCCGCTCGAACTGCTCAAACTCAGCATCTTTCCGCTTGTAATGCTCTTCGTTACTTTCTGATCTGAATTGCCTGTACCGTTATGGACCTGACTGATCGGAGAAAGCGCACCGCCGGAAATGTATTTATTGAGAGGATATGACTCAAAATCTTCGAAGTAATACAGATCATAAGGCATCTCGAAAGTAAGGACGTTACTGCTGTCATCACCGTCAAACAGAGCTATATGGCAATACTGTATACCTGAGCTCATGCCTGTAATGCTGATGCTGGTAGTTCCAAAAGCAGATCCGCTGCCATGAACTCCTGAACCTGCCGCTTTGATATCGGCTGCAGAAGGAGCTTGGCTTCTGGAATCTACGACGTAATAATACGTTCCTTCCGCATTAGCAGTGAATTTTACAACAGCATCAGAAGCACTTGACCTGAAAACGCTCTTTCCGGATAATACATACCCTGTCCCAAACCTGAAAACAGCAGAAATGAAAATATCATCATTCGAATCAGGCATAACGTATTTGCCGTCTGTGCCGGGTTTCATTTCAACAGGCGTACCTGTCTCAGTACTCCATGTTAATTTTACAAGCTCATAACCGGGTGCAGGCTCGATCGTAAGATCAACGATGTCTGAAGCGTATGTCGAGGTTTTTCCTGACACTGTACCGTGTGATGCGCTTGTGTAAGTGACTTTGTAGTAATAATGCAGTTTACTAGTCGGGATTCCCGGGAAGGCACTTTCAGAATAAGCTTGACGGTTCAGAATTACTGAAACAAGTCCGCTGCAGTCGGAAAAAGCACCGGCTCCGAGCGAAGTTACCTTTTCAGGGATCACAACTGTTTCAAGACTAACGCATAAAGCAAAAGCCCTTTCACCGATCGACTCAACGCTTTCCGGAATAGTGAGACTCTTAAGTTGTCCGCAGCTGTAAAAAGCTTCACCCTTAATGGCAGTTATACTGCAGGGCAATTTAATACTTGTTATCGCGCAATTCTGAAATGCCCCATAACCGATAGACTTCACACTTTCAGAAATCTCGACACTCCTGACATTTTGCAGGCCGCAAAAAGCACGGTCTCCAATCGTTGTTACACCATCAGATATGACTGTTTTTATGATATCGTATCTGTAGTTTTTCCACGGCAGATTATCAGGAGTTGTCCAGTCTGTCATTGCTCCCGTACCGGAAATAGTTAAGACGCCACTGTCATTCAGCTTCCATGTCAGGTTCGTACCGCAGGTTCCGGAATCAACGACCGTTCCTCCAACCTTATAGTCCTTATTGCTGATAGTAAGCTGTTCAGGTGTAAATGCATGATTACTATCATCATAAATATACAAGTAAGGTGAAGATCCTAAATAACAGGTATAACCGCTGCTGACATCACCGCTTGAATAACCTCTCAGGAACATCATAGTAGGATCACCGCCGGAACCGGCATCACAGTGTGTGACATCAACAAGATAGTTCTTACCGTCGTCCATGGTTACAAGATTCCACATGTGAGGTCCGGTAACAGAAGGAGCTTTCAAGGTTCCGACAACCAGGATGCACGAGATGTCCTTCTCGAACGCAGTCCGATCGCACAGATATTTAAATGATTTGGCATAGCCTTCACATACGACATTCGTATTACTGTCATTATCAAATACGGATATCAGCTGCCACGGATCCGAAGTTGATTCATTTCCGCTTTGTGCAGCAGCCTTGTCGTAAGATACGCGCTTGCAGATCTCATCGATATAGAAGACGAGCTTTTCGTAATCTGATTTATTCTTCGCTGACGATACGACCGCAGCTGCATTGCTGATCGCTTTATTCGCTCTGATGACCTCAGTCGGATCAGTCTGATAATCGCCGGCAGAATAAGGCGCCGCTACGGGGAAGTAAATCTCAAACTCTTTAGGAATCCAGGTTACAGTAATTCTATCAGAATAGCCGGAACAATGGAAAGCTATTCCTGAAACTTGCGTAGAATCATTCTTCTTATACCAATACAATTCATAAGGGCAATCTGCCAAAAGAGCATCAATAACCTTATTCCAATCAACTTCTATCGCTGCATCAAGAATCGTTTTAAATTCATCGATTATATGTCCGTCTTGGACAAGCGACTGAACGCCAAACTGTTCCGCTGTGTAAACAGTACCATCTTGCAGTCCCAAGTCAGAAATGGAGACCGTTAATATTGTAGAGGAACGGGTTCCTTCTGCTACCGAAATGATTTGAGCCTTTAATGCATCATATGCTTTCTTGTCATTGCCGGTTAATCCGTTTCCGCTTAACGCAGCTTTTGCAGTTCTCTTTGCACTGTTCTTAGTATTGCTCTTTGAAACAGAGATTTTTCTTTCGATATATTTTCTGAACAGTTCTTCATTGTCAGACTTACCGGAGGGCACATAAGTGTACGACTCGGATTTACCTGTGATATTTACTTCCTGTCTGCCGTCTTCCTTATCATCAGGTTCGGTTTCATCGCCCTTTGCTGCCTTAGCGGGTTTTTCAACATTAGTTTCAGCAGGAGCGTTTTCTCTTGGTTCAGAAGGCTCTGTTGTTTCGGGTGTTTCTTTTTCAGTTTCAGAAGTGCTTGCCGGCTCTGTTGTTTCAGGCTTGGTAGTTTCCGCCGCACTTGTCTCAGCCTGCTTTTCTGTTTCCTTTACTGTTGTTTCAGCAGGCTTAGTCTCTGCGGGTTTTGTTTCCGCAGGTTTAACCGGTTTTTTCTCTTCGGGTTCAGAACTCTCAACAACCTTGGTCTCATTAGGAGTTCCATCATTCTCATCGGCAAACACAAGAGAAGGAGCAGCTCCGATCGTCATTGTCATAACGAGAAAAATTGCCACTAAACGCTTAAGTTTCATAGTGTGCCTCCTGACATTGCTGTAAAAGGTTGTCTCTTCGAAAATATTCAGTTGTCTTATATAAAAATAATTATAAGGGATTACTATCCATATTCAAGGTCAGGATGGATCACGGCAATAAAAAAGGGGCCGCTCAAGGCGACCCCCGTAATAGATCAATAACTCAGTATTCCGGCTCGAGCAATCCGTATCCGCCGTCGTTCCTCTTATAAATGACGCATACCGAATTGGTATCGCTGTCGAGATATACATAGAAATCGTGACCGAGCATCTCAAGCTGCAGAATTGCATCCTCGGTTGTCATCGGGCGGAGAGCGAACTGCTTGCGCTTGGTGATCTTCTCATCCTGTTCGTCTTCGAAATCAAAATCCGCGCCGCCGTCATCTTCAAGATAATTGACGATTCCGGGATAATCCTTCTTTTTCTTAAGGAACTTTGTCTTCTGCCTTCTGATCTGGGATTCGAGCTTGTCTACTGTCTTGTCGACACCAGTCAGAATGTCTTCATCGCGTGCCTCGGCTCTGTAGATCTTTCCGTCGAGCTTCATGGTAATCTCGATTACCATCTTTGCGCCCTCAGGTCTGATGCGTACATTAAGGGTTCCTTCGTCACCGAAATACTTGTCGAACTTTGCCATCTTTGAGGCGATCTTGTCCTCGAGCCTGGGTCCGATCTTGATTCCGTTGCCCTGTGTTGTGATCTTCATAGAATCACTCCCTTCCGTTTTGAAGTGTGCAAAAGGTTTTGACCTTTTAATCATTATACCAAGAGGGTGAATGAATTGTATTAAATTACGGTTAATCTTTCAAAACAACCGCAAACTGAGATCACGCTGCTTTGGCAGCAGGCTTCTTTGTAAGCTTGGAGATTATAAGAAGAACTGCGGGAATTACTACGGCAGAAACTGTAACTATTGCGATCAATTTCCAGTTTACGCTTGCAAAACCTGTAGCATCAAAATCGCCTGTTTCGGCATTCTGCAGATGCATGAAGATGTTGACTGCATCGAAAATGATAGCGACTACAACGATAAGTCCGGAGATCCAGTTAAGTACGGTAATACCTGCCCTGTCATCCTTCTTGATGTTGGTAATGCTGTCACCTCTGAAATCAAGTACGCTGCCGATGTAGTAAGCAGCTGCACCTGTAACGATGGTCTCAGGGAGCATGTAAGTTGCGTTGTATCCGATGGAATAGATGAGTGCCGCTTCGGTCGGAATTGAAAGACCTGCCCAGACAGTTGCACCCGAGATAACGTGGCAGATGAATCTCAAAGCGCAGACAAGATAGGTTCCGAGCAGGAGTCCATATGCCTGATTGGATACTTTTCTGAAAATTCCGCCAAGACCGATAACAGTGAAAGCGACAATGTAGTCAAGTGCGATGACTGCCACGACAGACTGCCATGTCGTTACATAAGACAGTGTCTTTAATCCGATTATCTGCTGGATAACACCGAAAACAAAAGCTACGAGCAGACCGTATCTGACACCGTGCCTGTACGCGATGACGATGATCGGGAGCATGCATGCCACGGTTACCGAACCGCCATAAGGAAGTTCAAGGATCTTAACGAAAGATAAAACGGTCGCAAGAGCGAGCATTATCGCAGCTTCCGTGAGCATCCTCGTTTTTGAAATGTTCTTTGCTGTCATAAAAAAACCTCCATCCGGAAACCGACCTGCGTCATTATTCCTTCGGAGGAAATCCATACTAATAGAATTGTTCCCTACGCCGGCATTATCCGTCAGGTTCAGCGGGTCGGCGATTACTGCCCTCTCAGCCAGATCCGCGGCAAATGACCGCGCCCAAGCTCCCCGTTATTTCCGATTCGCGAGCAACTATACTACAAGCGCCCGAGTTTGGCAAGCCTTGAAATGCAGGATTCTATAAACTTCTGAATTTCGCGCTCATAAAGGGCCTGAGCGTTCTCATAACACTGGAGATGCTTCGCGTCATTTATTACTACCATACGCTTGCGGCAGCGGAGATTATCGTAGATGTCACTTACACCGCGTGGCAGTGTCTCATCATCCTCGCCGCCCTCGAAAAGAAGTACCGGGACCCTTATCCTTCCTGCGTGAACTGCGCAGTCACAGACGTTCATGTCAAAACCGAACCTTGCTTTGGTCAGCATCCTGAGCCTGTAAAGAGCCGCTTCAGTGCTGATGAACTTATCGCGGTCAAGAACGTTGCGAAGATACGAAGGAAGCGTATCCATCGGAGAATCTGCAATGATCCCGCACACTTCAGGGCAGAATCCTTTCTGCTGTGCGGCAAGGAGAGCTGCTGTTGCTCCGACTCCGCGTCCGAACAGATATATCCTGCAGTGAGGACCCACTCTTCTTCTCGCGAATTCAAACCAGCATTCAAGGTCGACACTCTCGCGAAGTCCCCATGTAAAGCTTTTTCCGCCGCTCATGCCGTGACCTCTCAGGTGAGTTATCAGAACGTGGCACTTGATCTTCTTCATCATGAGTTTTGCGTATGCAGCGCACTGCGTCGGCTCCTCGTCATATCCATGAAGCATGATGACGATATTAGGGCATCCGGGCTCGGTTGAAGGCCTGTAATATGCAGAAAGCTTGGTTCCGTCAAAAGAACCCGTTCTTACGTTTATCCATTCTCTTCTGAATGAATAGAACCAGTTGCGGCCCCTGCCGGTTATCGTTGTCCTGTCGATCTTCGTAGGCGCCCTGTCGATCTGCGGAAGAGGCTTTGGACGTGAATAAACGCGCTTAAAAAGACGTTCGCAGTAAACAAGAAAATACGCAAACGCACCAGACGCCGCAAGGAGCAGTACCAGAACGGCGAGTAAGACGACAAGTCCTCCCGGATTTATCGCCAGATATACAGTTGCAGGATCAATCTGCAATAATTCCCTCCAGGTCGTCAGCTCCGGAGCTCAAAAGCCGGCAGCCGTCCGTAGTCAGAACGACGTCGTCTTCTATCCTGAAACCGATCCCCCATTCGGGAATGTACACACCGGGTTCAACAGCAAGGCAGTTTCCGCAGGCGAAAACGCTGTCGCGCGAACCGACGTCATGAACGTCGAGCCCCAAGAAATGCGAAGTGTTGTGCCAGTAATAGGAAGTAACATCGTCCTTGCTGAAATTATCATTGATTAAACCCTGCTCCGCAAGCCATTTGCCTGCGATGTCATACATTTGTGAATTAAGCTCCGCAAAAGTCTTTCCGGGAGCGATAAAAGAGAAGGCAGCCTTCCTCAGTTCACGGATCAGTCCGAGGAGTTTTACGCGTCTGTCACCGTCTGACCCCGGACGCCCGACAAAATAAACGCGGGATATGTCAGCGCAGTATCCGTTGACCCTCGCACCGACGTCGACCTGAACGAATGAACCTTCCGCCGCGATCCCGTCACCTGATCTCTCGGGGTCACTGTGATGCAGATAGAAAGCGTTCTTTCCGCATGAGACTATCGTCTCGAATGCAAACAGCATGCTGCTGCGCTTAGCCATCTCATATTCGAGCTTTGCATAGAGCTCATACTCGGAAACGCCCGGCTTGATGAGTTTCTTCATCTCCGCGAGAGCTTCCTCGGTCACGCGCGCAGCCTCAGTTATCGAACTGATCTCCTCTTCAGACTTAACAAGTCTCATCTCAATAAGGATATTTGAAATATCCAGAGGCTCTCTGCCCTGCTTGCGGCATCTGTCCGCAAACAAACGCGGCCCCTCCATCACGGAGCTTCCGTCTACCGCAAAACGCAGAGTGTTGTCAGACGCGAGTTTGAAGACGCCGTCAGTGAAAGTTTCCCTGTCGCGGACTGATGCGATGTCCAGCCCTGAAATACCCGCGATCTCCGAAAAGTCCATTCTCTTGCCGGTCCAGCGCTCCTTCATGCTGTCATGTACCGGAGCGAAGATCAAAACGGTGGAAACCCCTTCTTTCTTCATCAGAAGGAGCATGAGATCGGGCTTTTCGAGGCCTGTCAGATAGAAAAAATTGCGGTCGGGAAGAAATCTGTACGAACTGTCCGCGCACATCTTCTTTTCCTCGCCCGAAAAAAGGAAAGCCGCTGTGTTATCGGGCAGCTTATCCAGAAATCTCTCTCTGTTGTTCGCGAAGAAATCCGGACCCGTTACCATTGCTTGACACCATCCGAACGAACATTATACTCGTCGAACAGAATCGTATTGTTGATGTAATTGAGCGTAGCGCCGGGTGAACGTCTGATGAGACCCGGATTACCGATTACGATAGAACCGTCGGGTACGTCGAAGTTGACATACGCACCGGGTGCTATGAGGACGTTGTTTCCGATATTGATATTGCCGACTATGACTGCATTTGCGCCGATCCAGACGTAATTGCCGATGTGGGGTGATCCCTTCCTCTTTCCTCTGAACTGGGTACCGATGACAACACCCGTCGAAACATTGACATTGTGGCCGATGACGCTCTTCGGATGGATGATGACACGGCCGAAATGTGCAAGATAAAAACCCTTGCCGATATTCGTGTCATAAGGGATCTGGAAATGATACTTACGGCTCAGTCTGTCGAGCCTGTAATTGTTAACGGCGAACTTAACCTGAGCGATCTTTCTGCGGAACCCGTCATACTTCTGGATCTGGTCGTAATAATAACGGGTACGGCGCATGACGCTGATGTAGCTGAACTCAGGGCTGGATCTTCTCTCCTGAAGATAGCAGGCATAGATATTCTTATAGCGTCTGGCATTTCCCGTATAACGGAACAGATCAGAATATATGATGTCTTTGAGTTCATCTGTCATTCGGTTAGCTTCCCCTCTTTCTAGTGAAAATTCTATATCTTTTCGAAAAATAACTCAATAAGCGGTATGCCGATTTTCAAGAACAAACGGTGAACTTTACATGTTTCGGTAAAAAATATAAAATTTATGTGGAATGTACGAAAATTGCTAAAAACCGCCTGCCGCGGAGGAATAGATTAATATGATCAATATTGAAAAAGAACTTGCCAGAAGGCTTATGGATGAGGGAAACGCCGAAGGACGCCTCGAAAGTTACAGCCGTGAGATTAATTTTTACGAGATAGTCTCCAGCGGCAATTCAAGGGCACTTGAAGAACGTCTTAAGAATTTCGGCGCAGGCCAGGTCTTAGGCAAGCTCAGCAATGACCCGGTCCAGGACCGCAAATACCATGCCGTTATCCTCGCGGCGCTCGTAAGCCGCTTCTGCATCGAGCAGGGCATGGAGATCTCAGTCGCTTACACCTTAAGTGACATCTACATAGAACTAATCGACAGCGCGACCACAGGCGAAGAAGTCAGACAGCTTCAGATGGACCTTCTCCGTCACTACTGCCGCAAGATGAACGAGCTCACCAAGAGCAAGGTCGTTTCACGTCACATCGTCATTGCGATCGACTATATACGTTCCCATATTCAGGACAATCTCACGGTGGAATCCATCGCTGATTCGCTGTCGCTCAACTCGAGCTACCTTTCCAAGCTCTTCAAGCAGGAAATGGGCATCACGTTAAGCCGCTACATCAGGGATCAGAAGATCAATGTCGCCTGCAACATGCTCCGCCATCTTGACGAATCTTCCCTGACTGTCGCAAATTATCTGGGTTTCTCATCGCAGTCCCACTTCATCCAGGTCTTCAAGAAGACCACCGGCATGACACCTGAAGAATACAGGCGCAAGAATTACCATCAGAGCTGGATGAACGGAAATCCGGACAAGGTGTAAAGCAGGTATTTACCTGTATTCCGTGTGCATCGGTTTGACATCATACTTGGCATCGTAGCCTTTCCATTTTGAAGGAAGGCTGATATAAAGCCGCGGGCAGTCATCAAAAGCCCAGCTTCCAAGTCGTTTGAGCGAATCCGGGATCCTGACATACGCAAGCTCATCACATACGTCGAAGGCCTCCTGGCCTATCTTCTGCAGGCCCTCGGGCAGATATACGTATTCCAGGTCCTCACAGCTGTTAAATGCCTCCTGCCCGATCTCCGTCACCGTGTCGGGAATTATGACCTGGGTAATGAGATCGCAGTCGAAAAAGCACTTCCTGCCGATGCATGTGATCTTGGAACCCGGCGCAAAAACGATCCTCGAAAAGCCGTTTACGCCATAAGGCATCTGTATCGTACCGCTTCCGTAGATCGTGAGCGTACCGTCACGCGTGATCGTAAATGTCGCGTTTTCGCCGCAGCTTCCGGACCTTTCATAGCCGTGAACCGTATCGGCATCGCAGATCTTGTGAACGTAAGAAAATGACTCCAGCGGCAGCAGATAGTAGTTATACGAAGGCGTTCCCTCAACTATCTTGCCGTTGTCCCACGACTTGCCCTCATAAGCGTTGCCTGAATCATATGAAGGATCGACAAAACGCCATTTTCCTCCGACGTAAACTGCCGCCCATGCATGGTCCGGAGTCTCATCCTCCGAAAGGTTGGAAGCCATCATTTCCTCATAATTGGCAAGGCCCACTCCGAATTCAACGGTAGCGGGGATCCCCTGCGCCCTGCACAGAGCGGTAAAAACGTTTCCAAAGCCCTCGCACACTGCGATCCCGCGGCGCAGCAGGCAGATGGATCCGTCCTGATAGACCATCTTGTTGCTCTTGTCGGTCTGTGAATTATCATATGCCATCGCACCCGTGATGTAGGTGTAGATCTGATAGACCTTTTCCCAGTCCGTCACGGCATCGTCGCAGATCGTCTTGGAATATTCGATGATTATCGGGTCATCACACTCAATGTCATTCTGAGGCTGAAGGCACTCTTTCAGCGAGACCTCGTCATCCCTCAGTTCAGAGCATCTTTCAACATTGAAATCATAAGTCGGAGACTTGTAGAAATGAACTTTGCCGTCGTCACCCAGAAAGATGTAGTTGTCGTCCTGGGTATACACCGTGGATCCGAGCTGATAGCTCACCGAAACGTAATAAAGGACATTCTTGGTCATGTAACCGTCGAGGTCAACGGAAAACGTTCCTGTCTCCCTCCTGAAACGCCTGACAACATTGCCTTTATCAGCCTTGCAGAGCACAAGCTCGAAATTGCTTGTCGCATCGGTGCTGACGGTAAAACTCGTGCCGTCAACGCCGAGCTTTATGGGCTCGCCCTCATATGTGACAAGCTCATAAGAAGAAAATGAAGCGCTTTCAGGCTTGAATTTCTTTTTGTCAGCGAGAACCAACGGGCACGGACCCGTTAAGCACACTGTCATGACAGCACTCAGAAGGGCCGCGCTTACACGCCGGAGAAATCCCGTCATCAGATCTTGAGAGCCTCAGCAACAGCCTCGTCAGCCGTCATCTCTGCAGCATCGGCGCCGCTTCTTGCCTTAACTTCGACAATACCTTCAGCAGCTCTTCTGCCGACCGTGATCCTGAGCGGAACACCGATGAGATCGCAGTCCTTGAACTTGACACCTGGTCTCTCGTTTCTGTCATCGATAAGGACGTCGACACCCTTGGCATTAAGATCCTCGTAGATCTTCTCAGCAAGACCCATGATGGCCTCGTCATTCGTCTTAGTAGGGATGACCATGACCTTATACGGTGCAACGATAGAAGGCCAGATGATTCCGTCGTCATCGTGGAACTGCTCGATGATGGCAGCGAGGACTCTGGAAACGCCGATGCCGTAGCATCCCATTACCATGTTGTGCTCCTTGCCGTCCTTGTCGAGGTAGATGCAGTCAAGGGCCTTGGAATACTTGGTTCCGAGTTTGAAGATGTGTCCTACCTCAACGCCTCTTGCCATTCCGAGCTTGCCCTTGCCGCACTTCGGGCAGATATCGCCCTCTTTTGCGTTGGTGATGTCTGCAACGTTATCAGCCTCGAAATCCCTGCCGATGTTAACGTTCTTGAAGTGATAATCTGTCTCGCATGCGCCGACAACGAAGTTCTTCATTCCGGCAACCTCGGGATCGACAACGATGTCGATCTTCTGCTTAAGTCCTACAGGGCCTGCAAAACCGACCTTTGCGCCGGTGATGGCTTCAACGTCGGCAAAAGCTGCGAGCTCCATCTCGGTTGCATCGTAAAGGTTGCCGAGCTTTGTCTCGTTGATATCCCTGTCTCCTCTGCACATAGCGGCAACGAACTTGCCGTCGATGTTGTAAAGGATGGTCTTTACAAAAGCGTCAGGTCCGCAGTTAAGGTAACCGCAGAGCTCTTCGATGGTCTTAACGTCAGGCGTGTGGATCTTTTCGATCTCGAGCATGTCAGCAGTATCTGCCGCACCTCTTGTCCAGCCTGCCTTCTCCTCGTTTGCTGCATAGCCGCACTCATCGCAGAAGCAGATGGCGTCCTCGCCGACTTCGCTCTTGACCATGAACTCCTGTGAGCCTGAACCGCCCATTGCGCCTGAATCAGCGTCAACGATCGTGTAATCAAGTCCGAATCTGTCGAAGATCCTTCTGTAAGCGACATACATCTTCTGGTAAGAGACATCAAGGCCAGCCTCGTCAACGTCAAAGGAATAAGCATCCTTCATGACGAACTCCCTTGCCCTGATAACGCCGAATCTCGGGCGCTTCTCGTCCCTGTACTTGTGCTGGATCTGATAAAGAATTACGGGAAGCTGCTTGTAAGATCTGATGGTATCTCTGACAGCCTCGGTAAAAGGCTCCTCATGCGTAGGGCCGAGGCAGAAAGATCTTCCGCCGCGGTCAGTAAGTCTGAACATCTCGGGACCGAACTTCTCCCATCTTCCCGAGCCCTGATAAGCTTCAGCCGGCAAAAGCGCTGGCATTATAAGCTCCTGAGCGCCCGCCCTGTCCATTTCTTCACGGATGACTGCCTCAACCTTTCTGTAGGCGCGGTATCCGAGAGGCATGAATGAATAGATTCCCGAAGCAGCCTTGCGGATAAGGCCTGCTCTGAGCATCAGCTGATGCGAAGGTATCTCGGCATCTGCCGGGATCTCACGCTGGGTTGCCATGAACATTTCTGAAACTTTCATCGAATTACTCCCTAAATAATAAAATATTCGGGAGTAAGTATATACGAGCAGGGGCCTTTTTGCAATTTGAAAAGAGCCCGAAAAACAAAAACGGGCGCCTTTTGAGCGCCCGCGGTTTGATTGCCGTCAGAGACCTAAGATCCCCACAATGAAGAGAACGTCGAGAATCCCGCAAACCAGCAGTATCAGTGCACATATGATGTAGATCTTAGCTCTGCGCTTCTCGACATCATGCTCTGTTGTACCGTATTCAGCTCTGCGAATAGGTTGTCTTACCCTGCCAAGCGACATGTTCCCGAACAGCTCCTCCTCCCTGCCTGATGTGATTAGATTATAGCGAGTGGAAATGTTTCATACCTTGCAACGATGTGACAATCAATTGACAAATAACGGCAAACGCTTTACTAAAAATCGATTTTGCGTTAGGGCACACCGGCAGACTCTCCACTCAATCCCTTGCCAGACATCGAAAATGCCCTCTTTGCTACTGTCAGGAGTGCCCCGCCAGCATCCTTTGTCAGCTATCGGCAATGCCCACCTTCGTCCCTTGTGACTTATAAAAAAGTGCCCTATTTTTCGCCGAAAATTATAAGAATCGCCCATTTCTTATAATTTTTTCGCATTTTTCGAGCAGTTTTTTATAAGTCGGTCCATCGGGAGCCTGCCCAACCATTAGCGACAAAGCCAATCCATCGGGAGCCTGTCCAACCATTAGCGACAAAGCTAATCCATCGGGGACCCGCCCGCTCATCTGTGTCAAAAGTCTCATTTTTCGACACAATGGTCGATTTTCATTCCCTTATCTCAAGCATGCCCATATAATGCAGAAAAAGTCAGGAGGCAAAACATGGGCAAATGTGTAAGAGATACATTGAAAGAGCGGCATGACCTGATACTGCAGACTGTCAGGAATGTTGAAGACAAGCTTTTGCAGATGCCTGAAGGCAGGATCATTATCAGAAAGATCGGCGGCAGAACATATTACTATCACGGAAACGATGGATGCAAAGAAATATACCTCACCCAAAAAGATGACGCCCTGATCAAAGCCCTGGTCCAGAAAAGCTATCTGAAATCAGTCCTTAAGTCAGCCAGGCGCGAGCTTGCGGCGCTCGAAAAGATGATGAAGCTCTATCCTGATGAGTTGCCGGAAGAAGTTTTCGACAAACTTCCCGACGAGCGGAAAAAGCACGCGGTACCGGTAATCCCCGGCAATGAGAAAGATGCCCGCAAATGGATGGATGCGCCTTATACCAGAAAGCCGTTCAAGAAAGGCGCGCCGGTCTTCATCACCATGCGCGGAGAACGCGTCAGATCCAAATCCGAAATGATCATAGCGGACAGGCTTTATGCAAATGGGATCCCTTACAGGTACGAGTGCCCGCTGAAAGTCGGAAACATGGTGATACATCCTGATTTTTCAATGCTCAGGGTAAGCGATGGAAAGGTTATTTATCACGAGCACTGCGGAATGATGGACGATCCGGCTTATGCTGATGAAATGGTGAGCCGGGTCAATGCATACAATCAGGCAGGTATCATACAAGGCGACAGACTGACGTTTTCATTTGAATCGGCATCAGCTCCACTCGATGTCAGACTGATCGACAGCCTGATAAACGGATATTTCAAGTAGTCCGGAAAGCCTTGAAAACAGACGTTTTCGCAATGTGAAATACCCCAGAAATGCAACAATTTTCGGTTGTGGTATAATAATGTAGGTATTATGCTTTTTTAAAGCAGTCTGCAGTCATCTGCGGATCATGGAGGAATATATTGAAAATACTGGGAATCACGACGGCTTACCGTCTGACAAAACAGAAGATCGTAAACGCAGTTTGCGTTCTCGTAGTCAGTGCTTTATGCGCTGCTTCTGCCATTGCGGTCAATACTATTCTTAACTACTCTGATGTTCAGGCACTCAGAGTTGATTCGGGCGACATGGTCGATGTCTACGATGTCATCCCCGCCGAGCTCGCTCCCGACAGAGATACCTATAACATTAAGAACCCTGTCGCTTCATCCGGTGATTCTGCGGAGAAACTGGGACAGACAGATCCCACCATAAGCGAGACTGAAGATCCCGAAGAGACAGAAGAAGAAACAACAACGACTACGGAAACCGAAGAGACATCTTCCGAAACCGAAGAAGAGACAACTGACACTTCCGAGACGACCACAGAGTCTGCTGAGCCTACGACATCAACGACACAGGCTACGCAGGCATCCAAAAAGGCCGTTACCCAGTCTGCATACAAGAAGACAGTCTATGCAAGGACGACAGTCAATATCAGAACAGGCCCGGGAACCAATTACAAGGCCGTCAGAAAAGTCAGAGTCAATCAGGCCATCACCGTTGTCGCAAAGACATCCAACGGCTGGTACAAGACAGCAGACGGCAACTATGTTAAGCAGTCTCTTACCACTCTGTCTTTACCGAGACCGACCAAGGCTCCGACAAAGAAGCCTACTTCAAAACCTAAAACAACAACAAAGAAACCAACACCTAAGATAGCAACAAAGACCACGGTCAAGACCGTAAACGGCGTTAAGTGCAAGATCACTTTCTACGGACCTGTTCTCTACAAGAGGAAGGACGGAAGCACTTTCTACAGCACCACCACTGCTACCGGCACCAAGTGCAAGCAGGGACGCACATGCGCTGCAGACTGGAAAGTCTTCCCCAAGAACTCCTGGATCTACATCGAGAACGATCCTCTTGGCGGCGACGGACTTTACAAGGTTGAAGACACGGGAAGATTCACGGGTAACTGGATCGATATCTATGTTGATTCCGCGAAGGGCCATAACACATGCTATCGTAAGGTCTACAAGCAGTAAGAGGGGAATATGCAATCCGAAAACAAAGGTAAAGGTAATTCAAAACAGAAAGCAAACAAGACACGCAGTTTTAAGATAGATCCCAAGAAAGCTCAAAAGCCTCAAAAGCCTCAGAAGCCACAGAAGAGCAAGGCTGACGAGAAAAAAACAGAAAAAGCCAAAAAGGGTCAAAGAGTCAGGCATCAGGACTATGTACCCGGTAAAGATCTGAAGATAATACCTCTTGGCGGTCTCGGCGAGATCGGCAAGAACATGACTGCTTTTGAATATGGAAATGACATCGTAATAGTCGATGTCGGAATGAGCTTCCCCGACGAGAACATGCCGGGCGTAGACTGCGTCATTCCTGATTTCACATATATAAGGCGCAACCAGAGCAAGCTCAGGGGAATCGTGCTCACTCACGGACATGAGGACCACATCGGCTCCCTTCCCTATTTCCTGCGCGAATTCCAGTGCCCCATATACGGCGGCACCATGACGATCGAACTCGTGCGCTTAAAGCTCCAGGACAAGAACGTTCCTATGGACGGCATCAAGCTCACGACCTGCAGGAACGGTGACCACATAAGACTGGGAAATAATTTCGACATCGAATTCATCAGGGTAAACCACAGCATCGCTGACTCCTATGCCCTCGCCATCAGGACTCCTGTCGGCATCGTCGTTCATTCGGGCGACTTCAAGATCGATTTCACGCCGATAAACGGCAAGACCATCGATCTGCAGAGATTCGGCGAACTAGGCAAGGAAGGCGTTCTGCTCTTCATGTGTGAATCCACGAACGTTGAGATAGACGGCTTCTCCTCTTCCGAAAAGCACGTCGGCGAGGCCTTTTCGCACTATTTCAGGAAAGCCGAGGGACGCATCATAGTCGCCACTTTCTCATCCCATGTCCACAGGATGCAGCAGATCATATCTGCCGCCGAGAAATACGGAAGGCACGTATGTCTTTCGGGACGCAGCATGGTTCAGGTCTTTACCCTCGCAAACTCACTGGGATACATCGACATCAAGCCTGACACGCTCATCAACATTGAATCGATAGATAACTACCCCGATGACAAGATCGTCATCCTCACGACGGGAAGCCAGGCAGAGCCCATGAGCGCCCTGACAAGAATGGCTTTTGACTCTCACCGTTCGGTAGACATCCAGAAAGGCGATACGATCATCATATCCGCCGACCCTATCCCCGGCAACGAAAAGCCGATCTACCGCGTCATCAACGAACTTTACAAGAAGGGCGCGCACGTTATCTACCAGTCTCTCGCAGACGTTCACGTTTCGGGCCACGCATACAGGGATGAGCTTATGATGCTCCACACCCTGATCAAGCCGCATTTCTTCATCCCTGTTCACGGTGAATACAGAATGCTGTGCCTGCACAAGGAGATGGCCATGAACCTCGGAACCGAGGAGGACAATATCTTTATCCTCGGAAACGGCGACATCCTTTCGCTTAATCCGTACGAGGCCAAGATCATCGATCACGTTACCGCTTCTCCTGTCCTTATAGACGGTTCCAACACAATGGATTTCAACGACAAAGTCCTTAACGACAGGATCCATCTGAGTGAAGACGGCGTCGTCAGCATCGCGCTTACCATCGATTCGGTAAGCGGCGACCTCATCTGCCCTCCTTCCGTCAATTCGATCGGTCTTTTGGACAGCGCGGACAACAAAGATGTCATCCACGCCCAGATAGCGGAAAAGTGCGAATCGCTTCTTTCCCAGTCCGGCCGCCGCGAAGGCAGTATCGAAGCATTTACCGAAAAACGCGCATTCAGGGAGCACCTGAAGAATTTCATAAGCTCAAAGCTCGGAAGAAAGCCCATGATCCTCTGCAACATCAGCAGGATAGACACCGATTACTACGAGCGCTACTACGGAGATACCTGAAAAACTCTTAAAGATCAGTTCCTGATAACGCCTGTGACGTCCTTGACCGTCTCGATCCTCGCGACGGTACGGTCGAGCTGCTCTTTGCCCGAAATATTGACCGTAACGTAGATCCTGGCGTTGTTTCCGTCTACTACGGTATTGAGTTTAACAATGTTAATCTTCTCTTCATTGATCTTATCGAGCACGTCGAGAAGCAGTCTGGAGCGGTCTGTCGCCTCAACTATCAGCTGAACGTCATAGCTGGAGAACTTCGCCTTTGAGAGCCAGTGAACCGTAACGAGTCTCTGGTAACGCTCCTCGTCTTTTATCGAATCCGCCTTCCTCGAAATGATGTTCTGGATGTTCTTGCAGCTCATCTTATGGATGCCGACGCCCTTTTCGCGCGTGATGAATCCGATGATCTCGTCGCCAAATACCGGATGGCAGCACTTGGAGATGTGCGTAGCGATCGCCTCTATGCCGTCAACGATTACTTCATCGCTGCTGTGTGCGCGTCTGGAAGCATTCCCCGTACCGGTCTTTGAAGACTTGATCTGTTCAGAAAGATCCTCAGGCTTGACGCCCGCCCTGATGGCAGCGGCAGATGCCGTCTGATGAGGGTCTGTGTTGATCACGCCGAGCTTGGTGACATCATAGGATGCAACCTGCTTTGTTGTTTCAGGTGTTGCCGTCTTTCCCTTGCCTTTTCCTGTCCTGGACTGGTCGAACTTACCGAGTTCAAGCGGCAGATCCATAGGGCTGTAGACAACGTTTCCGTCAGCGGTGATACGGTAACCGAGTTCACTTCTCTCCTCTTCCGAGCAGTTCCTGATATAGTCGTCACGGAGACGCGAAAAGACCTTGTTTACACTGATGCTGCCGTAACCTATGGCGGCATACATATCGTCAAGGCTGGAGAAATTATTGCGCTTTAGGATAGCCTCGATCGCCTTGTGCATGAGGAGCTTTTCGGGCGTGAATCCGTTCCTGGAGATCTCGTTGCCGAGGAGTTCCTTACCGGTCGTAATGTTCTCTCCCCTTGCTTCCTTCTTGAACCATGCGTTGATCTTGGATTTGGCGGTAGCGGTCCTGACGATCTTGACCCAGTCGCGTGATGGGCCTTTAACGAGCTTTGCTGAGCTCTGGATCTCAACGATATCGCCGTTCTTGAGGACATATGACAAAGGCACGATCCTTCCGTTGACCTTTGCTCCGTGCATGTGGTTTCCGATGCCGCTGTGGATCGAATAAGCGAAATCTATCGGGCACGAGCCCTGAGGAAGCTTGATTACCTCGTGCTTAGGCGTATAAACGAAAATCTCGTCAGGCGCGATGTTCATCTTGAGCGACTCGAGGAACTCGCCTGAATCGGCAAGCTCGCTCTGCGAGTCGATTATCTGTCTCATCTCGTCGATCTTGCGGTCATATCTGTCTGCCTTGAACTCCTTGGAGTCTCCGGCTTCCTTGTAATGCCAGTGAGCAGCGATACCGTATTCCGCGATCTGGTGCATCGCGAAAGTTCTGATCTGAACTTCAAAAGGAGTGCCGTTGTGGCTTACGACAGTCGTGTGGATGGACTGGTACTTGTTCTCCTTGGGCATCGCGATGTAATCCTTGAAGCGGCCGGGAACGTGCTGATACATCTCGTGAATGATGCCGAGCACCTGGTAGCACTCGATGACCTCATCAACTATGATCCTGCATGCGAAAAGGTCATAGATCTCATCGATCGTCTTGCCCTTGTCATGCATCTTCTTATAAATGCTGTAAAAATGCTTCGGACGGCCTTCAATGTCGTAATGCGTGATGCCGTTCTCCTCGAGCTTGGATCTGATCTCTGAGACCACCTGCTCCATGAAGTCCTCACGCTGCGCACGGTTGCCTCTGACGAGCTTTACAAGCTCGTTGAACTCTTCGGGATGCAGATACTTAAGACAAAGGTCCTCGAGCTCCCATTTGATCCTGTAGATACCGAATCTTCCCGCAAAAGGAACATAGATGTCCAGAGTCTCCTGGGCCTTCTCTATCTGTTTTGCAGGTGTCTGGAACTTCAATGTCCTCATGTTATGAAGACGGTCTGCGAGCTTGATGAATATGACCCTGATGTCGTCAGTCATGGCAAGGAGCATCTTGCGGACGTTCTCCGCCTGGATGTCTGCCTTTGAGTTGTAAGTGACGTTGTCGAGCTTCAGGTTGAGTTTTGTAACGCCATCGACGAGGTTTGCGACCGACTCGCCGAACTTCCTGGAAACCATGTCAAAATCAGCAGCGGTATCTTCGATCGTGTCATGCAGAAGTGCCGCCGCGAGTGTATTGGCGTCAACCTTGAGGTCTACGAGGATGCCTGCGACCGCGAGAGGATGAATGATATACAGAACGCCGTTCTTGCGCTTCTGGTTCCTGTGGGCCTTGAATGCGAAAACAAATGCTTTCCTGAGCATGACGTTATCCTTCTCGATGATCTCGTCATCAAGATTGGCCGCATGCGCATAAGCATCGTACGAATTCAGGATATCGACAAAACTGTCCTCATAATCGTCAGGGATCTCGGGAATAAGCTCATCGTTTTGGAGGAACTCGCGCTCCTTTGCTTCTTCCTCAGCAGCTGCCCTGTCTAAGGCATTCAGTTCGTCTTTGTTATTTTTGGCCGACATTGGTCACCTTCCTGTACACCTCTGAATCACTCAATTTTACTCTTTTTCCGCCGGAAGTGATATTAAAACACAATCTGGTTGGAGTGATCTCACGAAGCCTGATAAGTCCGCAGTCAGCGAAAACCTCAAGGCATCTCTTAGTCTGGAACGGTGTAATGAAAGTATCCGAGTTGTTGTTGATGAGCTTTGCAAGAAGCACGCAGTCAACAGTCGAAAGCGAATTTCCGGCAAACTTGTCTATGATCCTGTAGCACTCGGCGAAATGCTGTGCAGTCGGTACCATCTGAGGTATGATGTCCTCGCCGTGAGCCATCTTCGAGATCTGCGAAGGCTCAAGTCCGCTTGAATAAAGCTTCTCGGCAATATCTGCCTTCTGCCACATGAATCCTTTGCCGGCATCGGTCATTATGTCGCAAAGGTGCAGCGAAAGTGTCGTCTCACCCCTGTATGTATATTCGTTCATCGTGTAGCAGATATCGACAATGTCCCCCGATCTCAGGAGATTAAAGTAATTGCCCATGCCGAAGCCAACGGCGGAGAGTGTGGTCTTTCCGGCATTGTCGGTAAGTTCGAGCCTTAAGTGCGCGCCTTCGCTCATGGTGCCGATCTCCCTGATGACAAGACCTCTCGTAACAAATACCGGCTTGACGTTGCCGATACCGAAAGGCCTTAATTTGCACATCTCATCGTAAGAATCGAAATTAACTGCGGAAGGCAGGAGCTCGCAGTCCGCCTCAATCGAATTATCAAGGTCTTCTCCGTCGCTGCTGCCGGATTCACCCAGCTTGACCGCTTCGGCTTCCAGCGCCTCCATAAAAGCGCCCATGCCTTCCTTACGGACGAGCATGCCCGCAGCCTTCTTATGTCCTCCGAAATTTACCAGCTTATCGGATATTCCCTCAAGGCACTTGAAAAGATCGAATTCGCCGAAAGCCCTTCCGGATCCCTTTGCGCAGCCGGGTTCGGTCGCATCATCAGTAAAAACAAGAGCCGATCTTCCGTAGAACTGCGCAAGCTTGCCTGCAACGATGCCCAAAACGCCCTGATGCCAGTTTCTGCCATATACGACAACAGGTCCGCACGTATTGGTAAGACTCCATTTCTCGGGCCTGTCCGGGTTCTCGAGCTGTGCCCTCGCCTCTTCAAAGACCTTTGCCTCTATCTCCTTGCGTTCATCATTCTCACGCGTAAGATCCTGAGCGGCACGCCTTGCCTCGGAAGGATTATTCTCAAGGAAGAGCTTGAGCGCATCGGAAGAATCGTAGAGCCTTCCCGCAGCATTTATCCTTGGGACCACATTAAACGAGATAAAGGTCTCGTCGAGCGACTTGCCCGGAGTGAGGAGCATCTCGTTCATGACCTTTACACCGACATTTGAGGGGTTCTGCATGCTCTTGAAAGCCCTCTTGATTATCGTCCTGTTCTCATCGGTAACGGATACCAGGTCTGCGATAGTCGCAAGTCCTGCAAGTTCTATAGCCTGACGCCACAGATTATTGTTGACTCCGTGTCTGCCGTCCTTGCCTAAAGCCTCGACCACCTTGAGAGCAACGCCGGCTCCGCAAAGTTCGGTAAAAGGATATGTGTTGTCCGGACGCTTTGCGCAGATAACGCAGTCCGCATCCGGCAGCTCATCCTTAACATTGTGGTGGTCGGTAACAATGACCTTGATCCCGCGCTCTTTGAGCTCGGAAACAGTATCGAGATTGGTGACGCCGCAGTCGACTGTAATGACCAGACCGGGCTGCTCTTCAATGACCTTGTCCATGATCTTCTCAGTCAGTCCGTAACCGTGTTCTGCCCTGTGCGGGACGATATACCGCACATCGACATTATGACTCCTGAAATACCTTACGAGTATGGAAGTCGCAGTGACACCGTCACAGTCATAGTCACCGTAAACGAGCACCCTTCCCTTAATGTCGATCGTGTCATTGATGATATCGACAGCTTTGCGCATGTCTTTATAAAGGAATGGATCGTGCCAAGAACCGTCATTATCGGATAGAAACTGTTCTACGGATTGGCCTTCGGTTATCCCTCGGTTATCGAGCAAAATATCAAGGAGCTCATCAGCATCCGCAACCACTTGCGAAGCCGATAAGCGCCAATTCTTACCGGTCAGTAACATAAACTATTCTCAACTTTATCTTTATTGATTTTATTATAGCTGAATGTGACACTGTTTACAAAACTAAAACTTTTCTGACTGGTGCTTTGCCCGTCAAAAGCCGTCCCGCGTTGATTTATCACGGCAGAGATATTAAAATTATCAATATTTATTAATTTCTCCTCAGGAGTACCTATAAATGGGCAATACGGACAAAGCCACGCCAAAGAACAAGACCGCTCGGATAGCGATCATCGGCAGTTTTATAACTGCATTGATAATAGTCCTTGGAACGATCTGGATCGTCCAGAGTGCACATATCGATAATGAGAAAGCAGCTCATTCGGTAAGCCTCCTGTATCTTGACGAACTTGCCGGAAGACGCGAGCAGGTCGTCGGGAACAATCTTCAGGACAAGATCCGCGATCTCCGTGTCGCGGTCAGCCTTATGACTGAGCAAGACCTGAGCGATCTTGAACATCTGCAGGCATATCAGGCTCGAATGAAGAAGCTTTACACGCTCGATAAATTCGCGTTTGTCGATTCTGAAGGCAAGATATATACCTCGCTCGGGATCCGCGACAATATCGATGAATATGATTTCGATTACGTGAATATCAAACAGCCTGAGATATCCATCTTCAACATCCATACACGCGAAAAAAAGGTCGTCATCGCGGTCCCGGTAGATCTTATGTTCAACGGCAGGCACTTTACTGTATGTTTCATGGAGATCGACATGAAGGAAATGCTCTCCGGCGTGTCGATGGAATCAGGTGATGTAAACACCACCTTCTGCAACATCTATACCCGCGGAGGCATATCACTTACCGAGAATGTCCTCGGGAGCAGCGCTCCCGATGAGAACCTCATGGAAGTCATGAAGAATGCTGATTTCGATAACGGTTATTCCTATGAAGCTTTCGCGGAAGAATTCAATAACGGCAGACGCGGTGTAGTCTCATTCACATACAAAGGGACCGCAGAGACCCTCTGTTATGTCCCCGTAGCATCTACTGACTGGAACCTGACATATCTCGTCAGAGAGCGTGTTATCTCGGACAACATAAACCAGATCTCCGACAGTATGATAGCCAGAGGTATCATTCAATCTGCGATTACTACTGTCGCTATGGCTGCCATGTTTATACTTATCCTGTTGGAGACAAGAAGAAGTACCAAGCTCGAGCTGGAAACCGAGACAGCCAAAGCCGAAGTCCGCGGCAAACAGGAGGAACTCGACAAGAGCAACATGCTCCAGAAACAACTCGAGCACCAATCCGAAGTCCTTTCAGACGCTCTGAATGTTGCCGAAGGAGCGAGCAAGGCAAAATCCGCATTCCTTTCCAACATGTCTCATGAGATAAGAACACCGATGAATGCGATCATAGGACTGGATAATATAGCATTAAACGATCCTGAGACACCCGAGAAGACCAAAGAATACCTCCGCAAGATCGGAGATTCGGCAGAACATCTCTTAGGCTTGATCAACGACATCCTCGATATGTCAAGGATCGAGTCCGGAAGGATGACTGTCAAGAGCGAAGAGTTCTCCTTCTCTAAGCTTCTCGAGACAATAAACACCATGATATCAGGACAGTGCCTGGAGAAGGGGATCGAATACCAGTGTCATGTCAGCCCGGATCTGGATGACTGCTATATAGGTGACAATATGAAGATACGGCAGGTCCTGATCAACATCCTCGGAAATGCCGTAAAGTTCACGCCAAAAGGCGGAAAGGTCGAACTCGGTGTCATTAAGAAAGCCCAGTTTGACGGCAAGACAACGCTGCAGTTTACGATAAGAGATAATGGTATAGGAATTAGTGAAAGCTTTCTTCCGACTATTTTTGAACCCTTTGCCCAGGAAGATAACTCAGCTACCAACAAGTACGGCAGTTCCGGTCTCGGCCTGGCTATCACGAAGAATATCGTGGATATGATGAACGGTGAAATCGAAGTCGAGAGCACCAAAGGCAACGGCTCGACCTTTACCGTCACGCTGACACTGGACAACTCAAATAGTACAGGCGAAACATGTGTTTACGATGTCAGACCGGGCGAGATAAAAGTCCTGATAGTCGATGACGATCCTGTTGCCTGCGAACACGCACGGCTCGTACTCGAAAAGGCCGGTATCAGGTCAGAATCCGTCACTTCCGGAGAGAAAGCAATAGAACTTGTTACATTGCGTCAAGCACGTCAGGAACCTTATAACCTTATTCTCATCGACTGGCAGATGCCCGGAATGGACGGTGTCGAGACGACACGAAGGATCAGGGAGATCACAGGTACCCAATCCGCGATAATCATACTCACCGCTTATAAGTGGGATGATATCTTCGACGAGGCAATAAAGGCCGGCGTAGACAGTTTTCTGGCAAAACCGTTGTTTGCGTCAAATGTACTGGATGAATTCAAGAGTGCCATGACAAGAAAGATGCGCGATGCGTCCCACATATCGTCACCCGTTATGCTTGATGGATGCAGGGTGCTCCTTGCCGAAGACGTTCCGATCAATGCCGAGATCATTACCATGTTATTAAACAGCAAGAATATCGAAGTTGACTATGCCGAGAACGGCAAACGTGCAGTCGAACTGTTTAACGAACATGAGGCCGGATACTACGATGCTGTCCTGATGGATATGAGAATGCCTGAGATGGACGGTCTTGAGGCTACGAAAGCGATCAGAGCTTCTGAGAAGAAAGATTCCGGAAATATTCCGGTAATAGCTCTTACGGCGAATGCATGAATACGGCGCTCTGTTAGAGCCAGTTGCGTCGGTCAAGATTGCGCCACTGAA
>R21__coassemble_433_pt1 | contig 34669 bp, 42 predicted proteins | sample R21__metabat2_high_PE_008 | metagenome-assembled genome bin R21
GCTCAGTTCCGGAAACTGTGAAGTAAATACGCAGCTGGCAATGTAATATCTCATATCTTTATCCACTTTTTCTTCTCTACGCAGATATCTTCGATCAAAGCCAGCATGGCATAGCCGCCACCAAAGGTAAACAGACCAATCTTAAAGAACACTATAAAAAGATCCGACACTATTTTCACAATTGATATCCTGATAATTTATACGTCTATCATTTCCATCGACTTCTTGCTGGTAAATCTCTCTCCCAAATGGTTCGCCCACTTTTCGGTGTAAAACAAAAAGTATGACTGTTCGGGCTTTTTTACCATTCCCCATATAACACTTGGCAATCCTACTATCAGAAAGTAAAGCGGACCCAGTATAAGTGACTGTATAGTGTGGCCATACTCATGAACAACAAGTCTTTCACGTATCTCATCATCGCTGAAATGATATCTATCCGCATTATAAAACCTTGCCCGGGGCGGAATAAAAATGAACAGACCCAAAGATAATCCATACGGTCTTTTCCAAAACGTGGCTATAGAGCCTTTATAGAAAATATGCTTTTCACCATGATCGATCAGATACATGATCAATCCGGCCAGTGTTTGAAATATCCCCCAGGTGCATTGAAAGATAATATACGGAAAATACTTAATGATCATTTGTTTCTTTCTGAGTTTTGTATTAGGTTACTTATCCTTATCACTTGCGGCAGGAGCTTCCTCATTCCAGACGTCTTTTGCCAGACGGAATACCGCCCATCCCTTAGGCCAGCCTACATACATTGTTGCATGCGTTATGATCGCTGCGATCTCTTCTTTAGTAACACCATGTGCTTTAGCATTCTGAAGATGGTAGTTCAAGGACGAATCCGTGATGCCGGAGGCCATAAGAGAGACAACAGTGATAATGCATTTTGTCTTTACGTCTATCGCTTCCTCGTTCCACACCTCACCGAAAAGCACATCATCGTTAAGATGTGCGAACATCGGTGCGAACGAACCCAACTGATCTCTTCCTGCTGCCTGAACGATCTTTTCACTCATTGCTCTTTCCTCACTTTCCTGAAACTTATTATTCTTTCAATAGACAAGGAAATTATACCCTCTAAGTAAAGGTTTCTTCTATAAGTTCACTCAAATCAGTAGCCCGAGAAGGACATCCAAAGATAATCTTAGGATTTCTAATCCATCAGGTCACGCGCTTTGATATATGGATTATGATAACGCTTTCTTTTTTCGGGCAGTCCGAGTTTCTTTGAGATCAGTGTACCGAGTGCAACATATGTTTCGGGAGTCTTAAACTGTATCGCTTTGGAAGGACAATATACCACGCAGGCATTACATCCGTGACATTTCCTATTCCACACCGGGCGGGAGTTTTCCGTTGTAATATTCTTTGTCGGACAGACTTTCAAGCATGTTGAACAACCGGTACATCTGCTATCTGCATAAAAACCTTTATCATATTCATGTTCAACGTTGAGATACGGGACCATCATCTTCGGGAACAATTTCCTTGTTATGATCGACATATGAGGATACTTTCTAAGCCTTCTTTCACATATTTCACGTGCAGTCTTCCGCATGCTTTTCTCCATGAGCGGGATCATGATCTTCTCAGGAGGAAATGGCGGATATGCGATACACTGGCTTGCAACGCATCTGACAGCACGCGAGTAACTCAGATGCGCACCCTTTGAAGATAGAATATCAGCCACAGTCTCAAAGGCTTTTCCGTGAATAGCAATATAAGTGGCAACCATAAATATATAGGCATTGGGGTTTACGTTAAGGTCTGAAATAAATGCTTTCATTCTTCCGGGGATATCCCACTCATAAACCGGACACACAAAACCGATCACTTCTGCATCCTCAGCGCTGTATCCGGAAGGATCATTTCTGACATTAACTATCCCGGTATCCTTCAGCTCATCTGCTATTATCCTTGCGGCCCGCAAACTGTTTCCCGTTCCGCTGAAAAAATAAATAATCTTCTTCAAAATTAACCTCCCTAAGAGGTAACACTTGTAACCTCTTTGAGAGTATTATAGAATCGCTTTGTATACGATAGCAAGCAAATTATCTAATGTGTCACACATCCGGAGGAGCTGTTACCTATGAATAATACAAACGGACTTATCGCAGAAAGATCAAAGGAAGCAATTGCCTTGGCCTTGCTCAAGGTAATGAAGATCTACGATTATAAAGAGATAACGGTGACCCAGATTACACAGGAGGCCGGGGTATCCAGAAAGACTTTCTACCGGCATTTCAGTGACAAAGATGAGGTGCTTAAGCATCTTTTTAACTCACTGTATAAAGAATGCCTGTTATCGATGAAAGACAAAGGATCACATCATTACTGGGATATTATGCAATGCTTTTTCGACTTCTGGGAAAAGCATGCCGAAACACTGAAGCTCATGAGACAGAGCAACCTGCTTCATCAACTTTTTGAAGAATCGTATGACCGGTCTTTTGAAGTGTTCAGATTCGTAAGATCCGCAGAGATAGTTGACCATTACAGAGATCAGCTTCCATATCTTCTTGCATACAGTATGGGAGGTATGAACTCAATGCTTATCAAATGGATAGAGGGCGGAATGACCATTCCTTCATCAACACTTATCTTATGTTTAAAAGAGGGGTTCAGTTCTGATCTTTTGTAAAGAACACCTACTGCCATACGTCTTTTACCCACGCAAGCAATTCCATTTTCATTCTTTTTCTGTCTTTTGCACATGCCTTTGGGTGACGTCGCTCCGATTTGAAGGCCATCTTATATATCCAAGGAAGATGAACTAAGGCAGCATGACTCATATTTTCAAACACTATATGTTTATGCTTATATGGGAATGATACTGTTTCAAGTTTCTCATCCATAAGACACGCACTTTCATATGAGGGCCATTCTTAATTGAAATTAACATAGGTCAATGCACTTAACCCTGTTTGTTGGTAATTTACCTGAGGAGGTAATTTCCAATGAATGATATTACAGCAAAATAAAACAGCAAAAAGGCACTTACGATAGTGACGGCACTGACGTTGTTCGTGGCAGGGTTTGAACTGTTCATAGCGTTTAGTAGCTATAAGCCGGGAATGAATTTCCTGGATCTCACAAGCTATGTCCTTTCGAATAAGTACATCTATTTCATGCTCCTTACCGTGGCCAATCTGGCTCTTCTTCCATGGGCGGTAACGCTCTATAAGGAGAACGGCATCAGTATAAAAGACGAGATAATAGATAAGAAGTCACTCGGCAAAGATATCCTGATCGCAGCAGTCGCGATATTAGCCAGCGAAGCCGTACAGCTCTTGTTCTCATTTACCTTTAAGTTTAGGACCGGCATGGCATTTCAGATAGAATCTTCGCTGCCTGCAGACATGATCGTCCTGTGGATAATATCCCTCGTGTTTGTCAGCGGCATCATAAAGGAGATCTTCTACAGAGGATTCGCGAAAAGATTCTTAGGTCCGGTCATCGGAGAGATGCCAGCATTACTGCTCTTTAATGTGATGTTTGCCGTTCTGGACTGGCATAATTACGGACTGTCTTTCTTCCTCGGACTTGCCTGTATATGGGCGTACAAGAAGACCGGCAGACTCCTTGCACCCATGCTTGTTCACGGCATGGCAAATCTGATCGCATTGTTTTATTGGATAGTTGTAGGATAATACTTGTATGGATAAAGAAACGATAGTTAAACAGCTTAAAGACTTAGCGGAAGGATACGGCTGGAATATAAGTGCCGACACAATAAACAAGATCCTGTCATTCTCGTCATTTAAGGTCTATGCAAAGGGCGAGATCCTTGTAAGGACCGGCGATAAGGCGGCGAATTCAGGGATAGTCTTAAGCGGTGCCGTGAGAAGCTTTTATATTGATGAAGACGGCAATGATATCAGTCAGTTTTTCGCAACCAGAGGCTATTTCTGTATGGATTCCGGGATGTACGGTTTTGATGAGAGCAGCGCTTCGTGGGAAGCTTTGGAAGAGACCACCGTCATGGTCTTCGACGCAAAGCTTATGAAGCAGCTCATAATGAGCGATGAATCACTCAAGGAATACTGGATAGAAGCTCTTGAGAGCGGCATGCGCTATAAGATCTACAGGGAAAGCGGCTTCCTCGTGGAGAGTGCGATGGAGCGCTATCTTGAGTTCAGAAAAAGATATCCTCAGCTGTGCGAGAGGATACCGCAACAATATATCGCGACATACCTCGGCATTAAGCCGGAGTCTCTAAGCAGGATAAAAAGCGCGCTGAAAGAGAAGAATACGGAGGAATAATCTATCAGGGAATAAGACCGGAATAATGTGAAACTATTTAAAAACATAGTATTATCCGATCTTTCTCCAGCATTTTTCTTTTAAGAACTTGCTGATCTTTTTGTCATCGTCTTTCTCATAAAACTCGATCAGCAGTTTCTTAAACCCGGTACTTCTCTCAGGTATTACGAGCAGACCCAACCCTTGCGAGATCAAATAGTTTTTTGCATTTTATCAACACAACATTTCCTATGTGTTGATTAAGCATCACGGCCAACAATCATTGCTGATTGTTGGAGTCCTTGCAACACGTGATAATGATGCCATCAAACAAAGACAAGCACTAAAACAAACACAAAACAGGAGGAAAGGAAAATGAAAAAGGTAAATAAGACACAGTCATCAAAGAAGGGGTTCACCATGGTAGAAGTGATTCTTATAATTGCAATAATCGTAATTCTTAGTGGTGTTACAATCGGTGGTATAAGGGAAATGCTTGCAAATGCAAATAGGAATGCAACTTCAGCTGAACAGCATTTCAGTAATATGGATTCTATGTATGATGATGTAGAGAAAACTATAGGAACATTGCATTAAATTAAAATACATTTCTTATATAAAGCACCTTCTGAAACATCACAGAAGGTGCTTTTCTTTCTTATATGGCATTTCAATTCGAGAAATATTTCTCTACAAGATCCTTAGCCAGGTAAATATATCAATGCGTAATATACTGTTGCTTTACCATACAACTTCAAACGAGACTTCTGCTTCCTCCGTGCTGTAATCAACAAAAACATGTATATCGTAATAACTGTCATGTTCCGGGTTTTCAGCAGCATTTATACCGATGGCAAACTCCGCATGATCGTCATAAACAGCTATTCCGCTGACATACCAGTTCTTCTTCAGATAATCCGGATTGAATTCACTCTTTAAGTTTTCACCGCAATTATCTTCAAAGAACCCCGTGATCTCCTTATATATTTCGCCGTAACACCCTTCCATTATCTTGCCGGAGTCTTTGTAGATCTTCTCCAGAGAAGCAAGAACATACCCTATGTTTTCCTCTTTCACGATGAATTCATACAGATCACAAGGTGATCCGCTTTTTTTGCCGAATGAATCAAAGAGCCTGTCAAACCCACTTTTTATATCTATATAGCAGATGTTTTCGGAGCTTGAGTCCTTAACCAAGACACCGTTTCCGAAATAAGGATTCTCGATCTCAACATCAGAATGGTATTTCTTCTTAAATTCCGCGGAATTACGGTATTCTCTCTCCTTTTTGATCTGTTTTATCTTTTGCTTTTGCTCCTTGGTCATTGCTGGGTTTTCTTTCCTGTATTTCTTCCATTTAACAAAAGAGATAACAGCAGTGATTCCCCACCACAAGACCAGAAGGACTATAAAGACAGACAGCATCTCTTTATCGTTCAGATACGCAAAGAATACTCCGTGGAATATGAACCCTAAGACCAGCCAAAAAGTCCAGAATACTACTTTCAAAAACATCTTCATGTATATACCTTTTCCTTAACTGCTGATCTTCTTTTCTATTTGATCAGAGTCAATCCGGCAATCGAATCTAGTCTTAAGAGCTTTCGAAGGGTTGTCTTATGAGTTGTTATCTCCACCAGGATCCAGCTCTCATCTGAATCAAGGATAACATTCTTTCCCTTGGTATTTCCGTAGGTTATAACATCGGAATCCCAGCAATCTTCCTTAAACTCTATCTTGACCCTGTTATTCTTATATTCTGCAGCAAGTTTGGCAATGGCCTCTTTCGACAGCGAATAAGATGTTCCCTTGGTGGAAGATAACTCATCTTCAAGCCTCTTTATGCGCTTTTTCATATCAGATTGAGAGCAAAAAGCCAGGAAACCGAAGATCCCTAATGCAAAACCTATATAGCCTAAAACTTCCATTTCAATTCTCCTTCATGATCTCAAAAGATAAGACCGAAGATAAAGGGATGATCTTCTCGATCATCTCGCCTTTCGGGGTTTCAGCCGTGACTTTCATCCAGTTCCCCTCAAAATCTTCTACTGTAATAACCTTGCCGAACAGATCAACGTCTGCTTCGTCATCACAGAAATCAAGCTTTACTTTCTTCCCGCGGATGTCTTTCAGAAGCCTTCCCGGCAAAGAGGAAACGCTTTTTTCAGCAGGTTTTTCCTGAATACCGTTCTCATCTTTGAGAAGATAATCGCAGCTTACGCCGAGGATCGATGCGATATCCGGTATCTTATCTATGTCAGGCATAACGCTGCCTGATTCCCATCTGCTGACCGTCTGTCTAGTAACCGACAGCTTTTCTGCAAATTCGATCTGGGTCATGCCGATATTTTTACGGACAGTAGCTATTTTAATCCCCAAATTATTCATGTTTGATTCCTCCAAAAACATTCTGAACAGCTGTTTCCGAAAAGAATTGTATGGGAAACAACGCGTTCGCACAAGAAATTCCTGCGTTCAAGATGTAACACGTCAGTTTACATTGCCTACGGTTCAGCCAGTCTGCATCCGGATATCCCCTAAAACCCGCTAAATAGTCTTAAGCTGACCGGAATGTCACCGTTGACTGATAACGAGCGTTATCATATACTTTAACGATTGTTATCACATGGGAGGAAAACGCTGTGGGCACAGACTCAAATAGAGAAAGAATATTGAATGCCGCTCTGGATCTGTTCTCAAGACGCGGCTACGACGGCACGTCAGTCGATGAGATAGCAATGGAATGCGGAATGAAGGCCCCTAATCTTTACAGATATTTTAAGGGCAAGGAAGAGATCTTTAAGTGCATAGACAGCATGGTGGAAGAGAAATATAAGTCATCGATGGGAATGGGATTGAATTCGATGCTGTGGATCCATAATGCTGCGGAGCTTAAGACTTTCAGCATGCACCAGATTATGTTTACCCTGACAAACGAACACGTTATCAAAGTCAGGAAGATGACTACCATAGAGCAGTTCCGGAATGATTTTTTGAGCCAGAAAGCGTCTGACCATCAGCTGAATTTCACTCTGAACCAGTTTACCGGTATATTCTCGGATCTGATCAAATACGGCCAGATCTCAGAAGATGACCCCGCCATGCTGGCTTTAGAGTACATTTCCCCTGTAACAGTGCTTATCCAGCTCTGTGACAGAGAACCGGATAAGAAGGAAGACATACTGAAAAAGATCGAGTGTCATATCGACCGCTTTATCGATAAATATTTCATAAAAGAGGAAAGGAAATAAATGATGGAAAGAAAAAGATCAGTCTTATTTTGGGCTATTACTTTTGGAGGGCCTGTAATCCTCGGCATCTTGATGGGAATAGTATTTTATTCGGGCAACAGCACGGGCATATTCCCCGTTGTCTGGATGTTCCTGCCGGCAGCTGCCGTAATGATCGGACAGCTTGCAACTAAGAGAAAAGATGACGGTCAGGTCAAACTGCCCAAGCGGTTTATCATCACTTTTCTCGTAACTGCAGTTGCGGAGTTGATCGTGTCTTGTCTCGTGTTCTTTATGGACGGAAAAACAGTGACTCTTATCGGGAACTTCGTTTTCATGGCAGGAAGTATTTTGGCACTTATCTTTATCCTTACTGAAAAGAAGGAAACTCGCAAAGCGTACGGCCTTTCGAACCAAAAGATCGGCAAAGGCATCCTTTACATACTCTTATTCCTCGTTATCTATCTGATAATCGCCACAGGTCCTGCCATTGTTTCCATGCTGGCAGTGGGCGAGAAAGTCACTATGGGATCATTGGGGATTACCACAACAGGAATACTAAATGCCATTTCTTTGCCGTTCATGTTCTTTCTGACTTTCCTTCCTTATTTCGGTGAAGAGTACGGATGGAGATACTATCTTCTTCCAAGACTCATGAGAAGATTCGGCGGAAGAACATCGCTCTTCATCGTTGGCGTTGTCTGGGGACTGTGGCATGTGCCGATCAACATGTTCTTCTATTCACCTGATACAGCAGTACAAAGCATCCTGACCCAGGTGATCGCGTGCATAGGTTTCTCGGTGTATTTCGCATATGCATACATGAAGACAGACGGCAATATCTGGGTAGTTGTGGCGATACATTTCCTGAATAATAACCTTGCTGCATGCTTTGGCGGCGGTGACGGCTCCGGGAAGGAGTATTCATGGGGCACTGTAGCACTAGTAGCTGGCGTCTACATCACACTCTTGGTACTGCCGTTCATATTCTCGAAAACATTCTCCAAAACAAGCACGGAGTCATTTGTAACCCGAATGCTTACACCTGCTAAAGAACCTGCAGATGCAGCAATCCCCGTTACCTCCTCCGAAAGCGCATTAAAATAAGTGCTTTCGAGAGATTTTTAAAGGCTTACAGAAATCTACCAAAAACCACCCGTAGTATCAGACAGGCAGTTTGTGCCTGATATATGGTGAATTACTCACCGTTGCCGGAGCAGGACCTGCAGCATCAACCGAGGTCTATCGGACCCGGTAAGACCTTTTTGGTATCTGCGTCAAAAAGGATGGATTCATTATCTCCGTCTTCTTTTGGAATGACAGTAGCAAAACAAAGATGGCCGTCTTCTCCGAAGAAAGGTTCTGCCAAATGCACGTCATCATACAGCTCCTTCTTTTCTTCTTCGGTCAGGTTCACTGTCTTGACATAGCTGTCATAAGTCTTTTTTACGGAATATTCGAGACCTGTCTGACCTATTCCGAACGATCTGAGCGTTTGTTCGGTATCCAAAAGCCGTCCGGTTTCGATGGAGATGTTATAAACAAAATATGTACTGTCGGAGCGCGTACTTGTCCGGACATAGCAGAGCTCGACTACAATGGATAACACTTTTTTGTTGAAAGAAGGATGCTTGTTGAAATAATATGTGTAATCAGCAGCGAATTGCCCTTCCCTGCCTTCATGGTACTTTTCTATTTCCTTTGCGATCTTTTGGTTAGCGGAATTTGTGTTCTTTCCTTTTATGGAGACCTCCGGATACGCGAATTTGGTGTTCTCCCCGAACAGCTCGCTGCTGAAAGTCTCGTTAACTGCATCGGTTACAGTTACGTTTTGAGACGGATCATTTCGCCTTTCATAGTAACCCGTATTTCTTCTGTAGATCTCAAGAACCGCCGTTCCGGCAAACATAATGACTAACATCGCAGTACCCAATGCCACTAACCAAGGAAGCCAGTTCCACCTGGCTCTCTTAACAGGCTGAATATTAAGCGTTCCGCACTTTTGACAGAACTTATCAGTGGGCTTTAATTCCGATCCGCATTTCACACAATTTGCCATAAGTCGTTCCATCCCTCTTACCTTAACTCAGGAGCTATGACCGCAAAGAAGAAAAGCGTCAGTACAGCCAATATGACTATTAGCGGTATCACGACAAGCTTGCCCAGGAAAGTCGGATACTTGCAGTAAGTCTTGCCCGTCTGTCCGTTGATGGCTACGGGAAATGTCTTCCTGCCACACTTGTATGTTGCGAGATATATCGGAGCCAGAACGTATCTGAACTTGACGTTATAGAAGCTGTAATTTATCGCGTCGATGGTAGCTTTCATAAAGAACTTTCTATTCAAGATCCTTTTTGTTTTCTCTCTGATCTGTTCCTTCGCGCGCTCCCAGCCGTCATTAAGACCGACCGTATAACGCTCAGCCGGAATGCCAGCCAGATACTTCGCTGTATAGGGAACCATTCTCTGGAAGTCAAACTCCTGGACTCTTTTGATGTGCGGATGACGGATCTTGTCAGAGCCGTAGATGACCAGGTCATCGTAAAACTTGTTCAGCACGCCTCTGATATTCTGACTGGGCGCATATCTCGTTTCCATGGTGTGCGCAAAATAGTTTGAGACTGTAAGAGCGTCATATGTCCAGAACGGAAGATAGATGCCCACAACATTTTCTAATTTGCATCCATAGACTTTTCTGGATACTACATGACTGCTGTTGATAAAATTCTCGAAACACAGCTGGGTCTGTTCTTTGGCAATACCGAAAGGGATAACGGCCTGAGGAGCCATTATCTGTGAATTCTCTGCTGCAGGGGTTACACTCGTGGAACCGCAGAACGGGCATGCACCGGTAACCTGCTCGGCATCAAAGATTGTCTGACCGCCGCAGTTGGCGCATACGATCAGTTTCTTGATGTTGCCCCAGTTTACGCTGGCACGCTGCAAAGCAGAGTTAAAGTCTAGTTCCTGAACAGCGGGAGAAGATCCCGGATTCGGAAGCTGTGAGACCAGTCCGCAGAAAGGACAGGTCATATTCAGCGTTTCCGGATCGTATTTTAAGCCAATTGAAGCACCGCACCCCGGACACTTAACTTCCGTGCTCGAAACATTAACAGCGCCTATGAACGTAGATTTTTCAGACAATGTAGCCATAATCGATATCCCTTAAATCCCACTGATCAACAGATTACCCTTACCTGCTCAAATAATTATACCACCTTTTTAATTCAGGTTTTTAACGTGAGCACGACCGGGAGTACAGTTCAGTGATACAGAAACATACCGAAACTGAAATATACAACTCCCATCACGACAATATCCACAACAAACAAGAGGACCTCTCGAAGTTCTCTCTGTTTTCCGAATAATAGAAAACAACGCTATTCTTATGGCTGCCGGTATGGCTGATGAATGGCCTGAAGCCGTAAGGCATGACTACTGTTCCTGCCGGCAGATGCACCGTGTCATCGCCATATATACAGTCCGTGTCTTTGATGACCGTAAGGAGCATCCCTTCAGGTATCTGAGGGAGTTTTGCATGATGTCTTGCCATTAATATTCATTTTGAAGTCTTTGTGATATTGTCACCGTACAAAGCGCGGTTTATCTCTTCATTGACGCTTTCAATCTCTTCAGGGCTTTGGCTGTGAGCCACTATCGAGGGCTCAGTATGAGTATGATGGTTGTAGCTATACATCGACACCCCAAAAAAGATCGGTAATTCAAGAACAGATACGATGAGACAGAAAAGACATCCTTTGAAGTTTCTTTGAAGATATCTTGCTTCAGTTAATCCCAAACCTGAAAAGAAAGCTGCTGCCATCGGACCAGTAAACATCAGTAACATAAACAGTTTATCCATCGGTTCAATAACAGATCTAAGGCCGCTGGGCAAGTATTCGCCGGCAAAATATAAACCGTAAATAGCGAGCGGGATAAGCGTCGCGATCAGTGCCGGTAAGAAAAACGGATTTTTATCGCTTTTAAGATCCATCAGTCCCACTTCCTTATCGTCTTCAGTTATTCTTTTGACTGGGAAAAAGACCTCTTGCGTGTACCGATGGCAATTACCAGTCCGAAGAAGACACACAGCGCTTCGTTGAGCGGCATTGCGAAAAGCATCATCTCCGGAATTACAAACGCCTCCTTATATGCTCCGCCGAATATCAGATATCCGATCATGCCCAGCACCAGAAGGATTCCCGCAGCCAGAATGTACATGAACAGGCTGACCATCCTGCCTGAGATAAGGAATCTGTATATGTAATATGCAAGAAGGAACGAAAGACCCGCACAGACCATTGCGCAGAGTGCGAGCATTATCCCGTATCCCGAGTTGATGAGCTCGGTGACGGGCTCTTGCGCGATGCGGCTCTCAAAACCCAGCAGTACGAGAATAAGATTAGCAAGGCCTCTGTATATAAAGAAAACAACACCCAGTATTCCCGTCTTCCCGATCGGGAGTTCTTTGTTGACTGTCTTTATGAGGCACGAAATCAGCGTGATGGAAAAGTATGCGTTAAAAAGGATGTCTATTACACATAAAAAAGGAAAATACCAGTGATCCGGAGTAAACAGTTCTTCAACAACGCAGTCTCTGAGCCACCAGCAGGATAAGAACCAGGTGCCGAGACTCATCATGACGCTGAGGGCGAGTACCATCGTCTCGATCTTGTCGGAAATCTTTCCGTATGACTTGGCTATCTGCTCGCTGCTCATCTTGCCGTCATCTGCCAGCAGAGTATCGATCGTCGTATCCAGAATGTCTGCGAGATTCTTTGCCGTGACGAGATCGGGGTAGCGCGAGCCGCCTTCCCATCTCGATACCGTCTGTCTGGTCACGAAAAGAAGGTCAGCAAGATTTTGCTGTGTCATCCCCTTTGCTTCTCTCAGCTCTTTTATCTTTTCGCCGAAATCCATAAACAACACCACCTGCATCCGTTTGCTGTTTTTAGTGTGTCATTTTCCTCGTCAAAAATAAAGCACCAACTGCGATTTTCCGGCGCACCATATTGGTAACATGCTTATTTTTAAGGCTTTCACCGTTATACCAACAGTCTGTCCATTCCATACACGGTTAGTAAAACACGCCTGCCACAATTTTCAACAGATATCTCCGCAGCATAGTGGTAAAATCCCTACTGCAAAATACACAAGGGAGACAGTAAAGATGAATTTAAAGAACACCAGGTTTATTTCGTTCCTATTAATTCTTGCGTTATCGTTTCAGCTTACCGCATGCGTCGGGAAGGCCGGCAACGATTCCTTCAAGCCGGACGATGCGCTTTCATCACTCACGACATCCGTACGTGATCTCAAGAAGGACGATCTCTTAGACCTTCTCAAGATAGACAAGGAATCCTCCGTCTACAAGGAATACTCCGATCTTCTTGACCTCGGTTCCTACTCAGCTGACGCTGCCAAGTGCTACAAGGCCGTTGCTTCAAACATCGAGATCAGTTATGACGACTCCTCCGCCGAAGCAGGCTCAGACATCGTTAAGGTCAAGGTTGTCTTCAAGATCCCCGATTGGAAGGCTGTTTTCGAAGACGGAACGTTATCAGGCGCAGAAAGCATTGTTGAAAAGCTCGAGAAAGCCGACAAGAACGAGGACGAGATAACCTTAAGGCTCATCAAGGGCCAGGACGGCTACAAGATAAAGAACTACGAAGACCTTATGGAGATCTTCGGCTTCATAGGCTCCGAGATCAAGGCTCTTCTTGAGGATTCCAAGCCCACGGAAACTTCAAAGCCGACCGAACCTTCAGAGACTTCCAAGGAAACGGCCGAACCTTCTGAATCATCTTCAGAGACAAATGAGCCTAAGCCGACATCCGGAAAGAAAGGCACTGAAGACGACATCGCACGCGCTTATGCAGACTACGCAAAGCGTCTCCAGCAGAACAAGGACGGCATCGAGTGGTTCGAGAAGAACGTAAACAAAAACTCATGCGGCCTAGTTGACATTACGGGAGATGATATCCCCGATCTGTACTACTTTACCAAGAATGCTTCCGACAGCAACAGTATCGCTTTATTTATCTATTCCTACGATCCCGCCAAGCAGAAGTCCGCAATGATACTCCTTGATACGCTGGTCGATGCGGAAAGCAAGATAGCCGAATACGCAGTCTTCAGGACAAAAGCCGGTCAGGTCATCTCATACAGGGGCTATCTTGATGAAAACGGTTCCATCACGGAGTACAACATCTACTCAAGCAAAGGCACAGGACATTTCATGGAATACACGGGCAAGATGTTCCTGACCCTCGGACCTGCGATCAAGGACAAGAACGGCAACGATATGCAGATGAAGATCTGTACCGTCCAGGGCGTAGATAAGTACAAAGCATCCACAAAGGTTGAAGTCGATGAGTTCCGCCGCATAGAAAAGGATCTCTTCGGAAGCAGTGAATCAGTCTTCTCCGCCAAATATCAGAAGAGCTTCAACTCCATTCCTTACCAGGCAATGGGAGGAAAGAAGTCATCAGCAGTCTCCTGCGACGAACTGCTCAAGAAGCTCAGCTGATATCTTAGAAGAACAGATCATTTCTTCAGCATATATTTTCTACCCAATGCGGCCGCTATCTTATAAGGTAGCGGCTGCAGTGCTTTTTCAGCCTCCTGCAGCTTGTCGCGGATCGGGATAGACTGGGGACAGTGTTGCTCGCATTTGCCGCATCTGATGCACTGCTTTGCTGAGGCGCTGTCTTTTCTGAGAGCTATCGTCTGGAAATACTCTTTGCGGCCGGAGCCCTTGTTCTCCGAATACATGTGATTGTAGCAGGAGAAGATGCCCGGGATGTCGATCCCCTTGGGACAAGGCATGCAGTAACGGCAGCCGGTGCATCCGACCTTGGTATTCTCATTGATTATCGACTTGATACGGTCGATCATGGCAAATTCGTGTTCTCCGAATGAGTTTGGCTGCGCATCGGATGCGGTATTGCAGTTTTCTTCGATCATGGCGATGGAATTCATTCCCGAGAGGACGCAGGTAACGGCTTCCTGGTTCCAGAGCCAGCGGAAAGCCCACCCGGCAGGAGTCCATCCGTTCTGGTCCTGAGCGATCTCTTTCTTCGCCTTTTCGGGCAGGAGATCGACCAGTTTTCCTCCTCTTAAAGGTTCCATGATCATGACGGGAATGCCTTTGGCGGCTGCGGCTTCAACGCCCCTCTTTCCAGCCTGTGAATGCTCATCCATGTAGTTGTACTGGACAAGGCACAATTCCCAGTCATATGCGTTGAGGATCTTAAGGAACATCTCGGTGTTGCCGTGGAATGAGAACCCAAAGTGCCTGACGACACCCGCTTCCTTTTTCTCTTTCATCCACTCGACTATGCCGAGGCCCGCAAGGCGCTCCCACTGCGAGTAGTCCGTCATGTGATGCATCAGATAGTAATCAAGATGATCCGTTCTTAGACGTTTTAATTCTTCTTGAAGATAATTGTCGAGTCCTGCACGGTTCCTGACCATGTACTGGGGAAGCTTCGTGGTAAGAGTGATCTTGTCGCGGATGCCGTTCTTCTCAATGATCCTGCCTAAGACCTCTTCGCTTCCCGGATAGATATATGCAGTATCAAAATAGTTGACACCCAGTTCGAGTGCGCGCAGGACCTCTTTCTCCGCCTTTTCGAATATGGGTTTTCCGCCGCTGGACGTAAACCTCATGCATCCGTATCCGAGTACGGAGATTCCTTTTCTGTATTGCATATGATCCTCCTTCAGGAGATTTCTTTTCTATATTATGTTTCCATTCCGGGTAAAATGCTTATACATGACCGCATATATTTTTACGGTTTTCTTCTTCAATGCAGTGCGTAAATCCGCATTATTCCTCTTTAAACAGCTCGCCTAATAATCTGCCAGGGTTGTTAACAAACGTTTTAGTGATCTTATAGCTCTCAGTTTCCTCGTATCTGCAGGGCGTAATGCGTTCTCCGTCAAAGCTCAGTATCTCGGCACCGGGGAAACCGAGCAATATGGGAGAATGAGTGGCGATGATAAACTGCGCGCCTTCTTTCACGCAGCGCCTGATCTCGATCAGGAGTGCCAATTGGCGCTGCGGAGATAATGCCGCTTCAGGCTCATCCAGAAGATAGATCCCATTGCCCTTAAACGTTTCCTGAACCAAAGCAAGGAAGCTCTCGCCATGCGAACGTTCATGGTAGTGCATCGGAATACCGCCTTTTCCCCTGCTGTATTCCTCCTCCGCCGTTGCCACGTTGTAGAAACTCTCCGCACGCAGGAAATAACCGCCGCGGATGCTCCTTAATCCCTTGACCAGACGGATCGCGTCACTAAGCTCAGAATGCGAATCGTAAGTTGAGAAGGAATAATTCCTGGTTCCGCCTTCAGGATTAAACCCGAGATTTACGGCTATGGCTTCAAGAAGCGTCGATTTTCCGGCTCCGTTCTCGCCGACAAAGAAAGTTACGCTCCTGGTAAATTCAAGATGCGTAAGGCTGTTAATGACCGGGATCTCAAGAAGATAACTTGAAGGGTCAAGCCTGTCTTTAAATAAATCCAATCCTGAAATGTACAGATCCGAAAAACCGCTCATCAGACCAGCCTAGTCCTTCTCGTAGAAAACAATATCCATCCGGCCGTTGATACCGGTAGATCTTCAAAGTTCGATGCGGATATTATACCAAATGTTTCCGGGCCATCAGTGATAGAGAATATCTTTCCCGGTGTTTTACCCTTTCCCATGATAATCCGTCTTTCAATCCTTACGGACCTTCCTTTTCCTATCCGAATGGTAACATGCCTCAATACGGCTAAACAGGTGACAAAGTCTGAATCTGATACCGCCTATTTAAAGATGTATTTCTCAGTTATGAAAAACTACTTCTGTATGTGGTAGCCGCCGTCTGCGAATACGTTAGTTCCTATCATGTAATCAGACATGTCAGACAGAAGGAACATAACGACAGACGATATGTCCTCCGGCATTCCAAGCCTGCCCTGGGGTATGAGTTTCTCAGACTGTTCCCTGACCTCCGGGTTATCAAAAGAAGCAGCCGTCATGCCGGTATAAGTAAATCCCGGTGCAACTGAATTAACCTGTATGTTGTACGGTGCAAGATCAAGCGCCATCGCTGAAGTCATTGATACAACAGCGCCCTTTGACGCGGCATAATCAGCCATATTGCTGCGGAAGACAGATGCCCTGATGCAGCTGATGTTTACGATCTTGCCGTGCTTTTGAGGGATCATCGCATTAGCTGCATATTTGGATACAAGGAATGTTCCCTTGAGGTTGATATCAATGACTTTTTGAAATGCATCTGAATCCATCTCATAAAAAGGCTTGCTGCTTCCCCAGATCCCTGCGGCGTTGACGGCACCGTCTATATGGCCGTATTTTTCAACAGCGGTTCCGATCAGGTCCTTAACGGCATTCTCATCTGTAACGTCCAGCTCAAGATGCACGTAAGATCCGTTCTCTATTGCGGCCTTAGCCTTATCTGCTCCGATGACCGTTCCGCCTGACATAAGGATCTGCTCGGCACAGCTCCTGCCGATCCCCGAGGATGCTCCGGTAACGATAAATACTCTGTTTGAAAAATCCATGCTCATGTCCTTATAAATTTCTTATCAACCTCATATTCATCACTGACAAAGCGCTCTACCGTCATGTGAAGATCGTACTTCTCGCGGAGTTCGGTGATCTGCTGTCCTGCCGCTTTGAAAGATTGAATAAGATGATTATACCATCTCCCGCAAACCCTATAAAAATAAGCATGTTACCAAAATGGTGCACCCAAAATCGCAAGTGGTGCTTTATTCCTGACCGGGTAAAAGACACACTAAAGGCAGTAAGGGGAGGTGTCTTATGAATTACGAGTTTCAAGTTGAATTAAGTTACAGCGAAATGCGCACGCTAAAGATCTGGAAGACAGTGATAATCATCCACGGAGTACTCCTGTTCCTCATGGTCCATGTAAGTGTGGGAGATATGATCCTGACGCCATACACCCCTTGGGAGTATTACGCTGAACTGATCAAAGAGGTGGTGCAAGACCCGCCGGTGCTGTTAACTTTCACAGCGTTCTCAGTGATCTTGAATCTGTTTACCATTCCGAGACTGATAGCTCTTTACCGCTTTATAAAAGCGACGGTTACTGGCGAAAGAAAACTGAAGCACGTGCTCTTTTATATTCTGTCAGTGATCTGCGGGTTATTGACGGTCTGTTTATTTATGAGTTACATGCTGACCGCTCATGCCTCCAAGCCCGTTATCTACCTGTATCCTGAGACTAAGACTGAAGTCAATGTAAAGCTTGAGTTGGACGGCAAACTGACGGTCGTATATCCGAATTACGATGAGGTCTCCGGGTGGACCGTTACGGCAGAGCCTGACGGAACTCTCACTGACAGTAAAGGAAGAAAGTATTCCTATCTGTACTGGGAGGGCGACATCAACATCAAGCCCGATATGGACAAGGGCTTCTGCGTAAAGGGCGAGGACACCGCGGCGTTCCTTGAAGATTCCCTGAAGCAGCTCGGCCTCACCGACAAGGAGGCAGACGACTTCATCACTTACTGGCTTCCCATGATGCAAGGAAACGAATATAACGTCATCACTTTCCAGACAAAGGCTTACGAAGAAGTTGCTGCTCTTCACGTCTCACCCAGGCCCGATACGGTCATCAGGGTCAACATGCTCTGGTACTCTTCTAAAGTTAAGGTCAATATCAGGCCTCAGGAGCTCGGATCCATGAATCCTGCTGAGCGCAAAGGATTCACGGTCGTAGAGTGGGGCGGCGAAGAATATAAAAAGGGCAAGCTTCTTCTGGAATCGATGGTGTGACGAGGCTGGAAAGATAATAAGGAAATGGATCTGATGGGTGATGAAAGGAATAAGAATCCGTTTTTCATACCTGCGCTGATAGCGGTGGTTTTGGTTTATGTCTCTTCGCATCTCTTGTAGAAGTATTGTTCGTTCTATGTGTACCGACTTGTCTGCAAAAGGCCAAGGCAACACCTCCTGATTACACGATAGCGACTCACAATCTCAGCTCGGAATAGATTACTGAGAGAGAAAGCATTAATGAAATAATAAACGGCACCTTGAAAAGCAACACGGAAAGGGGAACTTGAATATGACTGCCGGCTATAGCGAGAACGGAATATCAGGCAAGACGATATTAGCTTTCATTCTGCTCATCGTCGATGTCGCGTTCTTTTTCTACATGGGAAACTGTGTCGCTAATAGCCACGCAAGGCATCATGAGAAGTATCCTCAGATCCCTAAAGTGATGCATCTCACTTTCAGCAAAGATGCAGACTTAAAAGAATATCTCGGCGACGTGGTACACATTCCTTCCGGAACGCTTATCACACTTTGCGAAATGCGTTTCGACAAAATTCATTTCTATTATTCAGAAAATAAAGCGAACTTTGAGATATTCAAAAGGCTGGACGGTATGGATCAGTTGACCAGAGCGGAAGAACTGGGAGTGCATATGCTTGATGCAGGCTTTGACTGCTTTGCCGAGCAAAAGCAACTTGAGCAGATCTACGATGAAGCTAAAAATGAGACCAAAGCAATGCAGGAGAGCGCTTTCAAAGCGGAGTTTGAGCCTGTGATCATCCAAGGTGTGTGCTTGCTCGTGATAGGTTTATTCCTTACATATGCGTTTTCAATGATGAAATGGCACATACTTTTATACGCTGTGGATATTATCGGGTTTTTTGTCATCTTTTTTCATATGAGCAGCTTATGGTGCCGTTAATCTGAAGGGCTCAGGCAGCATTGCTGTGAATTTAGCATAGCAATACACCTGCCCGTATTATCTTACGAGCAGGTGTATCCCATTTAATATTCGACTACATGTCTTACAGATATGATCTTCATCACGTCTATATCTGCACAAACAACTTTCCCGTCTTTTTCAGATGCATATATAACCTTTCCGTTACCGATACAGAAAGCTATAGCCTCGCATTTGCCACCGCTGCCGTAGCAAACGATGTCAGCGATCGACGCTTTATCCTTCGATACTTCCACGCCCAGTTTCATGATCTTATCGCGGTCATGCGGAAGAGCGCCGCTGAAAAGCTGCTGATAGATATACATCACTAACCCTTCATTATCGAGGCCCTTTTCGCTGTAACCGCCTTTAACATACGGAATACCTATAAAGCTCTTTGCATAAAGGGCAGCTCCGAGTACCAGATCGTAATCGTTACGGGGTCCTTCGGGCTCAGGCTCCGGTTCTTCATCATCGGCCTTAACTGTTGCTTCTGCCGGCTTTTCGGTTTCATTGGGTTCCGTGGCTTCTGCAGGAGCAGAAGGTGTTGTATCCTCAGTGGATTCCGCCGGTTCAGAGGGCAAAGTAGGCTTTGATGTTTCTTCCGCTTCAGAGGGAACCGTGGCCTTAGAAGTCTCTGTTGACTTTGTCTCTTCCGTAGTGGTTTTCGGGGTCTCCGTTGTCTTGGTCTCTTCTGCTGCAGTCTCGGTCACGCCTGCCGTTTCATCGGCATTTGCTGTGGAATTAGGTATGCATGCCCCGCCGATAACGATAAGCGCGGCTGAGATGACTAAGGCTGTAAACGTTCTTCCCTTTTTATAGTTGATTATATTTTTCACTCTGTTTGTAACCTCCGTTTTGCTGAAATTGACTTTACTGAATCCCAACGGTGTTACCAGATATCTCTTGCTGTTGCTTTGCATGGCATATGAGACGATCGACATTGTATAAGCCTTCTTAAGTTCGTCATTCAAGCCGGCCACGACGCTCTCATCGCAGTTCATCTCGATATCCTGTATGAAAAGCATATAAGCAAGCCATACCAGCGGATTAAACCAGTGAACGGCAACAACTGCCATGCCTATGATCTTTATAAGCCAGTCTCCGTGTTTAATGTGAGTCCTTTCATGAAGCAGGATATATTCTTTCTCGGTTTTTTCGAGAATGTCAGGCAAATATATCCTGGGAGCGAAAAGGCCGAAAACAAACGGAGTTCAGATCTTCTCAGATACATAAACATTGCCGCTTATGTTCCTTGCGTTCTCAAGTTTTTTCCTTAGCATGAAGTACCGCACAATGCTGAAACCTGCTATGCCGGCGCTGCCTGCAAGCCAGATTGCGGAAAGTACGGTCTTAATATCCGGTAACGTTTCTTCGCTTTTCAGGTCCTCAGACATCTTGGCGTTTGCGGTATCACCGGCTTCACCGCCGATGATAATGTAACGTCCTTGTGTCTCTGCAGAATGATAGTCAGGTTTTGCAGCAGATTGAACCTGTGAAGTTGCAGTAAAGGTTTGTGTCTTTAAAGGGATGAGATTAAAGATGCTCAGCTGTGAATCAAACCCAATGGGCACGAGCAGCCTTACGGCCACAACGGTCCAGAGGATCATGATGAATCTCTTGGATCTTTTCTTAAGAAGAAACCTGGCAAGCAGCGTGATAAGTATCACGATGCTTCCCGTGGCGGACATTCCCAAGATCTTTAAGAAAATACTTTCCATCATTTGCCGCCCTGCATGTTATCCCTTATGAGCTTCATCAGAGCTTCGGCATCCTCATCGCTCAACGTCTTCTTATTTCCGAAAAAAGCCGCGACAAACATCGGCAATGAACCGGAAAAGCTCTCTTCTACGATCTGATTGCTTTCCGATATCAGTACTTTTTCCTTGGGAATGAGAACACTTACGACCGAATCGTCATTCCTGACAAAACCTTTGGCGATCAGCTTGCGGAGAACGGTATATGTCGTTGATTTAGTCCAATTGATGCTATCACCTGCGATCTTCACCAGCTTGCCTGACTCAATCGGTGCAACCTGCCAGATGATCTCCATCAGTTTCTTTTCAGCTTCAAATAATACCAATTCTTCCATAGAGCCAACCTCGTATAATTCTGGTTTAACGCGTTAAACCACGGCTAGTTTAACCCGTTAAACCAGACCTGTCAATCGAAAAGAACCCTTGAAAATGAGGCAATCTTCAGGTAAGGACTGCCGGACCGCACTAAATAAAACAGGGGGCTGATCATCAGCCCCCTGTCAGTTATCTTGTATGACGGATCACTTAATGCCGGTCCACTTCCACTCAGCGACCTCAGGCATGTCGATGCCTACATCGTGGATGTAAGTCTTGTGAGCGACCAGCTTGTCACGCATCTTCTGGATAAGGAATGAACCCTTGTTTCCGAGAGATTCGATGTGATTGATCATGGCGATGACAAGGTCGAAACGGTCGATCTCGTTCTGGACGCGCATGTCGAACGGTGTGGTGATCGTTCCCTCTTCGTGATAACCGTAAACATGAATGTTGTGGTTATGTCTTGCATATGTGAGCTCGTGGATGAGCTTGGGATAGCCGTGGAATGCGAAGATGATCGGCTTATCCTTCGTAAAGATGGCATCATACTCAACATCGGAAAGACCGTGAGGATGTCTGTCCTTGGGCTCGAGCTTCATGAGGTCGACTACGTTAACGAAACGTACCTTAACGTCAGGCATCTCGCGGTGCATGATGTCAACCGCAGCCAGAGCCTCGAGCGTAGGTGTGTCACCGCAGCATGCGAGTACTACATCAGGCTCATCTCCTGTATCAGTTGAAGCCCAGTCCCAGATGCCAATACCCTGTGTACAGTGCTTGACAGCCTGATCCATGGTGAGCCACTGCGGCCTCGGGTGCTTGCTTGCAACGATGGCATTTACGTAGTTCTTACTCTTGAGGCAGTGATCCATTGTGGAAAGGAGGCAGTTTGCATCCGGCGGGAGGTAAAGTCTTACGACGTCTGCCTTCTTGTTGGAGATGTGATCGAGGAAACCCGGATCCTGGTGTGTGAATCCGTTGTGGTCCTGCTGCCATACATTGGATGTGAGCAGAAGGTTGAGTGATGCGATGGGGCGTCTCCAGGGAAGTCCATTGCATACCTTGAGCCACTTTGCGTGCTGTGCAGCCATTGAGTCGATGATCCTGATGAATGCCTCATAGCTTGCGAAGAATCCGTGACGGCCTGTGAGGATGTATCCTTCGAGCCAGCCTTCGCACATATGCTCTGAGAGCATGGAGTCCATGATGCGTCCGTCAGCAGCGAGGAACTGGTCTGTGTCCTCGTCAATGGGATTGTTCCAGTCGCGGTTCGTGACTTCGAAGACCTTGTTAAGTCTGTTGGACATTGTCTCGTCAGGGCCGAAGATCCTGAAGTTCTTCTGGTCGTCATTGAGCTTGAATACGTCTCTGATGTATCCTCCGAGCTCGATCATGTCCTGCTTTTCGACAGCGCCGGGAGCAGGTACGTCAACTGCATAATCACGGAAATCAGGCAGTCTTAAGTCTCTTAAGAGCTTACCACCGTTTGCGTGAGGGTTGGAAGCAATCCTTCTGTCACCCTTAGGAGCGAGTTCCTTAAGTTCGGGAATGAGTCTGCCGTCCTTATCGAAAAGCTCTTCAGGCTTATAGCTCTCAAGCCACTGCTTAAGGATATCCAGATGTTCAGGCTTATCCATCATTACAGGAACCTGGTGAGCCTGGAATGAACCCTCTATCTTCTTGCCGTCAACTTCCTTGGGACCTGTCCATCCCTTAGGTGTGCGAAGTACGATCATGGGCCATACCGGTCTTGTTGTGTCGCCGGTCTCTCTTGCATGCTTCTGGATAGCCTTGATCTCGTCAACAACAGTGTCGAGTGTCTCAGCCATCTTTCTGTGCATAGTCATCGGGTCATCACCCTCAACGAAGTATGCCTTCCAGCCGTTACCCTTGAAGAATGCCTCGAGCTCCTCATGGGAAAGCCTTGAGAGGATCGTGGGGTTGGAGATCTTAAAGCCGTTGAGGTGAAGGATGGGAAGGACCGCACCGTCACTAACGGGGTTAAGGAACTTGTTTGACTGCCATGATGTTGCGAGAGGGCCTGTCTCTGCCTCACCGTCACCGACTACGCATGCAGCGATGAGATCAGGGTTGTCAAAGACTGCGCCGAAAGCATGAGCGATAGAATATCCGAGCTCACCGCCCTCGTGGATGGAACCGGGTGTCTCAGGTGCAACGTGGCTGCTGATTCCGCCCGGGAATGAGAACTGCTTGCAGAGTTTCTGAAGTCCGTCCATATCAAGGCTGATGTTCGGATAGACCTCGCTGTAAGAACCCTCAAGGTACGCATTTGCAACGAAGAAGTTGCCTCCGTGACCGGGACCTGAGAGCAGTATGAGATCCTGATCGTACTTGTTGATTATCCTGTTGAGATGGACATAGACGAAGTTCTGTCCGGGAACCGTACCCCAGTGTCCGACGATCTTCTTTTTGATGTGTTCCTTCTTGAGAGGTTCTCTCATAAGAGGATTGTCGAGCAGATAAAGCTGAGCTGCTGCAAGATAGTTAGCTGCACGCCAGTATGCGTTCATCTTCTGCAGGTACTCATCGGAAATGACATTGTGATCCATTATCTTACCTCTTTGCTGTTAATGATTCTTAAAAACGCAGTTTATGCGCCGTAGGAATAATACTACGAATGAATGCATACCATGCCCTGCAAACTCTATGGCAATTTCGCACAAATTATCACCTGCAGGCACGTTTTGTTTGGGAAATAGGGTAACAAGTTCCCGAAAAGGCCTTATTTCAAATCTTTTCGGGATTTCACAAAATCAGCCTTCACAGCGGTGCTTTTCATGCTATTGAAAATCATTTGGAGCCGCAGGACCCTGTTTTAGTTCCTCCGCCTGCCTTCATATGAATATATGACTTACCTGATGTTCCCTCTGTTCATTACCACAATGCGGCCTGTAGCAGGATTTGCAACGAGCTCCGAACAGCTTGTTCCGATATTCATGGGATTAAACAGGATGATGTCATAAGAACGGATGTCATCAATTCCGGGAAAATCATATCATGAGTTCAAGGCTCGATCTTTTTAAGCTGCTCGCCCTTTGTGGTTACGACCAGAACATTTGAGACCTGCCTGTTTATCTCCAGAGCTGCGGTCGGACAGTCAAGTCCTGTGTATTTATCACCTGATGCCTTGGTCTCTTCGACAACGATAACGAGTGTCGCTCCCTGCATACCGAGATCCGTGATCTTGAGCGTTCCGCCCGTTCTCGTCTGTGTTCCCGCACTGATAACGATGAAGAACGGTGAATCAAGCTGTTCTAGCTGATCAAAATAGTATCCCCTGGGCTTGTTGTAGGCGCCGAGCTGCCCTCTGTCCAGTATCTTGTATTCAACATCGCCGACCTTGCCCGCAGCGGGAAGCTCGCCCGACTGCTGCTTGACCGATGTATATTCCGGCAGTTTGGCAGCTGTTGCCTTGCATCCTGTAAAAACGCCTGCGATAAGGGCGATTGCCATTACAGCGCATGTGATCTTCCTGATAATCCTGTTCATCTTGATCTCTCCTTTTCGTTGTCACTGCTATATATACAACCGTGGAAATCAAAATGTTGCACATAATCGGTAGGCTCGCAATTTCCGGCCTCTAAATAGCCTCCGAAAACAGTTCCGCTCGCGACAAGAAGAATCGCATTGCAAGCAGCAAAGACTTAATCTTATACCGTTGAATGCTATAATCGTAATGTGCGCACAAAGCAACTGGATTCATAACATCTTAAGGAGACCGGTATGACGAGACGTATCAGAGCCTTATCCGTAGTAATGATCTTAAGCCTTATGATGCTCTTATCCGCATGCGAAGATCCGGACAACAAGAAGTTTATCGGAACATGGGTCACAACGGCGCCCACGCAGGAGAATATTACCGTAACCTTCAATGCAGACGGCACTGTAAAATGGACCGACTACATAGGAGGTTCAGCTCTGGTAACTACCGGCAGATACGAGTTAAACAAATCGGAAAAATATCTGACCATCTACCCTGATAAAGATCCCGACGACAAGATGCCCTTCAACCCGAACGAATGGGGCTTCCAGTACAACATCACATCAGACACCCTCACCTTCTACAAAACCGCATACAGCGAAGAGCCTTGGTATTGCTTTAAGAGGCAGGGGTGATTGAGACCAGGTGTCATGATAGATTATTCGAGCATCTCATGAGAAAGCCTAATGAATGCCTGCGTATCAGCATTTAGTCACTCTTTAGGATATTTCCTTCTTCTTATCCTAGCCAAAATAGCAATATCCCCGGCACATTTCAGGAGTGTGCCGGGGATATTCTTTTTAGAAGATATCAAGCCTCATCTGTCTATCGATCCAGCTTCTCTGGTCCGCCTCGTGGATGACATCCTCAGGATTTAAGTTTCCCAAAAGAAAAGGCGATCTTGGATCGTGCTTTCTCATGTTCTGTCTGACCAGGTCAGGGTCGGTGTTCGCATAGCAGTATCTGCAAAGATGTCCGCATGTATCGTAAGCTCCTATGTCAGTTCCCAGGAGACATGCACATTCACCGTTTCTCTGGTTCTTCCCCTTCTTCGGGACAGAAAGATTAGTGTGGAGCGCTGTCTCATAGGTCTTGACCGTCATGCACCCGGAGCAGTCCGCACCGTACTCCGCAAGGCTTGTTCCTTCTGCGCACGGCCTTATGGTCATGCCGTAATTTCTGGCGATCTCAATAAATGCCTTGCCTATCGTAAGCTTGTCTCCGGCAGATACTTCGCGTGCTTCAGGGAAGTTCTTCTCGACCTTTTTGTAGATATCTATAAAGCTGATTACGCAGGTCTTGGTGTATCCGCAAAGAGTCTTCGCCATCTCCTCGAACTTCTCTATATGCCAATTTACTGTATGGCTGCTGTCCACCAGGATCGGGTCATAGCGCCAGCCCATACTGTCAACGCCAACTCTGTCTGACAGTTTCTTGAAGCTCTCCATCACATTTTGTTTGTCAGGGACATTGGGCTCTATGTTTTTACCGTAGGGCGTTATGGTGACGAACCAGTATTGCCCGTATGGATCCAAGTGTTCCATCTTATCCAGCATCGGAGCAGGGTTCTTGGTGCAGAAGGAAATGAGGTCAACAACGTCAGGCGACAGGCTGTACTTCGTCACCTGCACGGGATTATAAGGATTCCTTACAAGAACGAATCCCTCTTTGATCCTGTTTATGAACCACTCGGAATAAAAGGCCGGGATATCGGTCCTCATCCCCGTCTGAATTATCACTTCATTTCTCCTTTGAGATCCTGCAGCACTTCCCCGATATCGCCCTCGATCAGGACGCAATCTGCTTCTTCCAGTGCTGCCTTGAGCTTTTTTATCTTATCCGAGTAATCTTGTGTATATCTCATAGTCAATATCCTTCCATACATTGAATATCACTTCGATACTGCTGTTCTTTGTCTTGCGGAATTCCTCAACTGTCTCTACAGCTATCTCCGCTGCCCTCTGATTAGGGAAACAGAATACCCCTGTAGAGATGCAGCAGAACGCGATGCTCGAGACGTTATTCTCCAACGCAGTCTCAAGACACGACACATAACAGGACCTTAAAAGATCCTCGTCCTGCTGTGTCAGTTCGCCCGATACGATAGGACCTACCGTGTGGATAACATATCTGCTCGGAAGATTATATGCGTGCGTGATCTTTGCAAGTCCGGTCTGCTCTTCGTGACCCTGCTTTCTGATTATGTCTGCGCAACTGTTGCGGAGCCTTATTCCCGCATACGTGTGGATACAGTTATCTATGCAGGAGTGACACGGAGAGTAGCATCCCGTAAGTCCCGAGTTGGCCGCGTTTACTATCGCATCGCACCTGAGTGTCGTTATGTCGCCCTGCCATATGTAAAGTCCGTCTCTGACAGGCTTAAGATCCTTGATATCGGTGATGCCTCTTTTGCGTATCTCTTCTTTGAGGTATTCGTCCTGAACTTCAAGAAACTCATCTGAGATACCGGCAGGCAGTCTTACATTGAACAGGCCGCGAAGCAGCATCTTCTGCTCCCGCTCGCTGTCCGGGATGGAGATCTCCTCTTTATCGGGACGTTCATCTATCAGATGTCTTATCAGGTATAATCTTTTCTCGTTCTGATCCATATCGCTGTTTCTAAACTCCGGAAATGTTTTTTACTGCAATAATGCCCAGCGGCAGATACATAAAGAGAAGATTAAGCCTTTGCCATAAACCTTCGTTTGCTATAAACGTTTTCGAAAACTCTTCTTTGTCTGACATGATGAACAACGCAAAGAACAGGAGCGAAAGAACAAAACACGCAACGCTGATCCCGCCTGTCAGTCCGTTGCTGCTCTTAAATGACAGTATAGCTGTCAGCAAAGGCACGAAAAGAAAAAGCATAAAACCGACGGCAGAACCTGCCCCGTGTATCTTTGAAGCCGTAGTTACTTCGTCCCTTGATTCATTTACGCTGAAAAAGCATGTGAAGATACACGCGCCGACGGCAAATGCTGCAATGAAAACGATCGCAGTAATGGTTAATCCTTTTGAGACAGGCGCATACATCTTATAGAAAGACGGGATTGCAGCTAGAAACAGTAATCCCTCAATGAGCATCCAGATATTAAACGGCAGTCTTACCGGGCTTTTCGGGTTTCCAAGGGCGCTTATCGACATCTTTGAGATACTGTAACCTTTATAGAAAGCAGGCAGGATAAGAGATATGACAATATCTCCGGCCATGGCAATAAGAAGCGCATACCAACCTGTTCCGATCAATCTATCCATCATTTACCTCACGCAGAATATTATAACATTCACATGCTGACGCAATGCACTTACGCTGGCATGGACATGGATCTGCGGATTCATTCCTGTAATGATCGGGTTTACGATCAGGAGGCGCTCGTCTTCGGGATCTCTGGATGAGACGCTTCCATGTTCCCAGAGGACCATCATGACTATGTACTGGGTATATGTAATGCCTATTCTCAGTAATACAGGGGTCTTCTGATGCTTAAGCAACACATTGCTGCCTAAGTAGTGAAAACACTGGGCTTTTTTCTTTTCACAACAAGGAGGGCAACGGATTTTCAGCTTTCATTAACGAGTTTTCCGGTCATGTGCTCGGGAATGAGCTCAAAGCACTGTGCTCTCGGCAGCGCAAACTCAAGTTCGTGCTTGATGTATTCTTCATCTTCCGTGAACTTGAGACACAGATTCGTTCCGATCTTTTTCATCAGTTCCGTATCCGTTACGAACTTTACTCTGCCGAAAACGATTACTGATGTTATGTTGAGAGCCCATTCGCCTTCTTTGCGGAAGCCTTCGTCCATGACGCAGTAACTGACCTTGTCGCATCTGCTCAGGGCATCGATCTTATGGCCTTCTTTGGCTCCGTGGAAATAAAGCCTGCCGTTCTCTTCGCAATACCAGTGATCGAGAGGGATGCCGTAAGGATAACCGTCATCGCCTATCACGGAAAGCACGCCGCGCGGCTGCTCCTTCAAAACGCGGATGCACTCTTCATCGCTTACCTGCTGCTTGAAACGCCTCATTGGTCTGAACATATATCTGCTCCATTCCGGGCGTGACCATAGATCACATCTGCCCGTTTTTTATACATTATAGAGCTTATTCGCCGCCGACGGTTATCCACTCGCCCGTATCGGGATCCTTCATGGTGAAAACGCGGTCACGATGACAATAAAAAGTGAGACGGCTTTCCTTATTTTCATTAAATTACTTGCCTATAGCAGGCATCAATGCTGATTAGGCAGGCTTGAAAAGCTGATAGCCAGCAACAACAGGATGAAATAAAGAAAATAAAGCGTATATATGACTGTCATTGCTATGCCTGCATAGAGCGAACCTTTGCTCAAAACAGCGCATGTCTTTATCTTCGGTGTGTGGAGTCCGCCTGCAGCAACGTAATCGACTATTGCCCTGTGATTGCCCGCTCCGAGAAATATGGCGACTATGCTCGCCACCGGGAAAGCTGCGCAGATAAGACCTGCGATCGCTTTCTTCAGAAAGCCTGAAGCTTTTTCTTCGTACGCCAAATTGTTATTCATGTCAAAACTCATGTTAACCTCCGACCGGATGCAAGATCAACGGCATCTTCATTCCTGCAGTATAACCGTGTGCCTTTAATTCTTCGCAAATGACCTTGTTCAGGTTGTTTGCAGCCATCATCAGGAACTTCAGATCACCCATTGAATCTATCCGGGGTGTAAGTTCCCTGCGGATGATCTCAGCTGTGATCTCCCTGATCTCTTTTCTCTGGGAAGCCGCATCGAGCGAAGTCCCGCCGTCCGGCTTTGCAAGCAGGGCGCCGCTTACAGATAATGCCACATTCTGTCCTGCTGAGTTCATGCCGAGTGCAACGGGCTCCATGTCATTCAGAGACACCATAATTACGCCTTCAGGCAGGCGGCTCTGCTGCGGACGCGCCTGAGGCCTCGCCTGCGGACGCGGATGCGCGGCACTCTCTTCTGCAGCCTTTTCGGTGCGCAGTCTTTCGATGCTGGCGTTTCCGGCTTCTGCGCCTGCCTTCATCGCTGCCTTGAAATTATCGAGAAATCCCATATCTATCCTCCTTATTCCCTTAGATATTCCAGCAATATATTATCCGTTTTTTCCGCCTGTTTGTGTGATGCACCGCCAATAATACAAAATTGCCTTATTTTAGAGAGTGGCCTCAACCGGCAGTAAATAATGACGTCTTGTAATTGATAAAAAAACAATGTTCCTGAATTGTTGATATCAGGCGTTTGTTCTATGATTATCCCCATGGATAAATTAAAGAGCTTTTTCAAGAAGGATCATATGGTCAAACGCATACTGATGAGCGTATTCGGTGTTCTCATCTGCGGTGTTGCGGTAGGCTTTTTCAAGCGTGCCATGTTCGGAGTCGATCCGTTCCAGTCACTTATGGCCGGTCTTGACCACGTCATCCCGATAGACTTCGGAACGCTCTATGTCATAGTAAACGTGGTAATGCTTCTGTTCAGCCTTATTTTCGACAGGCACTATATCGGACTGGCGACTTTCATCAATCTCCTGCTGATCGGATACATTGCCGATTTTTCTTTGAAGACTTTGGAGAACTTCTTCCCTGCTTTAGGCATTCCCGGAAGGTCAGTCTGCCTTATCATCGGGATCCTTATAATCTGCGTGGCTTCATCTTTTTACATGACCGCAGACATCGGCGTATCAACATATGATGCGGTCGCGCTCATAATCTCAAACACTTGGCACATCGGCAAATTCAAATATGTGAGGATAATTACCGATGTCGTCTGTGTAATAATCGGAGTTATACTCTACTTCCTCTCCGGCGCTCCTGTTTCCGGTATCGGTGCAGTCGTCGGCGCAGGCACGATAATCACGGCATTCTTCATGGGTCCGCTCGTTGATTTCTTTGCGAGAAAGCTCGCAAAGCCTTTCCTGTACGGAAAGACTCAGGAACATGACCATTGAAGCAATGTCTTCGGGCTTGCCGACGCGGCCTGCAGGCTGCTGGACGGCATCCGGGCCCGTTATGTCAGATCCGGTCGTGTCGATCCCCTGCGCTCCGCCTGTAACGACTGCAACTTTTTGACCGATCTCCATGCTATAACTCCTCTTTTGTTGTTCTGCCTTAGCTACAGTTACATTTACACTTAAAATAAAACCGCCGCGAAATCGGTAAGTATCGCGGCGGCTGAAAAGTTAATTCAAAACAGATCATCTGTCGAGCTTGTAGCTCTTTTCGACCAGGCTGAATGCTTTGGTGTTGGTTGTCGGGAACTCAACGGTGATCTTTCTCATCAGGCCGTCATCACCCTTGAAGAACCAGACTACGAGGATCACTCCGTCAGGGTAAGTGCCATAGCACTGGATCGCATCGTAGCCTCCGAGCTTAACGCGTGCGCCTTTGATATTCTTGGCACCTGCCTGCTCCATGGAAGCCATCTGTGATTTGCCGAGTGTTTCCGCATCGTAACTTACATCAAGTACAAACAGACCGATGATGGAGCCGGTGCTGACGTCCTTAGCCTGCTCATGCTCTATGACATCCTTTGAGAATCCGCCTTCCTCGATGAATGTTACCCACTTGCCCTCGGTAAGAGCAACCTTTCCGGTCTTTGCATTTCCGACAGAGGTAAGAGAATAACCTCTCTTGGACTCTGTCTCAGATGTACCGGCAGTAGTCTCTTCAGTCGTTTCTCTTGTAGTTCTTCTTGTTGTCTCTTCTGTCGTCTCTTCGTATGTTGTTTCTTCAGTAGTCTCTCTTGTTGTTCTGCGGATGGTCTCTTCGTATTCGGTGGTCCTGCGTGTGGGTTCATACCTGCTTCTTGCACCACGGGCAGCTTCCATGTACCTTCCGATTCCGAAAATGAAGATAAAGATCCAAACGAGGACTAATACTGCGGATATAATGATGCCTGCAAGCGCCTGGCCCTTGCCTCTCTGGTTCTTCTTGCCGGCGGAAATGATTCCGATGATGCAAAGGATCAAACTGATGAGGGAAAGAGATCCTCCCAGGAGGATCGATACCAGCGAGATGATGAAACCGGCCATGCAAAGACCGTTCATGCCGTTATCCTTCGGCGGGATAGCCGTTACGGGCGCCTGGTTAGGGCTATATACGGGCTGGGGTGCCGGAGCAACAGGTGCAGCGGGAGCCTGATTTACGTTAGGTGTGAGCGGTGTGCCGCAGTTGGAGCAAAAGCTCGTGCCGTCAGCGTTCTGGGTACCACAATTAGGACAAAACATATTCCTACCTCCTTTATTGTCGGCATATTATATCACAGAGTTTTGTCCGATTCCCCCGCGTCTGTAACTGAAAGGCCGCAAAATAAGTCGCTCTATTAAAAGTATCCTGTTTTGAAAAAGCCTCGTGATTATGACTGCTATTGAATGTACAGCAGAACGTCCCTATGATAGGGACGCCTTTCGGGACAAATGGGCAAATTTTGCCCAAATGTACAGTAGAACGTCCCTATAGTAGGGACACTCCCCGGGACATACCAAATGAAAGCACAGACCATCTGCCTTTCGGCTGAAAAATATCATAAAACAACGCAAATGGGGTGTCTCATTTCATTTTGAGACACCCCATTTACTTTGCAGTTTAAGGCAGGATTACTTAAGCTTAAGCACCTCGCCGGGATAGATATAGTTCTCGAAATGCCCTTTAACTCCGTGAGATTTCGCTGTCTTGTCGATCAGGGTCTTGTTCAGATCGTAAAGCTTCTTCCATGTTGTGTTAAACCTGGCAGCTATTGTCGAAAGATTGTCTCCCGCAACAACAGTATAAGTAGCCGGGATCTTCTTGCCTGTGGAAGCACCACCTGCAACAGCAACTAATTCGTTCTCATTCAATTCCTTCATTTTTGTTTACCTTCTTTCTGAATTTGGTTTGTTTTTTCTGTTTGAGTTTGTGTTTGTGTTTCAGCTCAACGTCCTCATTATTTCAGGAATGGTGCGGCAAACCAATCACTAATGTCCTGATACTTTGATGCATAAGCAACACCTTAAGGCGCGGTTGTTGATTAGCCCCCAAAAACAAGCTGGATTTTCACGGAGTAAGCATGAGATTTTGTCCCCTGTTGCGCCCGGCTTCCGGATGTTAGTTTAATAGTGTGGTTTTCATCGTTCCAAAGACAGCGTGTCAGGGAGATAGAAACATGAGGAATAAGGTTTCGGTTTTATTTATCATTGCAGGACTGATCCTGTGCCTGTCAGGATGCAGGCCGTCCGGTCAGAAAGGTCCTGCTGATCTGTCTGTTCTCGAAAATGCAAAGACCGTATATGATGTCACTTCTTTCATGACCATCACAGAGAATGATCCTAAATACAGTGAATGCAAAAATGATAAGGATCTTCTTTTCTACTTTGACCTGCTCGGCAGAGATGAGTACATAAAGGTCAGCCACAAGGGAAAAGACTATATTTTGCTGTGGTATACATACTACAGTTACGGCGATTACATAAAGAAGATCAAGAACATCGGGAAAACTTTCAGAGGTTCTGAGGTCAGTATTGAAGCAGAAGTTGAAAAAGAGGATCTTGCATCAGACGGTCCCGGAGGATGTTTCCCGACCGGCTCGAGGTTCAAGCTCATCTTAAGCCTTGATCAGGACGTAAACCTCGTATATCTTACCGGCAAGCCTTTAAAAATCTTTAGCGGCGGCCATGTCAGGATCGGCGAACGGGAAGCCATCGTCGACAAAGACCTCAATTTTATCGTGCCTCCGGTCTACGACGGCATTTACGATCTCGAGCCGCTGGGTGACAAAAGCTGTCCCAAGTACTACCGCGTACATAAGAAAGGAGCCGGAAACGGCGTTATTGACAACAATTATATGCCGGTGCTGAACACCAGCTACGGCAACGTCTATTACATCAACGAAAACAAGTTCATAGTCGGGACAAGCAACCGCGACGCTAAGCTCGACGAGATCCTGCTCGTTGACAGGAACGACAGCACCATAAAGAAGATCAAGGGTTTTCTATGCGCAGGAGACCAGGGCAATCTTCACAATGCCGAAGGACATATCCAGATATGCGATCCGTCTTACGGAAATCTTTGGGGATACGGAATAGTCGACTGGGATCTAAACACTGTCATCGAGCCTGTCTATCAGAAAATCTATTGGCATGAGACTTATTACTCGGTCGAGGATTACGACGGGCAAACTGCAAATTTCGATATAAACGGCAAAAAGATCACTTAAACATTACGACTGTGACGCCGGGATTTACCATGCCCCAGTCAGAATCCTTCCGGATTTCAGGACATTTCTCGGCAAAGCGTCTTCCCTCTTCACTGAAAGGTGTGAGATCCTCACCGGCACAGAGATCTTTTATCATGCCTCTTCTCCTGTACTCAAGGAGCTTTTGGCGGCACACTTTCCTGATGGTGCCGCCCTTTCCCGTCGACCCGTATCCGTGGATGATCTTGACCAGTCTTGCGCCCGATGCCCGTTCCGCATAGATGCGGTTGTTGAGCGTCGTCATAGCTTCCTGTGAATTGGGCATTCCTATTTCGATATTGATCGTTTTCATAAGCGGTTAGGGTTCCTGACAAAAAATCTGATCCGGTTCTTTCCTCAGCATAAAAACTGTCTAGATTTTAAGTCATAGGCAACTTATATGCAAAATCCCTCATAAGTCGCGGTTATCGATTTGTAACCAAAAGTAATGCAAATGTTTAATTACCTCCATTTTAAAAATTTATAATCAAATAAGCAGAATAGGAAAATAAGATTCTTAAGTCAGGGGGGCGTTTATGCGGTTTTGGAATTTTGTTAAAGCTGTATCTCTGGTGCTTACGACAAGCATCGTCCTGGGCGTTGCGGGCGCAACAAGATATGTTGCCGCGGCGGGCAT
>R21__coassemble_454_pt1 | contig 33983 bp, 28 predicted proteins | sample R21__metabat2_high_PE_008 | metagenome-assembled genome bin R21
GACAGAATGCAGATCTCCAATGCTACAGGTTGTTCTTCAATCTGGGGTGGTTCTGCTCCTTCTATGCCTTACACAACCAACTACAGAGGCTTCGGTCCTGCATGGGGCAACTCACTCTTCGAGGATAACGCTGAGCACGGTCTCGGTATGTACCTCGGCTACAAGCAGCTCAGATCAAGAGCTAAGATGCTCGTAGAGCAGACAGTTGAGTCAACAGGTTCTGCAGACCTCAAGGCTGCTGCACAGGCATGGCTCGATGGCTTCAATTCTGCTGAGAATACACGTGAGAATGCTGAGAAGCTCGCTGAAGCTCTCAAGGCTGAAGGTTCTGATACAGCTAAGAAGGCACTCGATTATGAGGACTTCTTCATGAAGAGATCACAGTGGATCATCGGTGGTGACGGATGGGCTTACGATATCGGTTACGGCGGACTTGACCACGTTCTCGCTACAGGTGAGGATGTCAACGTTCTCGTTCTCGATACAGAGGTTTACTCCAACACAGGCGGACAGGCTTCCAAGTCCACACCTCAGGGTGCTGTTGCTCAGTTTGCTGCCGGCGGTAAGCACGTTAAGAAGAAGGATCTCGGTATGATGGCTATGAGCTATGGTTACGTTTACGTTGCTCAGGTTGCTATGGGATCTGACAAGAACCAGCTCATCAAGGCATTCACAGAAGCAGAAGCTTACCATGGACCTTCCCTCGTAATCTGCTATGCACCTTGTATCAACCACGGTATCAAGGGCGGCCTCAAAGTAGCTCAGACAAGAGAGAAGCAGGCTGTCGAGTGCGGTTACTGGCACCTCTTCAGATTCAACCCTGCTCTCACAGCAGAAGGCAAGAATCCTTTCACACTCGATTCCAAGGAGCCTACAGCAGACTTCTTCGAATTCCTCAAGGCAGAAGTTCGTTACAACTCACTCTACAAGAAGTATGATGCTGATGTTGTTGACGGCCTCTTCCAGAGATGCTATCAGGATTCAAGAGACCGTTATGCTTCTTACGTAAAGAAGGCTAGCGAGGCTTGATCGCCGTCTGATTTAACTCAGATAATTGAGTGATCATTACCCGGTCCGGACCGATTCCGGACCGGGTTTTGTTTTTGCGGCCAAAAACTGCGCAAAGCCCGTATGAGCCTCACAAACATGTTATAATTATTTCCGATCTAGTATTGGAATGGAGATTACCCGATGAATGAAGATTACAGTGAGCTTGTGATTTCGCAGAGCCTGCTGGATGATATTTTCGTGGTCAGATACCTTCAGGATCTGTCCAAAGAGGCGGTCATCGTATACCTCTGGCTTAACATGACAGCCGGAGATAAAGAATTTGACGATGAAACGGTAAAGACATACAGGGTGATCCCTGAATCAAAAGTTAAAGAGGTACTGACGGAACTTCTCGGTGCCAAGCTCATCAAGGCTGCAAAGGACAAGTTTGTCCTGGAAGACCTTAAGCGCCGTGAGGTTGAAGAATATGTGAATGTCTGCAAAGCCAAGGGTGAAGCAGGTGACATTCCGGGAATGAGCAACTCCGAGGAGTACAATACGCTTTCTGCTTCCATTTCAAAGACGTTCTATAAGGGCATGATGGATTACAACTATTACCGCCTCATCGACAAGTGCCTGTACGAGTACAGGTTTGAGGGCACGGTCTGCTATAAGCTCTTTGAGGAAGGTTATCAGAAGGGAATCTTAAGAAAGTATAATGCCATGGCCGGCATCGCTTCCCATTGGTATGAGAAGGGATATACGACGGCTGAAAGTCTTGAGAAATATCTTGAAAAGAACTCACTCAAGGAAAGACTGGTCAAGCTTTGCAGCAAGACTATGCGTAAGCACCTTACGGATCTTGACATCAACAGGATCCACGGCTGGGTTGATAACCTTAATACGAATGAAGAGCTTGTCGCATACGCTTTCCGTGTTAACGAATTCCGTAATAATCTGACGCTCATGCATATCGAGACAACCCTTAAGAAATGGTTTGATCTCGGAATCGATACAGCTGACAAGGCTGCCAAGCTGGACGAAGAGGAACATAAGGAGAATGCAAGACGTTCCGCTCACCGCAAGAGCCGTTCGGGCACTAAGTGGAGGACCGGTGCCGAGGCAGGGATCGAAACTGCCGACAACGCTTCGGGAAAGACTCCGGAAAGCACTGAAGAAAAGCCTGAGAAGAAGGAATCCAAGGCATCTGCTGAAGATAAAGATGAGAGTAAGAAGGGTGGCGACAGTGTTCTTGACGACATCCTTGATATGTTCGGAGATTCATAATGAAAACGATTAAAGGACTTATCGCGGCAGGACTTGCCGAAACAGAGGCTGTCAGGAGGATCAGACGGGACGAGGTCATGACCCGCGCTTATAATGAGCATCCTGAACTCAAGGACATCGACAGCAGGATAATAGATATACGCAAGGACAGGCTGATCGCCGTGATCGATCACGACGAAAGACTTGAGAAGCGTTATGAGATCGAAGAGGAGAATCTTCTTTCACAGCGTGAAAGACTCATAAGAGACAACGGAATCGATCCCGAATTCGACATGGAGAAACCCATCTGCGCTAAATGCAATGATACGGGTTTTGCCAAGGGCAAGGGCGGTACGCCCATCGTATGTTCATGCAAGCAGGCTGAACTTGAAGAGTGCTATGAGAACTGCGGACTCGGTGACTATACTTCATTTACCATGAAGAACTACAGGAAAGATTATCTCGGCGACCCCGAAAAGCGTTCGAAGATAATGGAACAGTTCCTCAAGGTAATGCTCGGTAAAGAAGATACTTCTGATAAGCCCCTGTGGCTTTACAGCGGCGCTCCTCAGACCGGCAAGACATATCTTGCAGTCTGCATCACGAAGACCGCCATAAGCCTCGGAAAGAGCGCTTTTTATACCAAGTGCGAGAACCTTTCAACACTTGAAGAAGATACGGTCGATGCCATCAAGCGTATCGATTTTCTGGTAATAGATGATTTTGCGGATGACGTGACGCTTCATGACGATATAGGAACGGTCTTAAACAGCGTTCTGGAGGTCAGAAGCGCGGCAGGACTCTGCACGGTACTGGTCTCGGCACTCCCTGCGGCAGAGCTCATCAAGGGCTGTGACATGCGTGTAAGCGGCAAGCTCGGCAGAGCCGGAAAGATCGCGTAAGGGAGCTTTGCGTAAACTGATGAAGATTCTCTGCGGGACAGATCTTGTCGAGATAGAACGTTTCAGGAAGATACTCGGGAATAACGAGTCCGGTTTCATAAACAAATGCTTCACAGAAAATGAGCAGGAGTACTGCAGGACTAAGGCCGGCGGAAAAAGAGCAGCTGAGAGTTTTGCTGCCAGATTTGCCGCAAAAGAAGCCTGCGGCAAAGCGCTCGGAACGGGTATAATGAGCGAGGGCATAGGTCTGACCGATATTGAAGTCTTAACAGACGGAAAAGGCGCACCTTACCTCAAACTGAAGGGCAGAGCTAAAGAGAAGGCTGATGAGCTCGGAGTTTTTTCGATCTCCGTAAGCCTTACGCATGACGGCGGAATAGCTGCCGCATACTGCACGATGCTCGCAGAGTGAAAGGATAAAGATCCCGGATGAAGTCCAAAAAGCCTCAAAAAGAGAATAAATCCATATGGAAGCCTCTTAAGAAGAAAGAGTCTCCTTTGGATGAGCGTCCGCAGGAGGCGCGCGGCGTAAGACTCATCAGCAAAAGAGTCACATTCGGTGATGACGGAGAGATCCGTTCCATTTTCAGCGATGACGGTGTTTACGGCAGTGCCGAAGACATGCAGGATAAGTGGGGCCTTTCTGATAAGCAGGCAACAGTCAAGCACAAGGGAAGAAGACGTATCGTGGCTTTTTTGGTTGCTCTCGGCGTATTCCTCCTGTCCATTGCGGGAATCTTCTATATTCTCCCGAGATTCCTGCCTGACCTTTTCAGAGGCAGTAACATCCAGCTTTTCGTTCAGCCTGTTATTAAATATGAATATAACGACGAATCATTCAGAGTCGTTATTAAGTCGAGTGAAGCTGTAATGAAGGATCCGTGGGCGGATTCCGTAAGGATTTCAGAAGTCCTTTACAACGAACCCGTCAGATTCGTCAGTGACAACAAAGAAGGCTACTGCAAGATAGAGACTCTTGACGGCATTACCGGATGGGTCCGGACAAACAGCCTTACTACCGATACTTCATCGGTCGAGCCGGACCTCCATAAATTCAAGATAGTCATTTCCGACCCTTCAAAGAACGTAATGACGCATGCGAGCAACGGTACGCTGATCACTAAGGTCATGATGAATACCGTTCTCTATGCGGATATCAGCCGTGAAGGCGTTTACCAGGTCAGTCTTCCTGATGGTGAGACCGGATGGATAGGTTCGTCCGGAGTCATTGAGCTCAAGCCCAGAGAATCTCTACAGGTTGTCTCGAGCCGTTATTTCGTCAGCTCGCTCCTGACCTTTGTAAATGCGCGCTATCTTTCTAATGGAATGACAGTCAACGGAATATCGATCAATGGCGCAGTATGCGTCTGCTCGCAGGTTAACGGCATTAAGATGCCAAGAAACATGACTGAACAGAGCAAACAGGGACAGGCCGTTACACTTTCACACGACGCGGTAACGGGCGAGGAGATAATCAGTGACATTATCCCCGGTGACATTATCTTCCTGCGCAGTCCGCAGTCTGCTCCGGGAAGTGAGGCTGTCTATGAAGAAGCAGTATGCACGGATACCGGAACATTGCTTATGATATCGCCTGCGTCGACCACGATAAGGCTCAGACAGTTCAAAGCCGGAGACGATATTACGAGCAGGATAATTACAATAAGAAGAGTATTTGCAACTAAGTAAAAATCCTGTTGCATCCTGAATGCCGTTGTGATATTATTGTCAAGCGTTTGAAAAATCTTACAGGAGGTGTTTTCATGGCTAAGTGTGAAGTATGCCAGAAGGATATGTTCTTCGGCAGAAAGATCAGAATCACGCGTTCACAGATCTCTCGTCGTGCGCTCACAACGCAGCAGGCTAACGTACATAGAGTTAAGGTTGTTGTTGACGGCACCCCCAAGACAATGAACGTTTGCACTCGTTGCCTGCGTTCCGGCAAGGTCAAGAGAGCTTAATTAACTTTTGATTCTATAACAAATAAAGCTCCGGTAATCCGGAGCTTTTGTTTTGCCTTTATATTCTCATTACGATCTTTTTCCGAATAAAGGCGAAGAATTTGGTGTACATCCTGCCAATAATGACTGCGGCTATGAATAAGAGTACCGATATGACGGCCCCGTAGGGTGTTGAAGTCAGCGGGAACCTTTCAAACGGCATGTTTATCAGAGGATGGATTATATAAAGTCCGATAGAGAAATCCCCGATCGCAAGGAAGAAGTTTCCGATCCTGATCTTTTCGGAAACAAGCGTTACCCATAGCGGGAATGCGGCAGAAGCGATCATCTGAACAATCCTGAAATACCAATTGGAGCTGTTTTCATATTTGGTAAATAATAAAGTTACCCATACTCCTGCGCTCATTCCCGTCAGAATTATCAAGGCAGCAATATAGTGTTTTGATGTGAATGCGCGTATACGGGGCAGATGCTTGGCGGTGACTGCTCCTACCAGCCAGGACGGAGGGCTGAGCATCCAATTCTTATTTTTGATGCCGAGGGCAAACATAACGATATAAGTCAAAAGATAGAGTACAGCCACTATTGCCAGACAATGGCGCGGGAAGAAGCGGTGTATCAGGAAAAAGAACGTGTAGATTGCCATCAATGTGACAAGGAACCAGTGCGAAGGGTCGATCAGATCCAGCGAAAAGAACCAGCGTATTATTTGAATAAGGCTGAACTGCCTGGTAATTATACATTTGACGATGATCTTGATGATGGTGGCGATACCGAGATTGATTATCAGCGGGATAATGTTGTTTTTCAGGAACTTCGCCGAAAAATCATCTTTCTTCATTACGGAGGTATATATACCGTATCCGGAAATGAAGAAGAAATATGAAGTCGCCAGATAACCGATGCCAAAATAAAACAAATTGGTATACCACGGGTAAACAAAAAACAAGGAGGTTGATCCGTGGCAGAAGAATATGAATATGGAGAAAAGATTGCGGAGTATTGATGTGTAGCTTTTTGACAAAGGATCCCTGTCAACCTTGACGGCTGACAGGGATCGGAAAGAACCTTCCTTGATGTTTATCATCGCAAGGATGAAAACAGCTATGGTAAGAAATAATAGGACCAAAAGAAAAACCTCTTATTTGGATGGTACCTCGATCACGGATTTGCCACCCATATAAGGCCTCAGCGCCTCAGGGATCCTGATGGATCCGTCTTCGTTGAGGTTGTTCTCTAAGAAGGCGATGAGCATTCTCGGAGGAGCAACGCATGTGTTGTTGAGGGTATGGGCAAGATATGTGCCCTCGGATCCTCTGATCCTGATCTTAAGTCTTCTGGCCTGAGCGTCACCTAAGTTGGAGCAGGAACCTACCTCAAAATACTTCTTCTGTCTGGGAGACCATGCTTCTACGTCGCAGGATTTAACCTTGAGGTCAGCGAGGTCGCCTGAGCAGCACTCGAGCGTTCTGACGGGAATATCGAGTGAACGGAAGTAATCAACGGTGTTCTGCCAGAGCTTATCGTACCACTTCATGGAATCCTCGGGCTTGCAGACAACGATCATTTCCTGCTTTTCGAACTGGTGGATCCTGTAAACGCCGCGTTCTTCGATGCCGTGAGCACCGACTTCCTTACGGAAGCAGGGGGAGTAGGATGTGAGTGTCTGAGGAAGTTTGTCCTCGTCCGTGATCGTGTCGATGAACTTACCGATCATGGAGTGCTCGGAAGTACCGATAAGATAGAGGTCTTCGCCTTCGATCTTGTACATCATGTTCTCCATTTCGGCGAAGCTCATAACGCCGGTAACAACGGAAGACCTGATCATGTAAGGCGGGATGTAATATGTGAATCCACGGTCGATCATGAAGTCGCGTGCATAAGAAAGACATGCGGAATGAAGTCTTGCGATGTCGCCCTTTAGATAATAGAAACCGTTTCCGGATGTTTCTCTTGCCTGATCGAGCTCGATGCCGTCGAGCTTTTCCATGATATCAACATGATAGGGAACTTCGAATTCGGGAACGAAAGGCTCGCCAAACTTCTCGATCTCAACGTTTTCGGAATCGTCTTTGCCGATCGGAACGGAAGGATCGATGATGTTAGGGATAACGAGCATGATCTTTCTGATCTCTTCTTCAAGTTCGGTCTCCTTAACGGAAAGAGCCTCGAGCTCTTCAGCCATATCTGTGACCTGTTTCTTGATCTCTTCGGCTTCTTCCTTCTTGCCCTGACCCATGAGAGCGCCGATCTGTTTGCTGACCTTGTTACGGTTAGCTCTTAATGCCTCCGCGTGGGTCTTGCTCTCACGGAATTCCTTGTCAAGTTCGATGACCTTGTCGACCAAAGGAAGCTTTTCGTCCTGGAACTTGTTCTTTATGTTCTGCTTTACGATGTCAGGGTTGGTCCTGAGGAATTTGATATCAAGCATATCGTTCTCCTTTTTGCCTTTATTAACTTACCTATTTTATTCTTAGGAATTTTAATTATCAATCAGTTTCGACAGCCATATTACCGTCGTATTTTCCTGCAGGATAGTTTACCGATGGATCCCACAGGATAAATTCCGTTATGCCCAAGTCGTGGCAGGCTTTGATCTGGGCGTTGATCTCGTTGTATCCGTATTGCATGTAATTACCCTTGCCGATGTAAGATGCCGTGAAAGACTGGATGTACGGCCTTACCTTAGTGAATCCCTTTTGCTGGTAGACCTGCTGGCAGCTGTAAAGAACGCTGTAGACGATAAGATAAGGCTCTTTATCAGGATATTTGAATTCTCTTCCGCCCAGCCTTGTGCCTAAGGCATAGTGTGAAGGGTAGACCATCGGGCAGCAGGAGTCGATCCCCGTCATTCCCAGTGTTTCGAATTCCTGTCCTATTATCTTTGCATCGCCCTTGGAAGTAAGGACTATACCGAAGATATCGGCAGAGACCGGAACGCCCAGCTTGTCCTGAAGACGGATCCGCGCTTCCTGCAGAAAACGGTTGATGGCATCGGCCTTAGTCGGGAAAGTTCCCTCCGGTCCGTAATAAGGCGTCTTGTCGTTCTTGTAGCCTACAGGGAATCTGACGTAGTCGTACTGTATCTCATCGATACCGTAAGATGCAGCTTCTTCTGCGAGCTCGATAAGGTATTCCCAGTTTTCCCTGTTGTAAGGGCTTAAGAATGGGCGCTTGCCTTCGCTCGAAAAGAGCACCATCTCGCCGTTTTCATCCCTGATGGCTCTTTCGGGGAATTTCTTTGCGGCGGTCGAGTCATTGAAAGAAACGATACGTCCGATTATGCGCAGACCGTTGGCGTGACATTTATCGATCATGTCCTTGAGAACATAATTGTCCCAGACGTAACCGATCTTCTTGGCCGTGGCATTCTTGGACATGTAGGGGATGCCGTATTCGTTCTTGAGGTCTAAAACTATGGTATTGAGTTCGCTCTTTTTGCACAGGTCGATGGCAGAATCGATCTTGCCTCCGCTTCCGACATAGACGCCTTTTACGTTGAAATGCTCAGGAGTCTTAACTTCCGCTTCGGGGATCTCTTTGAGGGGACCGAACATTGAATCAGCCTCGGGATTAGGCGGTAAAAGCTCGGTGTGCAGGGAAGCCTGGGTAGTGAAGGAATTCTCGGTTGAAATGATCGGAACCACGGTACCGGTCATTTTGTTCGTCGCAAGCGTTGCTGAAATGTTCTTAACGAGCTTGGTTGCGAGCGCAACGGAAATAAGCACAGCCATGAGGACTGCTATGACCGTCATAGTGGTGAACATGTGCTGAAGCTTCAGAAGGCGTGCCGCCTCGTCAGGGGAATTGAGCTTCTTGACCTTTTTTCCTATATTGTTCTTTTTCATAGAGATAATTATACAAGGGGATTTTAAAATGACAAACGTTATACCGAAGAAGGGCCTTATATGATAAAATAATCGTGTTATGAATCTTTGATTTTTCACGAGGTTGATATGATCGTACGCAATTGTGGAGGTGGAATCGTTTTCCGTGGCGACAAGGTTCTGCTCGTCTGCAATGATAAGCATGAATGGGGATTCCCGAAGGGCGTGATCAGGTCATCCGAAACAGGCAAGATAAACGATCTGGTATCCAAGCGCATAAAAGAAGAGACAGGCATAATTGCTTCGGTCCTGGCTCCATGCGGAAAGACCAGTTATGAATTCTATTCGATCAAGCGCTGCAAGCCTGTTCATAACAATATCTCCTGGTTTGTCATGTCCGCGAAGGACGGCGATATCGTGATCGTCCCGGAGACCGGAACCATAAATGCCAAATTCGAGCCTGTCGAAAAGGCGTTAAACTGCATAACTTACAGCCAGGATAAGGCTCTGCTCATGATGGCCTATCAGAAATACAGGGAGCTCGCCTGATTTGCCTAACGAATCCCGTCTTACTTCAGAGGGAAATTCCCGTATCGAGATAAAGAAATCCGTTTTCATAGGGCACTGCGCACAGGTCGCAAGTCCTGCCGAGGCTGCTGATTTCATTGCGAAAGAGAGGAAACAGTATCCTGATGCCAGGCATATCTGCTACGCTTGGAGGACCTGCGGCGATTCAGCCAATCAGAAATCAAGCGATGACGGCGAACCTTCAGGAACAGCGGGACAGCCGCTTCTTTCCCTGCTTACCGATAACGATCTCAATAACACGATAGTATGCGTCACGAGATATTTCGGGGGCATCCTTCTCGGAAAAGGCGGACTTATGCGCGCATACAGGGAGAGCGGGCTTAAGGCCCTGGCTGACGGAAGTCCCGTGGAAATGACGGCGGGCAGAAGACTCAATGTCAGATGCGACTATGCCTTTTATGAGAAGCTTTCCCGGAAAGCGGCACAGAAGGGATGGGAATGCGAAAACATCAGCTACGACAGCGATGTATCGCTTGCGCTCCTTGTCTCTGAAAGCGACGTGCCGGAAGCCGAAAAGTTCCTGGCAGATGAGAGCTGCGGCAAAGTCGTTCCGGAGGATGACGGTGAGATCATGATCGCCGGCGGACAGATATCGCTCATTTGAACGAAGTTTACACAGTTTTGCCTATAATTCTTTTAATTTTGATATTAAACTTGAAATGGAATAATGACGATTCACTTTCAGAATTGAGGTAAATATGGACAACAACAACACTATCCAAGACAGTTCAGTTAACCAGAATGCGGCTCAGGCTACTCCTGCAGCTCCCGTTGCACCGCAGCCTGCAGTTCAGCCTCAGGCAACGCAGCCTGCAGCGCCCAATCAGTCAGTGATCTATCAACAGCCCGGTTACTATGCAAGGCCCGTTACTCCTGTACCTTACGGATACGGCGTGTATGCACGTCCGGTCCAGCCTGTACAGCCCGTGCAGCCGGTTCAGCCTGTCCAGACAATGCTCCCGGTACAGCCGGTTCAGACTTACCAGGCGAGACCTGCAGCCCAGACCTATACCCAGCCGCTGAAGACCGTTGAGACAAAACCCGCTTCATCACAGGGAAGCCAGGGCTCAGGAGAAGAGAAGAAACGCAGCATTGTTATGCCGGTCATCTTTTCCATCGCCATCGGCCTTCTCGTGATCTATGCGCTCGCACAGTCGGTATATGTGGTACAGCTCAACAGGAAGCTCGATAAGCTTTCCAAGTCTGCTGAAACAACTGTTGAGACTGAGCCTGACGAGAGCGTTCCCGAAGAAAGCGGTGAGCCCACGGAGTCAGAGGAGCCCAAGGAGACTGAAGAGAGCGCAAAACCCGGCTTTTCGATCGATAAGACCAATCCTGACAGAAAGGTGCTCAGCACAACTGAGATCGTTGCTGAGGCAAGCCCTGCAACCATCCCCGTATACATCATGAGGGGAAAGGGAAGCTCAGCCAAGAAGACAGCTTCAGGAACAGGATTCATCATTACAAAGGACGGATATATCGTAACTAACGCACATGTCGTTCAGTATGTGACTGATTCACCCACGAAGTACTTTGTAACCGTACTTCTTCCTGATGACGAAAAGCCGGTTGAGGCAGAGATCATCGGTTCAGACACCCAGACGGATATCGCAGTCCTCAAGGTAAACGCTGATAAGACTCTTCCTTGCCTTAAGTTCGGTGATTCGGACAAGCTCATGAGCGGTGAGACCGTAATAGCGATCGGAAACGCTCTCGGACAGCTTGACGATACGGTAACCGTTGGCGTAGTTTCAGCCACCAACCGTGATATCAGCAACAGCGGTTACACAATGAAGGTTATCCAGACTGATGCAGCCATTAACAACGGCAACAGCGGCGGACCGCTCATCAATTCTTACGGAGAGGTCGTAGGCATCACTAACGCAAAGATCGCCACTTCAACTTCAGAAGGCCTCGGTTTTGCCATTCCCGTAAACTCAGTAAAGGAAATAATCGAATCCCTGATCAATAACGGCAAGGTCGTTAACCGCCCGTTCCTCGGTTTCTCGGTAAAGTATTTTGCTGAAGGCGAAAACGAAGACAGCGACGGTGAAGCAGGCGTCTATGTTATGGAGATCATTAAGAACGGCCCTGCAGCAAAAGCAGGCATCAAGGTCGGTGACAGGCTTGTAAGCCTCGACGGAGTTGAAATTAAAACCACAAATGATATTATGACTGTGCGTGATGCGCACAAGGTCGGTGATAAGATCGATTGTGTTGTTTCCCGTGACGGATCAAATACGACTTTGTCATTAACTATCGGTGACAGTGGGGATTATCAGACTAACGCACCTTCCAATAAGGAAGATGACGAAGACTACGATGACTGATATCGGTACTAAGGGGGGGAAGAAATGAGCAGCGGAGCAAGACAGAATGTCGGAAAAAAAGTTGTTGCGTGGATCATAATCGGGTCCATGCTGCTGACATTCGTTTTCACGTTTATCGTGATACTCATGTCCCAGTTTCAGAAGTAAAGGCGGAACAAAGATAATCTGATATCTACCGGGGATGCCTCTCATGTGAGGCATCCTTTTTTATGCAAAGACCAACAGGAAATAATAAGGGCTGCCACATGAGTGACAGCCCTGATGCAGTTTGATTAGCAGTTCTGATCACGGAACATCGCTGATCTGATCAAGCCCTTCCTTATGGAATTCCCACATGTAATCAACAGCCTTGGAATTGATGAAATCCTGATAGTTGTTCTGTCTTATGTAGCTGTTGACCCTGTCATACCATTCGGGGTTGGATGACTCGGAAAGGAAGTAGATAACGTAGAACGTGCCGTCTTCCTCGATGATGGTCTTGTCTCCGAACTTACGGTCGTCTGAGAAGATCCATCCTGCGATCGAGCTGGCGTACTTTTCGAAATAGACGTTGTCATCCTGCTGGATGGACAACTGACCGGAAAGAACGTTGTCGTTGAATACGTTTTCGATCGAGGCACAGCTGTCGGAATCGTCGATATAATCGTAGATCTTCTGCGAAAGAGCCTGTGCACCGGGAACGTCAGGGGTTTGGTCATCCTTAGTCTTCGGTGTGACGGTCATGATGTAGGCGCTGCGCATGGGAGATGTCATTCTGTGTCTCTGAACGAATACGAGGATGATGGGGAAGCCGTCTTCGTCGGGAATGATTGTCGAGTCACCGGCTCTGCGCTCATCGTCGAAAAGCCACTCTCTGAAATCTGTATGTGTGAAGTCATCGTAACGTGCTTCGGGAACAAGTGCGGAGTCTTCCTGCTCGAGCGTGTTTGATGCGGCGCCCTTAGGGAAGATCTTCTGGGCTTCTTTTTCGAACTTGGAAGGATCGCGTCCCATAGCCTCGATGATCTGCTGGGCGCGGAGATTTGCCGTCTCAACGAAGGCAGGGTCTCTCTGCTCGAAATGGATCCTCAGGAGCTTGTAGCTTACTACGTCATAGATGTTGGGAGACTCATTGTATGCCTCTTCAGCCTGTTCTTCAGATGCTGAAAGCTCAACGAGTTTCTCGTCCTGTGCGTAGTCGTCAGTAAAATACTTTTTGGCAAGGACCCTGATGATACACTGCTCATCCACCTGAACACCGAACACACCCTTGATATATGTATTAAGGGGAACTCCGAGTTCATTGGCCTTTGACTTGAGCCAGTCAACATAGGCGTTGGCGCGCTCATAGTGGCTCTGCTCGATAACATAACCCTTTCCGGTTGCGTCATCGTAGAGGATCTCCATCTTCTGAAGGTCTGCCGCAGTAAGGTAACGGAAGTAATCCCTGTATGTAGGGAATGAATCGTCATCGGGATAAGGTGAAGAGAGCATAGTCTCTGTTGTGGCCGCGAAAAGATCGACTCCTTCATTTAAGAGTTCGTAATGATACATAAAACTGAACTCATCACTCGGAATATCCCTGCCGTGAATGGTGACAGGGCTCCTGAATGACTTGTCCATGCCGGTATCGATGAAGAAAGAGAGCATGGCTACGATCATGACGATGAGGACTGCAGTAATGACAAAAGCTATTCCTGCATTTCTCTTGAGACGCTCGTTCTTTTCCTCACCGCTGCTGACAAGCCTGTCTGCAAGTCTGTCGAGCTCGAAGACTGCTTCGTTCAGCTTTTCGGGTTCTTTCTCAGCTTCTTTTTCCGTTTCGTTGTCCTTTTCAGCCTGGGCAGGCTCAGCCTGCTCAGCTGTCTCTTTGCCGGTCAGGAGCTCAGGATCGATCTCGGACAGGTTCTGAAGAGTAACGAGTTCTTCCTTTTCAGGCTGAACAGCGTCAGACTGAACTGCATCGGACTGAGTCTGTTCGGACTGAACAGCCAATGCTTTCTCGTCTATCTTAGGTTCGCGGACCTTTTTTTCTTTTTTCTCTTTGTTCTTCATCAGATCTGGTTATCCTTCCTTGGAGTTACAAGATTGATCGCACGCGGCACGCAGGAAATCCTGATGGGAAGCGACGGACCTTTCTCTCCGTCAAGATCCAAAGTGATCTTGTTTGCAGCTTCCGGTGCTTCAATCGAAAAATCGGTTGCCTGAAAATATATGACTTTGTCGCTGTTGATGTGGTCTCCGACGATGATCTTGCCGAAAAGGGGCATTATCTCATTGAATTCGACCTTCTTCAGTACCATTACGTCGAGAAGTCCGTCGGTTACGTCAGCGTGTGACATAAGGTTTCTGAAACCGCCGACACTGCTGGTGTTGGATACAAAGAACATGACTGCATCGGTGTCTATGGTCTCATCGCCGTTATGGATGATTATGTGCACGGAATTGTTGAGCGAGGGAATGTCTTTCATAGCGGATATCCAGTAAGCCACAGGTCCCAGGGCTGTCTTGAGATCCGGCTGGACGTTATAGATAACATCTGCAAAAGAACCTGCAGCAAGAACGTTCATGAAATAAGATTCGCCTGCCTTGCCGCAGTCGACTCTGATGAGTTCGGGATCCTCGAGCATTCTCGCAAAATCCTGCGGGGCGGAGGGGAGACGGTTGATCGTGGCAAAATCATTGACCGTACCGGAGTTGTATATGGCAACGGGGATGTCGATCTCGGCTCTCATAAGACCCGTGACGACTTCGTTGACGGTGCCGTCTCCGCCGGCTGCTATCAGTATGTCGTATTCCTCAGGGTCCGTATCCATTGCGTAGTTCATTGCATCAAAACGCTTCGCGGTGTAGTTTATGTCGGCGCGTTCTATAGACCCTTTCATAGCAAGATATGAAAGAACGTTCTCAATGTTCGAGCGCGCGGTCTCGCGTCCCGAAGAAGGATTAAGTATTATCTTTAGTCTTAAACCCATTAACGTTCCTTTCAAACATAATTTTTGATTATTGACACTTTAACATAAAATGCCAATGTAATTTCCAAAAGTGTGCTATTATTAACACGTTTGTAATTTTATATTAAATAAATAAGAAAGACAGGTTTTGTTTTGAGCAAAAATAAGGCACTTCTCAACAATAAGTTTGGCAGGCTGGCTGAAATCTGGCCCCAGCTTCTCCTTGCATTTTCTTTCCCGTTGCTGACGGTCCTGGCCGCCCTCGTAATAACCGGATGCTATCCGTTCGGCGACCGCACGATGCTTACTGTAGACCTTTATCACCAGTACGCACCTTTCGTTGTAACTTTCCGCAATAAGATTCTCTCCGGAGATTCACTCTTTTACAGCTGGAATGACGGTCTTGGACAGGAGTTCTACGCTGCATATGCAAACTATGCCGCAAGCCCTCTTAACCTGCTTGCCCTGTTCTTTACCGCAAAGACGATCCCGGTCTATATCGGAATGGTCACATGCCTGAGAGCAGGCCTTTCCGGTCTGTTCATGATGTTCTTCCTGGCTGAGAACGACAATAACAGGGTAGATAACATTACTGTTGTCTTTGCATGTTCATATGCGCTCTGCGGCTGGTATATCGCTTATTTCTGGAACATCATGTGGTGCGATGCGGTCGTATTGCTGCCTTTGGTCATGCTGGGACTCAGAAAGCTCCTGATCGAACGCAAGTGCGCATTCTACGCTGTCACTCTGGCATTGCTCATCTTCTGCAACTACTATGCAGGCTTCTTTGTCTGCCTTTTCCTTGTATTGTTTGCTCCCGCATACTATGTAATGCTTTTCACACCCGAAAAGCCCAAGGGCGATCCCATGAGGCTGTGCTTCAAGACATTCGTAGGGGCTGCATTAAGATTCGCTTTTTCGAGTGCTGTAGCCGCGGGTGCCACGGCGATCCTCACGATCCCCACGTATCTTATCCTTCAGAACTGCTCAGCTACCGGTGACTCGCTGCCGAAGGATTTCACGCTCCAGAACAATCTTTTCGATTTCCTTGGCAGACTCATGGTCGCTCCTAACCCGAATATCCGTGACGGTATGGCCAATGTCTACAGCGGGATCGTAGCAGTCGTCCTGCTCCCGTTGTTCTTCATGCTCCCCAAGAAGACCGGAATTACCCTGAGACACAAGATCTCTTTCGGATTACTGATATTTGTAATGTATCTGAGCTTTACGAACAGAACGCTCAACTTCATCTGGCACGGACTTCATTTCCCGAACCAGATCCCTTACAGGGAATCGTTCCTCATGAGCTTCCTGCTTGTCTTTGTCGCTTTCCTTACGATAAGGAGGATAAGGAGCCTGAAACTCGGATATATCATGGGTTCCGTTGCTGCCTGGTTCGGTTTCCTTATCCTGTACGAGAAGTTCGGAAAGGGTAACGAGAGCTATATCCAGATAGGATGCACGCTCCTGTTCATAATCGTTCAGGGTGCCGCTCTCAGGGTCGTCAGCGATCCGAATTCCGGACGTTCATCTTTTTATTGCGAAACTTTGCTTACGGTCACTATGCTGGTCGAGATCTTTGCTTCCGCGACCATATCCATCGGACTTGTTGCTTCTCATGAAGGATTCTCTTCTTATGAACCATACGGAAGAAACCAGCCCCAGATCACCGAATACGTCAGATCGGTTGAGGGAACAGAAGGCCATAAAAAGTTTGAGCGTTCCGAGCTCTTTCCGAACAACGTATGTGACATTCAGGCTCTCTACGATGTAAAGGGCCTTTCGATCTTCTCTTCCACTGCAAGAGAGAGCTTTGTCAAATATATGAGAAACTACGGTTTCCATAACAACGGCATCAACGGTTTCCGCAATGCCGGACTTACAAGGGTTACCGCTACGCTGCTCGGTGTAAGGAACCTCGTTGAGACAGAGAAGACAAAGACCGTTCCCGCTCTTTTCGAAAAGGAGTATACAGACGGTCCTGTCACCTCATGGGGCAACCCTGATGCACTCAGTGTAGGTTATATGGTCTCGGAGAAATTCCCTGACTATGTTCCCGTGTATTCTGATCAGGCTGATGTTTTCAGCAATACCAACCAGTGGATCCAGGCGATGGGAGTCAAATACAGTGTCTACAAGCCGGTGAACCTGACTGCTGTCGATTCTGTCGGAATGAGCACGAAGTATAAAAAGAACACAATGCTCAACTATACGATCGAAGCCGATGACGACGATGACTGCGGTTTCACCGTCACTATCGATGATGCGAAGATCGGTTCCGATGTCTATGTCTTTGCCGGATCGAGCAAGGGCGGAACTGCAAAGGTAACCATCGGAGATAAGTCATATTCATTTGAGATCAGGAGTTACCAGATAATAACTCTCGGTGTTTACGACGGCACGCCGATGACACTCAAGGTAGATTACTATGATCCGCCGAATGCGTCTCAGTTCTATGTTTACGGATATCAGCTTGATACTGAAGCATACAAGAACATGGTCGAGTCGCTTTCTGACGAACAGCTTGATGTCACATCTTATGACTCGACATCACTTAACGGAACGATCACTGCCAAGGAGTCAGGTCTTCTGTTCCTTACAATACCTTATTCTGAAGGCTGGAATGCCTTGGTTGACGGCGAAAAGGCAGAGATCATACCTGTAAACGATGCGCTTATGGCTATCAAACTTAATGCCGGAAAGCACGATATCAGGATCGAATATACCCCTCATGGCTTCAAAGCCGGTGTCTGCATAACCTGCGCATCCGTAGTGGTTATCATCCTTCTTGCTGCTGTTCCTGCACTTATCAGAAAGGCACGTGCTTCAAAGAAAGCAGCGGTCGCTGCAACAGCGGCTGTACCTGTGCCTTCCGATGTTCCTGCTGAGACATCCGGGCCCGCTGATATCCCGGAAGCTGTTTTGCCTGTAGGACCTGAAGTTTCCACGGAGACCGAAGCGCAGGACCACTCCGAAGAAGCTGAGCCTTCCGTTCTTCCGGAAACTGAAAAAACGGCAGATGCTTCACCGGATGCTGAATCCTCAGAAACTTTATCTGGAAACGGAGAGAGCGAGCAATGATAGGCACCCGTTCGGGCAGAGACAAGTTCATTGACGGATTGGTGATCAGTTTCCTCGCGGCTGCATGCGCTGCCACGATCGCTCTTAACATCGGCCAGAACGTCGCCCCCGGAAAGATACTCCCGACAGCGCTTTCGATGCGTACCGGTGAGATGAACGAAAACATCATCGCCGGTCTTACTTCTGCGGAAGAGAGCATTGCAAGCATCAAGAGCGGCATCGGAGCTGCAGATGCATGGACTCAGATATCTGATAACAATCTGGATCTGTTCTTTTTGATTGCTCTGCTGTTGCCGCAGAGTCTGACAAAAGGCATTCTTACTATCGGTTACTTTTTAAGATTCGGAGCCGCGGCAGCCATGATGTACGCATTCTGCTGCCGTCACACAGGCCTTAGGAGACTTTATTCATTCCTGCTCGGAATGATGTATTCGCTTTCTGCCCAGGTAATCCTTACCGCGCAGTTTGCGCCGGTAATGAACATGGTCATCCTTCTGCCTGCCGCATTGTCATGCTTTGACTCGTATTTGAGGGAGAGGACCTGGAAAGCGTTTGCTCTTTCATGCCTTATATGCTGTCTGATCGCGGTCTCCGGAGAATACGGATGCCTTTCCGGCATACCTTTCCTTATGGTTGCGGCACTTGTCATTCCAGTCAGTCTGTATACCGGCAAGCGAAAGGTCTTTTCATCCTGGATGAGATTGCTGGCAGCGATCTTTTCGGGCGTTGCGATGGCTTCGTTTTCCGTAATACCGAGGTTTATCGGAAGGGCTCCCGAATTTGACGTTGTCGAGTCATTTAAGAGCGCGGCCATGAACTTTAAGCTCTATGATCTGTTAAGGCATATGTTCGTAGCACAGTCCGGCGGGCTCGAGACGGATATGGTGCCGGTTTTTTACATAGGAATACTGACTGTTGAGGCGCTCATCCTTTTCTGGTTTAACTTCAGGATACCGACCCGCATCAAAGTCTCTGCTGCTATTGTAATGATAGTTTGGTATGCATCCGTTGCATCTACTTTTGTCAGCGGAGCAGTCAGCATCTTCGGCGAAACACCGGTACTTTCCGCTTCCAGGCTCATCTGCCTTGAAGTATTCCTTTTCTTCTTCGCCGCAATAGCGCTCAGAAACATCGAAGGTGCTTCGTCCGGTGCACTTTATGCGGCATTCCTGGTACCGCTCGCATTCGTTGTCTTTTCAGGAAACTTCTACGGTGAGATCAGGCTTTCGACAACCATTAATCTCGGAACAGCTGTTGCAGTGCTTATTTGCGGCCTTATTATCAGACGTCTCTCGTATAAGCCGGAAGAAAATGAGGCAAAGACCTTTAAGCCGGCAGGAAAAAAGACTAAGACCTTTATCGCTGCACTTGGTGCTGCTGCTGTTACCGTAAATGCGTCGTTCATAATGTTCAACAACACAATAAGTTCGTCTGATGCCGGCGTTGTTGTGCTTCCGGTCATCGATGAGACAGAGGACAGCAGTTATATTCCCGAAGATGATTACGGGCTGTCTGTGTTTTCGAAAGAGAAGAGATTTATGATCCTTTCTGAAGACATAAGCTCATATCAGCCTTCCGGATTCGCCGACGGTTTCAACAGGCTTTCAAAGACTGCAGGCTTCGGAGATTATTTTGAAGACTGCAAGCTTTCGCTGGAATATTCCGATCAGGCGGAGAGAGTTAAGGGAGATGTCCATAAAGTAGGTCAGGGTTTCTCCTCGATAACATATGAGCTTGACTGCGGGAAAGACGAAAAGATCTATGTCTACAGTGGTTTTGCAGGCAACATCACCATCAGGAACACTAATGGTGAGACCGAAGAGGAAACTGACGTGTTCGGACCTTCTCTTGTCGAGATCGACGGCAGTGAGGGAAAGCATGAACTCGCGTTCTTCTTTGATCTTGAGGAGGAAGAGGAGAATCTGCTGGCTGTAATGCGCGTTAAAAAGGATGCTTCCGGCAATATCGAGAAAGCGGCCCGCGAGATGAGCGGCAGTACGCTCAGTTTCAAACGCAGCGACCTTCCGGAGCAGCGTTCGGGAGAGTTCGCTCTGATCACATCCGTAACTTACGATCCTTCTTTTAAGGTTACCGTCAACGGAAGAAACTGCAGAACGTTCAATTACCTCGGGCTTCTGGGATGTGTTTTCGATGGCGGGGAAGGAACGGAAGGTTTTAATGTAAGCATTACAAAGACCATACCGGGACTTTCAGGCGGCATTGCACTCTCGGTAGCTGTCTGCCTCGCGGTGATCGCAATCCCTCTAATATATAAGTATAGTAATAATAATATAAAGACAAGAAAGGTTGCCGAAGAAACAAATGCTGAGCAAGAAGATTGTTGATGGCTGTGAGTTCGTAGTTTTCGACCTCGAGTGGAATCAGCCGATACCCGGCAAGACATATGATTTCGATTGCGCTGCTCTGACCGGAGAGATCATTGAGATAGGCGCCTGCAGATACGTTTATGAGAACGGGGACCTCATTTGCAGAGGTACCTTTTCCGCTGATGTTGTGCCTGCGATTTATACAAGACTTCACTATCACGTGAGGAAAGTTACGAGAAAGAAGAACAGCGACCTGAAGAAGGGCCAGCCTTTTGCGGAAGCCTATAAGGGCTTCCGCGAATTCTGCGGAGATGATGCGATCCTGGTGGGATGGGGGAACTCCGATCCCGCTATGCTGAAGATGAATCTTAAGTTTTTCGGGATGGAGCCGAAACTCGGCATGCAGTTCCTTGATCTTCAGCCGATATTTTCGTTTTTTGCAGGGCAGAAGGGCAAGCAGAGGAGTGTTGAAGCTGCCGTTGATTTCTATAACATCGAAAAGAAGGATATATTCCACAGCGCAACAGCCGATGCCCAGTATACCGGCGAGGTGTTTGAAGAGATCTTCAGACATAACAAGCCTTCTGAAGTCATCTCCGCCATATCCAGCTCTTCTATCGATCCCGATCTGAAGAATGAATTCAGCCTTGTGGGAAGCGAGGCAAAGGACGCGGAAGGTGCCTTAAAAATGATCGAGGGCTTTACAAGTGTCTGCCCGCTGTGCTCAAGGCCGTTAACAGCCAAGATAAACAAATTCCGTATCCGTAAGTCACAATATGCTCTTTACAGTTGTATTGAGCACGGCGAGCTCTTCTCCAGATCAAGGATCAAGAAGAATAAAGCAGGAATGTATTTCGCTTCCTCAGTATTAAGATTTGCAACGCAGACCGATTATTATCTGGTTGCTTCCAAAAAAGAAGAGTTCGACAAATACGGCGCAGCAGGCGCTCCGGCGGTGATTCAGGAGGATAATAAAGAAGAATCCGTCAATTTGTAAACGAAATGTTAACAAAGTATGTAAAAAAGATTAGCAAATTTGGAATTTTCTGTTGAAATTTGGCCTGCGATGTCATAAAATAAGCTTAAGAAATTGGAAGTGTATGCGTATTTTGTGCGCAAACCATTGAAAACATTGAATTGTAATAAATCACATAAGAAGGAAGGTGCTTCTATATGATGAGAAAATTAAACAAGAAGAAGGGAAGCAGACAGGGTGCGATCCTCGTTACCGTTGTTTTCATCCTGGCATTCGCAATTATCTTTATTGCCGCTGCCATGATGCTTACTCAAGCAACGAGAAGACGTGTCTATGAAGAGGCAGAGAGCAACCAGGCAAGACTTACAGTTACATCTGTAGCAGAAGCTTTCTACCGCTCCATTCAGAAATGCGAGTTTGATGATTCCAGAATCATCAATCTTTGCAAGGGCCCTTCAACAATCCATGTTGAGGCTTCTTCCACGGCACAGAAGGTCCCTGGTCTCGAGGATGAGGGTACTACAAGTACAGATAGCTATACGACTGTCTATCTTCACAGAAAGAAGACGGGCAGCGGCGCTACTAATCCGGATGATGATTATACTTACTATGCTGACTTCTCTACTCACATTGACGGTAAAGTCGAGAACGTTCGTGCAGAACTTTCTTATGTAACTCCTCCGGGAACTACTAACAATGCTCCTTTCAACACACAGTTCGACCATAACGGTGTATTTACCAAGAATAACATGGAAGATGTCGGTGAAGGAAAGGCTGACGATCCTAACAATATCTTCCTCGTTCGTAAGGGTGCTCATACTGATAACTCTTCATTCTCGTCCACCGCTACGATGGTATACTGCGACGGTGATGTAACGTTCAAAGACGAAGACTTTAAGTCTAAAGATATCGTTTTCCTTCAGGGCGCTAAGCTTAAGTCAGGAGACGGCGGTAAGTTTAAGAAAGGTCATGTAAAGAACATGTTCTTCTTCGGCTCAGGCACAGAACCTATTTCTAACGAAGCAAACAGAGGAAATTTCGGTGATTGCGTATCAGGCCTGACTTTCTACCTTTGCGGCAGAACAAATTATGGTAACTGGACAGACGGTGCTACAGTTGTTGAGATCAATTCCAACGGTATGAAGAAGGACGGAACAGCTGTATTCTCCAGTTCTTCAGATCAGCAGGCATTTTCAAACAAGGTACAGAAGTACTATACCTACAACACACAGTATAGGCCCGGCGGAACAAATGCTTTCCCTACAACTGATGATTTCCTTACCAGTATCGGTAATATCGCGAACAACAAGGTTACATCAAAGACTGCACCCAGCAATCCTACATGGTCCGGTTCTTTGGGAAGCTTCCTTACATCAAAGAGTTACCAGAAGAATGGCGGTGCTTATGTAACACCTGGAACATATGTCTTCACAAGTGATGGTTCAGACCATGATGAGACACACCCCGGTTTATCAGCTAAAGAACCTTATATCGTCGTTCTTGAAGGCGGTAAGAAGTATCAGTTCTGGTTTAAGGGTGACACAAACTTCCAGCTCTATAACGTAGTCTTTATCGTAAACGATCCTAAGCCTTCATATCCTGTATTGTTCCTTCTCGAGAACAAGGCTAACGTCTCTTGGCCCGGCGGTTCAAACGGCAGAGTCTGCGGCAACGGTATATTCGCTGTAGAGAAGAGAAAATTTGATGACGCTCAGAAGACATATGAATACATCAGGGGTAAGTGGGAAAGCAATCTCGGCAACCCTCAGGCTTTCGAAAAGGAATCCGGCGGAAAGTACAGCAAGTACTACAATGGATCTAATGAACCTTGCGCTATGGTCATCGGTATGGGCCACAACAAGTTCACGATCGATAAGAACATCATCATGGAGTCATTCATTGGTCTCTTCAATGATTCCTATGGATCAACACCTAATTCAAACCTTGTAATCAGGAACAATGACAATGGTGTACTCTACAGCAGAGTCATGACAGACGGTTATGATGATGCGGATGCCGGTAAGTGGTATATGCCTGCTACACCTGGTGCATCATCACTTCCTCCTCCGAACCCCCCGTTCAAGAAGCTGGTTACCGGATTCTCACTGAACGCAATGAAGTATTATTACGGAATCATAGAGGATTAATTCGGTATTAAACGTAATTAAAAGGAGTCGACATAAAGTCGACTCCTTTTCTTTTTTTATTAGACTTTATTGAATAGTAATAAGACGGCCCGCATTGATGATCTCCATTGAAATGTCAGAAGCAGGGCAGACGATAATATTTCCGTGAGAAACGTATTCAACGCCAAAATAGGTAAGGCTCTCTTCGCAAACAAAAGAAGATTTGGAGAGAGTGAACAGCTTTTCGATCTTTTGGGCAAAAGAAACATCATTAAGAAGACTTACTGCTGAATCGAGCAGTATGACCTTGGCAAGACTGTTGCCGCATTCAATAAGTGAATCCAGGAAAGCCGCGAGAAGAATACGGCCATGATCAGAATCTGATGAATAGTAATCATGCTTGATAAGAAGGGTGATATTACCATTCTCATCGATGATGGTCATTTCAGGTGCAGGAGCTATTTCAAGATTGCTTTTTTCCCAGTTGTTCATCAAAATCCCTCCTGTCCGAAGATAAGAAACGCATTGAACGCTGTATGGCATTTTTGCTGTTTCCCCATGGTTTATCGGAGTTACGGTAATCAAACTTCAGTGTGAAGTATTCAACATCGCCGATAAGCTCATTAAATGCGAGATCACTTGAAGAAGCAAGAGCCGAAACAAAATCTGCTGCTTCATTTTGTGATAACTTGGCTGCCTGTCTGAGTAAAACGGAAGTGTGGGGGAGACAGTGATACTTTGTTTCCGAGAACTTTTTCCTGAATTCATCGTTGTGAATGAACATCCAGGCGGTAACTTCCGAGTAATGTCTCATGGTGTCATTGAGCTTTTCGCAGATAGGGCACATTGCGACACGCTTGTCTATCCTGTCGGCAATGTCATTGAGCTTTGACTTGTAATCTGAAGATCTGCCTTTGAGAAGACCTGCTTTTGAGGGAGCGGCAGCTATGATGTCTTTTGAGATGTCATCGTGAAAATCCTTCAGATGAGTATGCATAACAAGGCCCAGACCAAGTCTGTTGGTAACCGACTTATTAAGTTTACCCATGTGCTCAGGGCAAAAACCGGTCTTGTTAGTGATCTTCCTGGTATCAGGTTCCATAAGTGAAGGCCCGAGATAGTATTCGAGATAATCATTCTCAGCTTTATTCTTCAGAAAACAGAACGGGCATTCGTCTGCGCTGTTATAAGCATCGTTGACGGGGATCATATAAATCTTTTCCATATGAAATCTCCTTATATATTATCCGGCGCATGAAGCAGGCGGCTGGCTCTGACATTAACGCCGTTTGTTGTGATCGAAGTGTATTCCTCGACTGCCATACCGACTTTTTGCTGAGCTGTTTCAAGAACTTCCTGGGCATCATAACCGTAGTAAAGGGAAAGATCCAGACTGATCATAACGCCATAGGTCTGTTTTTCAGTCTTGAACGCAGTTACTTCCGCGAATCCGGGAATATCTTTAAGCACTATCTTGATCAGATCGAGCAAAGCTTCATCGGAAATGGAATATGAACCCAGTGATGAGAATGTCGGTCTGACTACCGTGCGATCAGAATCAGGAGCAGGCTGAATGATGCCGCGGTCACGGTCAAAACGCTGCCTGAGCTTTGAAAAAGGGTCAGAGAAATAACCTGAGAACTCATGCTTGACCTCCATGCTCGGAACAGGGATCGTATGCATACCCTCAGTCATTCTCGTATTACGGGCGAGTCTTCGTTCCTCTTCGGAAGAAACATCCTCGATCCTGATAAGCATGGAAGGTCGGTTCAGCCAAAGATTGGCACAGATCTTGCCGAGCATGGAATCAGATGTTCCCAAGATCATCAGAGCCTTAGGACCTGACTCGACAAGTGCTCTTCTCATTACGGAAGACCTTGTCGGATCGGTGAAGATAGCCTGACGGACTGATTCCATCTTTGTAGGCGCCTTTTTTGCGGAAGTACCGGCAACAATACGGCTTCCGTTAATGAGAAGTCCGTCATCTATTATGTAGTAAATATTATTATCCCGGGCAACTTTAATGGCACGTGTGCTCTTGCCGGTTCCCGAAGGTCCTACGAAAGCGATGACAGCTATTCCGGCGAGATACTCACGGGTCAGCTGATCACTGCTGAGGATCAGTTCAACATTCTTTTCGGGATCGGAACCGGATCCTGCATTGCCGGAAGCCGCAGTGCGCTCAAAGCGCTTCAAAGTCCCGCGGAATTCAGACAGCAGTGTTTTGCGCGGTGCTGACTGATTCTTCGCCGCTGAAACTGTTTCGTTCTTTGAAGTGATATCGGGACCGGCCATGGTTCACCAGCAGATCAGCCGTTCCAGTTATGGTAGACTTCCTGGACGTCCTCGTTTTCGTCAAACATGTCGAGCATTTTTTCGAGTTTCTCGACTGCTTCAGGATCTGTAACATCGGTAGTAGTGATGGCCACAGGTCCTAAAGTAACATCAGCAAAGGTATATCCTTTTGCTTCGAGCTCGTCTCTGACGGAATAAAAATCCGCGGGAGCAGTTGTTATGATGTAGAAATCGTCATCGCTGTCGAAATCCGAAGCTCCGCAGTCGAGTGCATCGCCCATGACGGCATCTTCGTCTTCAAAGTCTTCTTTTGATATCAGTATGGTTCCTTTCTCTTCGAAAAGGAAAGAGACGCTTCCGTCAACACCGAGATTGCCGCCGTTCTTGTCGAAGATGTGTCTGACATCGGCAGCAGTCCTGTTGCGGTTATTTGTCAGGGCCTTTGCCATGACGGCAACGCCTGCGGGACCATAACCCTCATATGTGATCTCTTCATAATCGTCGCCTTCACCGGCTTCGGCAGCCTTCTTGATGGCACGGTTGATATTGTCATTAGGCATATTTGCAGCTTTTGCTTTTGCTACAACGACCTTGAGTCTTGAGTTTCCGTTAACATCAGCGCCGCCGGCCTTAACAGCTACGGCGATCTCTTTTGCGAACTTGGTGAAAATAGCTCCCTTTGCCGCATCAGAAGCTTCCTTTTTCCTCTTGATATTGTTCCACTTGGAATGTCCTGACATAAAATCCTCCACGTCTAATTTGTGAATGTCATATATTATAGTATAGTAATTTTATTATAAAAATAAAAAAATCATCCGGATTTCCCGTGACATTAAATTGTCAAAAATATTTTTTATGCAGAATGTCACTTAAACTTGCTTTTTACAGCATGCCGTTGTATAGTTTTGTATGTGTATGTTTGGGTTCATATGCCTATTATTTTGGTGCCTGTTTTTCTAAGTGATTAACAGACCGTCTGGGAGGGTTTGATGAAGAGGTTAGGAGACATTCTGGTCGAGAGTGGTTTTCTTAACGCAACTGAGCTCGCAGAAGTGCTTGGCGTGCAGAAAGAAACCGGTAAACGTCTTGGTGAAGTAATTGTTGAAAGCGGATTGATGACGGAGTTTGACATTCTCCGTGCTGTTTCAAGCCAGTATGATTACCCTATCATTGACTTGACGAGTATTGAAGTCGATCCTAAGGCTACAGCGCTTCTTAATCAGAAGTTCTGCGAAGATAACGTAGTTCTTCCTATCGGTTTTGATAATGACAACCTGGTTGTTGCCATTGATGACCCGATGAACATCACAATAGAAGATGAGCTGCAGTTCCAGACCGGATTCCAGATTACGTTGATGCTCGCAACCCATACATCTATCATCAACGCGATTAAGTTTAATTACGGAAAAGAGAGTGCTGCAAAGGCTGCCGAGGAACTCGGTGCTGACATGGACAAAGATGATTCAGACGAGATGTCTGAGATCAACGATGCCGTCAACAGTGCTCCTGTTGTTAAGCTTGTTAACTCAATGATCGATTACGCTATCCGTGCGGGCTCATCCGATATTCATATCGAGCCTCTCGAAGACAGAGTCCGTGTCCGTATCCGTATCGACGGTGTCATGCAGGAAGTCATGAGCAACCCTCTGTCCGCAAGAGACGCCATTACTACAAGAATCAAGATCCTCGGCGGAATGAACATCGCCGAGAAGCGTATCCCGCAGGACGGCCGTATTACAACGGAGATCAACAACGAACTCGTTGACATGCGTGTATCCATTCTTCCTACTGTTACAGGTGAGAAGACGGTTATCCGTATCCTTGCAAAGAACGATGCCAACCTTAACAGAAAATGGCTCGGCATCAGTGATCACAACAATGATCTCATTAATAAGATTATTAAAGTACCTCAGGGAATCTGCCTTATCTCCGGACCTACAGGTTCAGGTAAGACAACAACCCTTTATACTCTTCTCGCAGAGAAGAACACTCCTGAAGTTAATATCATCACAGTTGAGGACCCTGTAGAAATCAAGATTCCAGGACTTAACCAGGTACAGGTTAACGCCAAGGCGGGTATGACATTCGCAAGCGGTCTTCGTTCCATTCTCCGTCAGGACCCTGATATCATCCTCGTCGGAGAGATCCGTGACGGCGAGACCGCAGAGATCGCAATGCGTGCCGCTATCACGGGACACCTTGTTTTCAGTACAATCCACACCAACGATGCTGTTTCTTCCATCAACAGACTTATCGATATGGGTCTCGAGCCTTACATGGTTTCCACAGCTCTTGTCGGCGTTGTATCGCAGCGTCTTGTCCGCAGAGTCTGCACGAACTGCCGTGAGGCTATCGAACCTGATGAATATGATATTCAGACATTGCGCCTTGAGCCCGGTCAGAAGATCTATCACGGCAAGGGATGCTCCGAGTGCAATGAGAAGGGCTATAAGGGCCGAATCGCCATTCATGAGATCGTCGTTATGACGAAGAAGATGAAGGCTCTTCTTGAAAGACGTGCAAGTGAAGAAGACATGCGTCAGCTTGCAGTCACCGAAGGTACTCAGATGCTGCAGGAATCTGCAAGAGCACTTGTTCTTGAAGGTATCACCACAGTAGATGAGCTTAACAGAGTTGCTTACACGATTGACTGATAAGGAGGTTACAAAACGTGGAAGGTTTTAGTTTATCAATCGAATCGATTCTCTCTGAATCAGTAAAGATGGGTGCATCAGATACCCATATTACTGTCGGTCTTCCTCCGATGATTCGAATCGACGGTATGTTGATGCCGATGGGCAATCAGCCGTTGACAGCTGCTGACACAGAATATCTCTGTAAGTCAATGATCGACAAGTCCAGACAGCAGTATCTTAACGAGAGGGGCGAAATCGACTTCTCCTATGTCGTTGAGGATTACAGCCGTTTCAGATGTAATGTATTTAAGCAGCGCGGAACTTATGCTCTTGCAGCAAGAACTATCACAAATGAGATCCCTACATGCGAGCAGCTCGGTCTGCCTAACGTATTTAAGGATCTCGTTATGTTGCCGAGAGGTCTTATCCTTGTCACCGGTCCTACGGGTTCAGGTAAGTCCACAACACTCGCTGCTATGATCGGCCATGTTAATACATGCAAGAAGTGCCACATCCTCACTCTTGAGGAACCTATCGAGTACCTTCACATGCATGGTGAAGCAATGATCAACCAGAGAGAAGTTCATGAGGATACTCTTTCATTCGCGAACGCTCTCCGTGCTGCTCTCCGTGAAGACCCGGATATCATCCTCGTCGGAGAAATGCGTGACCTCGATACTATCAGTACCGCTATCACCGCAGCAGAAACAGGACACTTGGTTCTTTCCACACTGCATACTTCATCAGCTGCAGACACGGTAAACCGTATCATCGACGTTTACCCGCCTCATCAGCAGGATCAGATCAGAGTTCAGCTTTCTTCTGTTCTTTCTGCAGTTATCTGCCAGACGCTCGTTCCGAGGATCGGCGGAGGAAGATGTGCTGCATTCGAGATCATGATCACGAATGACGCTATCAAGAACAATATCCGTGAAGGAAAGACTTATCAGATCGACAGTACGATAGCTACGAGTCTCCAGCAGGGAATGTGCCCGCTCGACTTCTATCTTGCTGAACTTGTTAAGAGAAAGATTATCGCCAGGGATACAGCACTCGAAAGATGCCATGCCCAGGATGATCTTAAGCGTTTTATCAACAATCCCGGTTCTTCGAATAGCCCTCTGTTCGGTGATTTGGAATATACCTGATTATTTGCGCTTGCATACTATTCTAAATAAGGAGGAAAAAGAATAATGCCTAATTTCAGATATCAGGTAATTGATGCTGCCGGTAAAAAATCTGAAGGTTTGATCGAGGCTGCTTCTATCGGTGAAGCTACCCGCAAACTGAAGACCGACGGAAAATACATTTCATCACTTACTCTTGACAGAGGATCGGATCTTGCCAACATCAATATCGGCAGCCCGATGCTTAAGACTAAGGACCTCGTTCTTATCACAAGACAGCTTGCCTCACTTCTGTCAGCAGGTATTACAGTCGTCAGAGCACTCGACATGCTTTATCAGCAGCTTGAAAGCAAAAAGGCTAAGAAGTGCATCGGCGAAGTTTACGAGTCGGTTCAGGGAGGCCGTTCACTTTCTGAAGCTTTCAGAGAACAGAAGGGTGTCATTCCTAACATCATGATCAGTATGATCGCGGCAGGTGAAGAATCCGGCCGTCTCGATGAAGTTATGGAGCGTCTGGCAGAACACTTCCAGAAGGCACAGAAACTTAAGAACAAGATTTCATCTGCGATGGTCTATCCTAAGATCCTTGCAGGACTTACAGCGGCAGTCAGTATCGGACTCCTCACATTCCTTGTTCCTAAGATCGGTGATACGATCGTCAGCTTGGGCGGTCAGCTCCCCGCACTTACAAAAGCACTTCTTGCTATTTCAAAGTCACTTACAACTTGGTGGTATATCTATATTGCTGTAGTTGTAATGATCGTTTATGGTTTCAAATTGTGGAAAAGCTCCGATAAGGGAAGTGAGCAGTGGTCATACATGATGCTCAAGATGCCTATCGTAGGTAAGGCAACAACCATGAACGCTGCTGCAAGATTCACAAGAACCGTTTCGACGCTTCTCAAGTCAGGTATCTCTGTTCTCCAGGCTGTTGAGATCACAGAGAAGTCTCTTGATAACGTCATCTTGGAGAAGAAACTGGCTGATGCCAGGGTTGAGATCAGGAAAGGTACTTCTCTTTCCAAATCAATCAGAGGAATTACAGAATTCCCTCCGATGATCTATGCAATGGTTGCTATCGGTGAGGAATCAGGTACTCTCGATTCCATCCTTGATAAGGCAGCAGACTACTTCGAGGACGAAGCAGACTCTGCAACGGCAAAGATGACAGCAGCTCTCGAGCCTGTTATGATCATCATCCTTGCTATCATCGTCGGTACGGTTGTCGGCGGTATCGCAATGCCTATCTTCACGATGGCTCAGTGGATCATGTAAATAAGGAACAGTATTTGAAAGGAGAAAACAGATGGATTTTTCAATAGGTAGAGGCGGATCCGAATTAGTAATCGACTGCTCAAGCTCTGACCTCAAGATTGCTGTCGGAAATTATAACCCGAAGTCCGGGAATATAACGATCGACACGATAGGAATCATTCCTCTCGAGACAGATGCTATCAACGATGGTGCCATCGCAGACTCATTCGGTATCGTAATGGCTGTTAAGCACGCCATTGCCAGACTCGGCATCAGAAACAAGAGCTGCATTCTTACAACGGAGGGTGCCTTTGTTCATACAAGAGACTTAGAGCTCCCTATAGCAAAGGAAGATCAGCTTAAGGATATGGTTAAGTACGAAGTTATCGGCCAGGGTACAAACCGTGACCTTTCTATCGACTATATCGTTTACGGTACAACAAAGGATGAAGAGACCAATGCGGATAAGCTTAAGATCAGAGCTACTGCTATTCCTACAGACACGATCAAGGATTTCCGTGAATTCCTTAAGGAAATGGAACTTCAGCCTACAGCTCTCGATATGAACCCTAACGCTGTCAGAAAGCTCTTCTCACAGGGTATCATCAACGGCAATGTAAACATTTCACAGTCAACATTGCTCCTTATTGAGCTCTCAAGCAGAACAACAACAGTTACAGTTCTTGACAAGGGATTCCCGGTTCTTTCAAGAAGACTTCAGTTCGGTCATTCAAACATCCGTCAGGTTGCTGATTCCGTTAAGAAGCTCCAGGGAACAAACCAGCAGTCTTCACTTGCAAGACGTCTCAGCATCACAACATCTGATGCTGCAGCAAGCGTACCGATCGAAGACATCGACGTTTGGAACGAGACAGTTGCCAATACACCTGCTCTTCAGAGTGCTGTCAATGCTTACTTCAAGAGCCTTGTTGATGCAGTATCTCGTACTGCTCAGTTCTCAATCTCAAAGTATAAGATCGATACCATCAGCACATGCTTCCTTTATGGTTCCGGTGCAGGCTACAAGAAGATCGACAAGGAATTGTCTCGTCAGCTTGGAACCCAGGTAGAGATATTAAGGACACTCAGTACGGTCATCGGACCCAAGAATTTCGAACTGCATCAGTTTGTAAACTGCTGTGGTGCGTTGATTCGTAATGATTAAAGGAGGGGTGTAATTCATGGCTAGCGGAATTAATAAGAAACTTCTTGCTAAGAAGGACATGAACTTCTTTAGGGAGTTCACGGCCAACGCAGCAAGAGCAGCAAGAATGTTGGGCTACGCAATGGTAGGCGGTATTCTTGTAGTTTTCATCGTACTTGGCTTGATCGGTTATCTGGCAGTCAGAAACTTCATGAAGCAGCAGGATATTGATGCAATTACTGCTGAGCTTGCAGGTCCTGAATATGCCGGACTCGAAGAGAAGGCCAAGCAGCTCCAGGAAGAGCTGAATCAGAAGAATAACTACTACTTCGCATTAACAACAATGCGTACAAACGTTGACAGAGTTGCTACAGTTCCGATGGAGATTCCCGGAATCCTTGCAAAGAGCATCCCGAGCGATACCTACATCACAGACTATGCAATCAACGGATCATCGATCAAGTACAATGGTTATTCATTTACTTATTACAGCCCTGTTGACATGGTTAACATGCTGAATACAGCTAAGGTATTCACATCCAGACCTCTGTTCAATATTGCCCGTGTTGACGGAACAACGATTGGCGGACCGGAAGTTTTCTATAACTCAAAGACCGGCGATGCACTCCCGCTCAACAACTATTACACATTTAGTATCGACGGAACTCTCATCTCTAAGGTTTATATCTCTATCGGACGTTATCTTAACGGCACGACAGTCAAGAGCCTTTCCGGTGTTGAGACCACAGAATACAATGCAGGCGCTGAATACAATTTCACAGAAGGCATTGATACTTATGTTTCCGGTGGTGTTACATACAACCTCGTCAGAGTTACAGTTGACGGTACGGATATCACACCTGATAACCTTGCAAGCATCAAAGCATCTCATGCATTCAGCGGAACAGCAAAAGCTAATACTGAGATAAACCTTTATTACGAGGTTGCTCAGGCACAGCCTGCGCAGTAATAAGGAGGTATCATACAGATGAATAATTTATCAGCCCGTGAAAAAACCGGAATATATGTAATTTCATTACTGATCCTCATACTGCTCGGATATATTCTCGGTATTAGAACATTAAATAATAAGTATACTGTACTTGAAAAGCAGTACAACGAACTCGTACAGAGGAGAGAATATCTCAATCAGCTGAAAGCAAACGTTGCTCAGACAACGGATGAAATCAAAAAGTTGAATGAAGCCATTTCCAAGGTTGAGTTGTCATTCATCGACAAGCTTGAGAATGAGTGCCTTATGCAGTATGTTCTTAAGACTTTCGAAGACAGCGGCATTCCGTACATGGCTGACATCACAACTGAAGATGTACCTTGCAATGCAATTGCATATGCAGACGGAACAACTTCACCTGACGTTCTCCAGTGCACAAGAGTCAAGGTTACTTATGCATCAACAGACGGATACATCATTCCTGCATACAACCTCAGCATTGATACAGTTTCCAAGCCTGCTGAAGGCGAAAAGGATGCAAAGTCTAAGGTAAAGGAACTCATCGGTAAGATGGGTAAGGAAGAGTATGCTGAAGCTAAGGGTTATGACGAATTCCTTAAGGGTCTCGAAAAGATGTCTAAGGAAAATCCCGGATGCATCAAGGTTACTGATCTTACAGCAACATCTAAGAACGGTTTCTTCATTCTTACAGCAAATATCGACTTCTATGGAACAGTTCTGACAAACCGTGTATCTGTCGACGACAGCAAGGCCGCTTACACATACTGGACCGGTCATACTAATGTTGATACATCAGGCGGTTTCATCGGATTCCCTTATGTTGTCAAGAATGAGAAGAGCTTGTGGAACGGCTATGTCCTCAATACCTTTGAAGCTCTTGGTGAAAGACCGTTCGCAGCTTACTGGGCAAATGCAGCATTTTCTGCTAAGACAAGTGGCAATGGTGCTCTTGCTAAGTTCTTCAATGTTAAGGATCCCAGAACCATTGAAGTAACAAAGCAGACAAAGAAGGGTAAGAAGGCTGCTAAGGCTACCACACCTTCGATCGTTAAAGTAGGTGCATAAAGGATGATGCGATTGGGGAAATGCAATTGTGGCGAAAATTTGAAAAAAATTGAAAAACCTATTGCATTTCTCCATAATCGTGTTATACTTCAAGTACAAACTCAATAAACCTTACAGGAGGAAATTCAAAATGAAGAAGATTCAGAAGTCAAAGAAGGGTTTCACCCTCGTAGAAATGGTAC
>R21__coassemble_469_pt1 | contig 33311 bp, 27 predicted proteins | sample R21__metabat2_high_PE_008 | metagenome-assembled genome bin R21
ACATCATTACTGATATTTTTTCTGCCTATCGTGTCCACTTTTAGAGTAGCAGCAAATGTTATAAACAGGATCGTGAACGGCTGTGACAGATCGAGCCCGTTTATAGTGAAACTAAAGGATGTTAACATGAGCACAGCAGACAGCAATGTTATTGTTGTCAGAAACTCCTTGGAGAGTTTTTCGATCTTTGCTTTGTGACCCGCAACCGCATATCCGATGCACATCATGGGAAGAACTCCTGCCAGGAAATTGTTGCGGATATGCCAGCTGGCGCCTGTTGTGCCTGTGTATATTCCGGCAGCGATCCTCAGGAGGATGGTTACAGGAAGCAGAATATATATGATCTTTGTTTTGTTATACCTGATCAGGAAATAGAAGATGATATAGCAGTAGATAAGCGCCACCATATACCAGAGAAAAGCGGCATAGAAGAATTCGAAATCACCAAGGACTATCATCCTCAGATACGAACGCGGATCAGAGAACCCGCGTATCCACAGTTCTGACTGACCGATGCTGCTCATGAGGAAAAAACTGAAGATGACGTATATGATAAGGGTTACAGCGGTGATCGCTGTGACCCTCTTTAATCTTTTTATTATCTTTTCCGAAGCTTCCTTACTTTCTCCAAAACACGCATAACCGCTTATTACAGCGAAAAGACAGACTCCGCCGTTGCCGGCAGCCTCCAGAATTTTACCTATGGGACCGGGAAACGGGATATGAACAAGGATAACCCCAATGGCGGCTATGAATTTCCAGAAATCAAGAAAATGGTTGCGTTTGTTCATCAGAATGACCGTTAAATGAGGATTGCCTTAAATTAACCGCATTTTAGCATTATGAGCACTCATTGTCGAGAAACTGAGGTTTAGTGTTATTATGTATAGCATCAAAAGAAAGGTGCATACATGGCTGATATAAAGAAGTGCCCTAAATGCGGCGGAAGCTTACACACTAAAGTTGCCGGGAATTACATTTGCTCGCAGTGCGGCAATGCCATACCCGAAAATGAGGCAGTCACCGTAACCGGTTCTGCCCAGACATCTTCGCCTGATTCAGAATATACCGAATTCGCATCGAGCGCATCACGCTCCGGAAACTATACTGCATCCGGAGATTCTTCATATACAGATTTTACGGCTTCAAAGCCAGAACCTGAAAAGGCTGCCAAACCTAAGAAGGAAAAGGTCAAAAAGGAGAAGAAACAAAAACCTCCGAAGCCGCCTAAACAGCCTAAGCAGAAGGTGCACAGGCCCAGGCGTTCTTTCATCGAGTTCGTAAAGACCATGGATATTAGTCTGTGGTGGCCTGTTCTGGCTGCCGGAGTTGCAGTCATCGACTTCACGGTCGTCTTTATCCTGATGCTCATCTACAGGTTCAGATATCTTCCTTTATGGTGCACGCTTTTGGGCCTGTCCGTATATCTTATGACGTCGCTTCTCTTATGGCCTGTCTTCGACAAGGCAGGCGAGAGTCCGTGGAAGGCTCTGATCCCTGTTTTGAACTGCTATACTCTTTACGAGATATCAGGTTACAAAGGATGGCTGTTCTTCATTACGCTGATCCCGACGGTAGGACAGTTTGCGGGAATCGTTCTCGGTGCTCTTACAGCTGTATCACTTGCAAAGAAATTCGGCAAGCCCCCGAAGTGGGGAATCATATATCTGTTCCTTTTGTTCTTTGCAGGCTGGGTCCTGATCGCTGTTACGAACATGACCTATAACAGGAACGCAGGTCATCAGAAAGATATGTCCCCGTTTCAGATCATCTGATGTATAATGCACTTGTCTGCATGATGTGGAAGTCATGCGGCAGGGGGATAGAATATGACAGATAATCATGGTCCTGTTCAGTATTATTCGCAGGTACAGTATCCGGCACAGCAGATGTACTTTACGCAGCCGCAGCCTTTTAAAGGCGGTTTTCATCCGCTGTATATTTGGTCAATTGCATGCGTTGTACTGACTTACGGCTATTTGTTTCTTTTCGCTGTTTCGAGTAACTTCCTAAGGAGTTTTGCCGCAACCGAGAATTCCAGCTTTCCTGCGGTATTCCTGCTTTTCCCGTTCCTTCTTACGATCGCTAATACGGTCGTTACATTAACATACGGACGTAAACTGGACAGGAGATATCTTCTAGGCGCGGCTCTCATCCTGAAGTACGGACTGATACCGTATTTTGTTTTCGGAGGCTGTTTGATAGCGGTTTTCTTCCTGCTCATCTTTACGCCGGTTGTCATCATGATCTTTGTATCGCCTCCCATCATTATCGTGCTGACGATCCTGGGATGGGTGACTTTGACGGAGAGCGTGCCTTTCATGGTCGCATATTTCGTGAAGGGGGCGAGGGACGGAGCACTGTCACGAAAGGGACCGCGGGCTGCTGCAGGCATCGTTTTTGCGGTATTCGGATGCGTGATGCAGATGTTCTTCTGCCTCGATGTTGCATCCGCCGTTATCTGCTGTTTTAAAGAAAAACGTCATGTCAAACTCACTATCTGCGTGCTTGCTGCACCGGTAGTGATCTTCGGTTTGTTTATGGCAGTGATAATAGGTGCCGGCCTGATAAAGAACTATGCGGGCTGATCCTGGGTCTGTCCCGGAACATATTTGACGTCAAATGCCTTGTATTTGGACTTGAGGTATTTGTCGCTGAGCATATATACCGTTTTCCTGAAGACAAATTCGATCGCGTAATGTATAAGAGCACATCCTATGAGTACGCCGATGCAGGAGACAAAATAGATCAAAGGTCCCAGAGTCATGCTGTAGACCTGACCTCTTCTCAATATGTTATCGAATAAGACATAGTGAAAAAAATCATGTTCGTGGATCAGGTAGATCCCAAGAGTGGAACCCCCTATCAGGAACAGGATCTTTGAATACCTGATGTTCATGTTCTTGAATATGAAATACACGCAGATCGCAGCGAGGAACATTGTTGTCGACGTAATGCTCGTCATGTCATTTACCCAATCGAGGTATGTGTTGTCAAAAGTAATCTTGTTTAGATAGATGAAGGTGCATACGACGGCGATTATTCCGCCGAAAACTATTACCGAAAACAGCTTGTAGTGTCTCTGGAAAATATTGTCGGGCTTTCTGATAAAGTATGCGATCAGCAGGTATGTGTAAACGAAAACTCCAAGCTTGGAAAACGTTGTAACGTGTGTGATCTCGCGGGATGGGAACGTTATCAGGAAGAGGACCACCAGAAGCCATTTATGGTGATGGATGGTGAGCTTGTCGCAGAACAGCTTCAGGAAAGGAGACATAACGTAGAAGATAACGTAGTCGGTGAGAAACCAGTACTGTCTGCAGAATACCGAGAACATACATCTGAGCAGATAATCACCGCCAAGTTCGATCTTCCCGGTAAAGAAAAGAATGAGTGTTATGGAAGTCGAATAGAAAGCTGTTTCAAAGATTACCCTCATTGCTTTCTGCATCGAAAACGAACCTGTCGAATATAAGAAGTGAGAACTGACCATTACGAATCCGATAACGCCCATGAGGCCCCAGATCCCGGTCGATTCATATATGAACTTCTGAGGGCGGAAATTGCCGTATAAGTATCCGTTATGAGTCGTGTAGTGATACATGATTATGAGCAGGATACAGAGCACCCTCATCAGATCAAAATTGCTTTTACGTTCCGCCTTGTTCATTATCCCCTCCGGTAAAACCTAGAACTTCAGTTGTCTGTCTTTGGCGAGTCGCCGTTCTCTTTGCGGTAACCTTCCAGGCTCGTGATCTGGTCGATCAGCGATGCCGGTACGAAAAGACATGTATCGCTGAAAGCGTTTATGACAAATCCGTTCATATCAGGAACAGCCACAAGATGAACGATGTCAGGGAAACGGAGTATCATGGTCTGGATCTTGCCGTTGTCGTCTTTCGGAGCATCAGGCCATTTGCCGAGTTCGATCCAGTCGGTAAATACGGCAAGGGTAGTCTTTCCCGGAAAACCCTTGTTTGAAAGAGTAGGAAACCTGATCTGTGACTTTGCTTCAAAAGTCGCGGTTCCGTCACCGTTGTCTACAGGTTCTTTGGTCATCGATACTGGCGCAAGGAAAAAAGAGTGCGCTGCCGCATAGACGAATTTGCTGAAATAGAGATTGTCATCTCTGAATCTTTCTCCGTGGAGCATTCCGAGCAGATAAGGATTTTCCACTGCCTGGTTGACGTCCTGTTTTACCCAGGGCTTGATGCTGGTAACGACGCAGAACTTGTCGATCTCGGAGGGTGATACTCCAAGTATGAGTGCGATGGGGGAATCCGTGCATTGATCAGGATGCTCGGAGCCTTTTTCGCTCATCGATTCAAGCTGTCTTATCCGGGTCAGAAGCGTCTTTCCCGTGTGATCGATGATATAGACTTCATCGTGAACGTGTACTGTTCCGTGGACGGTACCGACGACTACGGTAATATCATCTGCGTCAAGGTGATAGCTGAACTTGTCTTCGACCAGATACACGAATCTTCCTGCTGATGAAGTGCCGGTAATATCAGACATGTTATGTCCTGTACGGCCTCCTTTACGGTATATTCTCATAAATATTTTAGCATACCTTGCCTAACACTTTGACCTAATTTAAAATATATATCCGCGTATGCGCGTTATGAAAGGCCTCTTGATGAAGCATAAGACTGTGGACAGAAACAGGATAATACTGACGGTGCTGGCGGCCACTTCGCTGGCTCTCCTGATCGCGACCGTTATCGGTCTTTTCTATTTCAACAGCCGTATCGATGAATACAGCTCCGGCGGAAACGAGAAGATAAACCGTTACAAGCACGTCTATGCCTTCATCGCAGATGATACCTTCGATACGCTTTCAGATTCCCTTTACAATGACATGATCGAATACGGAAAGCAGAACGACTGCTTTGTAGAGAGGATAGGAAGCGGTCTCGCCGCCAACTATTCAAAACAGGATCTTTTCAATATCGCGATATATTCAAAGGTGGACGGCATCATCGTTCAGGGTGACGGTACCAAAGAGACTGATGAGCTGATCAACAAGGCTGATAAGGCAGGCATCCCCGTCGTAACCGTTCTCACGGACAACAACAGTTCCGCGAGAAAGAGCTTCATCGCGATGGACGACTACAGTGTCGGTACCGAGTATGCCACACAGATCAAGAACGCCGTAAGAGACGGTTATGCTCATACGAACCGGACGATCAACGTTCTTGTTATGATGAATTCCCAGTATTCAAACCAGAACACGATCCTTTCGGCTATCCAGGCGGGAGTTGCAAACTCGAACCCTGCAGGTCCGCAGATCAAGATAACTACCGAAAACATCACGAGCACCACGGCGTTCAGCATCCAGGAGAACGTAAAAGACCTTTTGGACAGTTACAATGAGCTTCCCGATGTCATAATATGTTTAAGCGACATCATCACCAGAAGCGTCAACCAGTGCATTGTCGAGAGCAGCCGCGTAGGAAGCACGAAGATCCTTGGCTATTACGATTCGGATACTGTTCTTAAGGCCATCGAGCGCGGATCCATATATGCGACATTCACCGTTGCTACGGAACAGATGGCGAAATATTGTGTCGACGCACTCAATGAGTATAAGGCAACAGGCAACGTAAGCACTTATTTCAGCACGGATTATGAACTGGTAACCATCGATACAATCGTGATAAAACAGCAGAACGGCGGCAAGGGAAAGAATGAAGAAGCTTAACCGTTACTTCAGGAATCTCAAGGTCAGGCACAAGCTCGTCCTTGTGTTCCTTTTGACGTCGCTTGCATCGCTCGGCATCAACATATTCGTATACGTTAACCTCAATACCGCACTTAATAAGATGGCCGCGGTATATTCGAGCAACGTCAGCCTCAACAGGATCTCGGAAAGCCTTGAAAGGATCCACATGAACCTGAACGGGTTCCTTGAGACTAAGGGTACTGATGAACTTGAGGCGTATTACAAATATCAGCAGGAGATCAACAGTCAGCTCTACGATCTCTACAACAACGCAACGGACAACACCAGCAAACTTACCGAGCGCAACATCAGGAAGATGACCGAGAACTATCTGAGCGTTGCAGATGCCGCCGTTACGGCAAAGCGAGGAAGAAAGATCATGGAGTATACGAGAAGGTACGAGGAGTGCCAGCAGCTCTATGATTATCTGAACGTTTACATCTACAGCCTCAATAACGAGCAGTTTAAGAACAACTCGGAAAACTACAAGCAGCTGATGAGTTCAATGCAGCTTTCCGAAATGCTCTGCCTTTCGATCTTTGCCATAGTTTCGGTCCTTAATGTACTGCTCATCATAGTCATGACCGGAAGGATCACGATGCCTCTGACAACGCTCTCCGAAAAGGCAAACGAGATCTCCGACAAGAGCCCTGAGAAGGTCGATCCGCTTGAAGTCAGATACAATGACGAGATCGGAACTGTTACCAAGGCGTTTAACCAGATGCTCATGAGCATCAAGGAATACATCCGCCGCATCAGGGCGCAGATGGTTACCGAAAGCGCAATGAAAGAAAAGAGCCTTCTGATGGAAAACCACCTCAAGGATGCGCAGCTCAAATACCTGCAGGCACAGATCAATCCGCATTTCCTTTTCAACACGCTGAATGCCGGAGCGCAGCTCGCCATGATGGAAGGCGCTGACAGGACAAACGAGTACATCAGGCATATGGCGGATTTCTTCCGATATAATGTTAAGAAGGACAACGAAGTCGTTACGATATCCGAGGAAATAGGACTCGTTGACAGCTATATCTATATTTTGAATGTCAGGTTTTCGGGCGATATCAGATTCAGGAAGGTCATTGATGAGACGCTCCTGAACGTGAAAGTTCCGAGCATGATAATCCAGCCTCTGGTCGAGAACTCGATCAAATACGGCATGCCGGATCCCGAGAATAACGGCGAAAGAGGCGAGGTGGTCCTTTCGCTTTACAAGAAGGATGACAAGGCATGCATAGAGGTCAGCGATAAAGGTCCGGGTATTCCTGCCGAAACTGTTGAGAGGATACTCGCCAGAGAGAAGATCGTCGGAACAGACTACGACGAGACAAAGGGCATCGGCCTTAACAATGTTATTTCAAGGCTCGATCTCTTCTACGACAGCGCCGAATGTGTTGACATCATAAGCAAAGAAGGGGAAGGAACAAGGATCATCATCAAGATCCCCATGGAGAAAGATACATGTACAGAATAATGCTTGCTGACGACGAAGGAATAGTCATCGATTCACTTAAGTTCATCATAGAGAAGAATTTCCCTGGTGAATGTGAGATACAGTCTGCAAAGACCGGAAGGAGCGTAATAGAACTCGCCGAGACATTCCGTCCCGACATTGCTTTCATGGATATCAGGATGCCCGGTATCAACGGCATCGAAGCAATGAAGGAGATCAAGAAGAACAATTCGAATATCGTTTTCATTGTTCTTTCCGCATACGACAAATTTGATTATGCGAAAGAAGCGATCAACCTCGGCGTTCTCGAATACATCAACAAACCGTTTGACAAGAACCGCATTGTCGAAGTGCTGAAAAAGGCGATGTCCGCGGTTGATGCCGAGAGGAAGACAAGGCGTGAGGAACTTGAGATCAAAGAGAAATTCGAGACGGTCATGCCGATCATCGAAAACGGCCTCATCCAGAATCTTCTTTTCCGTGAGCATTTCCAGGAAGATATCGATAACTACATGAACCTTTTAGGCATCAAGGAACAGTTCGGTTACATGATGGCGATCGTCAGCGGAAGCGAGCAGGTGGGAAACTACATGAAAGGCGCCGTCCCCGCATCGATCGAACTTCAGAACAATTACTCTGATATCAGAGTAATCATCGAGGATTATTTCCACGGTGTCATAGGTTCGGTAATGGGCAATAAGCTTCCCATCCTCATCCCTTATGAGAAGGGGGAACTTTCATATAACAAGAGGACCGAGATCGTTGAAAAAGCGAGACAGATATCTCATAAGCTCGATCACCGTTTCGGCATCAAGTTCAGGATCGGAATAGGATCGGTCCGCCCCATCGCAACGGTTTCCGAATCATACAGTGAAGCGATAGCGGTACTCGTGCGTTCTGAGGAACGAGTCGCGCACGCAGACGATGTCAGCGTCAGCTGCGAATACGATGAGAGCTATCCTCTGCAGTATGAAAAGAGACTGTTTGCCGCGGTCGAGGCGGGTCAGGTCCAGTCTGCGACTGATGAGGCCACAAGGTTCTTCGACTGGATGAACAACAGCTCAGGCGGAACGGTCTCTGATATCAGGCTCAAGGTCCTCGAATTCGTCTTATGGGCAGAACGCCTCGGTTACAGCAGAGGAGGACATGTATATCATTTCCGTTCAAGATCCGAGTATCTCCCTGAGGTGTGCTCGATCGAAAACGCAAATGAATTGAGGCTCTGGTTCGTAAAGCACATCGAGAAGGCCGTCACCATGATCAACTCCGCTCACGAGGACAAGACCGTAAGTGCCGTTGATAAAGCTAAGGATTATATCGATGCCAACTACAGCAAGGATCTGTCTCTCGATGATATTTCGAGAAAGTTCGACATAAGCCCTTACTATTTTTCCAAGCTTTTCAAGAACAAGACAGGCGTGAACTTCATAGATTATCTGACGAACATAAGGATCGAGAGAGCGAAGGAACTCCTTGCGGATACTGATGCTTCAATGAAGGAGATCTGCTCGGAGGTCGGTTATTCCGATCCGAACTATTTTTCGAGAATATTCAAGAAGGTTACAGGCGTTACGCCCACGGAATATAAGGAGGTTACACACAAATGAGAAAGAGAGCTTTATTGGCGCTTTTGCTGGCTTTTGTGTTTCTCTTTACATCATGCAAGTCAGGCAGTAAGAATCCTGATCAGAATCAGCCTACGAAAGAAAATGCCTGCATTATCGGCATGAGCTTTGACTCATTCGTAATCGAACGATGGATCAGGGACCGTGACGTCTTCGTATCTACCGCAAACGGACTCGGAGCCGAGGTCAACGTACAGTCCGCGAACGGCGATGTCCAGACACAGATCTCACAGATAAAGTATTTTATTAAGAGCAAGGTCAGTGCGATCGTTATCGTTACCATCGATTCAGACGCTCTGACGCCGGTTATCGAAGAAGCTGAAAATGCAGGCATACCGGTCGTGTGCTATGACCGTATTGTCAGAAATGCGGGATGCAGTCTTTATATCTCTTTCGATAACGAGTCGGTCGGAAAAGCGATGGGAAAGGGCATCTGCGAAAAGATCGGCAAGGGTGCCAATATAGTGAAGGTCATGGGCCCTAATTCCGACTACAACGTAGAGCAGGTAATGAACGGATTTGACAAGGCCTGTGCTGATTATGAACTCAAAGTCCTTGCAAGCTGCAACTGTGACGAATGGAAGCCTGAGGCGGCGTATGATTTTATCAATACAAATATCGATACGGTCAAGGAAGCGCAGGCGATAATGTGCGGCAATGACGCCCTGGCAGGCGAGGTCATTCATGCGCTTGCCGAGAGAGGACTTTCAAAAAAGATCTATACAGTCGGTCAGGATGCGGATGTTGAAGCATGTCAGAGGATCGTTGAAGGAACACAGCTCATGACCGTATATAAGCCCGTTGACAAACTTGCCATTCTGGCAGCGGAGTGCACCGTAAAGCTTGCCAAGGGAGAGCCCCTGGATAATGCTGTTTCCAAGTTCAATGACGGAAAGCACGAGATCCCGTATATTGCTATCCAGCCTGTTGCCGTATATAAGAATAATATTGATGACATTATTATAAACAGCGGTTTCCATAGGTATGAAGAAGTATATATGAATGTGGATAACAAACAAAAATAGCATATATTTATCATTTTTGTGACTTTTGAAGCAAAAATGTGCTAAACCCCGTCCGGTACTTTGAGCAATAAGCCAAAATTTAAAGAAACTAGATATGTTTCTCCTATAAGGTGAGTGTTAGTTTAAGTGTAACGATGAGTAAATCGTTCACACACACATTCACTCAAAGGAGGAATTTTGAATGAAAAAGTTAATTGCTGGACTTATGCTGTCCGCGATGGCTGTTGGATGCCTCGCTGGTTGTAACGGCGCTGGATCCGGAAAGAAGAAGGTTGGCGTTTCTATGCCTACAAAGGATCTCCAGAGATGGAACCAGGACGGTGCCAACATGGAGTCAAAGCTTAAGGCTGCAGGTTACGATGTTGACCTCCAGTTCGCTTCTAACGACGTAGCTACTCAGCTCTCTCAGATCGAGAACATGATCTCCGGCGGATGCAGCGTTCTTGTTATCTCCGCTATCGAAGGTTCTTCCCTCGGTACAGCTCTCGACAAGGCTGAAGCTAAGAAGATCCCCGTAATCGCTTATGACCGTCTCCTTATGGACTCTGCTACAGTTGATTACTATGCAACATTCGACAACTACAAGGTTGGTACTATCCAGGGTACATATGTTAAGGATACCCTTAAGCTCGACGAAGCAGCTGGTCCGTTCAACCTCGAGATCACAGCCGGCGATCCCGGCGACAACAACGCAGGCCTCTTCTATCAGGGTGCTTATGACGTTCTTAAGCCTTATATTGATTCCGGCAAGCTCGTAATCAAGTCCGGCCAGGTTGAGTTCTCCAAGGTTGCTACTGCTGCCTGGAAGACAGAGGAAGCTCAGAAGAGAGCTGAGAACATTCTCTCATCTTTCTATTCTGACGGTACTAACCTCGACGTATGGCTCTGCTCCAACGACTCAACAGCTCTCGGCGTAACAAACGCTCTCGCTTCCAACTACAATGGTAAGTACCCGATCATCACAGGTCAGGACTGCGATAAGGCTAACGTTAAGAACATGCTCGCAGGCAAGCAGTCAATGTCCGTATTCAAGGATACACGTACTCTTGCAGACCAGGTTGTTAAGATGGTTACCCAGATCCTCAAGGGTGAAAAGGTTGACGTCAACGACACCAAGTCTTACAACAACGGTAAGGTTGTAGTTCCTTCTTACCTCTGCGACCCTGTATTTGCTGATGCAAATAACTACAAGCAGATCCTCATCGACTCCGGCTACTACAAGGCTGAAGATATTGCATAAGACCTGCTAAATTACAGCATACAGGCGGGTTGAACCCGCCTGTATGTTTGTTTAATATCCCCACACAAAGAGAAAGAGGAAATCAAATGGCAGAAGTTTTGCTTGAAATGAAAAGTATAACCAAAACTTTTCCGGGCGTTAAAGCACTCGACAATGTCAATTTGAAAGTTGAAAAGGGCGAGATACATGCTCTTGTAGGTGAGAACGGCGCCGGAAAATCCACACTCATGAACGTACTCAGCGGTATCTATCCGTACGGTACTTATGATGGAGACATCATTTACAACGGCGAAGTCTGCCAATTCCATAAGATTAAGGATTCCGAAAGCAAAGGAATAGTAATCATTCATCAGGAACTGGCTCTGGTCCCTTACATGACAATCGGCGAGAACATGTTCCTGGGAAATGAACGTGGTAAGAAATACAACATCGATTGGAATCTGACGTATTCCGAAGCTGACAAATACCTTAAGATGGTCGGTCTTACCGATTCATCAAAGACACTGGTCAAGGACATCGGTACAGGTAAGCAGCAGCTGGTCGAGATCGCAAAGGCTCTCGCTAAAAACGCGAAGCTCCTCATCCTCGACGAGCCTACATCTTCACTCAACGAGACAGATTCAAGAGCTCTCCTTGACCTGATGCTTGAATTCAAGAAGAACGGTATGACGATGATCATCATCTCACATAAGCTCAACGAAGTTGCTTATGTAGCTGACAAGATCACTATCGTCAGAGACGGTTCCACTATCGAGACTCTTGACTGCAAGAAAGACGATATATCCGAGGACCGTATAATCAAAGGCATGGTTGCCCGTGAAATGACAGACCGTTTCCCTAAGAGAAAAGACGTCAAGATCGGCGACATGATGATGGAAGTCAAAAACTGGAATGTATATCATCCCGAGTTTACCGAGCGTAAGGTCGTAGATGATGTTTCCATAAATGTCCGCAAGGGCGAAGTCGTAGGAATCTACGGACTTATGGGTGCAGGCCGCACCGAGCTCGCAATGAGTATCTTCGGCAGATCATACGGTATCGGTATCACCGGAGAATTATTACTCAACGGCACACCGGTACATCTGACAAGCCCGAAGAGCGCGATCGCTCACAAGATCGCATATGTTACTGAGGACAGAAAAGGCAACGGCCTTGTTCTGACCAATTCCATCAAGACAAATACATCCCTGGCGAACCTTGATGCCATCAGCAAGAACAAGGTCATCGATCAGGATAAAGAATATGCGGTTGCCGTTGAGTACGTTAAGAAGCTCAGAACGAAGACACCTTCAGTAGAGCAGAACGTCGGAAATCTTTCAGGCGGTAACCAGCAAAAAGTACTGCTCTCCAAATGGATGTTTGCTGATCCGGATGTTCTCATCCTCGACGAGCCTACAAGAGGTATCGACGTTGGTGCGAAATACGAGATCTACTGCATCATCAATGATCTGGCAGCGGCCGGTAAATCAGTCATCCTGATCTCATCCGAGCTTCCTGAGGTAATCGGAATGAGCGACCGTATCTACATTATGAATGCCGCCAAGATCGTCGGTGAAATGCCGGCATCAGAGGCAACACAAGAAAACATCATGGCTTGCATAGTCAAGTCAGGAAGAGGAGAGTGACATGGGATCAACCGGTAAATTAACAGGTGTTCTCAAAAAGTACACCATGTTGTTGGCTCTTGTTGTAGTCGTTATTTTCTTCTTTTTCGCTACAGACGGAGTAACACTTAATCCTAAGAATATTAACAATCTTATAGCTCAGAACGCTTATGTTTTCGTTCTCGCAACAGGTATGCTCCTTTGCATCCTGACCGGCGGCAACATCGACCTTGCTGTCGGTTCCGTTGTCTGCTTTGCAGGCGGTGTCGGTGCGGTAATGATGGATAAGAACATCCCCTGGCCGGTAGCTACTGTAGTAATGCTTGTTATCGGTCTGCTGATAGGTATGTGGCAGGGATTCTGGATCGCTTACATCAAGGTTCCCCCGTTTATTGCGACACTCGCGGGAATGCTTGCCTTCCGAGGACTTTCCAACGTTGTAATGGGCGGTTATCAGTACACTGTAGATGATCATACATTCCTTAATGTTTTCGGCGGCGGAGCTGATTGCTATATTCCTGATTTTCTCAGGAATGAGGGTATAGTAACCGCGGTCGGCAAGACACTTAACGGATGGGGCATACAGTTCCATGATGTTGAAGGAAACGTCGTTTCTCTTAACGAATATACTTTCAACTGGACATGTCTTTATGTCGGAATCCTTTTCGTAATCGGTTTCGTTATCTTTACCATCGTAAACCGCGGACTTCTTAAGAAGAACGGATATACTCTTGATCCGGTCATAGCGGTCATCATCAAGACTGTTCTGATCTGCGGAGTTGCATTGTGGATCGCTTTCAAGCTCGCTTCTTACAAGGGCATACCCACAGCTCTTATCTGGATCATAGCTGTTCTCGCTATCTTCTCTTACATCACTAAGAAAACAACTCTCGGCCGTAACTTCTATGCTGTCGGCGGAAGTGAGAAGGCTACAAGGCTTTCAGGTATCAACACCAACAGAGTCATGTTCCTTGCTTACACCCTGATGGGTTTCCTTGCAGGCTTCGCTGGTATCCTCAACATTGCAAGATACGTCGGCGCGCAGCCTACATACGGACAGGGTTATGAGATGGACGCTATCGCAGCTTGCTTCATCGGCGGAGCTTCCGCATACGGCGGAACAGGAACGATCGGAGGCGTTATCATAGGTGCTGCCCTGATGGGTGTCATCAACCAGGGCATGAGCATCATGGGAACTTCTGCAAACATGCAGGTAGTCGTAAAAGGCCTTGTTCTCCTAATCGCGGTATTCTTCGATGTTATGTCGAAGGTGTTCAAGAAGGGAGGATCTAAAGCATGAAAAGCAATGATCTGAAATCAGTACTTAAGAAGAATACGATGACCATCGTACTTGTTCTGGTCTATATCTTCTTCATTATCATGACAAACGGAAGGATCTTCACACCGGAGAACTTCAACAACCTTATAGCGCAGAATGCTTATGTATTCATTCTCGGCGTAGGTATGCTGATGTGCATGCTTACAGGCGGTAACATCGATCTGTCATGCGGTTCTTTCGTATGCGTCGTCGGTGCGATCGCAGGCGTTCTGTCCGTCATAAACAAAGTTAATACACCGCTGACGCTTTTGTGTGTTTTCGGCATCGGCATCTTCTATGGCGTGGTTCTCGGCGGCATGATCGCATTCCTCAAAATACCTCCGTGGATTGCGACCCTCGCCGGATACCTCGCCTTCAGAGGACTTGGTACAGAGATCCTGACAACAACATCTACGACAAGTGCCATCACAAACTTCCCTCCGGCACTCCTGGCTATCTTCTCCGGTACGATCCTGAAGACCGACAGCGGTGTTGCCAACATTCCTTGTATCGTTGCGGGCGTTTTGGCTGTTGCAGGCGTTATCGTAATGAATATCACCGGCAGAAAGAATAAGCTTGAAAAGGGTTATGAAGTTGAACCCGGTTGGCTCTTTACTGCCAAGAACATTATCGAAGCGGCCGTTATCCTTCTCGTTATGGGAATGCTCGCATTCGACGGCGGTATTCCGGTAGCTCTTATCTGGGTAGCGGTGATCATGGTCATCTATAACTTCGTCTGCGGAAAGACCACTATCGGAAGACATTTCATGACGGTAGGCGGCAATGCTGAAACAGCAAGGCTTTCCGGTATCAATAATAAGATCGTCATGTTCGGTGCATACCTCAATATGGCTGTTCTTACAGTAATAGCTTCACTGCTTGTTACAACGAGATTCCAGGCAGCTAACTCCACATCCGGTACGAACTTCGAGATGGATGCCATCTCAGCTTGTATCGTCGGCGGTGTTTCCGCTTACGGCGGAGCCGGAACAGTAATGGGAATGGTAATCGGTGCTACGCTCATCGGTGTCATCAACCTCGGTATGTCACTTATGGGTATCGACCAGAACTGGCAGAAAGTCGTTAAGGGCGTCGTCCTTCTCGCAGCCGTAGTATTCGATATTCTTTCCAAGAAAGGAAACAAGAAACAGTAATTATTTGCCTGCTCAGTAAAATAATTATTGCGATTGGCCGCCGCGGTAATTCCGCGGCGGTTTCCTTTGTCCTGTTGCCGCAGGTGAAAAGAAGTATAAAATATCCGTATGCATGATAAAGCTTATGACAGTATCAGAATAAGAGTTCATGTTTTTGCGGCCGTTTTGATCGCATCTTGCATGCTCATCTCATCATGCTCTTCTGTTTCAGGCGTGAAATCTCAGGTAAAGAGCAGCATTGATTATTCCCAGGCGGGAATGTGGGCCTGCTTTAATGATGACGGAGGCAGCCCGAAAGATGCTGACTGTTTTGTCGTCAGTCCCACTGTCTATGCCGCAAACGGCAGGAATAAGAACATGAATGTTAAAGATCCGTCTGTAAAGCGTGTTTTTCTCAGCGGCATCTCTGAACAAAAAGAGCTCTGCTCAGATCTCTGTGCGGTCTATTCGCCGTTTTACAGCCAGGCAGCGATCGAAGTTTACAGCATGAATGAGACGGAAGCTTCCAAGTATTTTGACATCGCTTATGCAGATGTCGAGAAAGCTTTTCTTTATTACATTAAGAACTGCAATCACGGCAGGCCGCTCGTTCTGGCGGGGTTTTCGCAGGGCGGTGATATGTGCATCAGGCTTTTGAAAGACCACGGCAATGATCCTGCCGTAAAGAAGGTCCTCGTTGCATGCTATGCGATCGGCTGGCGCCTTACTGATGAAGACATTTCAAAGTATCCGCATCTGAAACCTGCTCAGGGCGAGAGCGATACGGGTGTTATCATCTGCTACGACTGTGAGTCTGAGGAAGTTAAGAGTTCACTTGTTGTTCCTGAAGGAATGAAGAGCAGATCGATCAATCCGCTTAACTGGAAGACGGATCCTACACCTGCTGACAAGTCACTTAATAAGGGCTCTTTGCTGTTAGACGGCACCATGGAAAATAACCTGACCGGGTGTTATATCGATCCTGTCAGAGGGACTCTCAAGGTAACGGATGTGACTGAGAACGGCTATCAGCCCGGGCCGTCATGCTTTAAGAGCGGCGAATACCATATTTACGACATAAGGTTCTTCTTCCAAAACCTCAAAGAGAATGTGGCGGTAAGACTGAAAGCTTTTTAATCGGAGGCAGTATATGTTTGAAAATGAAGGAAGATGGTTCAGAGGAAACCTTCATATGCATACAACGGAGTCTGACGGCGATCTCGATCCCGCCAGCGCACGTGAGGAATACCGGAAGGCCGGTTATGACTTCATAGCGGTTACCGATCACTGGAAAATGAGTGAGAACGTCCCTTCAAAGGACGGAAGCATGCTCGAGATCTCGGGCGTGGAATACGATACGGGTGACATGGTCCATTCCAAAGTCTTTCATATACTCGGCATCGGCATGGACAGACCTGCGTTTGACAAGGTCGACCACACGATACCTCCACAGAAGATCATTGACGCCATAAATGAAGCAGGCGGTATCGCGATACTGGCTCACCCTGCGTGGTCGATAATGAATCCCGATGACATTTCCAAGTGCAAGGGGATAGCGGGTGCAGAGATCTTTAATACTGTTTCCGGCGTGGACTTTTTCAACGGAAGGCGTTCAGATGCATCTCATTATTTCGATATCTGGGCAGACAACGGCTACATGGTAAGGCCGTTTGCTTCAGATGACTGCCATATGTATAAAGGTGAGCAGACACAGAACTACATTATGGTCAAGGCAGCTGAACTGACCCGTGAAGCGATAATTGCGGCAATAAAGAACGGGGATTTTTACGCAAGCCAGGGCCCTGAGTTTGTTGCGATCAGACGTGCCGGTGACATGATCGCCGTGGAGTGCAGGGGAGCGTCCAAGATACTTTTCCTCTCTAATTGTGTATGGGATTCACAGAGGGTACAAGATGCGAGGAACGGTTTTGCCAGATACAGGTTCACCGGTGTTGACAAATATGTCAGGGTAGAGCTGATCTCGGAAGACGGCAAGATGGCATGGAGTGCGCCGATCGTCAGGTAAATATTTCCGTTCATATTCAAATAATAAAAGGAAAGGGGGCCCACGGAAGATCCGTGAGCCCCTTTCAGATGGATTTTTCTCAGATCAAGAAAGTGCGGAGTCGATCTGGCTTACAACTACCGAGATAGAGCTGTTGTGCTTTGTAGCTGAAGAAGCAGCTGCACGTGCTCTTTCAAGATAAGTTCCGATACCCATTACAAGAACTGCTGCGAGGATAACAATTATAGCTATAACGAGGACCATTTCTACCAAAGTAAAACCTTTACGTGACTTATTGAGCTTTTTCATAATCTACCTCCTGATGTAGTTTATTAACTCTTACGAAATAGTTATAACACAATTAGTTCACAAAGTCTTCACATTTGAGAACAAAATTTGAAAATATACAAATTGCACAACCGCCCTGCGCTTCGGTTGAATAAAATACATAAAAATGGGCTGATTAATTGCTTTATCAGCCCTTACACAAAGGAAAGTTTTTGAATGGGATTACGATTTGAGACTATAATCTCTGTCCAAATCGTTTACAATTTGTTTATTTTTCCTGCAGCATCACGTCCTTTCTAAATGTGATGTCTTAACTATATCGTTCACAATTGATCTGAACTTGTGAATCTGACGGCAAAAATGCGTGAAAATATGGGCATGCATAATTTAATTAATTAAAAATATAACTTTGGTAATATGCATCATTAGTGATAGTCTTGTATGTATTGATCTAAGGAGGGGTGGTCTGATGAAAAAGGTGATCATCGTTGGCGGCGGAATCTCAGGACTTACCGCAGGTATCGTTCTGCAGAAGTCCGGATTTGAAACGCACATTTATGAGAAGAATCCTGTCGGAGGAGGAGAACTTACCGGCTGGAAGCGCGAAGGCGTCTATATTGATAACTGCATTGACTGGCTTACCAACAGCAAGGCTGACGGCAGTGAGATGTACGAACTCTGGAAAGATATCAGAATGCTCGGGGATGACATAAAGATGTGTCCCAAGGACAAATTCTTCTCATATACGGCTGACGGAAAGACTGTTACTTTCTGGCGCGATCTTGAGAAAACGAAGAAGGAGATGCTCGAGATATCTCCTGAAGATAAGGATAATATCGAGAAATTCATTAATACCGTAAAGATAGGTGAAGTGTTCACGGTTCCGGCAAACAAGCCGATGGACAAATTCGGTCCCAGGGAACTCAAAAAGTTCATGCCTTTCCTTAAGGGCATGGGTGCCATAAGAAAGGCATATGCCGGCATGAGCCTTCAGGATCTTGCGGATTCATTCAAGAGCCCTGTATTGGGCAAAGCTTTCACAATGATGCATCCGGCCGACACGCAGGCATTTTCGTTCATAGTTTCATATGCGACTATCACTTCCGGAAGCGGAGACATCCCGGTCGGAGGTTCCCTTGCTGCTGCAATGAGGATCTGTGACAGATATAAGGAGGTCGGCGGAAACCTTCATCTGAACAGCCCTGCAAAGAAAGTTGTTATTTCCGGCAATAAGGCTTCAGGCGTTCTTCTTGAGGACGGTACAGAGATAAATGCTGACTATGTTATCGTTGCAACCGATGCAAATCACGCATTCACCAAGCTTCTTCCGGCTGAATACATGCCTAAGAAGATGAAGGCTGTTTTCGATGCCAAAGAACACTATTCAACATTCTCGAAATTCCATGCCATCTATCTTATCGACGGAAAGGCAGGCATTCCTGAGGATACGAGTTTCTGGAAGTGCGACGGTCCCATGATCGGCCGTACGAAAGTCAATGCACTCGGAACGCTTTGTTACGACTACGATCCCGAGACATATCCCACAGAAGACAAGACTCTCATCCAGGTAAAAGTAATCCAGTATCTTGATGATTGCAAAGAGTGGATCGAACTCGCTGCAAAAGACAACTCCGCATATGAGGCAAGACGCAAGGAATATGCAGACCTCCTCATGGCTGAGATCGTTAAGCGTTATCCTGAAGTTGAAGGCAAGATCCGCTGCATCGACACATGGACTCCTGCGACATACGCTTCACGCTGCAATTCCTATAACGGCGCATATATGTCATTTGTCGCTGACAAGAATTCAAAGACCGTTACCACCCCCGGCATTATCAAACAGCTTAAGAATGTATTCATAGCAGGGCAGTGGAACATGGGATCAGGCGGACTTCCGCCGGCAACGGTACAGGGCAAATTCGCTGCATGGCGAATCTGCAAAAAGGAAGGCGTACCCTGCAAGTAAACTTAAGATATGGAAACAGTATTCGAATCAGAAAGAATATTATTCGTTAAGCCCACGCTTGATCTTGTTCCTGATTATCTCGAGATGGTCAATGACATCGAACGCGTAGCCCGATTCATCGGTGACAGGAGAGAACCTTATACCGAAGAGGAAGAGATCGCGTATATGAAGGAGAAGATCGACGGCGGCGCAACGATGTACTCCATGATCGAGAAGGCTACCGGAAAGTTTATCGGCAATGCCGAGTTCTTTAACCGTGTATATAAAGAAGCTGAGTGGGGCATTGTCCTTACAGCCTCCATGCAGGACAAAGGCTTTGGAAAAGAATCGCTTCTCCGCATGATTGACTACGGGTTTAACGACCTCGGCCTGGAAAGGATATATCTGGCAGTTTATGCAGATAATGCCCGTGCTTATCACGTATATGAGAAGTGCGGCTTTAAAGAGTATGACCGTAATGATGTTGATGTCTTTATGGAAATACTGAAAAATAAACAACACTAAAGGTTTATTCTGTTGATTAATATACACCGGCAACGCGGTTTGTTTATTGTTTGAGATTTACCGTAATGCTTAAATTAGTCTATGAATCATCCTTTGCAAAGGAGAACACATGAAAGCACTGGTCATCAACTGCAGTCCGGTCAGGACAGGTGCCACAGCCGGGATCGTTGACATTATCTGTTCAGAGCTCAAAACAAGATATGACACGAAAAGCATATGCATTGATGACTACAATTTCTCTTTCTGCAAAGGCTGCCGGTCATGCCACAAGACCGCGAAGTGCGTTATGTCTGACGCTCCGGTTATCAGAGAGATCATGAACGAATTCGATCTTGCTGATATCATCGTCTCTGTCGCGCCTTCATATTGGGCAGATATTCCCGGCCAGTTCAAAGCATTCATAGACCGAGTCACTCCCTGGTGCAATACCCACGAGCCTCACGCTTGCCTCAAGCCCGGGAAGAAAGGCTATGCGGTTGCTTTGAGAACCGGCCCGAATATGCCTGAATGTGAGAAGATCATCGGCAGTATCGAACACTTCTACGGCCATCTCGAGATCGAATGCTCAGGACATCTCGGCCTTACTTCCGTTGAATACAAGACGGATGTCGAACCCCGCAGAACCGAGATCATCGGGTTCTGCAAGGGAATCTGATCACATAATTATTTCTCTGTCAGCCACGGCTTCCGAAAACGTCCTGTCATGCTCTACGAAAAGCATTGTAACATTGTTACACTTGACCAGACGCTCGATCTCCTGCCTTAAATAGACGTCGATGTAATTGAGCGGTTCGTCCCAGAGATAAAGATCTGCATGTTCGCAAAGGGACAGTGCGATCATGACGAATTTCTTCTGTCCGAGCGACAGCGCAGAAACATCCCTGTAGAGCATTTCCTTGGTAAAACCCATCTTGATCAGTATCGTCGAAAAGATCGTCTTGTCAGCTCCGCGTTCATCAGCGATGTCATATAGTGAACCGGCGAGGGAAGAGGTATCCTGACCGACATAAGATATCTTCAGGTCGTTGGCAATATAGATATCTCCCTCTGCGGTGATGCCTTCGTCTTCACCGAGACCAGCCAGGTATTTTATAAGCGTACTTTTGCCACATCCGTTCTTTCCCTGAAGTGATATCTTACTGCCGCGTTCAACGGTTAAGGAAAAACCGCTGACGACAGGTTCACCGTAACGCTTAAGGGTAATATCCTTAAGTATTACAGGTGTCTTGTTGTGATGTTCGGTGCCTGTAAGCTTAAGCGTCTCCGTGCGTTCGAGATCCTTAAGCAGGCTCTGCTTTTCTTCAAGTTTACGCTCGTTGCGGCGTTCCAGATTCTTTGCTGCGGACATGAGTTTTCTTGCCTTTTCCGCTTCATAGGCTCTCCTGAAATGATCTTCTGCAACTTTGCTCGGAGCCTTGCTCCTGTTTTTGTAGCCTTCGGCTTTAGATGACCACTGCGCATTTTTCTTCATTGCAGCATCAATAGAATTCATTTCTTTTCTGAGCTGATCGTTTCTGGAACGTTCATTTTCCATACGCTGCTCGTTATTTTCCCACCATACGGAATAGGATGCGCCTACAAGTTCAAGTCCTGTTTTGGTAATGACCAGAGTGTGGTCGGTACAGCGGTCCAGGAAGGCGCGGTCATGTGATATCAGGATGAACCCGTCTTTGGAAGAAAGGTAATCCGCAACGGCTTCACGTCCCTGACGGTCGAGATGGTTTGTCGGCTCGTCGATGAGAGGGTAGATGCCGTCAGAGGCAAACAGATTTGCAAGCATCAGTTTGGTGCGTTCTCCGCCGGACAGATTATCCATCGGACGCCACATGATGTCAGGATCCGCGCCCATAAGATTAAGCTCTTTACGAACTTTCCAGTCTTCGTTTTCGGGAAGCTCATCCATTGGGAATATAACTGTTTCAGGTACACCTGTTATCGTCCCGCTGTATGGAAGTTCGTTTCTCAAAAGCTTGAAAAAGGTAGTCTTTCCTCTGCCGTTCCTGCCGGCGAGAGCTAACTTCCACGAAGTGTCCAAAACGATGGAGACGTCGTCAAAAAGTATCTTTTCTGAACCGTCATATCCGAATGTTAAGTTGTTTATGTTGATTACTGGCATATTATTTCCTTTCGAAAATGCTCTGCCGGATAAATCAAAAGCCGCGACTACAGTAGCGGCCGCGGCTTATAAAAATGCAATATAAATGAACACACAAAAAAGACTTATCCGCGAGGCAGTTTATAAACTTCAGCAGATGGTCTTTCTCATTGGTGTTCCTCCGTTTGTATGAATTCTGAAGTGATGATACAGCAGCAGTATAAATGCGTCAAGACACCCGTGTCAAAAACTTGTCACTCTTTTCCCTCAGTTTTCACTCATCCTTCACCCATCATTCACGCATATTAGGCGATGCTTTATTGCTATACTTCGTGTGGCTTAAGGGAAGCGCTGTTCATGTCAGTAAAGCGCTGGAGAAGGACAGCGCTTCCCGGAGTGCCGGTAAAGGAGAAGCCATCATGTTACACTCAACATTGACCATACCTATAAAGAAATAATACCGCTGCAAAACGGGAGCTTGTTTGCTCCCGTTTTTATTCTTCCATCCCATAATTCTGATATAATTATCTTTAGAGCGCATGTTAATGCGCATTGGATAAGGGATCTTGATTTGTGGGATAAGGAGTAAGGAAATGGGGAATGTCTTTAACGGGGTGCCGAATGAAACTTCTCAGGATACCAAGTGTCCTTCATGCGGCGGAACGCTTTCGTTTGATCCTGCAACGGGAGGACTGGTCTGCAACTTCTGCGGTAATCACGTTGAGTTAAAGACGACTGTTGCAGACCGGAGCGCAGGTTATACTCTTGAAGATCTGCAGCATAACGGAGGCCGCCGTATTCAGTACGGAGTAAAGCGTATCATCTGCGGAACATGCGGAGGTTCATTTGTTGCCGAGACAAGTTCCATTTCCGGACTTTGCCCTTATTGCGGATCGAATTCGATAACCGAATCCACGGAGACTGCCGGAGTCCTTGAACCTACGGGCATCGTTCCATTTCAGATCGACAAGGAAAACGCTCAGGCGATCTTTAAACAGTGGATCTCAGCAAGAAGATTCGCGCCTATGGATATTACTAAGAATGCCCAGATAACCGATCTTGTCGGTGTATATGTTCCTTATTGGGTATTCGACTGTGATACGTACACACCGTACAGTGGAAAATTCGGAAAAACGTACGGAAGCGGTGATGACCAGTATACGAAGTACCACAAGTCTTCAGGAGTTTGCCAGATGCCTGTCAAGAATCTGACGGTCATGGCTTCCGCGCGCCTCGAGAAGGATTCGTTCTGGAAGTCTGTTTCGAAATTCAACTTTGATCTCACAAAGACATACGATGCTAATCTTCTTTCCGGATTCTGGTCAGAGAGTTATACGGTAGACGGGGTTTCGGCATGGCAGACTGCAATGAACAGGATCTATGAGATGATCAGAAGAAGGATCAAAGGTATTGAAGATGCTGACGTTATCGCCAGGATCGATATGACGCCTCAGGCAGGAAACATACGCGCAAAGTATGTTCTTGCGCCTATCTGGATCACGTCGTTTGATTACCACGGAACGGTTTACCGCGTGCTCGTAAACGGCCAGACAGGTGACATTGTCGGCACATGGCCTAAGTCACTTAAGAGATTCTTCATGATCTTCGGCCTCATAGTAGGCGGAATCTTCGGAACACAGTTCCTGATCGCGCTCTTGCGCACATTTATGATGTGGCTTTCTTCACTCGGAAAGTGAATTCTGCCATTCGTCCCTGAAGATCACCGACACGTGAGTCAGTTTATTTGCTTCGTCCGGATATTCGTGGTCGAAGTGCATTCCTATAGATTCGGCTGTCCTGTAAGACGGCACGTTTGTATATTTGCAGTATGAGTAAAGGGCAGGGTATGAAGTGTTACTGAAAGCCCAGTCTCTGACGGCTTTTGATGCTTCTTTGGCGTAGCCTTTGTGCTGACAGTCTTTCCGTATGTGGTATCCGATCTCAGGGAGCATCTCGCCGTCGATGTTTTGAAGAGTCAGACCGCAGTCGCCGATCATCTCACCGGTACATTTGAGGCATACGGCCCAGAGCCCGAATCCGTTATCCTTGTAGCGGCTCATGTTGCGTTCGATCCAGCCTTTGACACGTTCTTCGTCAAAAGCATAAGGGTAGTGCTGCATGATCGAAACATCAGCCAAGACCTGATACAGAGCATCGAAATCGTCCGTATCCATTTCGCGCAGATAAAGTCTTTCAGTCTCAAGTATTACTTTCATTTTGCTGCCTTCCTGAGGCTGTATTATTTAAGGGTGTTCGGTAAACATTTTATCATTATGATCAGAAAAACCTTAAGTTAAGGAGTAAGATGCCAACTTTCCGTATATATTTAGCAAAAATAGGGTGATATAATTATTCAGATGCTTTATTATTCGGATTTGAGGCACTATAATTGCCTCCTGACTAGATATCTGAATTACGGAGGGTTCCCGACATGACAGCACAGGAATTTGCTCAGGCACTTAAAGATGAAAAGGAAGGAATGCTTTCTTCATACTTCGGCCGCGGAGAATCACCTGCGGGCACACTGCTTAAGAACCTCGGAGCTCCTTCCGCTGATGAGAAGGTATTAAGAGAGTTTCTTGACGGCGTTCTTACTGATGCGTTCTACACGATGCTTCTCGGTTTTGACGGTGAGACTGCGTTAGGCAGGAGCGGTCAGAACAAGTACAAGATCTCTCTGGAAGACGGTTCTCTCGTATCTGAAGCCAACGGAGAACTTTCCAACAGCGCATTTTCCGTTTTTTACGGCGAAGAATAAGTCATTTTCTTACAAAGTAACCCAAATTCTGACTTGACCTCTGTGTTATATTATTTTCGGATTTTTATATAAGGGAGGATTTTTGGGTGAAGATTACAAAACTGGTTTTATGGATTATAGCCCTGGTGCTCACGGTAGCGCTGGGGTTTTCCGTTATAACGACTGCGGTCAGGAATAAAGGCGCCGGTACAGGCGCCGTAACTTCCAAGCAGGTAAAGAATACCCAGAAGTTTAATGACGGTTTGCCGCGTGAAAACCTGTTCAAGTATGAGACAAAGATCGAAAAGGAAGGCAAATACGGTATTTCTTTCAAACCCAATCTCAAGTCCAAGACATTTGTTGTCGGCGGCGAGGTTTACGATACCAACGGAGTATTGGCAGGTGCCGTAATTCTTTTTAACGGTGAGGAAGTCACTCAGGAATACGATTTCAAAAAAGGAACTATCTGCATTGAATACAGATACATAACTTCTGAGCAGGAATTCAAGGATTACGTAGCCGATCTCAATGCTTACATCGGCGATGTCACTCTCAAGGAAGCACTTAAAAAGGTCCAGTTCTCCAGGTTTAATGAGGACGGTACCGTATCCGTAAGCATCACGACAAGCTTAACTGCCGTTAAAGGCTCGAGGGCAGGCGTTGTAGATATTGCGGCCCTTCTTGGGATCGGTATTCCTCTTTTGGCTGTTTTCATAGTCTTAGGCGTGCTCTATAAGCAGGTTAAGCCGGCTGAGCCCGAAGTATATGACGGAACAGGCCCTGCGGTACCTGAACCGCCTGTAAAACCTGCAGCAAAGCAGGGCGCATACGGGTATACGATGCCGGCCATGAACTATCCGGCTCCGGGTATGTGGATTTGCAGCACCTGCGGTGAGAGGGAGAATACCGGAAGATTCTGTGCAAACTGCGGACAGCCGGCTCCTGCGGCGCTTCAGGCCGTTAATCCCGCACCCGTATATCAGCCTGCTCCCGTTTATCAGGCTCCCATAACGTACCAGATGCCTTCATATCAGGTTCCTGCATATCCTTCACCTGTTCAGCAGCAGTACCAGGTTCCTGTTACTTATCAAATGCCTGCACAGCCTGTGCAGCCGGTTTTTGCTCCTGTCCCCGTACAGACGGTCCAAAGTTATGTTCCTGCACCGACGCCCGTACAGCAGCCTGTATATTCTGCCCCTGTTTATAACCAGGCACCGAAGCCGGATTACAGGGCAAAGCCGAAGAAGCCTGAAAATCCTGGCGATCCTGAATTTGTTGAAGGCCTCAAGAACAGGGTATCCTCGATCGGGGCTAAATATGCCGCATTCTGCGTCGTATTCCTTCTGATCCAGTTCGCGGGCTCGCTTATCCTTGCGCTTACGGTTCCTCAAGTTGTTAAGGCATACAAGACATCTATCTCTTTCGGCCTTGTGGTTCTCGCAGTCGATCTTATCGGATTCCCTTTCATCTGGCTTTTGATGAAGGGTATTCCCAAAGTTAAGATAGAACAGCACAGCATTTCATTTTCACAGTGGTTTACATACCTTTGCATGAGTGAGGCGCTGATCCTGGCCGGATCAATGATCGGAAATTCCATCCATAGTGCTCTTACTTTGCCGTTTTCCGGAAACGACCTTAACAATGCAACCAACCTTATGCAGAATTCCAACGTCGTAATAAGAACGCTGGTCGTCGGTATCGGTGCACCTGTGTTTGAAGAGCTTATCTTCCGTAAGGTGCTTATCGACAGGACGATCAAGTACGGAGAATATGTGAGCATTGTTCTTTCCGGCATGATGTTCGGCCTGCTTCACGGCAACTTCCAGCAGTTCTTCTTTGCGGCACTTATCGGAATGCTCTTTGCATACATCTACATCCGTACGGGACGTGTCCGCTATACGATATTCCTTCACATGGCGATCAATCTTTCAAGTGCGCTCGTGCTTCAGACGCTGCTTCAGAAGATGCTCGAGGGAAGGAACGGCGGTGATGTTTCACCTGCGGTAATGATCAGTGCCATTATCGCGCTCGCCTGGGCAGGCGGAGTCTTTGCCATCGGCATCATCGGCATCGTTAAGCTTATCAAGAGACTGAAGAGAAAGATGCTGGCTCTGAACATGATGAAGGGCGAGCCCAGTCACAAGATCGTCAGGAGCCTGCTCCTCAAGGATAAGACAATGTGGCTTTACATCGCCATGACGATCATTTTCTTCCTGGATTCTTATCTGCCTAATATCATTGTATTCTTGATGAACAGAGTTAAATGAGCAAAACCGGATAATACTTATCCGGACAGGGCAGAGAAGACAACAAAGCAAATGAAAGGGGCACCGCTTGTGCGGTGCCCCTTCTTGATTGCTTACGCTTTGCCGGTTATTTGACTTTGATCTTTATTGTTACTGTGCGTGTTGTAGCCGCAAATGCCGTACGACCTGCGGCAGCGACTCTGACTTTAACCGTATAAGTCTTCTTCTTCAGACCTTTCTTTACGGTGATCTTACCGGTTGTCTTACTGACAGAAAACTGTTTCTTGCCGCTGACCTTTGAGAAGGTAAGCCTGCCTTGGCCTTTGTCAATAAAATTATACAGTTTAGAAGGGCTTATTTTAGTCTTCTTTCTGCGTTTAGCTTTAGCTGACTTTCCCGTAACACTAAGAGTATTGGATTCCAGATAATTGTAATCGTAATATCCTTTTGCGATCACGGATCCTTTTTTATTAAGAGCAAGGATCTCTATATCAAAATAACCATATTTGGCAACCTTATCTGCGTTGATCAGCTTGGTGAGCAGATCATTCAGATATACTGAATTTGATGAAGTAGTAGTAATGACTACATCCTCATACCTAATGCTTAACCTATACTTTGTGGCGCCTTTGAATTTGCTCCAGGACAGGATTCCGTTGGTACTCTTGACGTTTGCGATCTTACCGTATTTGGGAGCTGTGGAACTTGACTTATAGTAATAACTTCCCCACCATTCTCCAAATTGTACTCCATCGCTGTCTAATGCCACGACGCCTAAATAATATGGGTTGTCTTTTGCGATCGTTCCTGCAGATACCAGCTTATTAATCTTGGCGTTGATATCGAAAGAAGTTTCTGTGATCTCGTATGTAACATCACTTACATAAACCACATATTTAGCAGCATTTTTGACTGCGTCCCAGTACATTGTGCCGTCTGTATCATAAGTAACATCGATATCAGTGTAACTGATAGGGGTAGCTTTGGAATTATATGTGTGTGTAAATGTGCATGAGGCTATCGTATATCCCTTTGCGTTGTCGGCATAGATAGTGATGGTATACGTGTTATCTTTACTTCTGAAATCGGAATCATTCTTGATAAGCACGTCGATTGCTTTATGGAGATCGAATGAATTAGTTTTTGCTTCAGACATATCTCCCCATCCTTCGTCGTTGCATATATCGACCCAATACTTGCTTGTGCCTTCATACGCATCCCAGGTAAGGCTTCCTTCTGATGAAACTGAATAACCGTTGATCTGTCCGGGTTTAAATTCTTCAGAAGATGATTCATAAGCCAATTGACCACCAAAACCTGCAATATATCTACCATATTTATCGTATGCAGATATTCCTACCCAATATTTACCGGATTTACCGAGTTCACCGGTCTTGATCATTTCATCGATAACTGCTCCGATATTGTATGATGTCTTTTCGACCGCTTTACTCCAGGATGACGTTAATTCAATATAGTAATAGTCGGCTCCTGTATACGGATCCCAGGTAAGAACACCATTTGCGATCTGGGCATTCGTGATATTACCGTATACTATGGGAGTGGCATTGGATGTGTACGTGAAAGTGGTTTCATACTTTGCGATCGTAATATCAAACTTGTTTATGGCTGAAACACGGATGTCGTACTTTCCATCAGTTGCTTTATCAATCTCTTCGTCCTCAATCATCCTGTCGATTGTGCTTTTCAGATTAATGGAAAGACTATTCGTTTCTAAATATCCCCAGTTTCCGATTCTTACAACGTAGAATGTTGTGCTTGCAAATGCTTTCCAGGACAGAACACCGTTCTTTAAAGTGGCGCTGAGTTTTCCGACTGTGTTTTCAGCCGGAGAAGTGTAATAGAAATAATCGTAGCCCTCAGCTCTGCGTACACCGTTACTGTCATATGCATAGATGTAAACATAGTAATATGCTTGTTTTTCGATTTCGTTTGCTTTGATCAATCGATCGATCTCTTTATAGAATTCAAATGAATTGGTCTTAACTGTATAAGTATGATCTAAGAACGAAACGTCATACTGAGTTGCATCTGTGACAGCCTTCCAGGTTATAACACCATTTTCATCAATATCGATATCATCGATATCGCTCTCTACGATGGGTTTATCTTTTGCATCGCTGTTCTCTGATTCTCCGGGAGTGGTTTCTTCGGTGATTTCCGGAGTTTCCTCAGTGGGCTTTTCTGACTCTGCGGGTGTTTCTTCAGCCGGCTTTTCGGTTTCTGCCGGAGTTTCTGTTTCCTCGGGCTGTTCAGCTTCAGGCTTCTCCGTTTCAGCAGGAGCCTCTGTTTCAGGAACAGTTTCTGCAGGCTCTTCTTCAGCGGGCTTTTCAGTTTCCTTAGGAGCTTCGGTTTCGGTTGTTTCCTTCTCCTTCGGAGCTTCAGTCTCCTGCTTTTCTGTTTCTTTCGGAGCTTCAGCCTCGGTCTCTTTTGTTTCCTTAGGAGCGGTTTCAGCAGCCTTCTTGGTTTCCTTAGGTTTTTCTGCTGCCGGTTTCTCCGGTTCCTTCTTGTCCTCGGGTTCTGTGTCGCCTACAGCAGTCGGTGTGGCGGCATCTGTTTCATCAGCTAATAAGAGACCGCCGGGGAACGGTGTCAGACTTACTACCATTGCCAATGAAAGCAGCATTGCACTTAACTTCTTTACAACTGGTTTCATAACTTACCTCCCAACTAAAAATGCAGCATTTCAGCCGGCTACACCGAAAATCGCAGGCTGTTTCAGCTGCGATACATATTTGCTTAACGAAAAGGAGTACTTGTTTAGAAATACGGCACTTCAATTAGGTAAGAAATTGTATCTGATTTGATTATAGTCACGGGATTGTAATAATTCACTCAAATCTAAAAGATTTTAGATAATTTACAAATATAAACCTTATATTTTGGTAAATTGACAAGTTGATTTCCGTTAGCAGATGCTCACCTGTTTCCACTTTGAAAAATTGTGCTTGAGATTCTGAACATAATGGCTATAATTGCGATTGTAAAGATAAAAACGAAAGAGGTTTACAATTGTATGGAATCCGAAAAGAGCACCGCAAATAAAAGACGCAGCATGATATATGACATAGTTGTCATAGCCATTTCGGCAGCCTTGATCACGGTGTGTTCCTGGATCTCCATACCTTTGGGGCCTGTCCCGTTTACGCTTCAGACCCTGGCGATACTTGCAGTGCTATTGACGCTCGGAGGCAGACGGGGAACCATAGCTATCGTGGTCTATCTGGCACTCGGTGCAATCGGTGTTCCTGTTTTTGCCGGTTTCAAGGGTGGACCCGCGGCGCTTCTTGGACCTACGGGAGGTTTCCTTGTGGGATTTATCGCTGCGGCACTTATATTCTGGCTTCTTGAAAAGCTTGTATTCGCACGCCTTATGTCAACACCTGCAAAACGTCTGGTTTTCGGTCTCGTCAACTCATTGATATTCGAACTGGTCCTCTATGTTGTGGGCGTCATCTGGTTCATGACCGTCTATGCTGCCAAGACAGGCCCCATTGGTCTCGGAGCGGTTCTCAGCATGTGCGTGATACCGTTCATCATCCCGGATATCGTCAAGATGATCGCAGCAGCGGTGATCGGAAGCCGCGCATACCGTTTCGTCCGTCAGTAAAGAAAACATCCCCTGTTTGTGTTAATATGATTTGATATTAACCGACTATTGGAATAGGGGGTCAACAATGGATAACACATCGGATCTGATGCTCAAGGTTACCGATGTTTGCAAGAATTACGGCAAACATGAAGTCCTCAAGCAGATGTCGTTTGCGGTTCCGAAAGGTTCGATCTACGGACTGGTTGGGAAGAACGGTGCAGGTAAGACTACGATAATGAGGATCATCTCAGGTCTTCAGAAACCCACATCGGGCAAAGTTGAATACTGTTTTGACCATAAGGGCTACGGCAAGATCGGTGCCTTGGTAGAACTGCCTTCGATCTATTCGACCAAGTCTGCGCGGGATAACCTCATCTTTCAGTATATGAATCTCGGCCTTAAGATCGATGATTCCATCGATGAGATACTTGAGTATGTCGATCTTGCGAATACAGGCAAAAAGAAGGCTGGCAGGTTCTCGCTCGGTATGCGCCAGAGGCTTGGGATCGGCATGGCAATGGCCGGCAACCCTGATCTTCTGATCCTTGACGAGCCTATCAACGGCCTTGATCCTGAAGGAATCATACAGGTAAGAGATCTTCTGATCCGGTTAAACCGAGAGAAGGGGATCACGATAATAATCTCAAGTCACATCCTTTCAGAACTTTCGAAGCTTGCGACCAACTTTGCATTCGTTCAGGACGGAACCATCGTACGTGAGGTTACGACCGAGGAAGTCGAGAATGCAGGCGGTATCCAGTCAGATTTCTACTCGGCAAATCCCGAAGGTTTGCTTAAGGTGCTGCAGGGAAAAGGACTTGAAGCCAGGATCGATCCTCAGACAGGCATAGTAAAGGCAAAAGGCGTCTTTAATCTGACCGATGTTGTTACGGAAGCTTCAAAGCAGGGCGTCAATATTGCCCGTGTCAGCACGCGGGACACTGACCTTGAGACCTATTTCATCAATCTGGTGGGAGGTCACGGCAATGGGTAAACTTCTGAGATTTGAGTTCAAAAGGATCCGGATGAACCTTTTCTTCTGGATCATAACCGCATACTGCATCGTGTGGCCGATCTTTGTAGCCGGATTCTACAGGCTGATGTTTACTCTAAAGATCACCGACAGTGGCATTTCATTCGGTGAACTCGTTATGTCGGGTGATGAGAAGCGGTACATCACATGGCTCATACTTTCGGCATTCTTTGCCGAGATGCCCAAGTTCATGGCACTGTTCACCTGTCTTTATATCGGCAAGGACACGAGTGACGGTTTTGTCCGCAACAAGATAATCGCGGGCCACTCGAGGCTGTCGATATTCATGACCAATAATATCGCACAGTCGCTGGTTACCGTTTTCTGGTGCTTTGTCTATGTGTGCTTTGGTGCTTTGGGCCTGAAGCTAACGGGTATCGGTCCTGATATTAACGGCGGGGAGATGTTTATCCGTGTTGCAACGGCAGTCGTTGTGCTTCTCGTGATGTCAGCACTTTTCACGTCTCTTGCAATGGCATTCCGCAACCGCGCTCTGCCTGTGGTCTTATCGATCCTGTTTACCATGATAATCGGAACGGTAACGATGGCGGTCGGCATGTTTAATATGCCGAAAGCGGCTGCCGACAGTTACGAAAAGGTCTGCGTCGAAACGATCGAACATAACGTTTCCGAAGGAATCTATACTGAGGCCGAGGGAGCCGCACTTAAGAAGATGCACACGAGCGAGAGCATCAGAGGCGGCAAGGCATGGTACGTGTTCCATCCTGTATATCAGGCAACCACGGCAGGTTTCCAGAGTGATTTCGCGATGCCGAATGCGCTCGGATTGGGAGCTGAAATGCGTTATCCGGAAAAGTTCAGTTTTTCGGATAATCTGGCTCAATCAGCAGCGCTTGGAAATATATTTACAGATAAGGAGAATTTCGACAATCAGCCCGGCGTGACAACGTCTTACGGTTCAAAGTGTCTTGAATACGTCTTGAAGTCCGTGATATGGTATGCCGTTGTAACTGTTGCGGGTTTTGCAGTTTTCAGAAAGAAAGATTTGTTCTAATGTTTTACGAAGATCACAGATTAAGTATTGTAATAGGGGCTTACGGAAGCGGTAAGTCCGAGATAGCCGTCAATATGTCGCTTGCGCAGAGAAAAGCTTTTCCCGACAAGAAGCTCCTCATCGCCGACCTTGATATAATAAATCCGTTCTACAGGTCGTCCGACTGTGCACCGGCACTTGAGAAATCCGGAATAAAGGTAATCTCGCCGATGTATGCGGGTTCCAATGTGGATGCTCCGGTCCTGCCTCCGGAAATGTTCGTTATCTTCGATGACGAAAGCTACACCGGCATTTTCGATATCGGCGGAGAGGACATGGGAGCAACGGTCCTTGGATCGATCAGAAAAAGGATCGAGAACTGTGACACGCAGATCCTCATGGCCGTAAACACTCTGAGACCTTTTACTTCAGATGCGGCGCAGGTTGCGCAGATGACAGCGATCCTTTCGGAGGCCGCAGGATTTAAGATCGACGGGTACCTTCATAACACCAATCTGCTGGAAGAGACTACGCCTGAGATAATCGCGGAAGGCGAGAGGATAATGGAGGAGGCTTCAAAGATGACAGGCGTCCCCGTCGTTGCTACCTGCTATATGGAAGGAACGGATCTTCCGGAGATCAAAGGACATGAGCTTTGTCTATGTGTGCTTTGGTGCTTTGGGCCTGAAGCTAACGGGTATCGGTCC
>R21__coassemble_475_pt1 | contig 32943 bp, 30 predicted proteins | sample R21__metabat2_high_PE_008 | metagenome-assembled genome bin R21
CGCCTTCATCAGCTGCTCCTCTGGGTGGTGCAGGTCTTGAAGGAGCGGACCGTGTTTTCGCTGAACCCAAAGGCTTGAAAGGGCTGGCGGGAGATGTGGACTTTGCGGGCTCCTCGTTAGTCTCCTGAGGTTCAGGCCTGAGTGATGCAGCGGGTCTTGAACCGGCTACGGCGGCAGCACCCCTAGGAGCTGCGGGCCTTGAACCGCCGACGGCAGCAGCGCCTCTCGGAGTGGCAGGCCTTGAACCGGCCACGGAGGCAGCACCTCTTGGAGTTCCGGGTCTTGAACCTGTTACGGCGGCAGTGCCTCTCGGAGCAGCCGGCCTTGCAGTAGCGGACTCTGTTTTTGCAGAACCCAAAGGCTTGAAAGGACTTGCGGCCTCAGAAAACCTGTTATATGGTGAGGGCGCCGGCTGTTCCGGCGTCTCATTTTCTTTCTTTTTCTTTTCGCTCGCAGGCTTGAATGCGCTGGGCATTCCTGCCGGTGAATATGAGGAAGCAGAGCTTTCGCGCTTTGCGCCGGCTGACTGTTTGAACGGGCTCGGAGCACTGTTCTGATTTGCCGTTTCGGCAGATTTTGCAGAACTCATGCGCGCAAAGATCGATGCATTGTCGCTCCTCTGGGGAAGAACATTTTCGGGATCGTTCTCGGGTTCATCCAGAAGAGAGCCCGGTTCTTCGGGTTCTTTAAGACCGGATGAGACCTCCGCTGATGTCAGTGAGTTGCCGCATTTCCAGCAATACCTGGCATCGTGCGGGAGTTCTTCCCCGCATTCCGGGCACGTGGTAAGAGGCGAAGCACATTTCCTGCAGAATTTTGCATCTTCAGGAAGTTCCAGACCACAGTTCATACAAAACATAAATTGCCTCCCATTTTCCCCGGACGGTATTATCAAAATTATTATACATTATCTCAAAACCATTTGTCTTTATTAATTAGAGGCAAGATTTGTTTATCTGCATTTTATCTGTGTAAATGTAAGAGTTTGCCCCCTTCTCGTGCTATATTCTGCATATCCGCGGAAGGATAGGGGATAAAGGAAATGAGAAAGATACATTGTCCCGAAAGGCGTCCCTACCATAGGGACCATCTGCTGTACATTTGAGTATTTAAGCCAGCCCTGTTTCATATCGGCTACATTTGACATGCTGCCTGTTGCTTAAGCATCAGATAGGCCTCCTATTACTGATTGTCTGTCCATACACCCGGGAAGATAATGAGCCAAAAGGTTACTCTGCAAAGGACGGCATTCTATGAAAGTATTTGATTTTGACAGTACCATATACAGAGGCGAAAGCCCGGTCGATTTTACGTTTTTCATGATCAGGCACAATAAGAAGATCATTAGGTATGTGCCGACGATCCTCATAACTCTTGCAGGATACAAGATGCATCTGATCAAGAAGGAAAAGCTTGAATCGCTCAGCAATGAATTCATTGAGAACGTCCTTGACGATCCGGATTCCCTTTCCGGGTTTGTGGAACAGTTTTGGGCGACACATGCGCATAAACTCAACAGGGACATCGTTAAGCTCATCGAAAAAGGGGACGTCATCATTACCGCAAGTCCGTCCTTCCTGATCAATGGTGTAAGCAATCTGCTCAATACCAGGCACATTCTCGGTACGGAGATCGATCTTAAGGAGAAAAAACTCGTCTGGTATAACTTCGGGGACAACAAGGTCGAGCGCTACAGATCGATCTACGGATACCGCCGGATAGATGCTTTCTATACAGACTCTTTTTACGATGAGTATCTCATGGATATCTCCAACGAAGTATATATAGTCAGGCACGGACACGTGCACAGGCTTCCGAAAAGGAAGGTCCGTACCGCGCACGCCGGAAGCGGCTGGAGTATTTAACATCTGTTAAAACTATTTTCAGTTTTTCCTCTGTTTTTATTGATATAATTAGCATATCTGTACGGAGGATAAGCTGATGAACAAGCGGATAGCTATATTTACCAACGGTTTCAGCAATGAATTCGTTGAGCATATAGTTACGGGTTTTCATAACAAAGCTAAAGAAGACGGCATAGACGTTTTTGTCTTCGTTACTTACTGCAGTGCCGGCGATCATGAACTGCAGAATAAATGCCAGCTCAATATCTTCCACCTTCCCGATCCTGCCGATTTCGACGGTGCGCTGATGCTCACCAACACATATAATTTCCCGGACGAACAGGAACGTGTTTGCGCACGTTTCCAGAGGGCCGGCGTTCCGATGCTCTCGCTTGAAGTAGAAGTCCCGAACATGTCCTGCATAAAGACGGAGAACTATAAAGGCGTAAGGGAACTCGCTGTCCATCTTGTCGAAAAACATAACGCGAAAAGGATCATTTATGTAAACGGAGTAGAGGGAAATATCGAAAACGAAGTGAGACGTCAGGCTCTTGTCGATGTTCTTAAAGAGCACGGCCTTGAACTTTACGGTGAATTAAACTGCGATTTCGGATTCTATTCCGCTTACGTTCAGATGAAGGAATACATCAAGTCAGGCAAAGAACTTCCGGATGCCGTCGTCTGCGCAAATGACAACATGGCGCTGGGCATCAATTCGGCTCTGACGGAAGTAGGTTACAGTGTGCCTGAAGATGTTCTTCTGACCGGATTTGACATGATAAAGGACGGTCAGTTTATGTTCCCGATACTCTCAACGGTTTCAAGAGGCTGGGACAAGTTCGGCGGCCTGGCATACGACAAACTTAAATATCAGATCGAACATCCCGGTGAACGCTTTTCCGAAGAATACAGTTCTTATTTTGTACCGTCGGAAAGCTGTGGATGTCCGCCTTCGGAAGAATCCGTCAAGAACCGTTTTTATGCTATAAGGAATTGGTATTTTGATACGCTGCAGCATAACATCCTGGACATCTACTTCATGGGTCTGCAGGTCCCGCTGTCTTTTGCGGTGAAGAAAGAGGACTTCTATGATAAGGGGATCATGAATACAAGAGACATTCCCCAGCTTGGCCAGAATTATTGTCTCTGCACTGAGCCTGAATTCTTTGAACTGAATGATGACGAATATCCCGAGAGGATCCGCGGTTACAGTTCAAACATGGATATCCTTTATGAATACCGCAACGGAGAAAGGATCCCTCTGCGCCACTTCGATTCAAAGGCTCTTTACCCTGATTACGTTCATGAGGAAGGCAAGTCGAATCTTTATATTTTTGCGCCTCTCAACTACCTGAACTTCATCATAGGTTATATAGCCATCAAGAATACGCCGATGCTTCTTTTCAATCTCGGCCTTAGCAGATTCATAAAGAACATGAATGCACAGCTCTTCAGCATGCGCCGTCACATCTTCTCGGAACGCACGAATGCCGAGCTGAAAAAGATCTACATGACGGATGCCCTCACCGGTCTTTATAACCGCATGGGCTGTCAGAATGTACTGTACGATTATATTTCCGCACGCAAAAAGGAGAATAAGAAGTCCATACTTGTTTTCGCTGACATCGACAGGATGAAGACGATCAATGACAAGTACGGACACCTTAACGGCGATCTTGCGATAAGGGCTACCGCTGATGCGTTCAAGAATCATTCTCCTGAGGAATGGCTTTTCGGAAGATACGGAGGAGACGAATTCATCGCGGTCGGTCCGTGTGATTCAACGGAGAATATCGAGAAGAACCTAAAGCACCTCTCAGAGTCGATGAGCGAAGAATTCAAGTCTCTAAATCTCAACTTCCTGCTTCATGCAAGCGTTGGTTATACGGTAATAGAACCTGGTGACGATGAATCCATCGCCGATTACATCGAGCGTGCCGACAAGTACATGTACGCCGAGAAAGAGAAGTATCACAAGTACATGGATTCTCTTTCGGAAGAGCCGGGAAAATGAACCTTATTCCGATAACAGACATTAACGCGCCCGAAATGGACGTATTCGCAAGACTCACCGAAAACCAGCTCAGAAGTTATTACGCTCATGGTGACGGCATATTTCTCGCAGAGAGCGCGAACGTGATCCTTCGCGCGCTTGAGGCAGGATACGAACCCATTTCGATGCTCGTTGAGACGGAGCGTATCGAGATCGAGGCAAAGCCGGTTTTCGACTGTATTGAAAAGTATTGCGGCAGGGAAGTGCTCGATTCCATCCCGGTCTACGTTGCGCCGCGCGAGGTCGTTACGGACATGACCGGTCACCATCTGGTACGCGGACTGTGGATGGCAGTAAGAAGAAAACCCGGGGTATCCGCAGAGGAATTTCTGAAGAACAAGAAACGCATCGCGGTCATGGTGGACGTGGTAAATCCCGTCAACGTCGGCGCGATCTTCAGGTCCGCGGCGGCCCTCGGAATGGACGGCGTGCTTCTTACACACAAGTCGGTAGATCCTCTTACAAGACGCACCGCAAGAGTGAGCATGGGAACGGTCTTCCAGATCCCCTGGGCACAGGCGTCGCTTAATGAATCCGAATGCGACAGGCTTTTGGATCTTCTCAGAACGAACGGCTTCAAGACGGTGGCGATGGCGCTTACCGACGATTCCACGAATGTGGACAACGACGAGATAAGATCGAATGAAAAGGTCGCGATATTGCTCGGAACTGAGGGGACAGGTCTTCCGAAAGACATGATTAGCGCGTGCGATTACCGCGTCATGATACCGATGCATTACGGGGTGGATTCCCTTAACGTCGCCGTTGCAAGCGCAATCAGTTTCTGGGAACTGATGAAATGATATTTCACCACATGTAACCTTAAGGATACACGGAGAACACATCGCGAAAATATAATCAACCCGAAGATGTATTTCCGCGAATGTGTTTGGGGGTTATATGAGAAAAACAATATCATTATTAATGGTCTTTTCGATGATGCTGTCTTTCGGTGCATGCAGCGGTACAAAGGATGCATTTGCGGACATAAAGCTTTCGGAGTCGCAAAGGACATGGTCAAATCCTGACGGAAAGTATAAGGCAGTAATCGAAGAATACGCGGATGATTCCTTCACAGGCACGCTGGCCGTAGCGACGGATAAGGATATCGTTTATCTGTATGCCGAGAAAGAGACCGAAAAGGACGGCACTACGCTTGAATCGCAGGATACCGTTTTCGACATTGCATCAGTAAGCAAGACCTTCACCGCGGTAGCTATCTTGCAGCTTGCGGAGAAAGGGAAGCTAAAGCTTGACGATACTGTCGACAAGTATTTCCCTGAGTATGAGACAGGCAAAAAGATCACTATAGATCACCTGCTTCACATGAGTTCGGGCATTCCCGATTACTGCAACAACCCCGACCCGTTCTGGAACATATCGGGCGCGGAAGCGGCAGACAAGATGCTCTCTGATATCTATCTCGACAAGGTCACCGATGAGGATTTCCTGAAGGCGCTGTACAAGGCTCCGCTTGCATTTGAGCCCGGCTCTTCATACGAATACAGCAATACAAATTACCGCCTTCTTGCGTTCATCATCGAAAAGCTTTCAGGAATGAAATACTGCGACTATGTAAAGAAAAACATTTTCGATAAGTGCGGCATGACGAAAACGACATCGATGGCTTTGGGCGACCTGACTTATAAGCCCGCCGGTTTCGAAGAACTCGTGAAATACGGGTTTACCGATAAGGATGGTTTCCCCGCATGCCCCAACAATTCCAGGGGAGACGGCGGAATACATTCGTGCATTTCCGACATGGTCAGATTTGACCGCGCACTCTTTGGAGGCAAACTTCTTAACAAGACTTCGATGGAGACGCTTCTAAAAGAGCAGAACGGTTACTGCTGCGGACTTATGAAGGATGAAAAAGGCTATTCACACAGCGGCTCATCTTTTACGTGCATGTCAAACAACAAGATCATCGATTCGGAAGAATTCGGGCATGTCTATGTGATAAAGCTTGAGAGAAGAGGCGCCGCCTCTCAGTCTGACGGAGACGATCCGATGGCCGGAACGCGCTATGTGAAGGGTACATTCAGTGACGGCGTCTATGTAAATGAATATGCGAAGATCAAGTTTAACGTTCCGGAAGGATTTACCCGGGATCCCGAAAAGGAACTTGCACAGAGAAAGAACATGGATATCTCTTTTGCAGAGACAAAGAAGGACAAGACACTTCTGAAAGCCAGGGCTTATGATGCTTCTTTCTGGGAAGAGGCAACAGGCATCTGCGTAGAATTCAGTTTTTTCAATAGCAAGCAGGCAATGCCCGGAGATCCCGCATATAACGAGGATAAGCTCCTCACGGATTACATTGCGTTCAATAGATTCGGAGTTAAGGAAGCAGGCGGAACGCAGGATGAGATAAGCAGAGGGAAGATCAAACTCGGCAGTCAGGAATATCATAAGGCAGAGACTGTCATCAGTATCGGAGATATGCACGTCTGCTACTACGCAAGGAAGATCGATGACGACGTGATCCTTTTTATGAGCATCAGCTTCCCGAAGAACAGAACGGCAGAAGAGTTCGAAAAATGTTTTGAATAGTTAGTCTATAATGGTTAGTAGTATTGCGTTTGGGAGGCAGAAAAATGGCAAGGATCCTGATAGTTGAAGATGCCCAAGAGCTTCTTTCGCTTGTTGCCGGCTTTTTCGAGAGCAAGGGATCGTTTGACGTTGATACCGCTTCTGACGGCAATACCGCACTTAACCTTATAGGCTCGAACGATTACGACATCGCGATCCTGGACATCATGCTCCCGGGTGCGAGCGGCTTTGACGTGTGCAAGGCCCTGCGCTCGAAAAGCAAATGCCCCATCGTTTTCCTGACAGCGTTGGCAAACGAGAACAACATCCTCAAAGGCTACGAGATCGGTGCAGACGAATACATGGTCAAGCCCTTTTCGCTCAAGGTGCTGTACGCAAAATGCCTGGCGCTCCTAAACAGGACGGACACAGAGCTCCGGAAGGAGATCGTGCTTGAGTGCAGCGGGATCAAGCTCTATCCGCTCAGGATGGAAGTTGAAGCCGAGGGACGCAAGATAGATCTTGCGCCAAAGGAATACTTTCTTCTCAAGGTCCTTATGGAAAACAAGGGTATGGTACTCGGAAGAGAGAGGCTGCTAGACCTCGTGTGGGGCATCGGTTTTGACGGTTCTGACAGAGTCGTCGATAACCACATCAAGAAGCTCAGGAAGAACCTGGGCAAGCCCGGGGAAGCAATAAAGACGGTCATCGGAGGCGGCTACAAGATCGTGTGATCTTTAGTTAGGAGGTTAAGTATGGCTAAGGTAAAGAATGCAATAACTAAGCCCAAGTTCAGCAATATATTCGCAGCCAGGTTTGTGGTCTTTTTCGTGATATTCATGCTCATCGGAGGAATAACGGTTGAGTTGATGGGCGAATACATCAATTCGAAAGACATCAACGCATCTTACCGTAACCAGGTCGGAGAGCGTGCAAGACTCTTATATGAAGCGAAACAAAAAGGTGAAGATTACGGGAAAGCTCTTGATGAACTGAAACTGACAATGGCTATCTATCAGATGGTCGAGTGCAACTATGCTGAAGTTCACATCGGTTCTGAAACCATTAAAGCCGGGGATACGGCTGCCGTATTGCTGGGTGAGGGGCCAAGAAAGATATTCTTCATAGAAGACATCTCTTATCTTGATCCCGTCAACAAATATATGGACGGCAGATTTGATATCAGAGAATACAATCAGTGGATGAGTAAGAACCAGTATGAATTCGTTTACCTATTCGCGTATAACGAAATGCATTACAAAGAAAGAACCTACAGTCTTAAAAACGCGTATGTTAACTGGGAGACCCGTACATTTATTCCGGGAGTAGTGCATATCACAGAATCGGGAAAAGAATACGATGTGGACTGCACACCGAAAGATACAAAAGGATACGAGAAAGTAGAGAGCGGATACTCGGCTTTTTTCATCGACATGTGCTATAGGGTTGCACCTGAAAAATCATCAAAGGATGTCGATTCATTTATCATACCCGACGGGCGCGGCAATCCCCGGGATCTCCGCGGTTATGATTATGCGAATGACGATCCGTCCACAGATGTATACAGCAAACCCTGGTATGTCGGCTACAGCGAATACCATTACAGCGGGTCAGCCTTTGAGTATGCTCCGGTTACAAGCACGTGCATACTGGTTTTATCCTTTATATTGGCTGTCATAGTGACGCTGCTCGTCTCATTCGTTAAGTACCAGAAGGACAAGACCATCTGGAATATCTTTGAATACAGGATAAAGACGACCGAGGCCATGGCGCACGACCTCAAGACTCCGATGGCTGCGATCGCGGCATATGCGGAGAGCATGGAATCTGTAGCCGGTGATGCAGCGAAAACGGTCGAGTATTCGCAGAGGATCAGCGAAAAGATAAAGACTATGGATCACATGGTTGAGGATATCCTTGCTCTTTCAAGGAGTGAGTCCGGCAATGTGGAAGTCAGCACGGAAGAAGTGGGCGTCATGGCGCTCGTGACAGAGAGCCTTGAGCAGTTCCCTGAACTTAAGACTGACATCAGTGGTACGCAGGTCAAGATAAAGACTGACAGAAAGCTTTTCAAACAGGTCATCGATAACCTTCTTTCAAACTGCGACAGGTACGGCGAGAAGGGAAGCACTGTTGATATAAAGGTCGAACCCGACAGGCTTACGATAACGAACAAGACTTCCGAGACTTATCCTGATGTGGAATCCCTCAAGAAGCCTTTCGTAAAGGGCTCTGATTCAAGGAGCGACAAGGGCACCGGGCTTGGGCTTTCCATCGCTGACAACAATCTGAACATCCTGGGATATAAGCTTGAGCTGGTTTCTGAGGACGGTCTTTTCAAGGCTTCGGTGAAGTTCTGAAAAAAGACGCTGTCTCAAAAGTATATTTTTTCAAAACGAGATACCCGTAATTATGACGGCTATTGAATGTACAGCAGAACGTCCCTATAGGAGGGACGCTTTCAGGGACAAATGGCCCAAAAAGGCCCAAATGTACAGCAGAACGTCCCTATAGTAGGGACATCTTTCGGGACAAAAGAACTACAAGAACAGTTCAAAACACCAAATGAAAGCACAGACCATCTGCCTTCCGGCTGAAAATTATCATAAAACAACGCAAATGGGGTGTCTCATTTTGAGACACCCCATTTTTCTTATGCCTTGAAGTTGTATACGGGCTTGATGACTTCCACAACATCGACGGATTCAGCGATGACATCGATTATGTCTTCCAAAGACTTGTAAGCCATTGGCGCTTCATCGAGAGTATCTTCGCTTACGGATGTTGTGAAGACACCTTCCATCGCTTTCCTGTACTCTTCCATAGAAAGAGTGTCCTTTGCCTTTGTTCGGGACATGAGTCTTCCAGCACCGTGAGGAGCAGAGTAGTTCCACTCGGGATTTCCCTTGCCTATTGCGATAACGGAACCGTCTCTCATGTTTATCGGGATGAGGACCTTCTCGCCCTTGTGGGCAGCGATCGAACCCTTTCTCAGGATCATCTCTTCCGTATCAATGTAGTTGTGTATCGTGTGGAATGATTCACCTGCTGTAAGCCCTGCTCTTTCGATGAGGATCTCAGCCATAAGTTCTCTGCTTCTTTTCGCAAACGCCTGGCATATCTCTACGTCGTGGAGATAGTCTTCAAGGTATTTGCCGGAGAGATAGCAAAGGTCTTCCGGGATAGGAGTCTCGCCCTCAAACACTTCCCACTTAAGCTTTTTCAAGGCTGAATCTATCTCTACTTTACGGCCCTGCTCCTTGTAAGTTCTTATGATCTCATCTTTCTTTTCGAGATAGTCTTCGTACCCTCTGCTGAGGTTGACCGCGAGCTTCTGGTAAAGCTCTGCGACCTGCTTTCCGAGGTTTCTGGAACCGGAGTGTATTACAAGATACTTTGTTCCATCCTTTGCCTCGTCGATCTCGATGAAGTGATTACCGCCGCCTAAAGTACCGAGAGATCTTACTAGTCTCTTTGTATCCTTAAGCTGTCTGAAGCAGGTAAGCCCGGTAAGGTCGAACTGTTCTTTTCGTCCTTCCCAGACGCTCTTGCCCGAAGGAATATAGTGAGCAGCCTCATCGACCTTTTCGAAATCGATATCGCCTTTTCCGAGCTCAACAGTGTACATTCCGCATCCGATATCAACGCCGACAACGTTGGGAACAGCCTTGTCAGTAATAGTCATTGTTGTTCCTATTGTGCAGCCTTTACCGGAGTGCACGTCGGGCATGATCCTTATCTTAGACCCTTCGGTCATGGGATAATCGCACATTCGTCTTATCTGTTCTATGGCTTCATCTTCCACGACTTTTGCGTAGCAGAGAGCTGTGTTTACCTTTCCCTTTATTTCTAAAACTTCCATATGTATTACCTTTCATTTATGCCGCGACCCTTTCATATCTTTCTGATGAAATGACGCTCATCATGAACGCGTAAGGGTCAAGCTTGCCTTCCTTTAGCATCGAAAAGATCTGAGGAGACATACCGGACACGAGGATCGTGCCCTGTTCGTTCATTGTAACAGGCTGCTGTCTGTTAAAGCTGTTGACATTCCAGAAGACCAGCTGCGGGAGCTTATAGCCCTTCTTCGCAAACTTTGCCTTTGCTGCTTCGAAGTTCGTCATTTCCGAATCATCAGCGCAGTAATCGAACTCCATGTCGGAGATGATTATCAGCCTTGAAGGCATATCCGACTGCTTCATGCGGTTCTTTACGGCAGTGTTCAGTATCAGGTCGAAGGTCTTCTCGATGTTGGTGTTGCTGACCTCGTTATAGCTCATGCAGTAATTGACCTTCTCGAAAATATCCCTGCCCTTGATCTCAACAAGCCTGGGGTTTGCAGAGAACGTAATGAAGCAGTTTGCAAAAGCACCCTTATTGCGCTCAGCAAAATAGATGCCGAGTGACTCTGCAATTGCAGCAGGCTTAACCGAGAAGAAGTCACAGTACATGGAGCCCGAGCCGTCGACTACGACAAGTGTATTGTCGGAGTTTACGTAGTTCTCCAGCGCATTCCAAGTGGTATCCAGTACTTCTCTTTCCTCTCCGGACATACCGCTCCTGTTCTTCAGAACAGAGTTAACGATATCGTAAGGAGTGAGTGACCCTGTCTTCAGGACAGAAGGCTCAGACTTGGCCCTGCACATGAAATCCCTGTATCTTTCCTCATCGTTTCTGATAAAGGCTTTCCTGTACTTGAACATTGCCTTTGAAGGCTGCTTCTCATAAGAGAAAGTGTAGTCCTTCTCTCTCAGGTTGTTCTCGATTATCTTTATGTAAGCTCTCAAGGATGACAGCATCCTTCTGTAAGAAGCGTCAGACATATTCATTGCCTTCGCGATCTTCTTCGCAGTTCTTACAGTCTCACTGCTGCTCGCGTTGACGGAAGGCAGCCACTTAGCCATTAAGGATACGGATTCCTGTGCCTGCATGGACTTCATATCCTTATTCAGGTTCTCCCTGATGTAAGTGATTGCTTCCGCCTCGCTTGCAGTGCCGATCAATGACAGAATGTCATCGTATCTGCCATATTCAGCGATATTGGCAATGTTCTTTCTGACTGTGTCAGGATAGTTATCTGCCAGGTATCTGATTATTACTCTGAAAGCCCTTCTCTCGCCCAGACCGCCTCTGATGTCTCTTGCGAAAAAGAGAGTCTTCATGGCGATATGCCTGTCTTCTGCAAAGGCCCTGATAAATCTTGCGGTGATCTCTTCATCGCTTGCGTTCCTCAGTGCGCCTGCCGTTGCGAAAAAGTCCAGGCAGTCGGACATTGTGCTTGCATTGGATACGGCACCGTTTGCCGTATAAGCCGTATTAGCTTCTCTTTTTAAAAACTTCAGCATTTCTTTTCTCCTTAAAAAACAAGGTGCGCTTTTCGATGAATTAACAGTTCATGATCCTTAATTGCTGTGTGCACCTTTAGTCAACACGCTAACAAGACACATCATAAATGCAGGATTCGAACCTGCGATTACCGCCTATCTGTATCTGATCGCTGTGAGTGTCTTTCGCTCGTTGCAATTGTATGTTAACCCGGAACATGGGGTTTTTATAGATGCAAGTTGACTTATTGATACAACCCCAATATAATTTGAATATTAAGTTATATTCAGCATTTTCTATGATTTTTACAACCCCAAATAGGAGTTATCTATGACCGAGAAATACAAAATATATCTGTCTGAAGACACCAAAACAAGGCTCGCTACCGATGCTGAGCTTTTCGAGTTCACCAGGGAAAACGGGACCGTAAACCTCAACGGTTTTCTCAAAGAGCTCATCGTCAACTATTTCGATCAGTACAGGAACGACAATGAGGAATTGCTCAATAACGTGTTGGGCGAACTGACTTCCGTAAAAGAACTGAAGCCCAAAGCCGCATCAGTTCTTGCGGACAGGATCATCAAGACATATATAAACAACAAGGATACCGTTTCCGGAAAGGGCGCGGTCATTACTCTTACCGTCAGCGGGGCTTCTTACGAGATAATTAAGATCATCGAGAATAACCTTCTAAAGGATAATTCCCTTTCAGGTTACATAAAGGAAATGTTCCTGTCTTACCTGTCGATACCGAGGAGCAAGAGAGAAGAGATCATATTCAGGGATACATTTGAATCAATAAATAAAGCCATTTCTGAGAACAGGCTTCTCTCTTTCACATCAAGAGGCCATGAACACAAGGCAGTTGTTGAACCTTATCTCATAGTTGCGTCCAAGGAAGAGCAGTTCAGCTATCTCCTCTGCCACGACAGGAGACAGAAGAAAAACCGTTCTTTCAGGATCTCAAGATTAAGCAATGTATTCGTCACTTCTAACTCTTTCACCAGGGATCAGAGGATTGCAGATGAATTGGCAAGAAAAGGCTTAAGAAGTCCGCACTCAATGTCTGAAGACATTCACGCTGTCGTAAAGATGACAGAGCGCGGCAAACAGATGTACATCATGATCGTAAAGAACAGACCGTACGTAACTTACATCGATGGTGATGATTACCACTTTGACTGGCCTGAGATGCAGCTGGAAGACTATTTCAGGCGTTTCGGAAAAGACGCCGTGGTCGTAAGTCCGTCCTCATTGAAGAGCAAGCTGAAGAACTACTATTCACGTGCTTTGGAAGCCTACTCCTGATAAGTCTGTTTTGGCTCAGATCATTTTTTAGAATAATAGTCGTCGGTGTACTTGTCGTTATACCAGATCTCGCCGTCATCATCGCCTAAAACATCGTATTCGAGCTTGATCCACTTGTTCTTCCACCAGCCCTTGAATTCATAGGCTCTGCTGCTTTTCTTGTTTCTGACTATGTAAACCACATGGCCCTTATACTTCTTGCCCCAGCCTGAGCTGACTTTTTTATAACCCTTCGGGATGCTCGGGACAGAAGACTTTTTAGCTGTCTTTTTGGAAGAAGCACTCGAAGTTTTAGTCGTTGCCGCCGTAGTCTCTGTTGTCTCTGTTGCCTCTGTTACCGTTTCTTCAGCGGATGCGGACGTTGTTTCAGAAGTTGTGGTTTCTTCTGTTGTGGTCTCTTCAGAAGTGGACTCTTGCGTAGATTCTTCGGTCGTCTCTTCAACTGTGGTCTCTGTCGGATTAGATCCGCTCAGAAGATTACATGACGTAAAAGACATTAAAATACCTGCAGCCATTATTGCTGAGATCAATTGTCTTTTCATGATACAGCCCCCTTAGTATCAAAGAATTCAACACTCTGATTATATTCGAATCCGTACAAAAATTAAAGAAAGTTTATCTTTTCGAGGTCTTTTCGCATCCGCTTAGTCTACTTCATTCTTTCTGCCGAGATCGCCAACGAGATGAAAGTACGCAAGATGAAGATAATGAGTTCGACTGACCTTCTGACCGGCGTATACAACCGTAATGCGATGAACAACAGGATTAGCGAAGACCTCAACGGCTCCAATCCGATACCAAGGCCCTTTGGAATCTGTTTTATCGACGTTAACGGACTTAAGGCTACAAACGATCTTAAAGGTCACGAGGCCGGTGATAATCTCCTCAAAGACGTTGCAGTTATATTGAATGGTCTCAAGACACCGGACACCGATATCTACCGTGTCGGCGGCGATGACATTATCAAAGCCATGCAGGAAGCAGATTGCGAAATGTATGCGGTAAAGGCGGAATACTATTCAAGACATCCCGAAATGGATTGGCATAACAGCAATGCCTGACCGCTTATAATGATCCTCTGAGTTCGGACCGGCAATCCTCATCTTCTGACTGATCCCGGTCTCCCAGGCCTGTGTTGTTCAGGCCGATATCAGAGTTATATACATGTCTTATTACATATTGCGGTGAATTATTCATACAAATATATATTCGTCCAACGTATTCACCTATCATGCCCAGGACAAAAAGTATGCTTCCCCCGATAATCAGAATAACTGCAATTGTCGAACTCCAGCCGATCGGAGCAAGCGGATTAATTATTTTATTAATGACAACATATAGAGCATATATAAAACCTACAACAGCAACAAAACCGCCTGCACAAGTCGAAATACGAAGAGGCTTTACCGAGAAAGCAGTAAACCCGTTGACCCATAGGTTAATAAGTTTCCTGAAGGTATAACTTGAATCACCTTCAAATCTCGGACGATGATTGACCTCAACATTACAGATCTTATTTGTTGTACGGAGAACGAGACCGATAACATACGGATAGGAATGCTTATATTTCAAGATCTCATCAACAATAAATCGTTTTGCGGCGAAATAACTTGATATATATAATTCTTTAGGTTTGTTCAATAACTTTTCAGTCATTAAGGAGTTAAGTCTGCTCCCCACATTCCTTATTCCGGAATGCATTTTTTTAGTGTACTTGGCATACACCACATCGTATCCCTCATTGATCCTGTCCAAAAGCTTATGGACCTCTGATGCGGGTGTCTGTCCATCATCATCTAAGCAGACAATAATATCGCCTTTAGCGAAACCCATTCCGGCCATCAGCGCTGCATGCTGACCGAAATTCTTGGCAAGATCGATTCCCGTAATTTCTGGTCTGTCAACACATAACTCTTTTATAGTGGATAATGTTTCATCCGGAGAAGAGTCATTAACAAGGATAATCTCATAACCATAACGATCATCATGATTCATTGTTTCACTGATCTCTTCTACTACCAGTCTAAGAGTCTTTTGTGATCTGTAACAAGGAATGACAAAAGATACCAACATTATTCGCCCTCCAAGATAGCCATAAATATAACATCTATAGGATGCCCGTCTAACCAGACATCATCCTTTGCAGTTCCTTCCACATGGAAACCCGCATTTATATAGGTGTTATATGCCCGCTCATTGTACTTTAAGACCCTGAGATACACTTTGTGCATTTTCAAATGCTGAAATGCATGGTCGAGGATTAACTGTGTTGCTTCTTTTCCGTATCCTTTTCCAAGGTACTTTTCTTCACCTATAAAAATACCGAATTCGCATTTTCTGTTATCCCGGTCTATATCTCTTAAATAAACAGAACCGATCTTATTGCCGCTTTCCAGTTCAATAATGATGAACTGATCTGTTTTCCCTGTTTCGACCATAGTTCGAAGCCAGTTCTCATGGATAGCTGCTGTAAACGGAGCGCGAAAAATAAAATTATCCCGGACAAACTTAGTGTTTCTCCATCTTACGATGTCATCTGTATCATCATACTGAATCTGTCTGATGTATACTTTCTTGCCGAAATACTCCATATACTTCCTCATTTGGATGAATAAAACCGTTTGATCGTTTCGACAATGTATTCGATCTCGTTTGTAGTCAGACCATAATACATAGGCAATCTTGTCAGTCTTTCACTTTCCGAAGTGGTATACCGGTCCTCTCCGTTAAACCTGCCGAATTTCAGGCCTGCCGGTGCTGAATGCAATGGAACATAATGAAACACCGACATTATTCCGTTTTCCTTAAGAAAAGCAATAAGTTCGGTCCTTTCTTTCAAGTCCTTAGTCTTTATGAAAAACATGTGCGCATTATGAACACAGTTTTCAGGGACAGTCGGAAGCATAATCTTCCCTGCCTCTGCAAGAGGAGTCAGTTTTTCCATATAGGTATTCCACGCTTTGATGCGTGCATTATTGATCAGATCGGCCTTCTCAAGCTGGGCCCAGAGATATGCTGCATTTAATTCACTGGGCAAATAACTGTCTCCAAAATCCACCCAGGTGTATTTATCAACCTGCCCTCTGAAAAATTTTGAGCGGTTGGTTCCTTTCTCACGTAGGATTTCCGCTCTTTCAACAAAATCCTCATTATTGATAATGATAGCTCCGCCTTCTCCCATTGAGTAGTTCTTAGTTTCATGGAACGAATAGCATCCGAAATCTCCAATTGAGCCAAGCGCTTTTCCATTATATGTGCTCATCACGCCCTGAGCAGCATCTTCAACCACTAAAAGATTATGTTTCTTAGCTATTTCCATTATGCTGTCCATTTCGCAGGCAACACCGGCATAATGGACCACGGCAATAACTTTTGTGCGGTCCGTAATCGCATTCTCTATAAGGTTTTCGTCTATGTTCATAGTGTCAGGACGAACATCCACAAATACGAGCTTTGCACCGGCGAGTACAAAAGCATTAGCTGTTGACGAAAAGGTGAAACTGGGCAGGATGACCTCATCACCCTCTTTAATCCCGCACATCAGTGCAGCCATATCAAGAGCAGCTGAGCCACTGGTTGTAAGCATCACCTTTTTCTCTTCAAATCTATCTTCCAGCCATTGGCTGCACAACTTAGTGTACTTGCCATCTCCACTAATCCTATGATTAGAAACAGCATCTGCGATATAATCAAGCTCGCTGCCAATGCAAGGTGGCACATTAAAGCAAATCATGTTTAAACTCCTCCAATATAATATTATGCAAACTTGCTTAAATCCTCAATACTTTTATTTTTTTACGATTTAACTAAAACCCGAACGCTATCCATGTGAAATTGCATTTGACTAAGAGCCAAATGTTATAAAAACTTGTATCAACCCCTCTTACAGGGACCGGTCAATTTGGATTTCTCCGGGTTCTCCCCAGGCACCCAGGTCCTTGCCTTCGTAGCTGAAATAATGCTTGCAGGTCGTCTTTACAGGTCTGATGCGCATCAGTTTCTGTTCAAAAGTCTCATCAGAAGAAAGTGATTCATCCTGAAGAACATTTCTCATCTTGCAGAGCATTATGGTGCCGTCATGTTTTTGAATGAAGTCTGTTACCTCAAGTTCAAAGTTAACGGGAGAATCGTTAAGTACCATATAAAAACAGTGTTTGCGGACAATAATCGTTATACGGTTTCAGGCTTATCTTTCCCATAATGCATATTTCCTTTCCGTCAGTTCATCTAAGCGTGCTGATGTATTTTTCATATCTCAGGTTATGCGACTTCATCGCATCGTCAGAATCCACATAAGAGATAAATCCCGCGGCATCCACCCACTTGTAATCAGTGGTCTCGCCTTCCTGAAGCGTGACGCTGTCTTTATCGCAGCTGACTCTTGCAATGTAAGAATAATACATGGCATGGGTGCTGTCTTTAAAAGATACATCAACCAGTTCCAGTGAGTCAGGAATAAGACCGGTCTCCTCCGTTAATTCCCTGTTAGCCGCATCCAAAGGTTCTTCGCCTTTAAGCGCAGCTCCGCCGGCACTTGCTTCCCAATAACCGGGATACCAGTCCTTTTCTTCACTCCTCTTGGTCAGAAGATAAGTTCCGTCGCTGTGAATGACAAGCAGGTCGACAACGAGATGATAACGTCCGTCAGGGATGTTCCTGAAATTCCCGAAACGTCTTTCAAACGTCTCGCCGGTCAGTTTTCCGTCACCGTCATAAAGATCCCAGATCTCTTTATTCTCAATATGGTTGATCGGTTCGTCCTTCCGTATTCCGGTTACTTCAACCTTATGTGTTCCTGCCGTCTTCCCGAGATCGAGTTCAAAGAAATCTCCGGGTTTTACATCAACAGTCTTTCTGAAATCATCATCGAAAATAACATCCAGATCAAAATGATCCGTCTGATCAGGATCAGGCATGACTGCATAAGCAGACCACGAAGTATCTTTCTGCAAAACAGAAAGCCAGACAGGTTTGCCTGCCTTCTCTTTAAGATACTCCTTGAGTCCGGACGTGTACGTTATGCGTACAGTGTATATGTTTTTGACCTTCATTATTTTCGCCTTTTTTCGTGATCATATAAGGATGCCTATGTATCCGAGTTTTTCTCAAGCTGCAGGAACGATGTCTATGTTGAAAAACAGTTTGCGTGTTATCTTTTCATCGTATCGCGTATTCATCTGACTAATTCTTGAACAGATCCTTGAGTGCCCGGACAAATGCAATGGCAGAGATTACAAATACGATCGCCGCTACAATAAATTTCAATCCTGCCCAGACCATCACACGCCCTCCCTGATGTTTCTGATGAACAGATTATAAACTTATTTGTAAAAAGGTGCGATTTATCAGGATCGATCTCATTGCAGAAATAATTAAACCCGGATCTTATGGACCCGGGTTCTGTGGTTTATTCTTCCTTAAGTATCTTTACCGGCTCGAGCTTCGTTATGCCCTTGCCGCTGAAGAATGCGGAGACGACGGCGCAGACTAAGATCATCAGTGCCGTAAGCGCGATCCAGACAGGTGATGTCTTAAAGCTGTTCTGCTTGATGCCGAATGTTGAAAGTCCTATGAGGATCAGGCGGTTCGTAAACAACACATGCATGACTATACCTAAAACCATGCCGATGGCGATTGTCGGAATGTTGGTCATGAGCGTTCTTCTCATAAGTTCACCGGACGTGTAGCCCAATGCTTTGGATACTCCCAGGTCTGTCCTCTCGCGGATGATCTGCGCTCTTGTTAAAAGGACCTGTGTGAGTATTACTACAAAGCATGTTGCGATGATGAATATCACACAGATGGCTTCCATTGCCTGAGTGATCGTGTTGATCGTTGAGCCGATAAGATCTTCAACTAGTGTGAACCGGTAATCGGGATACTCCTTTTCCCATTCTTTCTTAAGTTGTTTTGCCCTTGAAGGTTCGTTCAGATAGATGAGGACATTTAAGAACTTGTAATCGGGATCGAGCCTCTTTGCTCCTTCTTCCGTCATTACGGCTTTCTTGCCCATATTGTTGATCTTCTGGTCGATCCCGCTGACTGTATAAGCTACCGTACCTTTGCCGGAGACCGTTTTGATATTGACCTTGTCACCTACTTTGGCTCCGATGTTGTCTGCCTCGACAGTTGACAGAACGATCTCCTTATCGTTTTTGGGTGCGTGGCCTTCTAAGATGTATTCATTCTTGAGCTTGGAGACGTCTCCATATACGTCTATTCCGAGTGACGTGCTCTTATCGAGGTGTGTTACTTCCATCGAAGACAATGTGGTCCATGTGTTTACCATTCTGACAGCGGGATCTTTGCGCAACTTTTCAACATATTCCTCATCGCCTATGACTGTAACCTGGATATCCGATGATTCAAAGCCTACAAGCTTGAGGAGAGCTGCCTGATCGAGCGCCCAGTTCTGGAAAAGCGTAAATCCCAAACAGGTTGAGAGTGTAAGACCTGCAACGATCAAAGAGATCAGAACACTCTTTTTCCCTGAACCGAAGATATTCTTTCCGGCCATTGCAAGGCTTAAAGGAAGTCTGCTCGTCTCGAGCGGGAAGTGATTCTTCTTGAAGTTATGTGAAGTTATACCGCTCTTCAAAGCCTCGAGGACAGTGAGCTTTCTGTATGAAGAAGTAGCTATCAGAGCTCCGATAAAGACCATTGCCGGAATTCCTGCTGCGGTTGAGATGAGTGCGGGAACCGAGATCCCGGTAAAGCCTGACAATCCCATCATCATCCCTGACAAAGCAGCCAGCGGCTTGGCGAGGAAGATACCCGATGCAACTGCTGCAGCGGTGGCAAAGATACATATGATCATCTGCTCTATGATACATGCCGCGCGGAGTTCCTTCGAAGTGTATCCTGTAGCCTGAAGAAGTCCGATGTTCTGAACGTTCAGTTCGATGAAGTTCCTTATGGAGAAGTGCATGATGATCACTGCCATGACCACCAGGACTACCGTAAAGATAAATACTATCGAAGTTGCAATGTTGGTAATACCCGTTGTCGCCATGTTCATGGTCGGACGGTCTATGGTCAATGGGGATGAGCCGGTTAACGCTTTTTGTACTTCCATATCAAAACCGTGCAGATCAGCTCCGGGCTTTACTTTGAACATGCCTACTGACATTCTGCTCATGTCATCGGTATTTTTCCAGATCTCTTCAAACATGTCGTGACTTACCAGGGTATAAAGACCGGAAAGATTCATTGCTGTTGCAAAATACAGGTTCTCGGCAAAGCCTTTGACCTTGAATGTGTAATCCTTGCCGGCTGCACTGACATGGATAAGATCGCCTTTGCTTATCTGATAAGACATGTAATAAGGCAGGACTATCTCGTCATCCTTAAGATCATTGAACTCTTCAGGGAAAGCATTGAGATATGTAGGTCTTGATGAGTCATACATATAGAAGATATAAGAGATCGCATCTTCCTTTGCCATATCACCGTAGTAGTAATCTGAAGGTGATTCTATACAAGGGACGATCTCGTATCTTTCCATGTTGTCCAGACCCTTGATCTTTTCTTTCATATCGTCCGTGCCAAGTCCTGCCGACATAGCCATAAGGTCTGCGATGTGATACTTCTCATCACAATCCCTGATAGTGTTGGAGCCGGAGAGCATGAGTGAAAGACTCGAGAAAAGGAGGAGCGCCGCGATGAAGATCAGCGCAAAGATAATGGCTGCCTCTCCCTTGTGTTTCTTTATGTTGTTTTTTGCAATGAAAAATAACGAGTTCATCTTTACCACCCCATGTCGGAAAGAAATGCGCGGAGTTCTTTGTGACGTTCTTTGTCCCGGCCGTTGTAAGGAGAAAGTGTTATCTCGTCACAGATAACGCCGTCTCTTAAGTAGAGGATGCGGTTGCCACGTTCTGCTGCTGCGACCGTGTGAGTTACCATGACGATGCTCTGGCCTTTTCTGTTCATATCTGTGAGAACGTCCAATACCGCTTCGGTATTCTGAGAGTTAAGCGCGCCTGTCGGCTCGTCTGCGAAAAGGATTTCCGGCTCGTTGATGACAGATCTTACGAGCGCGACTCTCTGCTTTTCGCCGCCGGAGAGCTGGTTGGGGAACTTGTTGTAACAGTTCTCTTCAAGTCCTACCTGCTTTAAGAGCTCCTTTGCCCTTGATGCGATCGCTTTTCTGTCACGGCTCTTGAGAAGGCCTGATACGATGATGTTATCCAGGACGCTCATCGTGTCATTCAAGTAGTTCTGCTGGAAAACGAATCCGCAGTGCTTTCTTCTGAAGATCGCAAGCTTGTCATTGCTGTATCTTGAGATATCCTCATTGCCGAACATGATAGCACCGAGGCTCGGACGGTCCATGCCGGAAAGAGAATAAAGGAGCGTGCTCTTGCCTGCGCCCGAATCACCCATGATGACCGTAAAGTCGCCTTCCCTGATCTCAAGATTAAGATTCTTTAATACGTGCTGCTGAACGCTCTCATTGGAGAATGTCTTACAGAGATCTGTTGCTTTAAGTACTGCTGTAGCCATTATTGTATTTCCTTTCGGTTGGTTTTGTAGAATTCTTACACTGCAATCTTACGTCTCTTTGCGGAAGAATACTTTACGCAAGCCTTGCTCAATCCTTAACTGTTTCTTACATGAGCTCTTACAGGGTTCTGCCGGCATATTGTTGTGTTATACTTCGAGATATGAATTATAACTGCTTGATAATAGACGATGAGAAAGATCTTTCCCGCATGACGCAGGAATATTTTGAGATGTTCGGAGTAACCTGCGCGGTTGCTTCATCATCTGATGAATGCCTGGAATTCCTTAAAGAGAACACGGCGGACATCTTCCTTCTGGACATCAATCTCGGCAACGAGAGCGGCTTTGCGCTCTGCAAGCAGCTTCGCGAGACATACGATACGCCGATCCTTTTCATCTCCGCCCGCCAGAGTGATGACGATGTCCTCGTAGCGCTCAACATCGGCGGCGACGACTACATAAAGAAACCTTATACATTAAGCGTTCTGCTTGCAAAGGTTAAGGTACAGCTCAAAAGGCTTGAAGCCGTAAAGCAGCCTAAGGCAGCGCAGTCTCAAGATGCAGGCGGGTCCTTCACGATCGATCCTTCCACAATGAGCTGCACCGTTGAAGGAAGGACAGTATCTCTTAAATCGAAAGAGTTCTCTCTTCTTTCGTGCCTTTATTCCCACAAGAACACTATCGTTACCAAAGAAACTCTTTTCAATGAGGTCTGGGGCGATTCATTCTATTCCGACAGCACGCTTAACGTTCATATACGCCGTCTTCGCGAGAAGATCGAATCTGATCCCAACGAGCCCGAGTTCATAAAGACTGTCTGGGGCACGGGTTATATCCTGGAGACTGACTGATGAAGGTCAGGATGATCGTAGCTTTCTACACTTTGCTGATACTCGCGGCAGGCATTTTCCTGTGGACAAGGCTGAACAAAGAAGTATCGTTTTCTATCGACATGCTGGACCTCAACACCAAGTGCGATGAGATCTCAGATAAGCTCTCTTCGGGAACTTCCGCCGAGCAGCTCGAAAAAGAATACGGCTGCGACATCACATTTCTTACAGATGATAACTACGATTCGGTAAACAACCACTTTATCAGAGAAGGCCTTTCCGTCTTCGACTACAGAGAAGACGGAGTGATAAAAGGCAAGATCGCATTTAATGCGAGAGCCGGTGAGCGCGAAGAGATCCTGAAAAGATCCCGGCAGCAGCTCATCGTTACGATTGCGATAATATATGCCGCGGGCATCATCCTTCTTACTGCTGTCTGGTACTTCTACATCAGACCATTCAACAAGCTCTCCGATTTTGCCAGCAGTGTATCCAAAGGCAACCTGGATGTCCCGCTCAACATGGACAGGCACAATTATTTCGGTGCATTCACGGAATCTTTCGACCGCATGAGAGAAGAACTGAAACTCTCTTCCGAGAGAGAAGCTGCCGCGAACAGGAGCAAGCAGGAACTGGTCGCAGAGCTCTCCCACGACATAAAGACACCGGTCGCTACTATCAAGGCGACATGCGAAGTCATGGAGATCAAATACAAAGATCCGGATGTTAAGGAAAAGGTATCCGTCATCAAGTCAAAGGCTGATTCGGTCGAGCATCTTGTTGACAACATGTTCCGCGCGACCCTTGACGATCTCGACGAATTGAAAGTTACTCCCCGTGAGGAAAGCTCCCTCATAATAGATGACATGCTCAAAGACCTGCGTTTCTACGGTACCGTCGAACAGAAAGGTTCTGTCCCCGAGTGTCTAATCATGGCCGACAAGCTAAGACTGGAACAGGTCATCGATAACATTGCAGGCAATTCATTCAAGTATGCGGGAACCACGCTGGAAGTCGATTACAAGGCAGAGCCGGATAACATCCGCGTGATCTTATCAGACAGAGGTCCGGGCGTCCCGGAAGATGAACTTGCAATGCTCACGACAAAGTTCTACCGCGGATCAGAAGCAGCCGGTTCAGGAAAAGAAGGCAGCGGCCTCGGACTTTATCTGGCATCACGCTTCATGGAAAAGATGGGCGGCGGACTTGAATTAAAGAACCGTGAAGGCGGCGGGTTTACGGCTGAGATCGTTATCAGGAAAGTGTAACGATGTTCGCTGGTGTCATTGAGCTTCATTATTTCTTTTCCGCGCGTTTTTTCAACGCAATTCGAGTGTTTGGCAGCCTATATTAATCTTTGCGGACACGCCAGTCATCCGGATGCGAAGCAACCCATTCTTTGTATGCCTTCAGCTCTTCTTCGTTTGCTTCCCAGATCACTTTTCCGTCACGGGTAGTCAGCTTGGTGATCGTATCCTTTTCTAAGAAGCGAAGGGCACATTCTTTGTCATGATATAAAGGCCATATGTATTTATCAAACAACGTCTGACTGAACTCAATATCCCATTCACCGCTGCCATCGGCTGCTCCGGCACTGATAAGAAATCCCCCCTGTCCATGGTAAACGAGATAATAACTGTTTCCGCGCAGTTCAAAAGTGAAGTTGCTTCCGTCGTAAGGAATATCGATTTGTTTGGCATTTATATACTGAAATCCCAGAAACAGTATTGCCAGCACTGCAAGAACCGTGATAACTGCAGTCAGCCACTTCCATTTGGTCACTATCTTTTTAAGTCCCTTTATGGGTTTTGTATCCTCTTTTCTAAGCTCGGGGCTTACAGGAATGCTTACCTTTTCCGTCATGTTCTCCAAAGTCTTTCTGCAGCTTTCGCACTCTTGGATATGCTCATCCACAAGTTCCCTGGACGCATCCGAAAGAACGTCGTCAACATATAAAGGCAGAAGATCATTTATCACATCACATTTAATTTTCATGTTATACCTCTCCATTCTCAGACATAAACTTTCTTATCTCGTTTTTTGCACGGTAAAAGGTCACGCGGGCCCAGCTGGCACTCTTACCGAAAATGTCACCTATCTGCTCGAATTCCAGTTCTCCGAATACCCTAAGGTGAAACACTTCCTTGTATGGTTCTTTCATGCCGTGGAGATATTTATGGATCAGAACTGCCGTTTCCTTGTCAGAGATAACTTCTATGAAATCTCCTTCTGCAGCAGGGATCTCCTCTGACACTTCCTCATCGGCGATCCATTTTCTTTTCCGGCATTCGCTCAAAAAGGTGTTCTTTGCAATAGTGAAAAGCCATGCTCTTACGTCTTTGGAACCGTCAAAAGAATCTATCGCCACTATAGCCTTAACAAATGTCTCCTGTGCCAGATCTTCGGCAGAGTCATCAGCCTTTGTAAGGCTTAAGCAAAAACGGTAAACGTCTTTGTAATAGTTCTCATAGATCTCTTCGAAAAGCATTTCTTTCCTCCTTTCACCTTAATAACGCACGAACCCGGGAAACGTTACAGAGTTTTTCGTCACGCAGTAAGAATTATAAACGACGGCGAAAAAACAACAAAGCGGGGATCTGCCCCGCTTTGTCAGTTCCGGTTGTCAGAATTAGTTTTCAGTATGATTACTTAAAATCCACCGTGCATACAAACAGTTCATTTTCCGTTTTGACATTCAGAGTGTATTTCAGCATAGCCAGATCATTCTCAGCTATGGCAAGACCCAGACCGCTGCCTTGTGTTCCGCGTTCAGAACTTCCTTTTGCAAAAGGCTGTTTCAATTCTGCGGCATTATCAACTTTCTTAGCAGGTGTATTTGAGATCACCAATGACTTTTCATCAAATGAAATGTCTATGGCAGTGCCTTCCTTGCTGTACAGAACTGCATTATTGATCAGATTGGATACAGCCTGACTGAAAAGCTTGATATCCGTCTGAATCGTAATACTCTTCTTCTCGCAGTTGATCTTTAGGGATCTTTCGGCTATCACGTGATCATTATCGGCTATGGTCTTCCCGATAACTACCCCTACGTCAACATCCTCTTTCTTGATCTCGGCAGGCAGATTCTCTGACTTGGAGAATTCCAGGATGTTATTAACCATCTTGTTCATCTGCGCGACTTTCTCTTCTATCTTGCCGGCATAATACTCCCTCTTATCAGTTGCGACATTATCCGAAAGATTCTCTGCAAAAGCCGAGATTGCAGCCATGGGTGATTTCAGGTCGTGAGCCATTGCATCAGTCATCTTGCGCCTGTATTCGAAGATCTCGTATTTACGCTTCTGAACGTTATATATGATAGTTGCAGGCATCAGTGAAAGAATGAGACTTGCAATAATGACCAGCCAAACAGCTCCACTTATCTGTGCCTTGTATACTGTTGCAAATGGTATGCATTTAATTGGAGTGTATTTGTAGCCATAAAATTTATCGAAGCCATTACCACTATACTCAATATAGTTATACTCATCATCGTTGTCTGTGCCTTCAAAGCCTTCAATCGTTGCTTGGAAGCCGTGGGAATTGCCACCGGTTCTAAAATGCTTATATCCCTCGGGGATCTTGCCGTCCTTTTCAACCGGAATACTTATAACAGGCCCTCTGAGGCTTTCGTTAAGGCTGTTATCCAAGTCATATATCTCACAGACCACAGGAATAAACCTTGAGTTCTCAATATCGATATATGCTTCCCAGACTATCAGTTCGAGTGACTTGCTCTCATAATATCTTGGCAAAATCCTGCCTTTATCAAAATATTCAGCGAGCCTTTCATATTTCGTCTGCCAGTACTTTGATAATTCAGGTGTCTTGAAGTACTCCAGATACTTTTTGTCGGCGATCTCAAGATTGTAATCTCCTGAATCATCATAATAAAACATCATTGCAGTCTGAGAGGAATCCGCAATTTCTTCGTTATCGAAAATAACCTTGAATCTTTGACTTGTGTTGGTGTAATGTTCCACAAGCATTTTTTTCACATCATTACGATCCCCGGAAGTCAGCTTTCTTTTTTTCCATAAATAATTTTCAATGCGTGTATGAACATTTACTTCATAGTCGGCCCGGCCGTCTTCAGCCAACCTGTCATAAGTATTTTTAGCGCCAAAAAACGCTATCAGGCCCATACAGGCAAGTATAATCGTTACAATAATGAGACTTCCGAAGTACGCTGTTAAAAACTTCGGCTTCTTAATGCTATTGCGCACTTTCATGGTTTATTCCTCCGTTAACCGGTAGCCTCTGCCTATCACTGTCTTGATCTGACCGGAAGCTTCTCCGAGGTTATCCCGAAGACGCCTTATCGCAGTATCAACGACCCTGTCCGTTACATCCAGATCATCTTTCCAGACACGCTCAAGTATGGCTCTGCGTGTCAGGACGGAATTCTTGTTCTCGAGCAGATAGACAAGTAGAAAATATTCCTTTGCGTTAATACTGACCTCCCGGTCATTGACTTTGACAAGCATGGTACGTTTGTTAAGGGATATGGAACCGCAGCTCAAAAGATCACTGTCCTGGTTTTTCTTTGCGCGCTTCAGAAGTCCCAGACTCTTGGCATAGAGCTGTTTAAGCGAAAAAGGTTTAACGACATAATCGTCACACCCGGTCTCATATCCTTTTAAGATACTGTTTTCGGAGCCCAGAGCCGTGACAAAGATGATAGGACAGTCGCCTTTACTGCGTGCTGCCTTGCAGATATCAAATCCTGACGCCCCGGGGAGCATGATGTCCAATATCATCAGATCGAAATCATTACCAGCGACCTTGGCCAATGCATCTTTTCCGTCAGATGCGGTCACAACCTCCCAAAGCCCGGCGCCTTTCTCGCGATAAAAGTCGCTCATAGCCTCAAGAAGCTCCTGTAGATCCTCTACGATCAATACTTTATAAGACACTGCCTGTTCCTCCATGACCACATCTTATTGTATCGATGTGACACGAATGTGACACGGGAAAAATAGATTACTTTTCAAATCCCGGCTGTAAAAGAGGAACCATCATATTAATTGTACATTTCTTCGACTGTTATCAAGATGAGCTTGTCATCTTCTTTCTTGGAAACCCATTGTGAGAAACCGCTCAAAGAGAACAGAAGATAATTCTTCAGTTTGTATTTGCCGGAGATCAGTGCAGCTCTGCGTACAAGCGTCTCATATATTTCTTTATCTATATTTGCCTTAGAAATTACAATTCTTAGGGGATTTTCTCCATAAATTATTTTTTGGTGATAAGTATTAGTACAAAACTTAAGCCTGAGATAGTGAAGCTCCCAGGCTTTTGTAGGTTATCTTGCAAGATTTCCTGAATAACGTTGTCAGGGATCCTGCCCATATCAACCGAGCATTTCTTTTAAAGTTCTCCATCCGAGGAGAGCACACTTAACTCTGGCAGGCATATGGCATACATCCTTAAGATAGTATGCTTCATCCAGTTCCTCAAGTTCCTCTTCATCGGTTACTTCACCATTGATCATGGAATGGAACAGTGCGCTCTGCTTCAAAGCTTCATCCTTGCTGAGGCCGATGATATTATCGATCATCATGTCTACGGAAGCCTGGGAAATAGCGCAGCCCGATCCTTTGAACATAGCATCGGAGATCTTGTCTCCGTCAAATTTCAACTGAAGAAATATATCGTCTCCGCAAGAAGGATTAACCCCGCGGAGCTCCATATCGGGATCTGTCATCTCCCCTTTATGCTGGGGATTCAGATTATGATCATTAACGATTTCCCTGTACAGATTCTTAAGATCCATAGCCCATGAGATTCCTTACATTGGATAATTTCTCGAGGAAGAAATCAACTTCCTCATCAGTATTATACAGATAAAGGCTCAATCTGGCAGTAGAACCGACTCCCATAAATTGCATAAGAGGTTGTGCACAGTGGTGACCAGCCCTGATACAGATACCGTCATCATTAAGTACCGATGCCAGATCATGAGGATGAACACCCTCAAGGTTGAATGTTACGATGCCGCAGTGTTCCTCGGGATCGGGAGAGCCGTAGACCGTAACATAAGGATCCTTTGAAAGACCTTCCATTACTCTTGCAGTCAGCTGCTTCTCGTGATTTTCGATATAATCAAATCCGATCTCATTAATATACCCGATCGCAGTGTTAAGTGCATATGCGTCAGCCGCATTAACGGTACCTGCCTCGAACTTGTGAGGGATCTCGGCAAATGTCGCATCAGTCCTTGTAACATACTCGATCATCTCACCGCCCATAAGAAACGGAGGCATCTTATCAAGGAGATCCAGCTTGCCGTAAAGACAGCCGATACCCATGGGCCCGAGCATCTTATGGCCCGAAAAAGCGTAGAAATCGACATCAAGCTCTCTGACATCGACCTTCATATGGGGGGCAGCCTGAGCGCCGTCGACTACAACAACGGCTCCGACTTTATGTGCAGCCTCAACGATCTCTTTGATGGGATTGGTCCTGCCCCAGACATTGCTTACATGCCCGATAGAAACGATCTTTGTCTTTAAATCGATCTTGCTCTTGATCTCATCCAAAGAAAGAAGACCCGTCATGTCAGGTTCCATAAATACGAGATTCGCCTTCTTCTGCCTTGCTACTCTCTGCCATGGCAAAAGATTGCTGTGGTGCTCTGATACGCTGATCACGATATTATCGCCTTCGCCAATCAGAAGCTCACCCAGGGAATATGCCGCGAGATTGATGGACTCTGTCGTATTTCTGGTGAATATGATCTCTCTTGCACACTTGGCATTGATAAATGCGGCACAGGCTGTCCTAGCCTTACCGTACATCTCCGTTGCAAGGGAGCTCAGATCATAAAGACCTCTTAAGGGGTTGGCATTATAGTTGTCATAGAACTCCTTGATCGCCGCTGTAACGGCAGCAGGTCTGTGTGTTGTGGCAGCATTATCAAAATATACTGTCTTCTCATTAATTAAGGGAAAATCAGCACGGATCTCATTTACGTTCTTCATTCTTCATCTATACTCCGGAGATCAAGTTTATTCTTCAGATAATCAAGGATAATCTTTTTGATCTCTTCATCGGAGATCTTTGAAATTGTCGTATTAAGCCTTGAATTGATAAGCATATTCTCACAAGCTTCTCTCGAGAATCCCCTGGACATCAGGTAGAAGAGAACAACGTCAGGGATCTGTCCGACGGATGCACCGTGTTCACCAACGACGTCTTCCTCACCGCAGAGGATAATGGGAAGCGAACGGGTGCCGACGCCGTCTGTCAAGAGCATGACATCCTCATACTCGGCACCGACTGCACCTGCGCAGCCGCTCTTGAAATCGAGCGTTCCTCTGAATGTCTTCATGGATTCATCCTTAAGGACACCGTTGAATCGTATGTCGCTTTCCGTCATCTTACCGTCATGTGAGGCAATATAGTTAAAGTCAAGAAGCTGGCTGCCTCTTAAATAGTAAGAACCGAGAACCTTAAATGATGAAGCTTCACCTGTGAGTTCACTGTTACAGCCCTGATATGCCTTCAAAGCACCGAGATCAGTCCTGAAGACCTCGAAAACAGCATTATCAGCTAATTCCGAACCCATATCATCGATATAGATGAACTTATCGCCGAGAGTCTGGGATTTGACCAAAGTGAGCTTTGCGCCCTCTCCGAGGATATATTTTACGGATACTGCCGCAAAACCTTCAGGAATATCAGAATCCGTATGCTCTATAACAGTCAGTTCACTTCCGGGAGCAAGCTTTACTACAGCCTTATAAACACCTGCAGCTGTGGCTTTGAGCCTGAGGACCAGAGGTTTTGAATAAGACTTGTCCTTTGCAGTCTCAAACAAAGGAATATCGCCCTTTACGTCTGAGATAAGCGCTGCAACGTCCTTTCCACAGCCGGCCTTAACTTTGCTCCAGTCATGATCACCCTTTGAAACGGAGATACCTTCGGGTATATCTGCCTTTGAATCGAGAACCCCGAGTTCTCCGGTCTCAAGCTTTATATGATCATCATTTATCTTCATCCAGCTGAATGTCAGAGCCGGTGAAATATTAACTTTTAAATCCATATTCATATAATCATCTCCGTCAGGTCTTATGTCCGCTCATCTCAAGTTTGATCAGGTTATTCATCTCGACCGCATATTCCAACGGAAGCTCCTTGGATACGGAATCGGCAAAACCCGAAACGATCAAAGCCTTGGCATCCTCTTCAGTCATTCCTCTGGACATCAGATAGAATACGGCCTCATCACTGATCCTGCCGATCTTGGCCTCATGTCCTACATCAGCGTCATGTGCTCTTATATCCATTGCAGGAACCGTATCGGCTCTTGAAATGGAATCAAGCATCAGGGAATCACAGGATACGGAGCACTTGGACTCCTTAGCCTGCTTTGCGATCACAACGGAAGATCTGAATGTTCCGATACCGCCGCTCTTTGAGATCGATTTGGATGTAATGACGGATGTCGTTCTCGGAGCCAGATGAACTACCTTGGCACCAGTATCAAGATTCTGGCCTTCACCGGAGAAAGTGATACCGGTATAAGTCATCTGGGCGCCTTCACCCTTAAGGATCGTCATAGGATAGAGATAAGATACATGAGATCCGAAAGAACCGGATACCCATTCCATCTTACCGCCCTCATCAACGACAACTCTCTTGGTATTGAGGTTGAACATATTCTTGGACCAGTTCTCGATCGTTGAATTATCTTCGGGAACATCTTCCCAGTTGTTCTTCATCTCCGACTTATGTCTTACATAGGAGGCGATCTGGTCCATATCGAGTTCGGAGATATCCGGACCCCAGACAGGCATCGGAGTCTCTTTATAGATCTTCAGACACTTAAGACGGAAGTCGAGCATCCATTGAGGCTCTTCTTTCTCCTCAGAGATATGTCTTACGATTTCCTCGGTTATACCTTCTTTTTCACGAAAAAAATCACCGCGGCTCTCATCGTCCTTAAAGTCGTACAGTGTTCTGTCTATATCCTTTATGGAATTCTTATTATTGTTCATTTGTATATCTTTCAAATCCGTTTCTGTTTATCTCTTCAACAAGGGATCCGTCTCCCTCGGCAACGATCTTTCCTTTGACCACAACATGAACCTTATCGACATGAAGGGCCTCAAGGATAGCTGCATTATGCGTAATGATAAGGAGTGAACCGTCCTTATTCTTCTTATACTCACTGATACCGGCAGATACGGTCTTTACGGCATCTACATCAAGACCGGAGTCTGTCTCGTCAAGGATGGCAAGCTTGGGCTCGAGCATAAGGAGCTGAAGGATCTCGGCTTTCTTTCTTTCACCGCCGGAAAAACCTACATTGATATCCCTGTCGGCATATTCTTCGGCAAAAGAAAGCGTATCCATAACGCTCCTGAGCTTACGGTTGAACTCGGAAAATTTGATTCTCTCTCCCTTGATCTCCTGAAGAGCGTTTCTTAAGAACTGTCTGATAGTAAGTCCGGGAACCTCAACAGGGCTCTGGAATGTAAGGAAAATGCCTTTCTTGGCACGCTTATCGGCTGTAAGAGCTGTTATGTCCTCACCGTCGAAAATGATATTACCGGAAGAGATCTCATATAAAGGATTGCCCATTATCGTATAACCGAGTGTGGATTTACCTGCTCCGTTAGGGCCCATGATAACATGCGTCTCGCCTTTTCCGATTCTAAGATCGATATTATGAAGGATCTCGATACCGGCTTCGCCGACACCGACAGTGAGATTCTTAAGAGTAAGTAAGTTTTCTGCAGACATAAAAATGCCTCTTTCTAATATATTTTAAAGGCTGAAGATTAATCAGCCCATAAAATACTAAAACTATTTACCTACCATTTCAATAGGAAAATAGTGCTTAAAAATGTCTTTTAAAACTCTTGTTTTTTGATTTATATGATTTTTCAAGTATCATCGAGGCTGAGAGTATTATGGCAACTGGATTTGCCTTTCCCGTTCCTGCGATATCGGGAGCCGAACCGTGTATCGGTTCATACACTCTTAGCCATTTGACAGTTCCCGCCTTGTATATTCTGCAAGTCCGCCGCAGTCGATTATATTCATAATTATGCGTACTTATAGCCCTATTTCTAATCCAGATTCTGAAGAAACGCTTTGATCTCTTCCGCTATGCGTTCAGGCTCATAATGGAAGATGTAATGACCACAATCAAGTTCTACAAATGATACATAATTATGGTCTTCTGCATAATCATAAGCTATTCCCTTCCACAATTCGTTACTTCCATCCAGTTTCTTCTCAGACAAAAACAGAAGCATCGGAATGTCCGGCTTATCGCCTGAATCAACCTGTTCCGCGCTGTCTTTCGCGGCAGAAGCTTCCTTTGCAACATCAATGTTATTTCCGATCCGGTTCACTAACGCAATATATATCTTCTCTTCAGTCTCCGAAAGGAAACCGCCTTCAGGAAGGAAAGTGTCGTCAGAGAAAAATCTACCTATACCAAGATCGATAAGCCCGTTTTGTACAAGATAATAAGGCTCAACCAGCGCTCCTCCTTTTGTATAGTTGTAAGCATCGGGAAAAGCCATGT
>R21__coassemble_503_pt1 | contig 31975 bp, 26 predicted proteins | sample R21__metabat2_high_PE_008 | metagenome-assembled genome bin R21
AAAGAGGCTGCCTCATTTGGAGACAGCCTCCTTTATTTTGATATTCAAAAAAATCCTTCTGACGATATGTCAGCGTGTATAACCCCATTTCTTAAAGCATTCAACTACAGATACATCGGACGGCAGTATTACAAGGCCTCTCCGGTCATCGAAAATGGCATATATCCTAACATTACCTGATGGTTTTTCTTTCATCTCGTTGTAGATCCATGTTCGTCTTTCAAAATATGCATTGTATGTTGTGAGGGAACCATAGTTCAATGCACCGATGGCATAAGTGCTTGTATAGCTGTATGGCATGAAATTAACGACATATTGAATATCATTCTCCATGCAGAACTTTTTTGTTTTTTCGGCTTCATCCAGTATGTCGTCTACCGGCCTTACTTCAAGATAGTCATCGCCGCGGGTAAGTTTAGTGTCGTCTTGTTTTATTACATTGTGCAGGTTAAGAGATTTCATGATGCCTGCAGATAATACAAGCAGGATCATTAACGGAACAGCAATGTACATGATCGGCCGTGCCTTTGCAGTATCGATCGGTTTTTTCTCATAAAAAGTCGAAGCGCAAAGCAGCATTGCGATCAGATAGGGAATAAAGATAAATACCCTTATCTGCGAATACAGATAGGATTGATCTTCAAAATCCCGTGTTTTAGTCAGGGTCATATACATCAAAGTACCGATCAGACTCAGTATCGTTAATAACGGAAGATGGAAGCCGGACTTCCGTCTGACGATCAGCATGAATAATATGATGAGGGCAACAAAAGCAGGAAATACAAACCAGAGATCATCAGCCGGAGAAAAAGCTGCAAATATATCCCTGATACCCGACAGGTTTTCTGATAAAGCCTTGAAGCTGAATTTGAAGGGTGGTGAAGGGTAGAAATCATAATCGGGATGAATGGTGTAAAAATAGTCTAAGCCAAAACATACGGCAATGCCAAGAAAAAGACCAATTAATGAGCCTATGTATTTGTGTTCGTGAAAATTGGCATCAAAACTCTTACCGTTCAAAAATTCTCTGATGATTATGAAGCCTATTGCAAAACCGGAGATCGTTGCTGAAGCTATACTTGTAATTAGTCCAAGTATCATCAGAAAGATTCCGGTGCCGTGCCACAATTGCGCAAATAAAGGTTTTCCATTGTATTTACTCATCAGGAGCAAAGAACCGATAATGGTGAGCAGAAAGCCTCCGCCAAATGACCTTGGAACTGTTGTAACAACATCGTACCTGAGTCCCGTCAAACACGGGATCAGAAGTATTAAAATGCTTGTCAAAGCATCTTTCTTCCATGTATAGAGCGCAATGATAATAAACGGCAGCGTGCAGGTAAGCATTGATACCAGTGGAACTGTGATCCAAAGCGGTATATGAAGCAAATAGAACGGGACAGCCAGAAAAGACTCGATCATCAGACCGTACCGCTGGCCGAAGAAAAAAGGTTCGGGAAAAAAGCCATTCGAATAATACACGGTTCCAAGCCAGAAGATCGTCATATCGCTGTCAACATACTTGAAAGCATATTCCAGCATCAGAAAAACCCTGAAGGCGTAAAGACATACAGTCAGGATCAACCCTGTAAGACAAAGCAGTTTCTTATACCGTACGGTTATATCATTTTCGATTTCAGGTTTTTTCATATGCCAATTATATATTGTCTGCGGAAATAAACAATTAATACATAAAACGCACTAACGTATTACGAGGTTGCATTGAGTCATATATTAAATGTTTATTTCAATATCGTTATAAGTGTAGATTATCGGCTTTGCTTAGATAAACTGTTTTTAACAGATTATGTTGGGGGGGACGATCCGTGAAAGCAATCTTGAAAAGACTTGGTGCCGCGATAATGGCAGCGGCAATGGTAGCAAGTCTTACTCCTGTAACGGGTGCAGCTGTATTTGCCGATGAGACAGAGACGGATGTTCCTTCCGTTTCTGAAGAAACAACTGCTGAAACTTCCAAGGAAACCAAAAAGCCGGAAGAGACCCGGGTCACGGAGGCCGGAAAAGAGCCTGAAACTTCCGCTTCTTCCAAGAAGAAACACGGCCCTGCCCAGATCATTGAAAAGATCAATGCAGATCTTGATCAGTCCAGCGGTGTTCTGACGATAGAAAGATACGGAAAAGAAGCCTGCATAGACATCCAGATCGCCGGCGTGACCGTCGAACAGTTTGACTATAGTGAAGAAGACAGCGTAAATGAATTCAAGATCAATGTCAAAGAAGCCATCGATAAACTTATCTCTAACGGAGACATCGTCAGACAGGACACTTACTCTATATGGCTGATCGCTTATGATGTTGAGATAATGCTTGCAACCTGGAGCGGAAAGATCACTTATGATTCCAAAGTCCCCGCCTCCATGAACGGTCTGTCAGCCAGAATCGAGAACGGCATCCTGAAATGGAAGAACATTAAGGGAACTACTGAAATACATGTGCTCATATCTGATTACAGATGCTTATTCTTCCCGGGCAAGACCAGCCTGAATCTTAACGAAGAGATCGAATGGCTTATCAGATCCGGTTATATCGAAAACACCGGTTCCTTCCCGGTAAGGATCGTGTTCTTTAATGAGAAAGCCCATAAGAACATAGCATCCTGGTCACAGACATATGAATATAAGACTGATGTCTTCGCAGGTCAGAAGGATACTGTTACAGGCTTAAACGTCACTGACGGGATACTGAAGTTTGATAAATTTGCAGATGCCGATGAATACAGATTCGTTTATGTAAACAAGGAAGGAAACACAGAGTTCTGGGCATTTGAAACGAATCAGGTCGATATAAACCAATATATCAGCGAGCTGGTTTCTGACGGAGACCTTCCCGAACAAAGCCGCTACATCATCAGGATCCAGGCTCTCAAGTATGGTCTGACTGAGGCTTTAGATGATCCGCTGATACTTGCCGAAGGTACCTATGAGTATGACTTTGCAAAGGCTCAAAACCCTCTGAAAGTCAGCGGTAAAACTGCGGCGGTCAAATACAAAAAGCTTAGAAGAAAGAAACAGATCTTGTCTGCAGGCAAGGCAATTGCCGGTTTAGGCACGGCCCGCGGCAAGCTGACCTATACCAAGGTATCCGGCAGCAAGAAGATCTCTGTCAGCAAGAGCACCGGAAAGATAACGGTAAAGAAAGGCCTTAAGAAAAAGACATACAAGGTAACAGTTAAAATAAGTGCCGCAGGCAATTACGGATATGATCCTTCAGAAGTCCGGACAGTTACTTTTAAGATCAAGGTCAAGTAATAAGATCTTTTCCGTAGATTAAAAGAGCCACCCTCGGTGGCTCTTTTATTATGTATGTATATTCTGACTATTTATTCGGATCGCCTACGGCCTGCCGGAAGAAATCACTGCCGACCATGTTCTTGCAGTATTTGATCTTGTTGCTGACGATGCTCTTTACCTGCTGGACATAGCCTTCGGGGATCTGGGTATTTGCATCCTTCGGCGTGAATTCGCCTTTCGCGCTCAGGTATGTACCGAGGTCTGTCTTCCAGTCGTAGTTGAGGTTGAATGCCAGAGGCATTGAATCTGAGAAAACATCGCGTCCCGGAAGGAGTCTTGAATCATACTTGATGCCGAAAAGGTTCATCAGGGTAGGAAGAATGTCAAGGCTCGTGGTAGGAGTATCAACTACGATCGGATCTTCCTTTTCGAGGGAGCCGCACCACATGATGATGCGGTTGTGGTCACGCTGGATGTAGTTCTTTACCTCATATCCGTAGAGCTCGGAGAGCTTGGGCATGTTTCCGGGTGAAGCATCCGGATCGAGTCCGTAAGGGAAGTGGTCGGCAACGATGCAGATAACCGTGTCATCAGCCTTGCCGCACTCCTCCAGTCTGTCGACGAGATATTTGAGGCCCTGGTCCAAATCCATGTTGCATGCCTTGTATGCACGTACGGCCTCGGATGCCTTGCCCTCAAGGGAAGCTGTCTCATCCCAGTGCTTCTTTGACATTGCATTGCCGGCTCTGGTATATCCGCTGTGTCCGGAAACGGACATATAGTAGATATTGAAGTGATCCTGAGTGAGATACAGCGGGCAGGTACCTACGAACATGTCGTAGTCGCTCTCAGGCCACTGATGGTAGTTGACCCACTTTTCCATGCCGTTGTAGATTCCCATGAAGCCCTGGTTGTAGCCGAGCTTTGTATGAGTCTTGTGACGGCTGTAGTACTTGTAGTCGTTGTTGTGGAATGCCTGACCGAAGTAACCTTCTGCGTTCAGACGCTGGCCCATCGTGAAATAAGTGCAGCCGTTGTCGATCATGTTGGTGAAGGACTTACCGCCTGACGTAGGGAGCAGGCCGAAGATGTGAGAGAACTCACCGCCTGTCGTTCCTGCGGTAGCGGGGACATATGAATCGGTGAACTGGATGCCCTTTGTTGCAAGTCTGTACAGGGTAGGTGTGAGCTCGGGATCGATTGCCTCAGCGGTGAAAGCCTCGGCAGTGATCATGATGAGATTCTTGCCCTTGAACTTGCCGGTCATCTTATTGGTGTAGGTGGGCTCAACGTTTGCGCAGTACTGCGCGAGAGTTGCGATCTTGCCGCCCTTCTGTGAAAGAGCAGTGAAATCGATGTCCATTACCTGGGGCTCATGAGTAGGTGTGGGCGTGGGAACCGGAGCTGACTCGCCCGGAGCAAGTGATGCGTTGGGATCGGACTCGCCGGTAGCTGACTCATCGGGCTTGGAAGTCTGAAGATGTACGGGTGTCTTGACGTTCTGGAAGTCTCCGCCTGAACCGAAAAGGAGAGCCTTTACGTCAAGTGCTGTGCCTTCCATGTAGCCGAAAGCTTCAACAGCCTTAGGATAGTTGTATTCGTTTCCTACGATGTTCCTTGCTGAAGGAATGCATGCGATGATGATTATGTTGAAGACGAGAGCTACGGGGATCATGACGGCGGTAGCTGTCTTGATCTGCTTCTCGGGTTGGGAATAATCGTATTTCTTTCTCTTGAGGTCCATGATGAGGATTGAAAGCGGGATCGAATAAAGGAAAAGGTGGAGGATTCCCAGAGGGCTGAAGATAAGGCCCATGATCGTGGATGTAAAGCCTGTGAGTGCACCGCCGGCACCGTTCATGATGGTGTTGAGATCATAGAGTTCCTTGAATTGCATGTAGATGAAGTATTCTACGAGGAACGGGATCGCGTAGAGCACGCGAAGGAGTCCGTCAACGATCGGCAAAAGTTTCTTGCCCTTGATGTTCATAAGAAGGACAACAGCCGGAGCGCCCAGGATTAATGACCAAAGCAGCGAAAACGGCATTGCCTGGAAATAGCCGAACCCGTAAACGGATAGACCGAATACCACTTCATAGAAGAAAACATAAAGAATGAATTCGAAACGTCTCATATTAGTAAATTGACCCCTTAAAGTTCACTAAACTAAATCATTATATATATAATTTCAAAAAATAGTTTAACACTCAAATACAAAATATAATAAAAAAACACCCCGAAAGTGCGTGACTTTCGGGGTACTTTGTTAGTTTTTGATCCTGACTGATAAGATCAGTTAGCCTGAAGAGCTGCAGCAGCTGCCATAACAATGATACCAACAACGAGCATAACGATCGAAAGGATCAGACCGATGATTGATGTGATCTTACCAACCTTAACGGGTGTTCCCTGATAACCTGCTTCTGTAGCCTTCTTGCTCATAACGAGACCAACGATAGCTACGACAATGGTTACACCGAAAGAATAGCTTCCGAAGATGGAAACAAGTCCGCATACCATACTTACGATTCCCTGTGTTTTTCCTGGCATATATAAATCCTCCTTAAAATGCAGGTTGGAATTATGTTTCCAACCGAAATGATTTTATCAATAATTCTTGGTTTTGCAACGAATTGCATAAAAAAATAACGGGTTTGACACAGAAAGTACGTTCCGGAATTCATTTTTCGTGCTGTTTTTGAATGTATTTCCGACAAATGACGGAAACGAATTGACTGCTATTTATGCACGCATTAAAATGGGATCAGTAAAGATCAGACTCTGACGGCAAGGTGTTTTCCGAGCGGGAATAGTCTTAAATGACTTTTTGCATGAAGTTTTTTAGGCTCCTTCGTCCGTCATGGGCAAAGGAGTTTTTTATGCTTAAGATCGCAGTTTACGGCAAAGGCGGGATCGGAAAATCCACCGTCACTTCAAACCTCGCCGCGGCCTTCGCAAGGCTCGGCAAGAGCGTCATCCAGATCGGCTGCGATCCCAAGGCTGATTCAACCATCAATCTTCTTGGCGGAAAACCCCTGAAGCCTGTTATCGAGATCCTTAGGGAAGGCGGCGAGCCGACTTCTGCCGAAGAGATCTCCGCTGAAGGCTTCGGAGGGATACTCTGCATCGAGACAGGCGGACCCACACCAGGCCTCGGATGTGCAGGCAGAGGCATCATCGCCACATTCAATCTTTTGGATGAACTTGAACTTTTCGAAAAGAGAAAGCCTGACGTCGTTCTTTATGACGTCTTAGGAGACGTTGTCTGCGGCGGTTTTGCCGCCCCCATCAGGGAAGGCTACGCAGAGCAGGTCCTTATCGTCACTTCCGGCGAAAAGATGGCGCTTTACGCTGCAAACAACATCTGCCAGGCGGTTAAGAATTTCGAGGACAGGGGATATGCCCATGTCGGAGGCGTCATACTCAATCACAGGAACGTTCCCGGCGAGACCGAGAAAGTATATTCGTTTGCAAAGGAACACGGCATTGATGTCATAGCCGAGATCCCGAGATCCGACGACATCAACGAGTGCGAGGACATGGGACATACAGCGGTCGAGAGCAGGCCTGAGTGCGAGGTTTCACAGCACTTCCTTGAGCTTGCGAAGAAGCTGATCGGTGAGAAAAAATAATGGCAGGAAAAGCGGTACAGTATACAGCTGCGCAGATAAGAGACCTCGGCAAAGAGAACATTCCGAAGGAGCTCTCGGGCGGACACGGCCTCGTTTACAGCTCACCTGCAACGCTGGCTTATAATTCTCCCGGAGCCGAAGGATTCGGCGTTAAGAGAGCGGGCCTTGCGGTTCCCGAGTCGGTCATGCTGATCGTTGCACCCGGATGCTGCGGCAGGAATACTTCGATCGTAAGTTCCATGCCTCAGTATAAGGACCGTTTCTTCTACCTCATGATGGATGAGACGGACCTCGTTACCGGCAGGCACCTCAAGAGGATCCCTGAAGCGGTCTGTGAGGTTGTGTCTTTCCTGGAAGGACAGAAGGGGAAGAAGCCCAGGGTCGTCATGATCTGCATCACCTGCGTTGACGCGCTCCTCGGAACTGATATGGAAAGAGTCTGCTCAGCCTGCGAAAAAGCTCTGGGTGACGGAACGAGAGTCAGACCGAGCTACATGTATGCGCTCACCAGAGAGGGCAGAAGACCTCCCATGGTTCATGTCAGACAGACTCTTTATTCGCTCCTCGAACCCATGGAAAAGGATCCCGGGAGTGTCAACATTATCGGAAATTTCGCCCCGCTGGAAGACGGAGAGCTCTTTAAGATCCTCACTGATGCCGGCGTAAAACACATCCGCCAGATCTCCACATGCGGCACTTACGATGAGTTCCTCAAGATGGCCTCGGCGAACTTTAACATTGTTACAAACCCCGAAGTCAGGGCCGCTGCGCATGATATGAGCCAGCGCCTCGGCATACCTTACATTGAACTTACGAGGATCCACGACGTTGCCAGGACCTCAGCCCAGTACAAGGCTTTTGCCAATGCCGTCGGAATAGACATCGACGTTTCCGTTGAGGAGGCGAAGGCTCAGGAAGCGGTGGATTCTCTGAAGGCATCTTTCCCGGATCTGACATTCAACATAGGAGAGTGCCTGAACGCAGATCCTTTTGAACTCGCATTGTCGCTCGCAAGATACGGATTTAAGGTTGACGAGATCTACGGTACTCTGGCTCCCGAGAAGTTCAAATATGTCAGCAGGCTCGCGGAGCTTTCGCCTGACACGAAGATCTTCTGCAATATGGAGCCGACCATGCTCTACTACGATGTGTCCGCCTCCCGCGCACACATAAGCCTCGGAAAGGATGCGGCTTTCTACTGCCCGGGCATACCTAATATCGCATGGAACAGCGACATCCAGCCTTTCGGATTCCAGGGCATCACAAAGCTCATGGAAACGGTTCATCAGACAATGAAGGAGGCGCGCGCATGAAAGGTCTCCGTAAAGTATTGACACCATTTGCCCCCGACCAGTCCGGAGCTTCATCCGTTCTTTACGGTCTTGGAGGCCTGATCGTCATCATAGATGCGGGCGGCTGCACCGGAAACATCTGCGGCTTCGACGAGCCCAGGTGGCAGGACGTAAGGTCCGCGGTCTTCTCGGCGGGCCTGCGTGACATGGATGCGATCCTGGGACGCGACAAGCTCCTCGTATCAAAGATCGCTGACGCCTGCAAAAAGATAGACGCTTCTTTCGTTGCGCTCATCGGAACACCTGTTCCCGCAACTATCGCAACGGATTACAAGGCGCTGAAGCGCATGCTCGAAAACGAGATCAGCCTTCCCATACTTACGGTGGCGACTGACGGAATGAGGCTTTACGACGAAGGTGAAGCCATGGCTTATAAGGCATTGGCTGACGGATTCATTTCAAAGGACGGATCTCTCGGAAAGATCACGCTTGGAAAGACTCCGCTTACTTACGGCGCAGGTTTTGAAGATCAGACGCTTGAAGACTACCGTAATATCGGCCCTTCAACGAAGATAACCGCGGCTTCCGCATCGGGCATCGAAGCAGCGGAAAAGATCGGTCTGCCTTATGAGATCTTCAGCAGTGCGGCAGCTGATGCGGCTGAAAAGATCCCTTCAGGCAAGGTCCTTGTATGCCACGATGAGGTCTTCGGAAAGACACTGAGAGACAAGGGCATTGACTGCGACATCGCAACGTTCTTTACGCTGCACGATGAGATAAAGAGAGAGGGCGACAAAAAGATCACCGAAGAAGACGAGTTCACTGACCTCGCGGTCAACGGAGGCTACGATGTCATCATTGCTGACGAATGCTTAAAGCCGCTGGCTGAAGGATTCAGGGGACAGTGGATAGATGCGCCGTTTTTTGCGCTCAGCGGGAGAAGATAAATGAAGACTGTGAGGCTCAAGGTTTACGGCATAGTTCAGGGTGTGGGAATGCGCCCAGTCGTAGCGCGCCATGCCACGGCATGCGGAGTAACCGGAACTGTTGCAAACCTCGGTCCTTATGTTGAGATCTTTGCTCAGGGTGAAGAAGAAAAAGTCGATGCGTTTGTAAGGCTCATTGAAGAGCAGCCGCCCAAGCGTGCTGCTATACTCAAGATAGACAACAGGACGCTCGATGACGCGCAGATCTTCGACAGTTTCGAGATCATTGAGAGTGGCAAGACATCAGGCGAGATCTTCGTATCTCCGGACATTGCGATCTGCGATGAATGCCTCGAAGAACTCTACGACAAAAAGAACAGAAGATATCTGCATCCGTTCATCAACTGCACATGCTGCGGTCCGAGGCTGACGATATTGGACAGCCTTCCCTATGACCGCGAGAGAACGTCGATGAAGGAATTCCCGATGTGCGAAAAGTGCGCATCAGAATACCACGATCCCGATACGAGAAGATATGATGCGCAGCCCGTCTGCTGCAATGACTGCGGACCTGAAGTGTTCATCCTCGATGACCCTGAAAACAGACGCGGAAGAGAAGCGATAACTTATGCGAGAAAGCTTCTTTCAGAAGGCGGGATCGTTGCAGTAAAAGGAATCGGAGGATTCCACATCGCATGCGATGCGTATAACGAAGATGCGGTCAGAAGACTGCGTGAATTGAAGCACCGTCCCGCGAAGCCTTTTGCAGTCATGATGAAGTCAGCCGACGTTGTCAGGGCTCACTGCGAGATGCTGCCTTTGCAGGAGGAGATACTTAAGGGTCATCAAAAGCCGATAATCCTGCTCGAAAGAAAGGACGGATCCGGTCTTGCAAGGAGCGTCGCACCCGGCAATCCGAAGCTCGGGGTAATGCTTCCTTATGCGCCTTTGCAGAGCCTGCTTTTCGATTATGATGACGGCATCACCATGCCTGACACTCTCATAATGACGAGCGGAAACATATCAGGACTTCCCATCTGCAGGGACGATGACGATGCCAGAAGAGAGATCGCAAGGTTCTGCGATGCGATACTTACTCACAACAGAAAGATAAGGATCAGAGCCGATGATTCCGTCATGGATTTCTATAACGGTAAGCCTTACATGATAAGGCGTTCGAGAGGTTACGCGCCGCTCCCTTACATGATGAGTGAAGACCTGAAAGGATCAGTCATCGCGTACGGCGGAGAGCTCAAGAACACGTTCTGCATCGGCGTGAACAACCTGTTCTATCCGTCTTCCTACATCGGAGATCTAACTGATCTGCGCGGCAAAGCGGTGCTTGCGGAATCAGTCGAAAGAATGGAAACGCTGCTTGAGACAAAGCCTCAGCTTGCGGTATGCGATCTGCATCCTTCATACAATTCGTCACTTGCGGCTGAAGAGTCGGGACTTCCTTTGGTGAGAGTCCAGCACCACTACGCGCACATCCTTTCGTGCATGGCAGAGAACGACTATCACGGCGAGTGCATCGGAGTATCTTTTGACGGAACCGGATACGGTACTGACGGCACGATCTGGGGAGGAGAAGTATTGAAGTGCAGCCCATCTGATTTTACAAGACTCGGTTCGATCAGGCCGTTCCTTCAGACAGGCGGCGACGCAGCTTCAAAAGAAGGTTGGAGGATCGCCGTATCAATGCTGATCGACATCTGCGGCAGCAGGGCTGAAGAGATCTTAGACAGACTGAATCTCATAAGGAACGGCAATTTCAAGATGCATAAAGCGATGCACGACGGCAAGCTCAACTCTGTAGTTTCAACATCTGCGGGAAGGCTTTTCGATGCTGTGTCTGCGATACTCGGCATCAGATATGAAAACACTTTTGAAGGCGAAGCTTCAACTGCTCTGATGTATGAAGCGATGAAGTGCAGGAGCCACATTGCCGCATGTGATTACGAGCTCACGGGCGAATACATCGAGACGGACATGATCGTCAGGGATCTTGTTCAAAGAAGGCTCGCAGGAGAAGATCCCAGAGAACTGGCTTACAGGTTCCACAGGCTCCTTGGAGAAGCCGCCGCGGAGTTTGTTTCGGCAAATGCGGGAACCGTGAGGACTGCCTGCTTAAGCGGCGGATGCTACCAGAATACGCTTCTCCTCGACATAACAAAGAAGGCATTGGAGAACAGAGGATTTAACGTCCTGATCCACAGCCTGATACCCCCGAACGACGGCGGCATCAGTATCGGTCAGGCATTTTACGGAATGAATAAATTAAAGGACGGAGGAATATAAAGATGTGTGTAGGTTTATCAGCAAAAGTCATCAGCGTTAAGGACGGCGTTGCCATCGTTGACGCATCGGGAGCAAAGCGTGAAGTTTCAGCAGAACTCCTGGACGACCTTGAACCGGGTGAATACGTAATGGTACACGCGGGCGCAGCGATCGCAAAGATCACTGACGATGACAAGAACGAGACCGACAAGCTTAATGAGGAGTATCTCAAATGAGCACGATTGAAGAAGCAAGATCCTATCTTGAAAATTATGACGGCCCTGATTTCAGGATAATGGAAGTCTGCGGCACGCATACTCACGAGATCTTCAGACAGGGAATCAGAAGGATATTATCACCTAAGATAAATCTCATCTCAGGCCCCGGCTGCCCGGTGTGCGTAACGCCTGTCAGCTTCATTGACGAGGCTGTATATCTCGCGCTCGAAAAGGGCTGCACGATCACTACATTCGGTGACCTCGTAAGAGTTCCCGGATCGAAGATGTCACTTGCCGGAGCGCGCGCGAAAGGCGCTAAGATCAAGGTTGTATATGCGCCTTTCGATGCAGTGAAGATCGCTCAGGATAATCCTGAGGAGCAGGTCGTTTTTCTCTCAGTCGGATTTGAGACGACAACGCCTTCAGATGTCATCGCAGTCAAGAAAGCGATGGCTGCAGGCCTTAAGAACTTCTCGATCCTTACTGCGAACAAGACGATGCCCGGCGCTTATGAAGCAATGGGCAAGAGCTGCGACGCTTTCCTTTACCCGGGTCACGTTCATGCGATAACCGGAACTCAGATCTGCAAAGACATGTGTGAAAAAGGCGTATCGGGAGTAATAGCCGGATTTACCGGAAGCGAGCTTCTGACCGCTCTTGCGGTTGCCGTGAAGAAATTCGGCGAAGGAAAGCCGTTCTTTGTCAACTGCTATCCGAGAGTCGTAAAGGATGAGGGAAGTCCCGCGGCTGTCGCAATGGTCGATAAGTTCATGGAGCCCTGTGATGCAGAGTGGCGCGGCATCGGAACGATACCGATGTCCGGCATGCAGCTTCGTGATGAATACGCGGAATTCGACGCAAGAAAGAAATACGATGTTCCGCAGATCAAACCTGAATACAAGACCGCATGCAGATGCGGCGATGTGCTGCAGGGAAAGATAACGCCTAATGAGTGCCCGCTTTTCGGAAAGGCATGCAATCCCGATCATCCGGTCGGTGCGTGCATGGTATCTGACGAAGGCGCATGCTCTGCCTTTTATATGTACGGAGGTGAATTATGAGTGACGTGATCACACTTGCTCACGGAAGCGGCGGAAGGAAGACTTCCGAGCTTATCGCCGAGCTTTTCAAAAAGAATCTTGGAAATGAATATTTCACCGCAGATGATGCTGCGGTAATGCCAAAGCCTGAAGGAAGGATCGCGATGTCCACCGACGGATTCATCGTATCTCCCTGGGAATTCAACGGCGGGAATATCGGCAAGCTCTCCATCTGCGGAACCGTCAACGATCTCGCATGCATGGGTGCAAAGCCTCTGTATCTCACTTGTTCCTACATCGTTGAGGAAGGCTTCCCCGTATCTGACCTCGAAAAGATCGCTCAGGCAATGGGCGAGACCTGCAAAAAAGCGGGCGTTAAGATCGTCGCAGGTGATACCAAAGTTGCCGGAAAAGGTCAGGTCGACAAGGTTTTCATCACGACTGCAGGAGTCGGTGTCATTGCTGAAGGAGTAAACCTTTCGGGCGCAAATGCAAAACCGGGTGACAAGATAATCGTTACGGGCGACGTCGGAAGACACGGCACATGCATACTTCTTGCCCGTGACGAATACGGCATTGAAGCTGACGTTAAGAGTGACTGCGCACCTCTCTGGGATGCAGTTGAAGCAGTGCTCGAAGTATGCCCTGAAATGCACGTTATCAGGGATGCGACAAGAGGCGGCGTAGGCACGGTGCTTTATGAGATCTGCGACCAGTCGGAAGTAGGCATCGACATCAATTCCGAAGCAGTTCCTGTAGCACCTGAAGTCAGGGGCGTTACAGGCATGCTGGGACTTGAGCCTTTGTATCTCGCTTGTGAGGGAACAATGGTAATGTTCTGCCCCGCGGAGTACGCTGACAAAGTAGTTGAAGCTTTGAAGAAAACAGAACACGCGAAGGGCGCAGCGATCATCGGTGAAGTTACTGCCGAGAACAAAGGCAGAGTCGTCATGACGACTTCTATCGGAGGCAAGACATATCTGCCGCAGCCCGGAAACGAGCTGCTTCCCAGGATCTGCTAAGGGGGATGCCATATGGAAACAAGAGTTGCCTGCATAACGATAATCATTGAAAACGCAGAGTCTGTCGAAAAGATGAATGCGCTTCTTCACGATGCCGCACAGTACATCATCGGCCGCATGGGCATTCCCTACCGCGAAAAAGGCATCAGCATAATCAGCATCGCGATCGATGCCCCGCAGGATCTTACGAGCGAATTGTCAGGTAAGATCGGAAGACTCAACGGAGTTACCGTAAAGACCACTTATGCAAATCACTGATAACGACAGGATAAGGATAGCTGACGCTTCATTTCCAAAACCGTTTGCCGGCGGCCTTGAGTTCAACGCGCCCGCGCACGGCACATGGAATATAGTGCACATCGGATTCAAGATCCCTAAGGCACACCAGATCTATATCTGCGCAGACAACTGCATGCGCGGCGTTGTCATGACTGCCGCGGAAATGGGCGAGCTAAACCGCTTCTCTTCAGTCATTCTCGAAGAGGATGACATGGTCTTTGCAGGACGCCTCGAAGAGTCAACGATAGAAGGCGTTACGGACGTTCTTAATTCACTTCCCGAGATGCCTCCGGTGGTCATCGTTTTTCCTGTATGCGTTCACAAGTTCATGGGGTGCGACATTAACTTCATCTATGATGAATTATCGAAGCGTTTTCCTTCCGTAAAGTTCGTCAGGGGCTTCATGGATCCCGTCATGCAGAAGAGAGGAACGACTCCGGATCAGCGCCTCAGGAAAGCGATGTTCGACATCATCCCCGAAGGCGAAAAGGACGGCTCTGTAACTGTCATGGGATGCGACATGCCGCTTTCAAAAGACAATGACATCAGAAAACTTCTTGAAGCCCAGGGCGTGACGGTCAGAGATGAAGCTTCATGTTCTTCCTTGCAGGACTACTATGATCTCGGAAAATGCAGCAGCGTGATCTGTTCATATCCCGCAGGCCTTCTCGGTACGACGGCATTTTGCAAACGCATCGGAAGACCTCTGGTGTATATGCCTTTTACGTTCAGCTATGATGAGATCGATGACGCGTTGGGACAGATCGGCGCGGTACCGGTCTTCAACGGAAGAGTCTCCTGTGACAGAGCGGCAGCAGGCCTTAAGACGCTTTTGGGAGATACGGAGATCGCGATAGATTACACCGCAGTTCCGCGCCCGCTTTCGCTCGCGAGATTTCTCATCGAAAAAGGATTCAACCTGAAGAGGATCTATTTCGACGCGGTCGATCCCGATGAGAAGGAGGACTTTGACTGGCTCGCCGCAAACGCGCCGGATGTAATGCTCTGCGCTACCATGCACGTTAAGGGAAGGCGCCCTCTTCGTGCTGAAAGTGATCAGAAGATACTCGCCATCGGACAGAAGGCCGCGTGGTTTGAAGGAACGGAATATTTTGTCAACATGATAGAAGGCGGCGGACTCTACGGATACGCCGGAATAAAGGCTTTCTTAAAACTCATGGAAGATGCGTTCATCGTGCCCAAGGACACTGAAGACATCATTCCGAGAAAGGGCTTAGGGTGCAGCAGTCTGTTATGTTGACACTGATATCAGCACATGTTTTTGGCGTAAACAAAAACGTAAACTTTTTGCTCCGAAAAGTTTACGAAAAAGTTTACGGCGCAAAGATCTCCCTGCGGGAGGTGATCCCGGCATGAAAAAAGCATATAAGATCCTTCCGGTATATACAGGCGATGTTTCGGGTTTTGCATCCGCGCTCTATGAGCTCGGCGGCATGCTCGTCATACACGATCCGTCGGGATGCAATTCAACATACAATACTCATGATGAAGTGCGCTGGTATAAGCAGGAAGCACTCATCTACATCTCCGGTCTCAACGACATCGATGCGATCACGGGCAATGACAACAAGTTCATCGGCGATATCGTGCGCGCTGCAGAAGACATGAAGCCGAGGTTCATCGCTCTTGCGAACTCACCGCTGCCGTATCTCAACGGTACTGATTTCAAAGGCATTTCGAAGATCGTTGAAGACAGGACCGGGCTCCCGTGTTTTTACGTTCAGACCAACGCGATGCATGACTATACAAAAGGTGCATCCGAAGCGTTTTCAGCATTCGCGAAAAAGATGCTTAAGCCGTCTGACAAAAAAGTCAGCGGAGGCATCAACATTCTGGGAACCACACCGCTCGATCACACGAACACGAAGTTTGTTATTCCCGAAGGCAAAACACTCGTGTCAAACTGGGCATATAATTCTTCACTTGATGAAGTTTTGAATGCGCCTTCTGCGGAGCTGAATCTCGTTGTTTCTTCAACTGGATTAGCGGCTGCGGAATACATGAAGGATGCGTTCGATATCCCATATGAACTGCTTGGGAATTATCTCAATGTTAAGCGTGAAAGATCGCGCAATTACATCGTCGGAGAGCCCGTGATATCAGGCTTTATCGCAGCGCAGATCAAGAAGATATACGGCGCGGATCTTAATGTCATCGCAACGACGGAGATCACCGGCGGACTGCTTGCTGAATGCGACAGAAAAAGCCATGGTGAAGATGAGATAAAGCAGTCGCTTTCTGATGCTGAAATGATCATCGGCGATCCTTTGTTTGAGCTTATCTCGCCGAAGACGGCACGCTTTATCAGACTGCCTCATTTTGCAATGTCAGGGAGACTATTCCGCAAAGAGATACCCGACCTCATGAGATTGGAGGATTACTACAATGAGCCTTAATGACACACCCTCGGGCGAGAGGATCCACATCGGTTTTTTCGGAAGGAGAAACGCGGGCAAATCAAGTCTCGTAAACAAGGTCACTAACCAGGACTTGGCGGTCGTTTCAGACACAAAAGGAACGACTACCGATCCCGTTACTAAAGCGATGGAACTGCTCCCTCTGGGACCTGTCGTCATCATCGACACGCCCGGTTTTGACGACGAGGGCGAGCTCGGCGAAAAGCGCATTTCCAAGACAAGACTCATACTTAACAAAGTCGATGTTGCGGTGCTCGTTGTTGATCTCGAGGAAGGCATCGGCGAGACCGAAAAGACACTCATAAAGCTTTTCGGTGAGAAGGGAATACCTTTTGTAACCGCATACAATAAAGCTGATCTGAAACATGAGCCTGAAGGCCTAAAAGACAACGAGATCTGCGTCAGCGCAGCCACCGGAAAGAACATTAATGAGCTCCGTGAACTGATAGGAAAACTCGGCTCTTCGAAGCAGGAAGGCGAACCTCTGATCAGCGATCTCATCGAGCCCGGAGACACTGTGATACTCGTCATTCCGATCGATTCGTCTGCACCGAAGGGAAGGATAATCCTGCCGCAGCAGCAGGTGCTCCGTGAGATACTGGATAAGAACGCGAAGGCTTATATCACGCAGGATACCGAGCTTGCTTCAGCTATCGCAGATCTTAAGGAGAAGCCGAAGCTCGTCGTTACCGACAGCCAGGTATTCGGCAAGGTCGCGCCTGTCGTTCCCAAGGACATCATGCTCACTTCATTTTCGATCCTGATGGCAAGACATAAGGGATTTCTTAGGAGTGCAGTCAAAGGCGTAAAGGCGATCGATGATCTGGAAGACGGCGACACCGTCCTTATTTCCGAGGGATGCACGCATCACCGCCAGTGCGAGGACATTGGCACATATAAGATCCCGAAATGGCTGGGCGAATATACGGGCAAAAAGATCAACATCGAGACGACGTCGGGCCTGTCGTTTGCAGAGGACTTATCAAGGTACAAGATGATAATCCACTGCGGCGCATGCATGTTAAACGACCGCGAGATGAGATACCGCATGAAGTGCGCGGAAGACGCCGGAATACCTATGACAAACTATGGAACCGCGATCGCATTCATGAAGGGAATACTTAAGCGTTCGCTGGAAATACTGCCTGACATAAGGAGGACTTTAGATGAAGAGATCTGAGATCAACGCAGCGCTTAAGCGCATGGAATCGTTTATGAAAGACCTTAAGGTCAGCCTTCCGCCGTTCTGCGGTTTTACGCCTGAGGAATGGAAGACCAAGGGCCATGAGTACGATGAGATAAGAGACAATATGCTCGGCTGGGATATCACGGACTACGGTCTCGGGGATTTCAAGAAGGTCGGGTTCTCGCTCATCACGCTCAGGAACGGCAATCAGAAGATGCAGGACAAGTATAAGAAGCCCTATGCCGAGAAGCTCCTTTTCATTGAAGAGGGGCAGTACTCGCCGAATCATTTTCACTGGTACAAGATGGAGGACATCATCAACCGCGGAGGAGGCAATCTTTTGATCCGCGTGTATAATTCTCTGCCCGATGAATCGATCGACAAAGAGAGCGACGTCACCATCCATTCTGACGGACGCACTTACACTGTTCCTGCGGGAACGCAGATACGCCTGACACCGGGCGAGAGCATTTCTATCCAGCAGGGTCTCTATCACGATTTCGAAGTCGAAAAGGGAACCGGCGCGATACTGATAGGAGAGGTCTCCCAGTGCAATGACGACAACACTGACAACAGGTTCAATCCGCCTGTGGGAAGGTTCCCGGCGATCGAGGAAGACGAACCGCCTTACAGGCTCCTTTGCAACGAATATCCTGAAGCAACTTAACAAAAGTAACAGATACTTAATTGAAGAGCCTGATTTCTTAGTTCATAATATTAGAACCTGAAAAACGATCTTACACAAAGACAGGGGGGATCTCAATGGCAAAGAACAAGAAGAACAAACGCAGTATCGATACTTACAATGCAGGATCTGTCATAGTTGATATCGTAATGCTCATCCTCGGCTTTGTTTTCCTCATTAACACGATAATGGGAAAGGGTGACCAGGTGGCTTCGATATTCGTACGCGCCATCGGAGGCATCCTCATTGCGGTCGGCGTGCTCTCTGCCATCACATTCCTCATCAAGAAGGAGAAGGAACTCTTTGACTGGGTCATCATGATCTTCGGCGCAGCCATCGGTGTTTTCGGCATTGTGATCGTAATAAGACCTGAACCTGTCATCAGCATCATCAACTGGATAATGGGTCTGATAATCATTGTTTACGCGATCGTCATCATATTCACCACGTTAGGAATACTGAGACCTTCCGGAGCGAATTACTGGGGATTCTCCCTTATCTTCGGCCTCGTTGCATTGGTCCTCGGTTTCCTTGTCATCTTCTGCAATTTCGCGACCAAGATCCTCATGATCGTTATCGGCATCACGCTCATCGTCGGAGCGATCGGCGGAATCGCCAACGCCATACTTGCCGCACAGGCCAGGAAGGCTGCGCGCAAAGTGCTCAAGGCAGCGGGTCTTGATCCTGTTGAGGGATCAGGTGACAAAGTGCAGGACAATACAGACGCCGGGTCTTCTGACGGTGATGACGTAACAAAATTCTGACGGTGAATTCTTATGAAGATAACCTATATCGGACATGCATGCTTTCATATCGAAGATTATGCGGGACATACGCTGGCCATAGATCCGTACAAGCCGGGTTCCGTTCCGGGTCTCAAGGACCACGGCCTGGTCGCCGATGAAGTCATCTGTTCCCACAACCATTATGATCACGACGATTTTGACGGTGTAGGAGCGCCCGAAAACGTATGGGCAGGCAAGTTTGATATTAAGACGATCAAGACGTTCCATGACGATGTGCAGGGAGCTGCCAGGGGCAGGAACAACATAAGCATCATCAACATCGACGGCAAAAAAGTCGTTCATATGGGAGACATCGGCTGCGAGCTTTCCGCTTCACAGCTCGACCAGATCAAAGGATGCGATGTTCTCATGATCCCCGTTGGAGGCTTTTACACGATCAATGCCAGACAGGCTTTCGTCATGGTGAAGGACATTGATCCCAGGATCGTAATCCCGATGCACTACAGGGGAAAGACATACGGATATAAAGAGATCGCCACAAGCGATGAATTTGTACAGCTCATAATAACTGAGGGAAGCAGAAGGGTAATAAGACACACTTCTGTTTTCGAGGACCATGACGATTACAAATGCATGGTACTGCTCGATCCGCTCAGAGCATAAGGAAGGGTACATGTCCTACATAGATTTCAAGGATGTAAGGAAGATATACAAGACCGGTTCGGTCAACGTAACTGCGTTGGACGGCTGCAGTTTTACCATAGAGAAAGGCGAGCTCTGCGTTATAGTCGGACAGTCCGGCGCGGGCAAGACGACACTCCTTAACATTCTCGGAGGCATGGACAGACTTACGACCGGCGAGGTCTTCCTGGACGGAAAAGAGATATCCAAGCTGAATGCCAACGAGCTGGCATTATTCAGGAGACAGAACGTCGGCTTCGTTTTCCAGTTCTATAATCTCATTCCGAATCTCACAGCGTATGAAAACGTGGAGATGGCGGCGCAGCTCGTAAAAGAGCCTATAAGCTGCGATCTTCTCATGAATGAAGTGGGCCTTTCCGAGCGTAAGAACAACTTCCCTGCGCAGCTTTCGGGAGGCGAGCAGCAGAGGGTCGCGATAGCCAGAGCCATCGCTAAGAACCCCAAGCTCCTGCTTTGCGACGAGCCTACGGGTGCTCTGGACTACCAGACGGGAAAATCGATATTGAAGCTTTTGCAGTCATTAAGCACCGAAAAGGGCATGACCGTAGTAATAATCACGCATAATTCTGCGCTTACAGCAATGGCTGACCGGGTGATCAAGGTAAAGAACGGCCGGATCACGAGCAATGTGGTCAATGAAAACCCGGTAAACGTAGATACGCTGGAATGGTAATGAGCCCTTACGTAAAGACCATACTGAGATCCATAAAGATGACGCTCCCGCGGTTTCTCGCGATCTTCGCGATTATCGCTCTGGGCGTCGGTTTTTTTGCGGGACTCAAAGTCACCACGCCTTCATTTGTCCATACCGTCAACGGTTACGCAAACGAATATGCGATGTTCGATTTCAAGCTTCTTTCGACGATCGGATTCAAGAGTGAAGACATAGACGAGCTCGCGAAAAGAACGAACTGCGTGGTGGAAGGCGCTTATACCGTTGACTGTTCCGCATTTTTAGGAAATGATGCAAGTTCTGATACGGTCAGGTTTATGTCTGTCACGAAGAACGTAAACAAGCTCAAGCTCGAAGCGGGCCGCATGCCTGAAAAGCCTGATGAGATCGTAGTTGACGGATACAAGCTTTCGAGCGAACGCATCGGACAGAAGCTAGTGATCGCGGCTAATGAGACCAGTGAAGATTCCCTCGACATGTTCAAGTACAGGGAGTTTACGATCGTCGGAACGGTCAGATCGGTTTTGTATCTGAACTTCCAGAGAGGCACTTCCGACGAAGGCTCGGGAAGCATCAATTACTTTGCCTGTGCGCTCCCTGAGGCTTTTGATTCCGAGTATTTCACCGAGGCTTATCTTTACGCGAATCCGGGCCTGTACATCTTTTCCGATGAGTACAGGAACTGGGCAGACGGCGCTGAAGACAAGTACAAGGAGATCGTGGAAGGCGTTGTCAAAGAGAGGTTCGACAAGCTCCTCAAGGAAGAATACAAGAAGATGACCGATGAGGTCGAAGAACATTACGATGATATAGATGACGGCTGGAAAGAGATCAACGACGCCCGCAAGGAACTCGATGATGCGAAAAAAGACATCGAAAAGGGCCAGAAAGAGATCAACGACAACCGCAGGAAACTTGCCGATGCCAAGAAGACATTGGACAGCTCCAAGAAGAAGATCGAAGATGCAAAAAAGCAGCTTGATTCAGGAGGCAGACAGTTAAAAGACGGCAAGAAAGAACTTGATAAAGCGAAGAAGACCCTTGCCAAGACAAAGAAGCAGCTCGATGCCATGAAGAAGGGCATCGATGACGGAAGAGCATATATCGCATATGCGAGAAACACCATGACTCCCGAGCAGCAGGCTGCTGCGGGGATCGATCAGATGGAGCAGCAGCTCGATCTGACCGAGACGTTGTACAAGAAATACCTGCAGCAGTATAACGCCGGAGTTAAGTCCTACAAAGACGGCAAAGCCGCATATGACAAGAACTACAAAAAGTATAAGAACGCGAGAACGCAGTACAGCGACGGACTTAAGAAATACAATGCCGGTGTCAAAAAATACAATGACGGTGTCAAGAAATTAAACGATGCCCAAAAAGAACTCGACGACGGAAAGAAAGAATATGAAGACGGCTTAAGGGAATTCTGGGACGGTTATTTTGAATTTGCGACAGAAGTGAACAAAGCCTACATGGACGTCGTTGACGGCCGCACGCAGATAGAATCCGCAGACGAGCCTGATACCTATATCCTGGGACGCGACAAGAACACCGGCTACGTATGTTTTGACAACGATGCAAAGATAGTCGACGGCGTCGCGGCGGTCTTCCCGATATTCTTTTTCGCGATCGCAGCTCTCGTATGCTCGACCACGATGAGCAGAATGGTCAGTGACGAACGTGGCATAATCGGCACGATGAGAGCGCTCGGATATACTGATCTGTCGATCATAATGAAATACGCGATCTACGCGGGATCTGCCTCGATTCTCGGCGCAGTCCTCGGCTTTCTCGGCGGAACGAAACTGTTTCCGTTCGTTATCTGGGAAGTCTACAGGATGATGTACGGCTTTACGGATCTGACCTTCACGACCAGCCTGCCGCTGTTCTTCCTGACGCTCGGAGTCGCGCTTCTTTGCACGGTCGGCGTATCTGTCGTCACTGCGATGTCCGCGCTGACCGGAATGCCCGCAGAACTCATAAGACCCAAGGCGCCGCTCCCGGGCAAGCGCATCCTCCTCGAATACATCGGCTTCATCTGGAAGAGGATGAAGTTCCTCCATAAGGTCTCCGCAAGAAACGTTTTCCGATTCAAGAAGAGGATGTGGATGATGATCGTCGGCATCGCCGGATGCACCGCGCTCCTCATCACGGCATTCGGTCTGTATGACTCGATCTGCAACGTCGTAAACATCCAGTTCGATACGATAATGAAGTATGACCTCAAGGTCACGTTTGACGACTCCTGCAGGCAGCAGATGATCGAGGATGCCGCAAAGGAAGCAACGGACAAGATGGATTTCAAGTTCGATTACGCCATCGTCTTGAACGATACGGCAAAGAACAACGGCTCGAACTACGTAAGAGACGTTGAAATGTTCATTTCCGACGATCCGAACGTAGAGAAGATCTTCGGCATAAACGATCCCGAGACGGGCGAAAAGCTCCCATGGCCTTCAGACGGCGAAGTTGCGGTCTCGGAAAAACTCGCTGACAAGAACAACGTAAAGCCCGGCGATTACATCACGGTTATGTACGGTGACGACGAGCACGAGGTAAAACTCAAGGTCAGCTCAGTTTTCACGAACTACACTTTCCACTATGTGATCATGACGCCCGGGACATACAGGGATGCATTCGGAAAGACCTATAATCCGGAGACGCTCCTTGCTGCAACTGAGCACAAGACTGCCGCAGAGTCCTACAAGATAGCGTCCTGTCTGTCCGACAACTACGACGTCAAGACATGGTTATCCACTGTGGATAACAGAGAAAGCTTTTCGAACACGATGGAGCGCATGAACTACATCATCGTTCTCGTTGTCTCATGTGCGGCCGCACTCGCTTTCATAGTTCTTTTCAACCTTAACAACATCAACATAACCGAGCGTATAAGAGAGATCGCAACCCTCAAGGTCATGGGCTTCAACCGCAAGGAGACAGGCGCATACGTAACGCGTGAAAACGTCATCCTGGTCCTGCTCGGATTCCTTGCCGGGATCCCTCTGGGGTTCCTCTTGCACAGATACGTCATGGCGCAGATCGCGATGGACATGATCATGTACCAGATAAGGATAGTTTTCGTAAGCTACGTATATTCTCTCGGATTCGTGCTCCTCTTTTCGACGGTCGTAAATCTCATAATGAGAGCCAAGATCGAAAAGATCGATATGGCGGAATCCCTAAAGAGTGCCGAATAATTTGTAACATTAGAACGCCGATTTTAAGTTTATAATGTCTTCTATTAAGTATGGGGGCATCAATATGTTTAAAACGGGATTCAGTAACGAGAAGTATGTGGAATTGCAGAGCGCACGCATCAGAGAGCGTGTAGACCAGTTCGGCGGCAAGCTCTATCTCGAATTCGGCGGCAAGCTTTTCGACGACTATCACGCTTCAAGGGTACTTCCCGGTTTTGAACCCGACAGCAAGATAAGGATGCTCAAGGCCCTCTCGGATGACTGTGAGATCGTTATCGCCATCAACGCTGATGCCATCGAGAAGAACAAGCGCCGCGGCGACCTCGGCATCACCTACGATCAGGAAGTCCTCCGTCTCATCGATGCTTTTACCGAATTCGGCCTTTATGTCGGCTCAGTCGTTATCACCCAGTTTGCAGGCCAGCACCTCGCAGAGAGCTTTGAGACAAGACTCAAGAGCCTCGGCGTAAAGACATACAGGCACTACCCCATCGCAGGTTATCCTTCCGACATCTCACTTATCGTAAGTGAAGAAGGTTACGGAAAGAACGACTATATTGAAACCACAAGAAAGCTCGTTGTCGTTACTGCTCCGGGACCCGGTTCCGGAAAGATGGCTACCTGCCTTTCACAGCTCTATCACGAGAATAAGCGCGGCATCAAGGCAGGCTACGCAAAGTTTGAGACATTCCCCATCTGGTCGATCCCGCTCCAGCACCCTGTAAACGTCGCATACGAAGCGGCAACTGCTGACCTCGCAGACGTCAACATGATCGACCCGTTCCACCTCGAGGCATACGGCAAGACCACCGTCAACTACAACCGTGACGTTGAGATCTTCCCGGTCGTAAACGCCATTTTCGAAAAGATCTTCGGCGAGAGCCCTTACAAGTCACCCACGGACATGGGCGTCAACATGGCGGGCTTTGCGATCACCGATGATGAAGCTTGCTGCAATGCCTCAAAGCAGGAGATAATCAGGCGCTATTACGAAGCACGCGCTGCGGTCCGCCAGGGACTTTCCGACGGGACGGATGTCACCAAGATAGAGCTCCTCATGAAGAAGAGCGGCATCGACACGTCAGACCGCAGAGTTATCGGCGCAGCTCTCGTAAGAGCTGAATCGACCGGAGGTCCGGCAGTAGCTCTGGAGCTTCCCGACGGACAGATCGTTACGGGAAAGACGACGGATCTTTTGGGACCTGCATCTGCAGCGCTTCTTAATGCGCTTAAATCACTCGCGGGGATCTCTCACAGCATCCCGCTCATCTCACCCAACGTTATCGAGCCCATCTCGGATCTTAAGATCAACCACATGGGCAACCACAACCCTCGTCTCCACACTGACGAGGTTCTCATCGCTCTCGCGATCAGCGCTACAACAAATCCGGTCGCAGAACTCGCGATGCAGCAGATCGGCAAGCTCGAACACAGTGACCTGCACTCCACGACGATGCTCTCATCCGTTGACCTCAACATGCTCAAGAAGCTTGGAATAGAAGTAACATGCGAGCCTGTTTACCAGACGAAGAAACTTTATCATAAGTAATAATCTGACAGATCAATATTGCTTCAAGCCCCGGGGCCGGTTGTGGCCGCGGGGTTTTCTCTTTGGGGCGTTTTTCGGAAGGAGGGCAGGGCGGAAAAGGTCTCGTTCCCCATTTGGTCCTCTGTTTGAGTAAAAAGTGAGGACGAAACAGGGAATAGAGGGCAAAAATGACTGTTATCCCCCATTTGGTCCTCTGTTTGAACCAAAAGTGAGGACGAAACAGGGAACGGGAACGGTCCTGAACAGCAAGGAAAGAACCTCAGGACAACGCTCAAAAAATCTGTTGACAACCGGCTGCAGGAGTATCATAATCTGATTAGTCAAAGATAGTCAAAGTCAAAATCAAATTTGATCAAACAACCGCCGAATGCGGAAGAAGGAACGGAAGGAGGCATTTCATGGCGAGACTTGTTGATGTCATTGAACAGATGATCAAGACAATGATCGATGAGAACGACGGCCAGGCTGTCATCAGCCGCAGCCAGCTTGCCGAGCAGGCAAACTGCGTGCCTTCGCAGATAACATATGTCCTCTCTACAAGGTTTTCGAGCGGAAACGGCTATATAGTCGAGAGCAGGAGAGGCGGCGGCGGACAGATCACGATCACGCGTGTGACTCATGCCGGCCCCGATCATTATCTGCAGGCGATACTTGATGCGGTGGGAGATGACCTGTCGCAGCAGCAGGCGAAGACGCTGCTGACCAATGCGGTATCCGTCGGAGCGATAACCCCCAAGGAGGGCACGGCGATCATGGCGGCGGTCTCTGACAGGGCTCTTTCAAAGGTTGATTCGGATATAAGGGCAGTCCTAAGGGCTGATATTTTCAGAAATGCGTTGCTCGGACTAATGATCGCGGACGAATAAAAAGGAGAAAAAGGTATGAGATGTGAAAGATGCGGAGTAGAACTCACAAACAAGATTATCAAGATAAATGATGTCGCATATTGCGAGAACTGTGCCAGGCTCATGGGTTACGGCAAGTTTTTAAGAAGCCCTGAAGAGATGCTGGGATCCGCATTTTCGCCTTTCGATGAGATCGCGAGCACGATAATGCAGATGAGCGATCTTGATTTCGGAAACAGCGCATTGTCCTGCCCCAAGTGCGGCATGACGCTGAGGGACTTCGAGAAGAAGGGGCGCCTCGGATGCATCGAGTGCTACAACACTTTCAATGACTACATCGTCAAGGAGATGTTCAAGCAGCAGGGTGAGAGCACATATGGCGGAAGGATGCCCGGCAGCATTGCAGAGCTCCCCGGCATCGAGAAGATCGGCGGGCCCGTTATCAAGAACGAAGAACCCGCAAAGAATGAAGAAATAAAAGAAGAGTCACCCGCTTCCGAAAAGGCGGAAGAAGCACCTGCGCCTGCAGCTGAAGAAGACGCTGCCGGAAAGCTCGAAAAGCTTGCCAAGGCAGACCTCGGAATGTTAAGCGACGAGGATCTTGAGAGCGGGATCAAGCTCGCCGCGGCGAATGAGGATTATATCCTTGCTTCAAAGCTCAGGGATGAACTCAAGGGAAGAAAGGAAGGAAACTGATATGAAGATGTGGTATGAGAAAGAAGGCCTTGACGAGGATGTAGTCCTCTCGACCAAAGCCTGCATCGTCCGTAACGTCAAAGGATATAATTTTCCTTCCAAGATGGATGACAAGGATGCAAGCAGCTTGCTCAAGAAGGTCGATTCCGTGATCGACAGGAACGTTTTCTCAGGCGGAATGGCAACTGACATCATCAACAGCGGTGACGCCGTAACGCTCATGAAGGCGCAGATCTCGGGACGCGACGGTTCGCTCCTTTTCGCGCCGGACAGAAAGGCGATCTATTACACTGAGGATTACGGACTCAGCATCGCGGTAGGAAATTCCGAGCACATTACGGTCAAGGCTCAGGCACCCGGCCATGACATCGGCATTTACAGACAGGCAGAGAAAGCTGCCGTCGAGCTCGAGAAGAAACTCGACATCGCTTATTCCGAAAAATACGGCTTCCTGACCTCCAGCGTTAAGCTGACGGGTACAGGCCTTAAGATACTTTATACGGTTGCAATTCCTGCAATCGCAAAGACCGAAGGCGGAATCGCTGCTTTAAGACAGAGAGTCGGCCAGTACGAATGGACGATCTATCCTTTCGCTGAGCAGGGCGAGCTCAACGAATCAGGAGTTTATATCATTGCCAGCGTAAGCACTCTCGGCGTATCAGAGGAGGAGATCCTCGCGCGCGGCGAGATGCTCATCGAGGACGTTATCAAGGCTGAGCGCGCATGCCGCGAACAGCTTGCGACAAAGAAGAAAACGCAGATGCAGGACCTTTACGGCAGAGCATACGGACTTATGAGATTCGCGTCTTTGATGTCCAGAAGAGAAGCGCTCGATTCGATCTGCTGGTTAAGGCTCTACAGGGATTACGACGATTCATGTGAATTCGACTGCAAATGGAAGATGCTCAACATGATCACGCAGGAAGTCTGCTGGGAACAGCAGCGCCGCGGTGAGATCAATACTCAGACAGCCCAGAAACAGAGGGCCGAGAGGATCAAGAAGATTCTGAAGGGAGATGATTGATATGAGGATATCCGAAGATACCGCGCGCGTACTTGCGTGCTCACAGCTTATCGCGGATGAGAGGCACACCTCACTCATCAGGGACACCATACTTTTCGCAGCTTTATGCCTTGCGGAATCACCCGCCAAAGAAGCGATAGAGGAGAACGTTTCGAATGTGAACTCGATCCTCGAAAAGCTCGGCGTCGACGGCGATTACGAGATCGATGAAGAGTCGGTAAAGCCTCTTGCGGATAAGGCATTTTCAAACCTCAGGATCGATGTCAGAAGGATCTTTGCGAATGCCGCTGAACTTTCCCGCAGAACAGGCGGAAAGGGTGCCGTCGGACCTGAGCATGTGCTCTTTGTCATCATTTCGAAGAGAGTAAGCAACCATAACGAGATCTTCAACGCACTCGAATCTGCCGGAGTAGATATGGAAGGACTCAGAAATTCCATCATCAACACATTCAACGACAATATGTCAGATGACGGCGAAGATTCGGACGATCCTTTCAGCGGCTCTGATGATCCCGAAGGAAAGGAAGAGGGAAGAAGATCTTCACAGCCCAGAAACCGCAAGGGCGGAAAGGGCGGACACAAGACCCTCGAAAAGTTCGGCAAGAACCTTACCGAGCTCGCAAAGGAAGGCAAGATCGATCCGGTCATCGGCCGTGAGGAAGAGATCAACCGTGTCATGCAGATCCTCATCCGCAGAACGAAGAACAATCCCTGCCTTGTAGGTGACCCTGGTGTCGGTAAGACCGCTATCGCTGAAGGACTTGCGCTCAAGATCGCTAACAACGACGTACCCGACATCATCAAGGGCAAGATCGTTTACAGCATGGAGATCGGCTCCATGGTCGCAGGTTCAAAGTACAGGGGTGACTTCGAGGAGCGTATCAAGGGCATGCTCGATGAAGCAGTCTCAGATCCTAACGTCATTCTTTTCATCGACGAGATCCATACACTGGTCGGCGCGGGAGAGAGTTCCGGCGGCGGATCGATGGATGCCGCAAACTTAATGAAGCCGCTGCTTACAAAGAACGAGCTCCAGGTTATCGGCGCCACGACTTTAGATGAATACGCAAAGTTCATCGAAAAGGACCACGCACTCGAAAGAAGATTCCAGAAGGTCATGGTCGAGGAGCCCTCGATCCCTGATGCGATCGCCATCATGAAGGGCCTCCGTCCGAAGTACGAGGATCACCACAAGGTCCACATCCCCGACGATGTTCTCGAGCAGTCCGTACTGCTCTCATCACGTTATGTTTCCGACAGGTTCCTGCCGGACAAGGCCATCGACCTTGTCGATGAGGCAGCTGCCGCAAAGCGAATAAACTATGCTGATTCAAAGGCCAAGAAAGAACTTGAGGACAGGATCGCAGAGATCGAAAAGGCGAAAAAAGCCGCTTCCGATGCCATGGAATTTGAGGCTGCCCAGAAATACAAGGAGCAGGAGGAAGCCGACAAGGCCCGTCTTGCAAAGCTCATGGCCAAGTCTGAGCCTGACAAGAACGGTTTTACCGGCACTCTCAACGTAGACGATATCGCTGACGTTCTCGCAAAGTGGACGGGAATCCCGGTCAAGAAGATTACTGAGAGCGATGCGGATAAACTTAAGAACCTTGAAGCGGAACTCCAAAAGAGAGTCATCGGCCAGGATGAGGCAGTCACGGCTATCTCCAAGGCTATCCGCCGCGGAAGGCTTGGTCTCAAGGACGACAAGAAACCTTCCGGAACATTCATCTTCCTTGGTACTACCGGTGTAGGTAAGACAGAGCTTGCAAAGGCACTTGCGGAAGTCATGTTCGGCAACGAGAATGCTCTCATCAGGATCGACATGTCCGAATATATGGAAAAGCACGATGTCTCAAGGCTTATCGGTGCGCCTCCGGGATATGTCGGATACGACGAGGGCGGCCAGCTCACCGAAGCTGTCAGAAGACATCCTTATTCAGTCGTTCTTTTCGATGAGATCGAGAAGGCTCACCCTGAGATCTTCAACACGATGCTCCAGGTATTGGATGACGGACGTCTCACCGACGGTCACGGAAGAGTCGTAGACTTCAAGAATACGATCATCATCATGACTTCGAACATCGGCGCGAGGATGCTTACCGGCGGCGAGGGCCGCAAGATCGGCTTCTCGATGGCTGATGAAAAGGATACGGACGAGCTTTCAAGAGAAGGTCTTTACGGCGGCAAGTCCTACGATGAGGCTAAGAAGCTCGTCATCGAGGAACTCAAGAAATCGTTCTCGCCCGAGTTCGTCAACCGTGTCGACGAGATCATCTTCTTCCGTATGCTCGGCAAGGCGGCTCTCATCAAGATCGTTGACATCCTGATGAACCAGGTCGGCAAGAGGATCAAGGACCTCGGCATTGAGATCCGCATGACTGACAGTGCGAAGGAGCTCATCGCACGTAAGGGCTACGATCCCCAGTACGGTGCAAGACCGCTCAAGAGAGTCATCACTTCGATGGTCGAAGACCGGTTCTCCGAGGCTATGCTCGACGGCATCGTCAAGCCCGGACACCTTGCGATCATTGATGCTGTCGAGACGACAGACCCTGATGCGCTTATGGCTTCCGGCGCCGCAGAGGAAGGCGGAAAGGTCATCGTGATCAAGGATGGCGGCGAGCTCGAGACAAATAAGGAAGAGCCTTCTGAGGAAAAGAGCGCGGAAACTGCCGACAAGTAAAATAAATTTGACCTGAAAAGTGCCCGGCTATTGCATTTGCGAGCCGGGTGCTCTTTATTTTCTGCGGCAAACTTTGTATAATAATCGCGCCTAATTATTCAGTAATCTTTCGGAGTATATATAGATGTCAGAAAATACCAAGCCGACTGCGGCACCTGCTACGGGCGAAAAGCCCGCGACAACCGCAAGAGACAGGGCGAAAGCACCGCGCGATTATGATATCGGATGCTTCCCGAGGCCGTTCTATTTCAGCTTCCTGGGATCGGGCATAATCGTCCCGATCGTCTGCGCATTTACGCATATCAAGGTCAAACCCGACATGGAGTTCGTAAACCATGAGGGCCCGATCATCGTCATCGCAAACCACGAGTCCTACCTTGACCCCATGATCACCAACAAGCTGACCAAGGCAAGGCCGGCCAATTTCGTTACGGGCGAGTTCGTTTTCAGGGCGCCTGCGTGGGGCCACTGGTTCAAGCTCGGAGGCGCGATCCCCAAGAAGCAGTTCGTAGTTGATACCGCTGCCGTCAAGGCCATGATGAAAGTCATGAAGCGCAACGGCGTTCTAATCGTCTATCCCGAGGCTACCCGCCACGTTGACGGCAAGTCCGTAGCTTTTGACGACGGAATCGCAAGGCTCGCAAAGAAGGCCGGAGCTTCCATCTACATCGAGCATATCCACGGAGCATACCTGACATGGCCCAGATGGTCCCAGTCCGGCATGAGAAAAGGCAGGATCACTTCAGAATTCGTAAAGAAGATCTACTCCGACGAGGTCAAGGCATCCTCCGTTGAAGAACTTCAGCAGAAGATCCTCGATGCAGTCAATTACGACGAGAACGAGTGGAACAGGGAACACAAGGTAGAGTTCAAGAGCAAACGTCTTGCCGCAGGACTCCAGAACATCGCTTACGCGTGCCCCAGATGCGGTCATGAGTTCACGATGAGGTTCCTTGATTCAGGCAAGAGAGACCTTATCCAGTGCTGCGAGTGTGGAAACGCCGTAAGATATCTGCCCACGGGCCTTCTCGAAAAGGCTGACCCGCAGTGCGTCATTTTCGATGACCTCCACAAATGGGCTGAATGGGAGCGCGGAATAATCAACGAGGAGCTCAAGGCCGGCGATTTCCATATGGAAATGGATGCCGATCTTTTCAAGGTCTTCGACAGGTTCACTTTCGCAAAGACCGGCAAGGGCCGCATCACCATCACCGATAAAGAGATCATATATCAGGGAACAGACTGTCCGGCAGAGGAGGGAATCCCCTTCAAGAAGGGCAAGCCGATGAAAGGTTATAAGAACAGGGAACTTAACCCTGATGCCCCGAAGGAGACCAAAATCTTCGAGATCGCCACGATGAGAGGACTCGTTGCCTCTTACGGAAAATACTTTGAGATCTATGACAAGGACGGAGAACTGTTCAGATTCTACGTTGATGGCCAGAAAGTCTTCAAAGTTCACGAAATAGTCTCGCTTCTGGGCAGGAAACTCAAAGGAAGCGCCGAGTGATCAGGACTGATTTTGCGTCTTTAATATTGGTCTGCCAAAGAGTATAATTTTTGAGTTAGTGTTTTACACCAAAATAATATATATAGGAGTGTGCATCC
>R21__coassemble_516_pt1 | contig 31422 bp, 27 predicted proteins | sample R21__metabat2_high_PE_008 | metagenome-assembled genome bin R21
CATCAGGAGATAATATTAACCCTTAAGAACAGGATATCCGGAAAATAAAACAAACGGGAGACGATGATAATGATACGCGAGAAAAGATCATATGTAGCAGGAGATATGTGCGACAGCAAGCTTAAGCTGTCCATCCTTGCCGCCGACGGAATCGTTGAGAATGCCGTAACTGAACTCATGGGAGATCTCGGCATTGACGGCATCGTCGCTATGGAAAGATACAAGGCCATGTGGCTCATAGTAAAGAACAATATCCGCTTCGTCAGAAGACCTGCATGGCGCGAAGAGTTTACTGTCAGATGCTACATTTCAAAGCATACGGCAGTCAAGCTCAATATCGACACGATCGTTGAAGGTAATGACGGCGCGGTGCTCATCAAAGCAAGAACAGAACTGGCTGCCGTCGATCTTGAAAACGGAAAGATACGCAAGGCGGATACGGTTGGCTTTACTGAAGATATGGCACATGATATCGTGACGGAAGGGCTTGAGTTCACACGTTTTTCTAAGACTGAAGGAGTAAGCGTTGACACTGTTACGGTCCGTTCGACAAGTCTTGACTACTGCTACCACACCAACAACATCGAGTATGTCCGTTTTATGCTGAATACCTACGACTCGGAGTTCTTTAAGGCTCACGACCCCGAAGGCCTTGAGATACATTATCTAAGCCAGTCTTTCGAAGGGGAGAAGCTGGATATCGAACAGCTGAAAGAAGAAGACGGGGATCTGTTCCGTATCAGAAGAGACGGCAGCGAGATCACTTCCTGCAGGCTCAGCTGGCATGATGCCGGATCAGCTTTTGTTGTTGCGTAAACTTTTTCGTAAACAAAACCGGCCGAAATGTTTACGAAAATCTTTACTTTGTCCAAAAGTAAACTTAAGCGTAAACTTTTTGAGCTAAAAAGTTTACGCTAAAGTTTACGTTGTTTTTTTCCGGGTGCAGTCCGCAGCCGGGACATTCCCGATAAGTTTTGAAAAATGAGGGCTGCCTCTTGAAGTGAACAGGTCACTTGTGAGACAGCCCCTTAGTTTCATCGGTTGTATTTCTTATGCGGCGGGTGCATCCGGAGCTTCCGTTGCCGGAGGAGCTGCCTTAGCAACCTCCTCCGATCCCTTATCGGGAACGAGCGTTCCGTCGGCTTTTACTTCAAAGAGCATATAACTTCCGATGTGTCTTTCTCCGTTCCAGGTCACGTTCTCACAATCGCTGAAAAAGAGGTCAATATCAGGAATATCATGTATATTGCAGTCCTTAAAGCTGATCCTGATGTCATCCCTGAAAACTCCTGCCGAGCTGCTGCATTCATAGATCTCGCTGTTTACGACATCAATGTCGGAACAGAATTCAGCAAAGATTCCATTGGATCCGCAGCCGTAAAGGCGCATCTTCTCGACCTTGATATTCTTGCAGTTGGTCATTGAAAGAACGTCGCCGCTGCAGGAACCCTTCTCTTTTGTATGTCCGGCCGTGAAACCGATGACGCTTATGTTCTCGCATCTGTCAAAGCAGATTACGTCAGCATAGCGCGGGAGGGTCTCTAATGTCGTTTTAGACGGATCGGGATCCTTAGCCTTGATCGTCAGATTCTTTACGTTTGAGATGATAAGCTGAGAGCCGTCCTCAACATCTCCCCAGCTGTAGAACTCAGTGCCTTCACCGCCATAATTCTTTGCCTTTGTCAGATCGAAGTTTGTTCCGTCAAGAACGATGGTACGGTCAGGTCCGATCGCACTGAGGAACTCGTCGATCGTCTTTACGCTGACCTCGGCTCCGGGAGCGACTTCCTTTGCCGTTGCGGAAGTGCCGGGCTTTGTTACTGTAGCTGATGTCACGGTCTCAGGCTTGATGTCACGAAGCGTCATGCCTTTGAACTGTGCAGAATCAAGCTCGTTGCCTTCAATATCGTTTGCTTTGATCTTCGCGTCTGCCTTATACCAGTTGGAGCTGTAATTGTTTGCGAAGTGGCAGCCGTCAACTGTTGCACCGTACTGCTCGAAATAGAAAGTACTTTCTTTGAACATGTTTTTCATTACTTCATTTGAAAGGAAGTAAACGTTCTTCGAACCTATCGAAGCAAGCAGTTTATCACTCTCATTGTCACGGATCGTGCAGTTATAGACCGTAAAGCCAATTGTATTGTCTGCAGTGAAAAGATCCATCGCCGCTTCTTTTTTACCGTGATCGTGGATTTCACAGCCGCTGACAAGAATGTCATTACTGTCATGAACTTCAACTGCACCAACACTGCATTCGTAAATGTCGCAGCCGGTTACATTGATCTTTTTGCAGTTGTATGCGATAACACCGACCGTGCCGCAGCCGTAAAGTCCGCATTTGTCGACATTGGAATCATCGCAGTTTTCCATTAAAAGCACGCCGCCTGTGCAGAAACCGGGTTCCCTCGTATGACCGGCTGTAAGGTCTGATACTGAAAGATTATTACATCCTGTGAAACGGATTACATTCGCATATCTCGGAACTGCCGAAATAGTGGTCTTGCCTGCTCCGGCTCCGCGGATCGTGAGTCCTTCAACGTTCTTGATGATCAGCTCGGCATCGTTTCCGCCGGCGCCGACCTCATGGTTCCATGAATAATACGCGCTGCCTGATTCCTTGGCATAATCAGATGCCTTGCTCAGGTCGAATTCGCCTTCGGAAAGCTCGATCACGGTATTGGGCGCGATCGCTTTCAGGAACTCGTCAACGGTCTTGACCTTTACGGCATTGCCTTCAACCTTGGGTGCATCAGCCTGCGCTTCTCCGGCTTTTTTCGCAACGGGGCCGGCAACGACTCCGCATCCTGTCAGGAGTGCAACTGAAAGGACCGCTGCAAGAAGCCTTGTGCCGCTCTTCTTATAGTTCATTATCTGAACGAGTCTTTCTTTGAGATTCCTCTTCTCTGTTGCGAAACTAGTAGCGACAACGGCTGAAGGCAGAGCTGTTGATGCTGCCATTAAAAGGAGCGTGTTTCCGTAAGATTGCTTTTCGTCTTTGTTCATGGAACGAAGGAGCATCTCGTCGCAGCTCATCTCACACGCACGGTTAAGCTCCCTGCGGATGAACCAGGCTAATGGATTGAACCAGTGAGCGGCAAGGACCGCTGTCGTGACCCACTTGTAGAGCAAGTCAAAGCGGCGGTAATGCGTAAGCTCATGACGGAGGATGTTGAGCAGGATCTCTTCATTGTACTCACGCATAGGCAGAACGATCTTCGGCTTGAGAACGCCTAACATCATGGGTGTGCGGGCAGAATCCGAGAAATAGAGGGCAGGCTTTCTGCCGGGGATCGAAGCATATACCGCTTTGGTAAAGCTGTCGGGTTCCATGAGATCCCTCTTCAGGCCAAAGCTGAACTTGATATATGAGAGCACCGTGATGCCCATGCTTACGACTGCGCCTAATGCCCAGACCGAAAACCAGAGCTTGGGTGACTTCCAGTCGATCGAAAATGAAGGCGCCTTCGTGGCAGGGGTATTATCGGAAACGGTCGCCGCCTTTGTTTCCGTTGCATCAAGGGCGATGTGTGATCCGTCCGTTTCATCTGAAGCGGTCATCGTGCTGTCTGCATGATCAGATCCGGAAACCGCTTTTGCGTTATCCTCGCTGTCCATTTCAACGTAAACAACAGGAGCTTTTGGCAAGGGTTCCGCCTTCTCCGCTGTTGCCGGAACAAGTCCCGGAAGCGGCAGTGCGAAACGCAGGAGCACCAGGAGCCATGCATAGTAATAAACAGTGCTCGGCATCTTGCGCAGAACGGTATAGCGCAGACACACGAGAAGAAGTGCTAAAATGCTGCCGCTTAGGGTCAGCATAAGCATTGTATTCATTCTTTATTCCTCCACCTTGAACATTTCCCGCAATTCGGCGATATCGTCCTTTGTAAGGCCGTTCGAACTTACGAGAGAAGCTATCAGATCACTGGCCTTCCCGTTATAGATACGGGTAATGAGATCCTTCGTGGCCCATGAACTGTATTCCTTTTCCGTTATTACCGGAGAATAGTAGTAAACATTACGTTTTTCCTGACGGACAACGCCTTTAGACACGAGTCTTGAGACTAATGTCTTGATCGTCGCAGGTTCCCAGCCTTTCGATCCCTGAAGCTTTTCACGAATCTCCGTAACGGGCAGAGCGTCCTTTGCGCACCACAGCAGCTTCATGACTTCCAGTTCGGAATCGGTTATCTTGCTGGCAAGATTATCTGACATGAAATAAACCTCCAAAATGCAGTTTACAATTGTAGCTTAAGCAAGCTTAATCTAACATGACGAGGCTACAATTGTCAACTGTGGCGGGAGGATGCCTCATTTTTGCCTAAAAACAGGTGTACAGAGGATATCTTTTACGAAGCGGCAGGGCTTAATGTTATTTTCGAGCCTTGGTAAGTCTTGCCGCCTGTGACGACAGTTATATCGTAAGTGCCGGAAAGCGGCGTCTCCTTGCCGTTGATAAATGCGGAAAAGCCGTTTGCTCTTGCGGGGGCATTAAGACCGGATGTCTCAGAGATCAGTTCCTTCTCATAGATGGGGAACGCCTCAAAGCAATAGCTTGACCCGCCATCCGACAGGATAATGCAGACCCTTCCGTCTCCGGTCTCGATGCCGTCCGGAAGCATGCCGTAGATCCTTGCTCCGTACTTCTCATTGGAAGAGAACACTTTAGCGTCGCCGCCTGATGCAAGACCCGCAATATCAAGCTTTCTCTGCGGGGCAAACATGAAGGGCGCCTTGGCGGTCACACGGTGAAGATTGCGCTCGACGATCTCGTAGATCATGTCGGCTCCGTCAGGTACCGCGGTTATGTCAGGTGCCGTCGTCCTCCTGAATGTCGCTTCCTTGTAATTGTCTATTATGAAAGGCAGGAGCGCCCTTCCGAATGAGTCTCTTACCACATAGGCGGTGCCGTTGTTCTGCGCGGACTTATTCTGCGTGATGAAATACTCGTCGTTCATCTCGCCGTCGCCCATGAAGACCTTGAGCTGCGTCGCTGTATCTTCAACTTTTTTCGGGCGCTTGAAGGTAAAATCCGAGAACTTGATATCGTAATCGTACTGATAATCCATGAAGCCGCCCGCAGGATAAAGGAGCTTGTCCAGATCGCCGCGCCAGGTAAGAGTCTTTGTGAACTTCGCGTCATCATATGTCTTATGCGGAGCGCCGAGTCTTTCCATTATCCTGTTGTATCCCATGAGCGCGCCCTTGTAATTCCAGTGGGAATCGCGCTTGTGATAGAGGTCTTTGTCCTTGTTTTCCACGAGCATGGATAAGCAGTCGGCGTGACTGACATTGATGCGGTCGAGCTCTTTGGTGATCCTCGTCAGGTTGTTTTCGGGCGCCTTTGTATAGCACGAAGGCATCTTCTCGCCGTACACGCTCGATTTGTTCGGGATGGGCGCGAAAACGAACCTCCCTCCCCTCGACGTTACGTTCTCTTCGATCAGCGAAAGCGTTACGCCGAAAGCCTTGATCTCATTGTCAGTCATGGCATTGGTGTTCATGTAATCAGGCGATTCGTTCTCGAAAAAGAGCCAGCCCTCTTTGCCCCTGATGACGTTCGAAGTTGAGGTGTGGAAGACCTCTGTCTTGATGAAGTTGGAGCATGACAAAAGCTGCGCCCTGAAAGGAACCCTGTCATTGAGCCATGTGTCAAAGCCCGTCGAAAAGTCCTGGTTGAGCCTGCCGTCCTCAACATACTTAGGGAACTTTGCCAGGTCCCTCTTCTCTAAGTTCTCCTTGTTCTTAAAGAACGGCATGAGAACAAGAGGCAATGAGATCACCAGGAAGAAAAGTACCGAATATATTGTCTTGAATGTCTTGTTCATATAATCCCTCCTAGAACCTGAAATAGATGAAAGGGTTATATGTGCTCGACGCAAGCATGAGAATGGATACTATCAGCAGCAGGAACGAACCTGTGTATGCTGCGTAGTTATATGCGGAAGACATCTTCGAGCTCTCCGCCTTTGCTCTTATGAGCTTAAATACCGGAGCTGACAGCAGCAGCGCGAAAACAAACGACACTATCGCCAGAACACTTACTGTCGAATAGATCTGTGCATTAACGGCAGCTTCGCCCGGATGGACCGTGAACATGTCCCTTATCATGCCGAAGCCCTGTGTAAGCGTATCAGCCCTGAAGATAACGAATGCCAGGGCTGTCACAAGGAGCGTATAGACGTGTCCTATCGGCTTGAACCATTTCTTCTTGGTCGGGATTATCTGATAGGTCTCTAACATCTGGCAAAGTCCGTGGATCATGCCCCAGACGATGAAAGTGAAGTTCGCGCCGTGCCAGAGACCTGTCAGGAAGAACACCAAAAGCTTGTTGAGCGTCGTCCTTACATTGCCTTTGCGGTTGCCTCCGAGCGGGATATATACATATTCCTTGAACCATGTGGAGAGCGAGATGTGCCAGCGTCTCCAGAACTCCTGGATGCTTCCCGCGATGAACGGATAATCGAAGTTCTCCTTGAAGTCAAAACCGAAGACAGTTCCGAGGCCTATCGCCATATCGGAATAACCCGAGAAGTCAAAGAATATCTGGAGCGTATAGCAGACCGCACCTATCCAGGCTGCCCCTGTTCCGATCTGATCGGGAGCAAACGAGAACACCTTGTCGGCGATGAAGCCCATCTGGTTGGCGATAAGGACCTTCTTGGACAGACCGAAGATGAACCTCAGTATTCCGCGGCTCACCCTGTCGATGCTGAACTCCCTCTCATTGATCTGCTTTGCGATGTCTTCATATCTTACGATGGGACCCGCGATCAGCTGCGGGAAGAACGAGATATAAAGCAGCACCGAGAAGAAATTCTTCTGCACGAGCTTCTTATCCCTGTAAACGTCAATGACATAGCTTAATCCCTGGAACGTAAAAAAGGATATTCCGATGGGGAGTCTGATGTTCGGAACAGGCACTCCAAGCCTTGTCACGCCGTTAAAGATCTCTACGAAGAAACCTGTGTATTTATATGCAATGAGAAGACCTATGTTGAGGACCGCCGCCAGGGCAACCGCAAGCTTATCATGCTTTGTTCCCGAGGCAAGCCTTCCGAAAACATAGTTCAGCATGATCGAAAAGATCATTATGATGACCGCCACGGGCTCGCCATACGCATAGAATACGAGGCTCGCGGCGATCAGGACCGCATTTCTCGCCGTCTTGTTCCTGACAACCGCGTAGAGCAGGAATGTCACCGGTAGGAACATGAATAAAAACGGCAGCGAACTGAAAGTCATAACCCCATCCTCTCCTAAGTATCAGTTAATCTTTGGATTATACTCCAAATAAGAAGTGGATTCGAACTGACGTCCGTCCGCTTCCGGTTATCTGTTTGACAGAGCAAATATTGTCAAGAAATATCGCTGTTGATATTATTATCTTTAGTACCATTCGCGGTACTTTGGAATCGGAGGATAGAAATGACATTAGTAAAGAGTAATCTCTGCCCCACCTGCGGCGGTCTTCTCGACATCGATCTTGATAAGCAGATATATGTCTGCCCTTTCTGCGGTGTTTCTTTCGACTATGAATATTTCCGCGAGGATAATGTCAAAGATGTAGCGTCCAAAGCAATAAGGCGAAACGAGTACGGTTCGGCAAAGGACGCTTATGATTTCATGCTCGCAAAGGATCCGCACGACTTTGAAGCGCTGCGCGGACTCTTCATCTGCAGCAACAAATGGAAGACCATGGGCACTATGAACAACGATGCCGCGGTTCATGTCAGCGCCGATGATCCCGCTCTGAAAAATGCGATCGATAACTGTCTTCCCGAACACAGGCCTTACTTTGAGAAGGTCCGCGAAGCACTGATCGAACTCAAGCATTACAGGGATCTCGTCAGCGAAGCCGAGGATATCAGCAGGAACAAATCGACCGAGCAGTCAGCACTGGGTAAATTAAACAGCGAATACTATCACAACTCCCGCCAGTTCACGGAGCTTTGCCATGAGATTTGGGAGATGGAGGATTCAAAAGCACGTGAATCCATCATTTCCTTAGTGTTCCTACTTCCCATATTGGTGTTAGGCGCTCTCATCTGGAACAAGGCATGGGCGTTCCTTATCTTCTTGGCGGCACTGATCGCATTGATAATCGGCATTTACCACTTGATCAAATTCATAAACGCAAAAAGCCTTCGTTCGAGTATGGTCCCTTACGAAAAGAAGATCAAGGAACTGACTGAACAGCACGAGGCAAAGAGCGAAGAGGCCAGGCAGTCCCGCAACCGATATAAGGAACTCGTTAAAGAGTTCATGGACATGGATCCCTGCCCGAAGAAGGCGGATAAAGATCCTTCAGATGAATAGTATGCATAAAATAAAAACGCCGGTCTGATGACCGGCGTTCGTTCTTATTTGATCTTTATCGTAACTGTTACTGTCTTCCAGTCGGATGCTTTGTACTCAGCATTACCGGTCGACATTACTTTGACCTTGATCTTGTATGTTCCCTTCTTGGTCTTCTTTGCAACGGTGATGTTGCCGTTAAATTTGTTGACCGTGAATTTACTGTTTCCGGATACCTTTTGAACCATTATTCCCGTCTTCGGCGTGAAAGTGTACAGGTTCGTTGCTGCAACCGTCTGTGCCTTCTTCTTAACCTTCTTGGCTTTGACTGTAGCTGTCTTGCCTGTTGCCTTAAAGATACTGTCTTTCAGGATGGTGATCCCGTCTTCATGGAAATTAGGACAATTAGGGAAAGCATTCTCAAGATCAATACTGTCTATCAGCTCCTTTGAAAAGCTGACATTTGCAAGAGCGCTGCAATTTCCAAAAGCATTATTTCCTAAAGAAGCTACGCTTTCAGGTATTACCAGGCTCGTAACTCTTTGAGCATTACAGAATGCATAGTTATTGATCTTTTCTACTCCATAACCAATGTCGATCTTCTTGAGATTCCTGTCACCATAAAAAGCATAATTATCGATCGTCTTCACACTTCCCGGTATTGAAATGGATGAAAGATAAGTAAGATACTGGAAAGAATTTGCGCCGATAGTTTCAATGCCATATCCGAGCGTAACGCTGTCAAGATAAGTACAATCATAGAAAGCACCGGCATCGATAGTCTTTACACTGCCGGGAATACTGATGCTTCCGAGTACAGTACAATTTCCAAAAGAATACTGACCCAGGAAAGTTACGCTGCCGGGTATATTAGCACTGAGAAGACAGTGACAATTTCTGAAAGCTTCTTTACCGATCGTTTGCACACCGCTGCCGATCTTAACGGTCCTGAGCCTGGTACAATTATAAAAAGCTTCCTGACTGATCTCTTGTACAGTGCCGGGGATCGAAACACTCTTAAGGGCTGTACAATCTCTAAATGCAGCCAGGCCGATCTCAGCTACGTTATTGAGCGTAAGACTTTCAAGATCGATACAAGCCCCAAAAGCCCACCTTCCGATCTTTACACCCTTTGGTAAAACTACTTTGGTTAAACCTGAACCCCTGAATGCTTCCGGTTCAATCGTATTCAGTCCGTCAGGAAATGAAATGTTCTTCAGTTCCTTGCAGTTGTAAAAAGAGCACTCTCCGATTCTTGTAACGCCCTTAGGGATAGAAACGCTTTGGAGATTTGCGTAATTATAAAAAGCGCGGTTTCCGATCGAAGTTACGCCTTTGGAAATAACAACTTTTTCGATCTGATCTCTAATCGGATACCAGGGCCAATTAGTGTAACCTAAATCACTCATCGTTCCTTTGCCGCTGATGGTAAGGGTCTTTGTGGATTCGTTAAAAGTGTAAGTCAGTGAGCATCCCGGGATCTCTTCGTTTTTCGCAGCCTTTTTGTCTGACTCGACAGGAACTTTGGCTTCTTCTGTTACGCCGGTCTCACCTTCATCTGCCTTGTTTTCATCCTCTTCAGAAACGGCAGGCTCTTTCTCTTCAGACTCGGAAGGCTCTGTCTCAGCAGGTGCTTCAGTCTCAATGGCTTCTGTCTCAGAAGGTTTTGTTTCAGCTGTTTCTGCGGACTCGGTCTCCTTTGCCTCGGCAGGCTCTGAAGGTTCCTCTTCCTTTGTCTCCGGAACTTTTGTCTCTGCAGGCTCAGAAGGCTCTGTTTCCTTTGTTTCGGCAGGTGCTTTTTCTTCTGCCTCTGAAGGTTCTGCTTCCTTTGTTTCAGCAGGTTTCTTCGTTTCAGGCTTCTTCTCTTCAGACTTTTTGGTCTCTTTTTCTTTAGTCTCTTCGGTCTGGACAGCAACCGTCTCTTCCGGTGTGTTCTCTGCCTCATCCGCTGAAACTAAAGAAGACATCATTCCGACAGTCATTGCAGTTGCAACGAAAGCCGACAATAAGCGCTTCAGTTTCATGTAATTCCTCCAAAAGTAAAAATATTTTGTCGAGCTTAACGATTATACACTTTTTGCTGTCTGACAGATACGGCAATATTTAGGAATGACATTGTTTTCTGACAACGGCCTGATTTCTATGAAAAGTCACTTCCGGGCAAGAACAAGGGCCTCAGTAAATCTGAAGCCCTTGAAAACATTTTTCCACTGCAACCTTTATATGATGAATTATTGTTCATTTTGCTTCCGATATAAACGACTATCACTTTCCTGTAAGTTTTAAGAATTTCTTATCGTTCATTTGCTCGTTTGTAACATACTCCCCATCATGGAATAACGCATAATTCGTAATCGGTGTCGGTGCATTCTGTGCTTCTTCTTTGCTTTCAAGATGTATTGCCTTGAATGCAATACCATTTTCTTTTGCCGTCTGCTCCAAAACCGGGACATATTTTGCATTGAACGGGCACTGATTCGTATAGTACAGAACATATCCCTTCTCTTCTATATGCGGATGTTTTGCACATTCCTTAAACACCGGAGCTTTTGCATTTTTATCGAACAGCATATACCAAAGCTGAATACCATTATCAGCTTCATCGCTCACGACAAATCCTTTGTACTTCAGAAACTTCGGATCAGCCAGAAACGGTTTCTTCTTTGAAGCGCAAAGAATACAAAGCCCCTTTTTTCCCTTTTCCTTACTATCCTCGATGCAGGCAGTAAGTAGATCAGTAGAATATCCATGTCCTTTGAAAGCCCCGGACACCCAGAGACAGTCAATGTACATATATCCATCTGCCTCTATCGGAATCCATGCGTTTTCCGCCGGGATATATTCGATAAAGCACTTTCCGCGCTCTACGCTCTTTAGGAAAACAAGTCCTTCATCAAACCGCTCCGAAAGCCATGCCTTCTTAGAAGAAACCTGAACATCCTTATTATTTGATATCGCGCAGCAAATATGCTCCTCTTCGATGTTATCTTTTGTTACACGAACATATTCCATGACCGCTCCTTTCAATAATATGCCAAGGAACACTTAAGCTCCTTGGCATAGATAGTATTTACTCAATAGGGAAACAAGCTTCTGTTACATACTCATCAGGATTCTGTGTCTGTGCAGGACTAACATGATAGATATTAAACATAGGTCCATTCATTTTATATCCATTAGCTTTGATCCATGACGCCACAGTCGCATATGCCTCACCCATCTGGTCGTAGCTGCCTTTAATGATACAACTTGCAACCTTTACTGCAGGAAGATTTTTAAACTTTACATGTTCCGTATCGTTATAAGAACCATTCACAGTCATCCACGCAATGATCTCGACATTTTCTTCCTTGTACTCGGGATCGAGGAACTCTGCCGCCGCAAGGCACGGGTCAGTCGGCACAAGATTCTTGCACTCGCTCATCATAGTATTCCAAAGCTTTCCTTCATTCTCATAGTGAGGAACCACCATCTGAACCGTAGCCGCATATCTCTCCGGTATTGTTTTTACTGTTACATCAAAACTCATATTTTGCTCCTTTCTCAGCCTCTTTCTGGCTGTTTCCAGAAGCATCAGTTTGTACTCAGTTTCTTGGGAAAGCTTTGATAGTTCCTTCTGCCTCTCTGACAGAAATGCATCCATCTTTTCTTTATCATCGTAGCTTTCAAGGATTTTGATGATATCTGCAAGGGCAAAGCCCATATCCTTGAGTGACGTTATCCTCCCGATGGTAAAAAGCTGTTCCTCACGATAATAACGGTACCCGGTGAAATCATCTATTTCTGCCGGTTTCAAAAGTCCGATATCATCATAGTGGCGTAACATCCTGATGCTTACTCTGGATAGTTTTGAAAATTCGCCTATTTTTAGCATTTGTTTCTACCTCCATGGATGTATTTTCTTGAGCTCACTACAAAGATAATCCCTCACATAATGTGAGAGTCAATATGCATTTTTAAGTTTCTTTCATTGTTTCAGATTCTCTGAAAGACACCTCATCATATATGTTATACATACAATATACTATACAACCCCGCATTTCCTCCCCCGTTGAGTTATCCTCAACTGCGCGTTGATTGTAATTTCCAAATGGCAGCAATACGATATGATTAAGTTGCATGCAGCACACTTTCCAAAAAGGAGCTACGCGAAATGGGAAATACAATAGGCAATAACATCAAGACATACCGCAAGAATAAGGGCTTCACGCAGGAGGAACTCGCGGATCTCTTAAACGTTACCCCGCAGGCAGTAAGCAAGTGGGAATCAGAGAACAGTCTTCCCGACACAGCAATGCTGATCCCTCTGGCACAGATCCTTGGTGTAAGCACAGACGCGCTTCTTGGATACGATTCGCTTTCAGAGAATGAAGAAATAATCGCAAGGATAAAAAAGACTGTCGAAGGAATGAAGCACAGCGAGGAAGGCAGAGCGGAAAAGGCCCTGCGCATTTCAGAATATCTTGCAACGGAGACCACTCTTAATCCGGGTTGTTTCGAGATCATAAAGGACTATGTGCAGGAGACCGCAAACCTCAGTATGTATGCTGATCCGGTGCTCGAGAACTGCTTTCCGGGCGAAGAGGAAAGGCTGGGTAAGATCTATAAAGATGCAATAAGAAAAGGAGCATATCTTATCGGTCACTGCGCAGACAGGACTCTTGTCGAGAGAACTCATTTCGCTGTCGCATGGATCTATATCCACATGAAGGATTTCGATAAAGCAAGGGCTCATATCAATGTGCTGCCGAGCATCTCACCCGGATGCATCGCTGAAAAAATATCCATGGAACTCACGTATTTCGAGAGTGGCTTCGAAAAGATGAAGGATGATATCGCCAAAAACTCCGTTCTCCTTTTTGACATGACCGCAAGCTTCCTGAACACGATCGCTCAGGACTACGGCTGGAACGGCGAAACGGATGAAGCACTCAAAGTGATCGATTGGTGCGAAGGCATCGTCAAGGCGTATGCTTCAATGAAGAATGTCATCAGCATGGATCATTACCTGAGGATCAGAAGGAGCCTTGCTTTCTTCAGACTCGTCGCAGTAAAGAAATCGGGTGACAGCGATGGAGCAATCAAACTCTACAACGAATTCAAGGATGAGATCAGCCGCGAAGATCTGACGGATGAACAGAAAAAAACTGTAATGGATCTTCTTGATAACGACATCGCCCACTACGGAAAGTACACATAATAAAAAGCAGTTTCCAAAAAGAAAACGCCTCGCGAAATATTCAATCGCGAGGTGTTTTTATCTGCCAATTATCTTATCCAATCCCTTAGGTTCAATCATTCTTAGTGCTATTGCGCTTTACTTCATCCATTTCTGCTATCAGCTCTTCCAACGGGTGGTATTCGCCACCCCACCACTCAAAAACATGCATTCCTTCGTCTTCAAGAACAGATTCGGTTATAGTCATGTCGATACCTAATTGCTTCAACAATCCTTCCCTGTCCAACTCCTTGTGATCGAAAGGCAGCAACTTGCAAAACTCCTTATATGACACACCGCAAACAACCCGGTGAACACCAAGCGAAGCAATAGCACCCAGACATCTCTCACATGGAGCACAACTGGTGTATAAAACAGATTCTGCCAACATATCGTCAGAGTATTTGTTTGCACATTTATGTACCAGATTGAATTCGGCATGTCCGAATATCTTCCGTTCAAAATCAGCGGTATTCTCCGCTTCCTCCAGTATTTCTCCGTTATGGACCAATACTGAGCCAAAGGATTCATGACCCTTCTGCCCAGCGCTTACGGCCAGTTCATAACACTTTCTGATGTAGTCTTCGTTATTCATGCTAACCTTGTATAATGTTGATTTCCTATACCAAAGGAATCACTCCCTCAGACAAGACAATTATATCATCCGGGTAAAGAACGCTGAGTTCGTTTAATGATTTGTTTTAGCCAGGTTTAGCCACTTTTGATAAAAATCGGGTGGCGGAAAACCCCGCCCCCCGAATTTTGGTGATCGTGAGCGGATTCGAACCGCTGGCCTACCGCTTAGGAGAACTCTCCGAAACTACAAAACATAGAAAGGAAAGGCATTTGCGGAGTTGCATTTTTCCTTTCCACCACTTGTCCCCCACATAATACAAGTAATATAGTTCGTATTCATTTGCAGTAATTTAACAACGGTGCATGCTTTCGCATTGCCCCTGTTATATGTTTACTTAAGCCTTATAAAATGCGACTTTCACTTTTCTAGACAATCAATCATTTCTAACAATAACCATTTCTTCAGCTGCTTTTCTGCAGAATTCTTTTTTATCTGCTTCAGATAGAGTATTTGAGAACTTTATTTCGTCGCCATCAATCATAAAAAAGCGTGAAAATGTAGGTTCTTCAGATACAATTTTGCGAAGCGTTTCGCACCAGTTGTACTTTTCGATTCTAAGATTTTTGTGTTTGGCTGGTTTTCCTGCTGCAATCCATGCATCGCGCTTGTACTCTAATCTCACCCAATCTAATAGCGTGATAACAGATGTATTAAACGCCACTAAATCATAGTTGTTCATTAGACAATAAGCCTCATTGATCGATAATGATTCGATGGTTCTATAGTTGTTATACATTTCAATTAAATCTTTCATATTCAGTTTCTCCCATAATTTGCGTATACATGAACGATAATTTCATCATCTGAAGCAAATTCTATTTTCCGTTTACCGGCGATTTGGAAGGCATGTTCTGCTCTATATGCTTTAAGCTCACTTTTGATTGAATCATACACAATACCCTGCGAATAATCCATAGCATGAATGCCTTCGTGTAGAATAGAACTGACTATATCGGCAGAGCTTCTGCGTACATATAATTTACCGTTTTCATGTCGCCCGGCGACATTATGATCTGGGGTAACATAGTAATCAAATAATTTGTCACCAAGTATATTAAGACGAAACGTTCCATCTTTAATAGCCTCTACAATCATTGTAGATTCAGGTGTTATACCGTCTAGCATTCTTAGTATTTCATTTCTTGAATAATAGTTTGTTCTGTCGGATTCAAGTATTTTTGATGCCTTGTTTTCACTTAAACGTCTGCCTAATGTGTTTCCGAACCCACCGTGATACCCAGCGCCCATTAATCCACCTCCTTGTTAGAGCTCATTGCCTTCCCAAATTCGCTCTCGAAGTGATAGACATTAATACCCATATCCCTGTATGTCTGAAATATGGAATCAGGACATGCTCCGTAGACAACTATTGCCACAGGCAAAATACGTTTAACTACAATATCCAAACCTTTTACAAATATGTCCCGATCAATGCGGTTTTTAAGTGTGCCGTGTGTTCCTACGGCTATTACCGAATGTCTGGAAATCCCATCGGTACATATTTTGAATGTTCTTTGATCTCCGTATCGTATGTCAGGTATAACCTCTATGCCATTCTCCTGAAGCCATGCGCCTATAGCTCTACTACGGTAGATATTCCACAATTGCATAACCAACGGCATATCCCTATAAAGACTCCAATCCGGTAGTATTACACCGTTATAATCCTGGAGAATCTGAAGATACTTTTTGGGATTCCGCCATAATCGTTCAAATAAGTAGTCATCTTCAAAGAAGTGAACCCAGAAGTTATGGTCTTTAGAAGATATGCATTTTGAAAACGGAATCAGCCTGTTGGGGATATCGTAACAGGGTTTGATTACCGGTAATTCAAAAAATCCCGCGAAGTTAGCCATTGCAATTAAGAATGCGTTAAAGACATCCTTACAACCTTTACGTATACAATTAACTTTTGACATATATTATTCCCTCCTTTTTCTGTTTCTCATCAATCACTAAGAAAACGGTATAATTTGAGCAACAGAAGCTTTGCCCGTAATCTACAAAACGAGTTTGTTTTCAACGGGTGCAAAACGGTTCAAAAGGGTTCAAAAAGGTTCAAGCAATGAATATGGAATTTAAGAAAATATTCAATCCTCTTAAAAAATGTCTTGGTGATGGTCATAATCGTCAGTACTTTTTCAGAGATCTGATGGCTATGATTACTACAGTTTCAGAAGTGGAATGGGGAACAGAATTAGATCCGAATACGAAACGGACTAATGACAATACAATAAACAATTTTATTAAGCGTGGACTGTCGAAAACATTCGCACAATCTATAGTTAACAGATTGACACCGGAGAGATTGGAAGATCAAGTAAATGAGTTACCAGATGTAACAAGAGCGGCTTTGGCAAAAGAATTAAGTGTCTACGATGATAGTATCAACGCAGATAATGTCGGAAAATGTGTTGCAGATATGATGGTAGATATCATTACTGTATCTGCCGGGCTTTCGTCTGAAGAAGAAATTGCAGCAAAAAAGGAAGAAATTAAATCATCCAAACCAAAAAGCGAATCTAAAGCAGCTATTAACAGCACTGGCACTGATGGAATGGATGAGTCTGATGAAATACAAGCAAAATCTTTTCTAATAAATCATGAAAAAGAAAGAGAATTGATTCCATTATGCCAAATAGCTTTACTTTATAGTCCTGCGCATAAGCATATCAGATCAATGTATACCGAGTTTATTCTTTTACCCAAGCGGATACAAAGATATATTCTGAAAGAATGCGGTGCTGAAATATTGGCTGATATGGACTCCTTGCATTCTGATGAGTCTATAGATTGGTTATGTGATGATTTGGATGTTTTCGAATTATCATCGAAGTGCTATTTATATATGTTCGATCAGTATTTATATCGAGCGTTTCATTATTATTCTGAATGTAGCATCAAAGGGTATGATAATTATTCTTTCATTACGCTGTGCAAGCATGATTTTAGCGCAATCATGAATAACGATCACAATTCGCTTGATAAGTATATTGATGACTACCTTTGGATGCAAGATAACAAGATTAAGACAGAAGCCCTGCCACCTATGGATTACCTTTGGCTTGAAAAGGATTTCGGTTCCTGTAAAGAGAAAGATCTTACCTACTGGTTATGCAGATTTGTTATTGATGCTTGCAACAACTTATTACCGCGAGTGAAAGAAAAAGAGTTCTATTATATTGTTGTTAATGATCAATACGCAGAAACACAGGAAGATCTATACTACTGTGCTTTAAACGCACTATATAATCTTTACTTGTGTCATACAATAACAGGCTAAGTGGTTATTCATTATAAGTAACCTCACAAATATGAATGAATGTTCTATGATATTATGATTTTTGGGGTATTCCACAATGAGAATTACTAGGATTGATCTTCAGTGTTATGACATTTTGTGGTTCGCTATAGACATTAACGGATGCATAATTGCATTTACGTCTGGCGGCAAAAGCGATGTGCCTGAATTTGTTTGTCGCAGTAAAAGCGAAACGGAAAGACTTGAAGACTTCTTTATGTCACTTCCAAACGATTATTCTCCTGCTAAACTGCTTATCGATAATGACGGAAGTCAGTTAGCAATAGATGCTGAAGAATTGGCTCAAAAGGGAATTTACTACTTTGATACATATTCTGATATTGAATACGAGTACGGATATAGTAAAGTATCTTACCCGGACAAAGCACTTCACGTCTCAGATTTACCATCTGATATACAAAAACTCTTATCTGATCACATTATTGATATTGATGTTTCCACCGAAGACCGAATAATCGTTAAAAACGCATACTGAACCTGATAACCTTCCGCCTGAGGGGCGGAAGGTCAATTACAAACCCAATAAATCCAGGTGTTTCAGGACGCGATTATGTCCTGTCCACCACTTTTTAGGCAAAAATCAGGGGTTTCGGAAAACCCCGAAACCCCTGATTTTACTTGGTGATCGTGAGCGGATTCGAACCGCTGGCCTACCGCTTAGGAGGCGGTCGCTCTATCCAGCTGAGCTACACAATCATACGCCGCTTGATGACGCGAGAGAGATTATATCACAATCCCGTAAGAGTATAAAGACATGTCTCAACTATCATGCAGATAAGTGCCGTAAGGACCAGATAGAACGGCAGACCGTCCAGATATCTGGATTTCGTAACAAAGATCAGGCGCCTTCGGATAACCGACAGGAGACCGGTGAGCATCGTGTCGGCAAGTATCGCGAGCACGACGGCCACAATGATCGTAAAGACTGCAGGGACGTGATCCTGATGCGCAAGGAAGAATACGGCCAGGAACTGCGCGCCGATCGCCGTTTCGCTGACGAAATAGCGCAGACCGAATATCGATTTTCTTATGCCGCTCCTGGCAAAAGAAAGCAGCGATACGGAGATCAAGGTCTGAACGAGCGCTGCTGCGGGTACTGAGATCATTCTCGCATATGCGCCTCCGACCAGCACCCAGAGCGCGAAAAGAAGGCTCGCGATTATCACCATAACACCGGAGAATGCAGCCCTTGAAAATGCAAATCTCTTAACTTCCTGGAAATCCGCGACAGGTATGTCCCAGAATTCCGTAAGGCTTCTGGACGTGATGAGCTTAGGCGTTCCGGATATCTTTGAACGACCCCATGCAAAGACAATGAGAAAAGCGATACCTGCAAGAAGGATCGTGAAGATGTACCTCTTTTCGAACAGTCCCGATGCAAAGAAACCGAACGACGAAGCTGTAAATGCGAGCAGATACGGCTTAAAGACTTCGTTCGTGAATTCAGGTACGGTGAAATCGTTCTCATCGTCAGCCTTGAAACGAGAAAGCGACATTATTCCGATAGCCATGGGTATGAACAGTGCGCCAGCGGCAGGTCCGCACCAACCCAGCCTGTAAGAGACCTCGGCAGCAGCCGTAAACAGCAGTGCCGTCAGGATGAACGCTAGAGCGGAAAGCTTCGGGCGCATGAAGAACCTCATGCTGACGGACCATATGAAGAGCACGGCAGCAGAGCATGCGGCAGGCCACCAGACGGCTGCATTGCCCAGAGAATAGACCATGCAGAGGGATATCAGGGAATAGCCCAAAAAGAGGGCTGACCTCGTTGACATGTAGCCCGTGGCTTTGATGTGTGCAGCCTGCGGTTTGCCGACATGCCTGACGCGGCGCATATCCTCGTTATCGAACGGCGTGTTGTATTTGTTGCTGAATAGACCCATATATCACACTCGCCAGTTCAGATATGCCTTAAGGAATTTGTATCCCGTGTTGAATGCCCTGATGGCCAGACGCGTTTCAACATACGAATCCGAAGGCGGATAGATGTATGTCGCGACTTCTGACATGGGAAGATCGTCGATGCTGTCGGTAAGTGTCTGCTCATCCTCAGAGCTGCCTTTTGCATAGCCGTCTTCCGCGCCCTTTTCCGCATTGCGCATATCGTTTTGGGGATCGGGTGTCGCTTCGGGCGACGGCGTAGGCGTGGGGGTCAGCCTGTTGGAGATGCTCTTGCCGTTCATTATCGCTTCGATCTCCCTTACGGTCCTGAAACCGCGGGCAGATCCGGAATCGTCGTAGATCGTGTAGACTTCAGGCGTCTTTTCGAAGGAGAAAGCGATGTATCCGGCTTTGTTCCTTACACCGTCGGCATCAGGGGTGGATCCCATCGTTTCGGTGTAGATCCTGTTAATGGCCGCAAGATACTTGTCTTTCGTATATCCTTCGCGCGAATTGTTTATGCATTCCTTTGAAAGATCGACGAAGCACTGGATGCTGCATGTTACTCCGTCGATAATGCTCGTGGTTCCGTCCGACTTCATCGCAAGACGGTCGGGATCCTGAAGCTTCAGGAGCGCGTGGCAGATGTTGTAGGACTGCACCGCCCAGTCGAGACCGCTTATCTCATAAGCGCCCGAAAGCGAAGCGTAGCTTCTGTCTTCAGTCGTCATGTCGAGGTTAAAAGCGTCCCAGTTAACACGGGTGATCTTGCCGCCTTTTACCTCCATCTCAACATAGTCGACGAACTTGCTTCGGTCATCGATCAGTCTCTGTGCATAGTAGATGCCGTCCTTGAGTCCTTCGACGGGAGCGTATGTCTCATTGTCGGAAACCGTTGTGTCCGCGCGGCGGAACGCGACGGGGATCTGTTTTCCCTTCAGCGTGGATTCGAGATATTTGAGCCTTCTGTCGATCTTGGGATCCTCACACATGAGTCCCGTGACTCTCGACGTTTCGAAGTCGATGCCGATCCTGAAATCGAGCTTTGTGCTCTTGTCGGAAGGCATTACGACCGTCATATCGAAAACGTATCCTATGGGCGTTCCGTCCTTGTCGTAACCCCTGTAGACCGAGTTGATCTCCGGGAAATCGTTGAGAACTCTGCCCGTAAGCTGTGTATAGGATTCAGCCGGAAGGACCGTGCCGAATTTCTGTCTGTATTCACGCTGAAGTCTCTTGTCAGCCCTTTCGTTGGACCAAAGGAATCCGCCGATGATCAGCGCGGCGCTGACGATCGCGAGCAGCAGCGCCTCGGTTACGAAAACCTTGATCTGGCTATGAGTCATCATCTGAGATCCACCTCCCTCGAGCGCAGGTTCCTGCGTGAGATCGTCTTCATCAGGAAGTCCAGAACGAAAGACATAAAGTTAACTGAAAGCACGGGCGCAAGGAGCGCTACGTCAGGTCTTACGAAAGCTCGCATGACGAGCGTCAGCATCGCGCAGACCATGCCGGCGAAAAATCCCGCGGTAAATCTTGAAGGCATCGTCGTCAGATCGCCGAGCATGAATACCGCGACGAAAACGACGCCTGATGAGAGCATGAAAGCAATGAATCCGTCGTAACCGAAGCTCGAGCCGTCCGCAAGAAGATTAGACAGCGGGAAGAACACCGTAAGAGTAACGATGTAAGCTATCGGAGCATAGAGTCTGATCGATCCGCGCATGACCAGGAAAAGTCCTCCGAGCAAAACGCATGTCGCGCATGCGGCGCCGAGCATGCCTGGGAAATTGCCCGTGATGAGCTCGGGGAAACTGCAGTTCGTGTAATCGTGGAATTCGCCGGTCTTGGAAACGAAGATCAGTGACCTCAGCATGAACCACCCTTCCGTGCCGCCTTCGGCATATCCCTTTACGGATGAAGGCATGACGAGGCAGACGAAGAGCACGCCTGCAGCAGCGGGATTTACAAGATTTGATCCGGGGCCTCCGAATATCTGCTTCGTGACGACCGATGCGAAAAGAACAGCCGTCAGAGCCGTGACAAGCGTAGTGTCAGGCGGAAGGATGAGCGCGATCATGAGACCTGAAGATGCGGAACTCAGATCGAAATATTCACCCTTTCCTCCGCGCCCTGCGATATGGGAAAGGAGCATGTCGGACAAGGTGAACGTGACCATGCAGAACAGTATGAGTATTATCGCACGCAGGCCGTAGTAGAATGCGGCATAGATCGCGCACGGAACCATTGCGGCAATGAGCGTGAGGTATATGTACGGCGCGTTCTTTTCGGTATGGATGAACGGCGCGAGCCTTATCTCGTCTTTCCTGACGGAATGCTTTCTGCTCATACCTTCTTGCCTCCGTCGAAAGGCAGGACGATCCTGCCCTCCTCGTCTCTTCCGTCCTCTTCCTTGGCAGAGTCGTAATCTTCGAGGAGCGAGCTGCCGGAGATCTCGTTTGCATCGTAGATGAGTTCGCCTTCGGTCGCGGTATGTCCGCTGTTATAGAGCAGCGAATTGACCTCGATTACGCGTCCTTCGCCTGCGAAAGCGGCGATCTTGTCGGTAAGGCTGATGCCGGCCGGACAGATATAGGAACATGAACCGCACGCTATGCAGTCTCTCGCGCCCTCTTCGGAAGCCTTCTGGGTAAGGCCCTGGTTGAGCATTTCATAGATGGTATTCGGTGACAGTCCCATCGGGCAGCACTCGGAACAGAGGCCGCAGTGAATGCAAGGCGTCCTCGGAACCACCTGTCTTCTGATGATGGAGATCGCCGATGTCAGCTTGATTACCGGTGTATTCTCGGGATCTTTTATCTCGATGCCGGTAAGGCAGTTGCCCCATACGATGCGTCCGCCGCTCGTGCGGAAATCGCCGACGCTGTTGATGAGCTCGGATACGGGTGTTCCGATCGGAACGAGCATGTTATGGATACCTGATGCATCTCCCGTGATCGAAACGATGCGGCTCATCATGGGGATATTGTCAGACAATGCTTCCCAGCACGCGAGCATCGTCGAGCAGTTGAAAAGTACTGCCCCGCATGTGCGTTCAAGCGTATCCTGCGCATTTATCGACTTGCCGTAAAGCGCTTTAGCGATAAGCCTGTAGTAGCCCTGCGGGAATCTTTCCCTGAAGATCTTTATGTCAAAAGTAATATCCTTAAACTTATCCTTGAGACGGCCGATGGAGAGCTCTAATGCCTCGCGCTGTTCTTTTCGCTGTTCGGAGATCAGGAAAAAACATCTTTTCGCGCCGATCGTCCTCGAGCATGCGGCAGCGCCGTTGACTACGTAATCGGGATATTCCGTTATCGCCGTCAGGTCGGACGTGGAATAGGGCTCGCTCTGAAGGCAGTTTACGAGAAAGTCGTTGACGCCTTCCTTCTTCGCTCTTCTGAGCTTAGCACCCGTGGGAATGCCCTCGCCGCCCATGCCGCATATGCCCGCATCGGTAATGATGTTGATTGCTTCTGTTGCGGAAAGCTTCATGAGTGAACGCGGCTTCAGTGAATCGAGTCTCGTTCTCTTCATGTCGTTATGGATTATGACCGCGCGCGTGGCGATGCCGTTAGGAAGAGTGATCGGCTTTATGTCCGTGACCGTGCCTGAGATGCCCGTGTGGACAGGGACCGAGAAAGTTCCTTTTTCAGGGATCCCGACGCACTGGCCCGCGAGAACGCTGTCGCCTATGCGGACGCACGGAACGGCAGGAACGCCGTAGTGCATCTTCATGGGAAGGATGACTCTCGTCGGATAGACACGCTCGAGCATGATCTCCCTGACATAGTGAGAACGCTTTGAAAAATTCAAAACGTCTCCCGGAAAAAGCCCCTTATAAAACGAATATCTCCTGCGGTCAGGCATCAGCACTCCATGCATACCGGCATGAGCCGGCATGCTGAATAAATCTTAGTCAGTGTATCCTTCCAGCTTCTTGGATGAAGAAGCGCGGGAAAGCTTTCTTATAGCCTTCGCTTCGATCTGTCTGATACGCTCACGTGTAACGCCGAGCTTCTTACCTACCTGCTCAAGTGTCATCGGGATGCCGTCCTTGAGACCGAAACGCAGCTCGATTACCTTGCGCTCACGCTCTGTGAGCGAATTAAGTGCCTTTATGAGATCTTCCTTGAGGAGGATCCTTGCTACTTCCTCTTCGGGAGCAGCGAGTTCGTCGTTGGAAATGAAGTCTACCAGGTGGCTGTCCTCTTCCTCTCCGACAGGCTTGTCGATGGAGATGGGATCCTGTGAGATCTTCTGGATCTCGCGGATCTTTGCGGCATCCATGCCCATTTCCTTTGCAAGCTCTTCAGTCGTGGGTTCCCTTCCGAGATCCTGAACGAGCTGTCTCTGTACTCTTGTGAGCTTGTTGATCGTCTCTACCATGTGGACAGGGATACGGATGGTACGCGCCTGGTCTGCGATAGCTCTCGTGATGGCCTGACGGATCCACCATGTTGCATATGTGGAGAACTTGAATCCCTTTGTGTAGTCGAACTTGTCGACTGCCTTGATGAGACCGATGTTGCCCTCCTGGATGAGGTCGAGCAATGAAAGTCCTCTGTTCATGTACTTTTTTGCGATCGAAACAACGAGTCTCAGGTTGGAGTTGATGAGCATCTCCTTTGCGTCCTCGTCGCCGTCAGCCATACGCTGCGCGATCTCACGCTCCTGGTCTGCATTGAGGAGTTCGATCTTACCGATCTCCTTGAGGTACATCTTGACCGAGTCATCTACGACATTAACGTCTTCGCCGCCTTCGCCGTCGTCTGAATCATCGCTGTCGAGGTCGGGGTCGTTGATCTTAACACCCGAATTATCGAGTTCGGCACGGAGCGTGATCATCTCATCGGGTTCGAGCTTGTAGCTGTCAGAGATCGATTCGAGATCAGACTCCGTGATCATGCTGCCGTTCTTGTCTGCGAGTTTCTTTGCGGCCGCCATGGCCTTATCAAAATCTGTCATAAGAAATCACCTCTCGAAAAACCTTACTTCTTTGATTCAGAAGTCTCTGCTGCCGTCGACTCCGTGATGACGACTGTCTCCTGTACGTTTTCTGTTACGCCTTCGCCGGAAACAAGATAGATGGTATCGGGTGTGAAGATCTCCATCTTTACGTTGCCGGAGTTATTTCCGTCCCTCTTTGCGGCACGGAGTTCGCAGTACTTGCTGTAATAGTTCTGGGCTGTAGCCTTGTCGATGCCGTTAGGCAGGGAAAGCTTGATGTTCTGGCATGTCAGTCCGTAGATGATGTACTGTCTGCCTGCAGCCTCTTCCTTTTCGATGCTGTCGAAAGTCGTATTGATGTCTGTCGAGATCGCCTCTTTGAGTTTCTTTCTCGAAAGATAGAGCGGGAAAGAGATGGCGAGCACGATGAGGATCACCGCGACCGTAGCTGCCGTATAACCGATGACGAGTTTCTTGGGAGCCTTTACGTCATTGGGGGAAACTTCAAATTCATTCGGCTTGAGCTTCAGATCGTCGCCCTTGGAAGAAACCGCCTCACGCTGTACTGCCTTTGTAACCGTGTCGGGCATTACAGGGTTGGAATAATAATGCTTGCCGCCTTCCTTTGCTTCGAATTTCTCATTCTTGAACTCGTGTCCCTCGGGATTCTCGAGAAGCGCTACCGCTTCCTCCGACGGGAAAACGCAGTGACAGAATACGCACTCGCAATTCTCGTCTCTGTCGTCAAAAACAACAAGGGAACCGCAGTTCCTGCACATACCTTGCTTAGTTGCCATTAAAAGACCATCCTCCTGATAATCAGGTATTAGCATAAGCAATCAGCCTTAGTAAGTGCTTTAGGGGAAGACCGGTCTCTCGCCGTAAAAACGGCATACCCTATGTCAAGGCATAATTATACTTATAGCAATCAGAGATTTTACTACGAGAAGTCACGACCGTCAATAGTAATTTAATTATATATAAGGCAACCAGAATGATTCTGTGCGAAATACCTTAAAAATGCCCTCAAAACTTTCACTTTATTGCCGTGATAAAGGATATAATCTACGAAACTACTTAATTCAGGGGGATGATCGTATGAAGTGGGAAAACTTACCCGGAGATTACCAGTGGGACCGCAAACTTGCTTATTTTCTTAACCCTGAGAATCAGGCAGAGATAAGTAAGGAAGACCTTCAGGATGCGCTTGCCATCCTTGCGGCAAGATACTGTGATGAGTTTAACAGCCTGCGTTTCCTTGAGTGCTTTGTCGAGGAAGAGCTTGGATCAGACAGACTCGATGAAGCCATTATCTCAAATGTTGAATCCGATTCGGTGACCGACCGCAGCGAGATCGTAATGGAAAAGGGATCCGTTGAAGAAAGGCTGGCTGAGGCTTATAAATTCGTCAATCAGATAACTGAAGAATACGACGGCGATGATCTTTCAGACGAGGAATTCTGAAGTCTCGTTTTCCGCAAATATCCGCAAAACATGATTTTTTTCGGACTGCGGTTGGCCCAAACCGCAGTTTTACCCTATTTTTGCAACGAATTTGACTCATTGTTGAAACATACCCTCAACTCCATAGGTGTAGTATATGGTTGAATAACCCGAATTCTCGGGTATTTGCTTTTGGGAGATAAAAGAAAGGGTATATTGAAATGAAGAGCTTTAAGATAGACAGAACAAAGATCATCGCAGTTTTGACGGCTACGGTAATCATGGGCTCTATGATCACGGGATGCAAAAAGAAGCCCGTCGTTACCAGCTTAGCTACTACTGAGGCTACCACGACCACAGAGATCACAACTGCTGAGTCAACCACTGAAGAAACGACCACGACCGAGGAAACGACCACGACCGAGGAAGAGACAACCACAACGACCACGGAAGAGATCACCACCACCACGACCGAGGAAGAAACAACCACAAAGGCAACAAAGAAAAAGACAACCGCTCCTAAGAAGACAACAACATATGTAGGCAAGATCAAAGTAACTTCCTACAAAGCAAAGGTTTACGCCAAGGGCAAGATGAATGTAAGATCCGGTCCGGGCACCAACTACAAGATCGTTAAGACGCTTGAAGCCGGTGACGGAATCGATGTCAGAGGAAAGACAAACAACGGATGGTACAAGACCATCAACGGCAACTATGTCCTCGCATCACTTACCACCACAAAGAAGCCGGCCAACACAGGCGGCGGCGGAAACTTCGAGTAAGCCGCAAGCTTTATGCAGCCCCAAAGACGTCTCAGAAATGAGGCGTCTTTTTTTCGCCGGATGCACTTTGCTGTTAACTAACTGTTAAGTTTTAAAACCAACGGAGAACATATCGTAAACAATGGCCGTTTTGCCCGCAATGCTGATGAAACGGCATCTTTGCCGTGATAGAATGCCAATATGCGGTACTTGCCGCACATGGTTTACGGAGGGTGAAAATGGGCGATCATCTGAGATCGGGCAAACAGATAGACAGGACTTTGCGCGATCTTTCTCTTAGAAAAGAATCCCCGAAGAGCGGATATGTTCTTCTGGTCCTTTTGTATGCCATCGCCATGGCCGGAACCGTTTTCGCTTCGAGAAACGGCGGCAGGTTCATTCAGCTTTTCGAAAACCAGATCCCCTTCTCCGCATTTGCCGGCGTTTTTTCTTCACTCGCCAACATATGCATCATCTGTCTCGTGGTCCTGTACCGCAAGACCGGATTCCTGACGGCGCTTTTCCTTCTGTTTACCCAGTTCCCGATGCTGGTGGTCAACATCTTCATAAGACACAACGTCAACAGTTTTCCGGGTTTCTTCATGAACATCCTCACTATTACTGCGGTAGTGATCATATACATGACTCACAGAAACGTTCTGAAGTATCAGACGATACTCAGGGAACAAGCCGTCAAAGACAGACTGACAGGCCTTCCCAACAGATTCGCCTGCACCGAGCTCATGAACGATCTCGTAAGGCGCGACGAGAAGTTTGCCCTGGTATCCGTTGACCTCAACGATTTCAAGAGCATCAATGACACCATGGGACACGACACCGGAGACGAAGTCCTCAAAGCCATTGCCGAGCGCTGGACCGCTCTTTCCGACAGGATGCAGGACGGCATCAACGTATTCGTTGCGCGCATCTCCGCCGATGAATACATGCTCGTGATCAGCGGCTACAGCCTTTCCGAAGACGTCGACGGTATCGTTCTCATGTTTAAAGACGAGCTTGAAAAGAAACTGACCATCGACGGCTGCGATTATTTCATCACCGCATGCTTCGGCATCACCGAATATCCCAGGGACGACAACAACATAGATTCGCTTTTCCTTTTCGCGGATGCTGCACTCCACGAGATCAAGCGTCTCGGCGGAAGCAACTACATCATGCGCTTCAGGCCCGATATCCTTAACACCGAGAAATTTGTCGAAACAGAGCGCAAGCTTCGCCACGCCCTCGACAACAAAAAGATATCCTTCAACCTCCAGCCCCAGTTTGACATCAATCACAAGCTCCGTGGCTTTGAGGCCCTCGCCCGCATGAGAGACAGCGACGGCTCTTACATCAGCCCCGCCGAGTTCATTCCCGTTGCCGAAAAGTCCGGTATCATCGACCGTGTCGACATGAGAGTGTTTGAGCTCGCAGTCGAATTCCTCTCGGATGTCTTAAGAGGCAAAAAGGACTCCGGTCTCATCATCAGCTGCAACGTCTCGGTCAAGCACCTCATGAAAAACAGCTTCATCGACGAGATCAAAGGCATCCTCATAAAATATCAGGTTCCCGCGAGCCACATCGAGATCGAGATCACCGAATCCATCATGATCGACTCCATGGACAAGGCCATGGAAAGGAGCAACGAGATCAAAGCCCTCGGCATGAAGGTCGCGATCGACGACTTCGGAACCGGCTACTCTTCGCTGAGTTACCTCAACAGCTTCCCTTCTGACCTGCTCAAGATCGACAAGTCTTTCATCGACCTGATGAACACGAGCGAATCCTCAAAGCAGTATGTCGCCGCGATCGTAACGATCGGCCACGTCCTCGATTTCAGCGTCATCTCGGAAGGCGTCGAGGACGAAGCACAGATCGAGACGCTCAGAGAGATCGGTTGCGATTACATCCAGGGATATGTCTGGGGCCGCCCGATGTCGGCAGATGACGCGTTAGAGCTCGTATTCTCTTGATCTGTAACAATGTTAAAAGGGACTGCTTCAGTTTTGAGGCAGCCCTTTCATGATTATCGGATATGACAGCGTATATTCTCTGTTAGGTCCTCTGTTTTACAAAAAAATGAGGACCTAACAGAGGACGAATGCCTGACGTTTGCGCAGCCGGATCATTTCCTGCCAAGGAACAGCGGCAGGAAGAGTGACAGCAGAAATCCCGCAATGAAGTTCATCACCACTCCGATCGCAACCGTGATGAGAACGCGGCTATTCCCATCGCCGCGGCTGATAAGATAAAAATATAACGGATTTTTATCTCACATACGCGTTTTATTGTGCTAAAATTGCATGTCAAATGCGGAGCCGCAAGGTTTCCGCAAGTCCAAAGCAAAGAAGGTGGGCGTTATGTCAGATCAAAAGACATACAGGGTATTCGTGCTCAATCCCGGCAGCACGTCAACAAAACTCGAATATTTCGAGAACGAAAAGAGCATCAAGAAGGACAACATTTTCCACGACTCCACTGTCCTACGCAATTTCGATACCATTAACGCCCAGCTATATTATCGAATGGAATACGTCCGCAAGTGGCTCGCCGAGAATAACATCGACCTTACAGGCATAGATGCGATCGTCGGAAGGGGCGGCGCATGCTATCCCGTTCCGAGCGGCACCTACGAAGTCGATGAAAGGCTCTTAAACGATGTCCGTTCTGCAAAAGGCGGCGTTTACCACTCCTCCATGCTCGGCATCCAGATGGCAAAAGAGCTCCACGACGAATTCGGCGGAAGGCTCCTCATGGTCGACCCGATCGTCGTCGACGAACTTCAGGACGTCGCAAGGATCACAGGCGTCAAAGGCCTTTACAGAACATCAGCGACACACGCGCTCAACCTCAAGGCAACCGCCCGCGAGCATGCCAAGAGAACAGGCGTCAAGTATAAGGACATGAACTACATCGTCTGCCACATCGACGGCGGCATTACTGTCACGGCTCATCAGAAGGGCCGCATGATCGATGCTAATGACGGCTCAGGCGGCGACGGTCCGTTCACCCCTACGAGAATGGGTACGATGGCAGTAACAGACGTCATCAAGTTCCTTTTCGACAAGCCGATCGACGAAGTCAGAAAGCTCTGCCAGTCCACAGGCGGCCTGTCATCCTGGTTCGGCACATCCAATTCAGATACCATCCACGAACTCGTCGAAAAGGGCGACCCCAAGGCAACACTCATCTGGAACGCCCTGATCTACCAGATCACAAAGCTCATCGGTTCAATGGCATGCGTACTTCACGGCCAGGTCGACGCGATCATCCTCACAGGCGGTCTGATGCGTTTCGATGACGTCCTTGAAGGCATCAAGGAAGCATGTTCATGGATCGCACCCGTCTTCTCCTACCCCGGAGAGCTCGAGCACGAGGCAATGAGAGACGGCGCACTCCGCGTCTTAAGAGGCGAAGAGGAAGCATTGATCTATCCCGGCAAGCCTGTTTTCTCAGGTTTTGATTTCGATTAATTTTGACTTTGATAAATAAGGAGGCACTCATGGGTTTCATCGACACGATCAAAGCAAAGGCAAAAGCAGATCTCAAGACTATCGTCCTCCCCGAATCCGAGGATGACAGAACTCTCAAAGCTGCTGAAACAGTAGTAAAAGAAGGCTTTGCGCTCCCGATCATCATCGGCGTTGAATCGGAAGTCAAAGCCTCCGCAGAGCGCCTCGGCGTCTCACTTGAAGGCGTTAAGATCTTGGACAACACCAAGTCTGCCGACATCGACCGTTACGCAACACTCCTTGCCGAGATCCGCGCCAAGAAGGGCATGACCTTCGATCAGGCAAAAGAGATCCTCTTATCTGACCGCCTGACATTCGGCATCCTCATGGTAAAAGCCGGCGACGCAGACGGCCTTGTTTCAGGCGCATGCCACACATCAGCAGACATGCTCCGCCCCGCACTTCAGATAATCAAGACGGCACCCGGCAGAAAGGTTGCCTCTATCGCATTTATCTTCGAGCTCCCCACCACCGAATTCGGTGAAAACGGCATCCTCCTTTGCGCTGACTGCGCTCTCATGCAGGATCCCAATCCCGAGGAACTCGCAGAGATCGGCGCCGAGTCCGCCGCTTCTTTCGAAGCACTCGTCGCACCCGAAGCAAGAGTTGCTTTCCTCTGCCACTCCACCAAGGGCTCAGCAAAGCACCCCTTCGTTGACAAGGTAACTTCGGCAGTTGCGATCGCAAAAGAAAAGTATCCTGACGTTCTCCTCGACGGCGAGCTCCAGCTCGATGCTGCGATCATCCCCGAAGTAGGCGCTTCCAAGGCACCCGGTTCACCCGTCGCAGGCAAGGCAAACGTCCTCATCTTCCCTAACCTCGAGGCAGGCAACATCGGCTACAAGCTGATCCAGCGCATCGGCAAAGCCAAAGCCTACAGCTTCCTCCAGGGTCTTGCAGCTCCCGTAAACGATCTGTCCAGAGGCTGCAGCGTCGAAGAGATCGTCGGCGTCATCGCCGTCACCGCAGTTCAGGCGCAGCAGATCAAGAAGGCGTAAAACAAAATCACTTATAATTGCAGGCCGTCTCTCCGGAGGCGGCTTTTTTGCATTTACCTATAAATTTCTCCCTCCAAAACCCGATAATCCGACACCGTTTACCTATAAATCTCAGTTTTTCGCAGATTTATAGGTAAATCAGCCTCAGGTTTTCGAAAAAACGGCTGAAATTTACCTATAAAAATGTGTTTTTTTGAAATTTATAGGTAAAATGCTTTGCTAATCAGTGAATCATCCGCCCTGCTCCTAACGCAAAGCATCTCACAACCAACGAAAAAAAGAAAAAACAGGCCGTCTCCCGGGAGGCGGCCCATTAAGTTAATAATCACAAAAATTTCTTCTTATAGATGATGCACCTGGAGTAACTCGGCACGTTGTCGTAGATCCCCTTTGCGTTCTCGGTCGCAA
>R21__coassemble_567_pt1 | contig 29716 bp, 22 predicted proteins | sample R21__metabat2_high_PE_008 | metagenome-assembled genome bin R21
GGCAGATCGTGCCAGCCGAGGAAATCATATCCGGGACCGTTCTTCTTGTGAAGCATGTCAGCAGCTGCCTTAACCTGAGGCTCCATTCTGTCGACTGCTTCCTGTCCGCCGATAAAACCGAGTGCGTTTGAATAGTCAAATGTAATCATCTCAATAACTCCTTGCAGATTATTTCAAAAGCATTACAAAGTATATCACCGCAAAGCGCGTTCTTGTACAGATTTTTGAGATTAAATAATCAAATTTTAGATATATTCTGGCCGTCTGAAAGCACTTTTAGCAAATATTGAAGAATGATCAGTTATGGCCTGTTACGTCAGCTACGCCCTTGATAAGCGTAAATGACTCGAAGATGTTCTGGGGAGTCCTGTCTGTAAGGGGTGACAGGATTACACCATATGTGCTGCTCGCGGTCCATTCATAAGCTATTCCGTCCTCACCGATCCCTGCAAACATTGTCATATGCTGGCCCTTCTTCTTGCTCCAGTCGTGATTGAACCAGACAAAGACATCACCGGGCTTTGCGCCTGTTTCCTTGAGATAATCGATCCATTCTTCATTTGACCAGCCGTGCACGCCGTCGTTCCTGTCCGAAAGCGAGATCTGCGTATACTTGATCTTTCTGTTCTTGACTATCGTATTGAGGAAATGGCTGTTTACCGAAGCTGTACCGTTACGGCACCAACCGTACTTGTCCTTATAGCTCTTGATCCCGCAGTAGTTTACACCGATGCCGTAAAGCTGCTTTCCGTTGCTAAGCGAGCCCTTCTTATACTTTTTCGTGAACTTCGCAGTGCCGAGGGCAACCCTGAAAGCAAGTGATACAGATCCCGCGCAGTCAGTATAGCCCTGGACCATCTTTCCCATGTGGAAATAACCGACGCCGTCCATGTACTTGAAATTCTTGATGAGCTTACTGCGGAACACGTCAGGATCGGTATAACCTCGATCGAGAATGTTCTTATATGTCATGATCGCATTCGTATTTGAAGCGGAATAATAGGCATGCGGTTTTGCACTTATAATGCCCTCAAGATCACCGGGCTCACCGGATTCCTTTTCGCGAAGCACTATCTGGATCTTCTCTATACGTCTGTAAACACCTGTTCCGCCAGCGGTCTGGCCGTTTGTTGCCCATCCCAGCCATCCGAAAGACTGCAGATAAACACGGTAATAAACGTCATAGTAGTTAGCCATGTCACCGGTCAGTTTGATCTGCAGGGCTTCAACTCTCTTGTTCTTCTTTTTGCCGGTGCTTATGGAGCCGTTAGAAACCCAGCTTTTCCAGCCTTCGCCCTCAACATACGACCTGTATGAAATACCGCCAAGATACCTGGAAGGACCGAGTGAAACGGTAAATCCTTCGACACGCTTCGAAAACGTTCCGGATGCCTTGCCGTCTTTGCTCCAGTTAGACTGCCAGCCGTAAGTCTGGCCGCGGAGTCTGTATATGACCGAGGAAGTATCGTTTTTCTCAACAGGAACAAGCCTGACCTGAAGCACTTCTATCCTCTTGGAGTTTTTTCTTGTGCCTGCTATCGAGTTGTTATGAACCCATCCCTGTCTGTCGGAATATGAACTTACAGAAGCCTTATACTCAACGAAATAATGCTTTGCAAGTTCGCCCGTAAGCCTGATCTGAACAGCTTCGATCCTAAGGTTCTTCCTTTTGGTCCCGATCTTCTTTCCTGAAGAAGCCCATTTGGTCCATCCCTTTTTCCTCACATATGCCCTGTAGGAAATGCTTCCGGAATAACCTGTTCCGTTATTGAGCTTGATCGAAAAGGCCTCAAGTCTCTTACCTTTCTTCCCTATAGTGAGAATGCCGTCCTTAAACTGTGCTTTCTTCGCTTTGTTTTTCGGCAGATATCCTTTTCCTGAAAGAGTGTATTTGATCTCTTCAGGTTCTTCCGCATCTGTATCGGCAGAAGGCTCCTGAGTTTCCTGAGAGGCATCGGGAGTTTTTTCGGAAGGAGTTTCCGCAGCGGGTTCAGACGGTGTTTGTTCGGGTGTTTCAGAAGGAGTTTCAGATGGCGTTTCAGATGGCTGCTCTGCAGGCTCCGTTTCGGTGTTTTCACCGCTTTCATGCTGTTCTTCCGAAGGTGTCTCAGACGCCCCTGATTTTTCTTCAGGTTCCGTATTTTCTGTTTCTTTCTCCTCAGGAACTCTTTCTTCCGTAGTTTTTTCTTCAGGCTTTTCCGTCTGTCCGCCTTTCTCCTCAGGGGCTTTGGCATCAGACTCTTTTACGTCAGCCTTTTCAGAATTCTTCGTTTCGGATCCAGCCTTGGTTCCGCCCTCTTCCTTTTCACCTCCGCCGTTTTCGTCAGAAACTGCTGAGGGGACTTCACCGGCGAAAACATATTCCAAAGGCATTATTCCTGCGGACATGGAAAAGCATGTCACTGCAGCAAGAGCAGCGGCAAAAGCTTTCTTACAAAGGTATGTTGTATTGATCCTGTCCCCGTATTTATGCATTTTTTAATTATATTAAAAGGTGTAACACCATATCAATAAAAATATGAGTCAATTTTGAGACTTTCGATTATAATTGGAACAAAGGAGTACCAAATGGCAGATTTTTCGATTGCTGAAGCAAAGATCAGGATCCTCTATCTCGTAAGCCGCGTTCCCGGCATCAGTTATCACCTGCTCATGAACAGGTGTATCGACCAGCTCTACACTGATTTCTTTACGTTCAGCAGAGCATACGAAGAACTTATCGCAGGCAATCTGATGGACCGCGAATATGAAGACGGGGACTCATCTTCTGCAATCGGCGGAACCGAGACGCTTACGATCTCCGCAGGCGGAAAAGCACTGCTTGACGATGCCATGCCCGCCATCAATTCGACTGTCATTGCCAATCTTGACGCTTCCGTCAAAGAACTTAAGGAAGAAATGCATCTGGCGTCACTGGTAACAAGTTCCAAGTCTCCCACGCCGGACGGACTTTGGAAGGTAACTCTCTTTTCAGATAATTCCGGAATGCCTTTCCGCGCCGAGATAACGGTCTCTTCTGAAGCAGAAGCATCAGCACTTTGCAGGGCATGGAAAACTTCTTACGGAAAGATCCCGGGAATGCTCCCCGGCCTTATCAGGGACAACGCCTGAGCCCTTATTTTTTGATCCTTATGATGTAATACTCGCCGGGCTGGAGGATATTCCTCAGGCTCTGTGATCTGAGCGGTCTCTCCGTCAGCAGCGTTCCGTTCTGAGAATACCTGAAAACAGTACTCTTCGTGCTTCTTATTGCATTGTCGTTGATCAGGAATGCCTGCTGAGCATTGGAAGAATTCGATATTATCATCAGATAATCATTTCCGTCATAGAACACCGCCGTTGAGCACACACTGCGGAAAGCATCGGATTTGCCCTTGTTTGCTGCATCAAGGGGCTCTGCTATGTCTACATAGAGCTCTTTCCATCCGCGGAAAGCAGCAAGCTCTTTTGACACCTTCATTGCTTCTATGAACTCGGCAGCATTAATGAACATCGTGTCATCCGTATATGAAGCGGGTCTGAAGCTTATTCCGGCATCGAAAAGGAACATCTCTGCAAAACCGGACTTGTCAGATATGAGGATCGATGCGATCTTGCCGGCGTTAAGTCCCTCACCGACTGTTATCGAATTAATGTACTCACCCCTGAAGCCGCTTGAATCGACGCGCGGAACATCGTACTGTGCAACAGCGAACGAAGCCTCAATATTACCGTTGAAGGTTGCGTTCTGATCGTTTGTCTCGATCGACATGGCCATCGTATGGCTGTTGGCAGATGACAGCATGACACCGCCGTCGTACTTCATTCCGTCCAGGAATATGACCTTGTCCTTGATATCGGTAAAATACTCAGACTGAGAGAACAGCGAGATAACATAATTGACGTAAGCTGCCCTCTGCGTGTCACTGATAAAGAATCCCTCAGTATCTGCGATCTCGATATAGATATGATCGAATCTGCGGGCCCACGGCATGGCCGTGCCGTTGTCGATCCTCTTCTTTCCGTAAACGGAGGAAACAGAACCGCACATGTACTCAAGGAAATTGTTAACATCACCTGAAGTCGCACAGGAACCCATCTTGAACCAGGGCGAAGATTCACAGTTGTTTACCAGCCTGAGACTGTCCTCAAGAGAGTTGCATACAGAGACTCTCTTCTTCTTGCCTCCGATCTCAAATTCGGCTGATGTGGAATCATCGGTCATTCCGTATAAAGAAGATGACGAGAAACCTGATGATGCAAGGTTAAGATTTCCGAGTCTGATCGCAGCAGGGCTGCCAAGCTTTAACACTTCCTGATAATGCGTGGGGATACCTGAAGTACGGTATGAATCGGGCCCCAGATACACGTTGTCGGCATAAAGCGTGCCGGGACCTTCAAACGCAATGTTGATGCGTATCTCCTCGTTGTTCTTGACCATCTGGTCCGTAACTGCGAAAACATAATCGTACTGCTGGTAGGTCGTGGTGACTTTGGTTATCGTGGTTCCGACCTTGCCGAAAGTCTTTCCTTCGATCCAGAGATATATCTTGCCTGAACAATCGGGCGATTTAAGCCATACGCTGAGTCTGTAGAATGTATCCGCCTTGAACGAATCCGATGAAAGTCCGCTGAGCTTCTGTGAAAGGGCATGAATGTTGCCGCCCGTTCCGGTTATCCTGGCACACCCTGATCCGGTGTACGAAGAGTTTGATAATGCAAATACGGTACCCTCTCCGTAAACATCCCAAGATCCGTTTCCGGACATATACCACTGCTGTTCATCACCGCTGCTTACAGAGCCTCCGAACTCGCTGCTATCCTCACCGATAAAGATAATGTCATCGGTCATTATCGTTCCTTCAGGAACGATGCCGCTGACATCGATCTCGGAAAGAATCTGCGCCCTGTAAATGCCTTTTCCCGAATCGAAAACGATCTTATCCGAATAAAAGCCTAAGATACGCTCAACTTTAATGTTCTCTGATGTGAACGTGCTTACGGTTCCCGTTGAGGGGTCGATGCTTACTGCCCTTCCGTCAATGTGAGGCGCAACGATCAGTCCCGAATCGGAAAGCGTGATAGAGACGGGAATGTCCGCCTGGACCAGAGGTGCTGAAGCTTCTTTAATGCTTATTCCGTCTTTTGTAACTTCAACGGTTACGACTGCACCCTTCTCGTTGATAAAGCATGCTTTTCCGTTTCTTCCCGCGGAAGCCGTGATCTTTTCCTGAAGAGTCTTTGATGAACCTGCAAAACCGAAAACGATTCCGTTTGAGGACGTGTATATGTCACCCGAAGCCGTAACTGCTATAAAACCTTTATCGTAGGAAAGGAACTTTGTGATCCCTGATGTTGCCTGGATCTTTGAATAGCAGACCTTGCCGTCGCAGACGCTTACAACCGTTCCGTCTCCGAAAGCGGCTGCGGCTGTCTTGCCGACGGCTCCGCTGCCTGCAAATACCGATTTGCTGTAATCACGGACTTCGGACGAACCGCCTTCTGTCTTTGCGGGATTAAAGTTCTTTCCGTCGGAAGAGAGATATACCTTGCCGTCAATGGTAATGGCCATTACATACGAATCCGCGCAGGCGATATCCATATAGCTCTCGTTGCCCGATACCCTGCCTGCGAGCTGCTGGCTGGTTATGTCGTAAAGTATGAATCCTTCCTGTGTAAGAGCGCAGACAGTGCCTCCGAAACCGCGTACCTTTACGATGGAATCCTCTCCGTAGAGTCCTCTTATGTCATCTAGAAGAGTGATCGCGCCGAGCCTTGCAGATTCGAAGCCCGTTATGTTTCCGGAGTACTTCTCGTTCATGACACCGTCAACGTCAATTGAAACGATACGTACCGAAGCACCCGTTGCCATCTTGCCGTTAAAGCCGCTGCTCAATACCGCATCAGGCTTAAGATATACCGCGTTTCCTGAGTTGCCTGCCACAAGCATGCTGTAGTACTTGCTGCGGCTCTCAAAAGATGAATCGCATATCATGTTGACGTTGGGGATAAGCGCCGCATTAACGCCTGTAGCTGCAGCAGCATCACCGATATCGGTCTCGGTAGCAGTAACCGTAACAAGTTCAGACCTGTAACTGAAAAATCCTATGCCGACCATAAACAGCGCAGCCGCAAGAAATACGGCAGCCACGGTTATCACATAGACAGCGAACTTCCTTCTTCTCGTATTGCCGAATCTGAAAATGTCCGATTTACTCACCGGCAGCCACACTTTCAGCCTTCTGTTTCAGACGGCGTTTTCTCGAAATGCGCGCCAGAGCGAGGAAAGAAAGGCCTGCAGGTACCATCATCAGGATGCAGATAATATTGAAGTTCATCACGACTTCATTTCTCACATCCTTCGGAACACCGAGTTCTTTAAGCTTTAGGAGTTCTCCGGCACCTGAACCTATGATGTTGAAAAGCGAATGCATGAGAATGCTCGTAAAGATATTCTCTGTGTAGTAGTAGCAGGCTGTCAGGATCATGCCGCATACGATGGCGTAAGCGGTATGGATCGACACGCGGTGCATAATGCCGAAAATGACCGCTGTGAAGATTATCGCAAAGACGGGACTCATCTTCCTTCTGAGCACGCCGAACACCGCGCCTCTGAAGATCAGTTCCTCTTCTACCGGCACGATGAAGCAAAGTGTTATCAGATAGCAGATGGTGTCCCAGAGAGGCACAGCCGCCTCATTGACGCCAGCATAACGGTCAACGGATTCCCTGTACTGATCCATCTGTTCGGACAGGGACTTTATGTATTCGGCTATCCTGTCAGAGACCATGATGAAAGTATCGACAAAGCCAAGCATGCCGATGGCTACGATCACAGCCAGCAGTATCTCGATCCAGGTGATCTTCTGTATCTGAAGGACCGGTCTTCTGATCTTCTTGCAGATAATGAAAAACGCAACAAAGACGATGATGTTGACTATTGCCGCAATCGCCGAAAATGCACCTCTGTAGATCTTTGTATCTACTCCGAAATGCTTGAAACCCATCAGGATCAAGACATCCAGGTAGTTGAACATGAGTACGAGTGCTACAGCCAGACCTATGGCGAAAAGCCATCCGGATGCTTTCTCTGCAATTTTCATTCGGCCGCACTTTCCGCAGATGCAACGCCGTTCCTGGTCTTGTCATCAGGGACGCGTGATGCGTAAAACCTGCGCATGAAGCATACAAACGCGCGGTCGAGCTCATCCTTATCCTTTATCGAATACAGGATCTGGTCGCCTTTCGGGGAACGTCCCGCGCGCATGATAACAAGTTCCGGAGGCGTATGGCTGCCGTTATCCGGAACGAAATTGTACATGACGAAATACTCGGATTTCTGCAAAAGGAAAGAATCGATCACAGAGAGATAGTACTCTTTGTGGCTGTATGCGTCACGTATTACTAACAGGTCATCGTTGGTGTTGGCCTTGAGGTTCTCGCCGGCCTGTCTGGCCTTCTGTGCCTCTTTAATGGCCTTCTTCTTACGAAGACCCGCGGGCTTGTTATTCGTCTGATTCTTCATCGTCACCGTAAAGCTCGTCGCAGAGCTTGTCGTAATAATCGTAGATTATGTCAGCTTCCTTATCAGTAAGGGTCTGAAGCATATCTTCGCCGTCAACAGTGACAGTCTCCATGATCAGATACTCGTAATCGGCATCCGGATCCTCAGTGGGCTGGAGAAGAACGATGTATTCCTTGCCGTTCATGCTGAACGTGTCGTTAACTATGAAATCGATATCCTCGCCCGTCTCTTCATCTGTGAGAGTAATGGTACGGTCCATATCAACATCCATTTCAGAGATTGCGCTAAGGAGCTCATCCTTCTGGTTAATGGGCTCGTTCTGGTTCATTTCTTTATCTTCAGACATAATTATTATCTCCTTCTTTTAGAAAAATAATAATTATTATAGCATATCGAGATATTCCTGCAGAATTATCTCTGCGGCAACCTGGTCAATGATCTTTTTCTGCTTTTTGGCATTCATGTTGCAGTCGTGAAGATACCTTGAGGCGATAACCGTGGTGAAACGCTCATCCTTGTAAACGGGTTCTATGCCGGTAGCTTCCCTGATCTTCTCACCGAAAGCCTCAGCCTTCTCTTCCGTCTCGGATCTCGTTCCGTCGGTCCTGGTGGGTTTGCCCAGGACTATCGCATTGACCTTCATTTCCTTTACGATCTCGGAAATCCGGTTTACCGCCCAGGAATCGTCAACTCCGTTCCAGTTTACGGTCTCATAGCCTCTTGCGATAACTCTTAATTCATCAGAAAGTGCGACACCGATATGCTTCATGCCGAAGTCGATGCCCATAATACGCCCTGCGGGTTTAGCCATTAATTATTCCTCGTGAAAAAGATCACAGCCTTGAGCAGTAATCGTTAATGATGACCTCGAGAAGTTCGTCGCGGTCTATTCTCTTGATAAGGCCTCTCGCGCCTTTATAATTCGTGATATAGGTAGGATCGCCCGAAATAAAGTAACCCACCAGCTGATTGATGGGATTGTAACCCTTCTCTTTCAGTGCCGAGAGCACATAAGACATCAGCGCATGTACATCCGCTGTCCTGTCACCTGAAAGATTAAATTTTGCGGTACTGTCGTCCAAAAGCTATCCTCCGTGAAGGAAAAATCCTTCTTTATTCGTATATTAGCACATTTGAACGCTGAAATGTAAAGTTTCTTTATATTTTTAAAGTGTTGTCCTGATGATGATCTCAGCTCCGTTACTGCATGAAACAGTCCCGCTTATGATCTCTCCAGGCACGGGGATCCTTACCCCGTCAGGGATAACGGCCTCTGCCCTGACATAATTTCCGGTATAGCCGGATGCGGTATTATTGATGACTTTTTCCACGAGGATCTCCGCTTTTTTACCTGTCATCTGATTAGCAAAATCTGAAGAAAGTTCAGATGCGAGAGCAAGGAGCCTCGTCTCGCGCTTCTTTTTAATCTCAGGCAGGACCTGCTCCATCTCGGCAGCTTTCGTGCCTTTTCGGAGCGAGTACGGGAAAACGTGTATCCTGGCAAATCCGATGTCTTTGGCAAATCTCATCGTCTCTTCAAATTCTTCATCGGTCTCTCCCGGGAAACCAACGATGATGTCCGTCGTCAGGGACATGTCAGGGAAACGCTCTCTGAGACGTTCTACTCGCGATGCGTAGCCCTTGGAATCATAGTGTCTGTTCATCCTCTTTAGGACAGTGTCAGAGCCGCTCTGAAGAGAAAGATGGAATGACGGACAAAGATGCTTAAGTCCTGCCAGTGCGTCTATGAATCCGTCAGTCAGGGATATCGGTTCAAGCGATCCCAGACGCAGACGCTCGATGCCTTCCACCGAGTCGATCTCTTTTAGAAGCGAAGCAAGGGACATTATGTCTTCTCCCCTGTCCTTGCCGTAAGAGCAAAGATGGATGCCGGAGACGATTATCTCTTTAAAGCCGTTACCGGCGAGGTATTCTGCCTCTCTGATGCAGGATTCCCTGCTTCTGCTTGCTACCCTTCCCCTTGCGAAAGGGATGATGCAGTATGTGCAGAAAGAATCGCACCCATCCTCTATCTTCATGAACGCGCGGCAGCCCTCAGGAGACAAAACGCTCCCGAAGTCGTGATATTCATCCTTCTTTGAGACAGCGGGTCTTACGTGATCTAACTCATGGATGAGGGCCTTCTTCTCAGCGAAAAGCTTTTCCGCCCTGTCAACGATCGAAAGGCGTTCCTTGGTTCCTGCGATTATATCCGCATCGACCTTGCCGTCCGTTGTCTCGGCAGAGCATCCCGCGGCGACGACGATCGTGCCGGGATTAAGCCTTGCCATTCTTCTGAGCATCTGCCTGGATTTCCTGTCAGCCTCACTCGTGACCGAGCATGTGTTTACCACGCAGCAGTCGGCATCTTCAGGTTTTTCAGCCAGTTCATGACCGCGCCCGAGGAACATGCTCCTCAGAGCGTCAGTCTCGTACTGGTTGACTCTGCATCCTAATGTCAGGAAATAGACCTTCATCAGCTAAAGGTTACTGTCTGACCTTGATGTGGACCTCCCTGAGCTGCTGCTCGGTTACATCACCGGGCGCGCCGCACAAAAGATCCTGAGCGTTTCCGTTCATCGGGAATGCAATGACTTCCCTGATGTTCTCCTCACCTCTTAAGATCATGATCATTCGGTCAACGCCGGGAGCCATGCCTGCGTGCGGCGGAGCACCAAACTGGAATGCGCTGTAGAGCGCACCGAACTTGGTCTTGAGCTCTTCCTCGGAATAGCCTGCGATCTCGAATGCCTTCTTCATGATCTCAAGGTCATGGTTTCTTACAGCACCGGAAGAAAGCTCGATACCGTTGCAGACGATGTCGTACTGGTATGCAAGGATCTCTCCGGGTTCCTTTGTATTGAGCGCCTCAAGGCCGCCCTGCGGCATTGAGAACGGATTGTGCGTGAAGATGTATTTGTGTGTCTCGGGATCCTTTTCGTACATGGGAAAATCGTTGACGAAGCAGAATCTGAAAGCATTCTCCTCGATAAGTTCAAGACGCTTTCCGAGCTCGTTTCTGATGGCTCCCGCACACTCGTTTGCTTTTGCCTCGTTGTCAGCGATGAAGAAGATCGTATCGCCAGCCTGAAGCTTTGCAAGTTCAGCGAGCTCACCCTTCATGTCATCGGGAATGAACTTGTCGATAGGTCCCTTGTATGTCATGTCATCAAGGACCTCGAGGTAGCCTAAGCCGCCCATTCCGAGGTCATCCTGTGCAAACTTGAGCATCTTCTCGTGCTGACCCTTGGAGAGCTTTGCATGAACGTTGATCGCCCTTACGGTCTTGCCGTGGAAAGGCTTGAAAGTGCATCTTGAGAAGAACTCGGTGACATCGATGATACGGAGCGGGTTACGGAGGTCGGGCTTATCCGAACCGAATTCGAGCATAGCCTGCTTGTAAGGGATTACCGGGTAAGGTGCCGCGGTAACCTTTGCGCCCTCGGGTGCAAACTTCTCGAAAGCGGCTGTGAGGACTTCCTCACCTGCCCTGAAAACGTCTTCCTGTGTGGCAAAGCTCATCTCAAAGTCGAGCTGGTAGAATTCTCCCGGAGATCTGTCTGCTCTTGCATCCTCGTCTCTGAAGCAGGGAGCGATCTGGAAATACTTATCGAATCCGGAGACCATGAGCAGCTGCTTGAACTGCTGGGGTGCCTGCGGAAGAGCATAGAACTTGCCCTTGAACTTTCTGGAAGGAACGATGTAGTCTCTTGCGCCTTCAGGTGAAGAACTCGTAAGGATAGGTGTCTGGATCTCAAGGAATCCCATCTCAGTCATTTTCTGTCTCAGGAAAGCAATGACATTGGATCTGAAGACGATGTTGTCCTTGACCTTCTGGTTTCTGAGGTCGAGATATCTGTACTTGAGCCTTACATCTTCCCTGATCTCCTTGGATGTCATGATCTCGAAAGGAAGCTGTGTATAGACCTTACCAAGGACGTCGACCTTGTGAGCCTCGAGCTCGATGGTGCCCGTAGCGATCTTGGGATTATATGTCTCCTCGTCTCTGTGCTCGATCTTACCTTCAATGGAGATCGCCTCTTCCTTTACGAGTCCGTCAAGAAGGCTCGTGTCGCGCATTACGACCTGAAGAGTGCCGTACATGTCTCTTAAGTCGATGAAAGAAACGCCGCCGTGATCCCTGATGTTCTCGATCCAGCCGCATACTCTAAGTTCGTTTCCTACATCCTGCTCTGTGAGTTCGTTGATGTACTTGTCTCTGTAGATGTTACTCATATCCGTTCCTTTCTATCCGGGGATAAACAAAAACGCCCCGAACTTAAGCTTTCTTAAGTTCAGGACGAACAAAACATGTCCGCGGTGCCACCTGATTTACTTCGCAAAACAGCGAAATCTCTTTATACCGGTATGCTGCTGGAGTTGTTATTCGTTTACGGTCTCTTTCCGCTCTGCCTTTCAGCCCGGGGGCAAAGCTCTCTGAAGGCGACTTACCGTAACTACTGGGGGTCTCCGTCATCGCAATTAACGAGGAAATAGTACATAATCCAAAGCCTGTTGTCAACTTAATAAAACTTTATATTATCAGCAGATTAGGGCTTTACTGGACAACCGGAAACAAATCGGTGAAAATTAATCAAAACGCGGCATCTGCAGTTGCTGAAAGGATGGTCGGTACATGGCTAGAAGAATGTGTTTAATCTCTATCCTGCTCTGTCTGGCACTCGTGACAGGGTGTTCGCTTAAAAAAAACGTGATATATGACGGATTCCCGAACCACACCCTTCCGGTAACTTCCAAGCCGGATCTTGCCCTTTCAGATGCTGTTATGCTGAAAGTCAGCTGCACAAACGAAGGTCCGTTTGACTGGGATGCGGATTATTGGAAAGAATCTGAATATATCCTGCATTACAACGGAAGGCTCGAGATAACCGAAAAATACAGTCTGAGCGGTGAATCCAAGACCGTAAAGAAGATAGACAACGTTGATCTGCCGGATATTTACAGCAGCATCATTTCCGTGATCGAAAGAGAACCCTATAAGGATAAGGATTATTCTAACTATAACGACGGCTCCACATGGGGATTCGTTTATTACGATCCGGACGGAACAGCAAAGCACGTTTACAGCGGTTATACCGACGGCATCGAAGATCTCGAGTTCATCCAGAAGACCCTCATTAAATACAACGATAAAGCAAATCTTCCGGACAGGGCATTCAAACTGTTTGAAGGAGATTATTTCTGTCCGGACAAAGAAGGATCATTCGTAAAGTTCAGGCATGAAACTGACGGAACACGGTTTATTATACTGCCGTCCCAGGACAGCGAAAACAAAGAAGCAATCAAGCTTACCGTCACTGACGTCAGGCTCGAAAAGGATCACGTGACGTTCACTTACGAAAAGGACGGCAAACCCGAATCCCTGTCATTCAAATACTCGGATGATAAAAATACGCTTACCGATCAAAACGGCGAAACAAAATACGTCCGCAAAGCTCAGTTGGCATAACCGCAGCTGTTGCGGTCATTTAAGCCGTCTGCGCTTTCGTAGTTCGCGCGGAAACGCATATTGATCTCCCTGATCTCGCATTTACCGTCGATATAATCCTGGTACATGTCGGCAAGCCCCGACATGCATCCGTCACATGAACCGCTTATGTTGCCGATCGATTCGGCTACAATCTGCTCGCGTTCTTCTTTAGTAGTGTCCTTTATCAGTAAACTTTTCATCTTCTTCCCTTTCCGCCGCCTCTGCCGGATCTGCCGCCGAAGGATTTCTTTTTATGTGAGAACTTTCTGGGAGCACCGCCCTTCCCTTTTCTTCCGGGCTTGCTGACAGGAGAATACTTCCCGGTTCTTGAAGGAGCAAACCTGCGGGGACCGGAATGTTCAAACTCATCCTCAAACGTAAAGTCGATGCGGTTAAGCTCGGTATCTACGTTTTCGACGACAACACCCATATGCTGGCCGATGTTGATAACGGCGCCGCCTCTTGCGCCTACAGCACGGTAGCGCTGCTCATCGAAATAATAGTGGTCTGAAAGCGTCCTGAAAGGCACAAAACCTTCGATCGAACTGTCGAGCATGACAAAGCACCCGTTCTCGATTATCGAAGAAACAACACCCTCATAGTGATCTCCAACCTTGTCAGCCATGTATTCGCAGACCTTGATATCAACTGATGCGCGCTCTGCATCGACGGCATTACGCTCCATCTCGGAAGACTGTTCGGCTGCGGCGTCAACAATGCCCTGGAAGTGGGAACGCCTGTTTTCGCCGTGAAGCTGGCTCTTGATTATGCGGTGGATCATGAGATCCGGATAACGCCTGATCGGGCTCGTGAAATGGCAGTAGAACTTCGATGCAAGACCGAAATGGCCAAGACATTCAGATGAGTAGCGGGCTTTCGCCATCGAACGCAGAAGGAGCTGGTCCAATACGGGAAGAGCATCGTCATCGCCGATCGTATCCATGAAACGGACGATATCAGCAGGCTGGATCTTGCCTGACAGATGACCCATTGCGCCGTGGTACTTTGCAACCGACTGGAACCTTGCGATCTTGATCGGATCCGGATCCTCATGGACACGGTAAACAAACGGATAGCTCATTGACGCATAGGTCTTGGCAACGAATTCGTTTGCGCAAATCATGAACGACTCGATCACGCCGTTAACAAAGTTATGGGGTTCAGGCATAACCTCTTTGACAGTCTGATCGTCATTTAATATCACCTTGGTCTCGGGAAACTCAAAACGCAGTGCTCCGCGGCGCTCCCTCATCTTTTTCAGGATATCTGCCAGGACCTTCATCTTTGAGAGCATGGGAACGATCGGCCCGTACTCCTTCTCATCCGTATCCTTGGGTTCCGTAAGTATCCTGTAGCACTCGTTATAGCTCATGCGTGCATCACTGTGGATGACGCTCTCATATATCTTTCCTCCGTAGGTGCTTCCCTCACGGTCAACGAGCATCTCACAGGTCATGGTAAATCTGTCAGCCTTAGGATTAAGGCTGCAGATGCCGTTTGAAAGCTTAGGCGGGAGCATCGGGATAACGCGGTCAACAAGATAGACTGATGTCGCACGCGAAAAGGCCTCGGCATCGAGAGCCGTTCCTTCCCGGACATAGTTCGAAACGTCCGCAATATGAACATACAGACGGAAGTTGCCGTTGGAGAGCTCTTCAAGGGAGATCGCATCATCCAGGTCCTTTGCATCCTCACCGTCTATCGTAATGGTGAGAAGGTCCCTTAAGTCCTTTCTTCCGGATTCTATAGCCTTGCTGACTTCCTCTTCGCTCAGGGAAGGAGCAACAGGCTCGACTTCCTTAAGGACTTTATCCGGGAATGTCTGTGACAGACCGAACTGTCGGAGGACCGTGAGCATACGGACATCATTGTTTCCGATGTCTCCAAGAACTTCCTTTATTGTTCCGCGAAGTTCGCCCTTGCCTGCTTCCGGATTCAGTATCTCGCAAACGACCGCCATATCGAACGGCGCGCCGTTGAGGTGATTCTTGTCGATCTCGACCGCGCCGAAATCTGTATCCCTGAATGCCGGATCAGGCATGACAATGCCGCCCGCACCGTGAGGTCTGAGGATTCCGATGACCTGATTCTTAACCTTTAACGGGCCTCTGGCCTCAAGATCGCCTATGCACTGCGGAGCAGTCTTTTCGATGACCTTTGCCTTGATCTCCCTGTTCCTTCTTCTCTGTGCGGCGCTCATGTTCATTGCCGAACGAGAACGCTTCATGCCGGATTCACCGTCATAGCTGTGTCTTCTGTTTCTTTCCATATAACTATCTCCATTTTCCATTTCTTTTTCTTAATAATATCTTACTACACTTGGCGATAAAAAAGCCTTCCGGCCGTATGACCGAAAGGCTTTAAATAACTTCTTTCTCTAAAACTTACCAGCCTCTTGCAACGGAAAGGTAAAGGATTACCGAAACGATCGCAAAGAGAATGCTGCAGATAACTGTCCAACGCTTGAGCTGCTCATCGAGTGTTCTGCCCTTAGCCTTGCCGTAATATGACTCGGAAGAACCGCCGGCTACAACACCCATACCCTGGTCATTACCTTCCTGAACGAGGAAAAGGATGATGATCGCTACTGCGAGGATTATATCGATTATAGAAAGTGCTATCTTTAAACCTGTCATCAGTCTAAGACCTCCTATTTAAATTGTCCCTAAAATAATGCCGTTAGATAATAACACAGCGGTTTTACTTATGCAAACTGTTCTTTATTGCCTTGACCGCCTCGTTCAGGATGAACGGAACGAAGGCCAGAGGCAGGATTATCAGCCATGCCATCGGTGAGATCATGACATTGTCGAAGATGCCGTTAACACCGGGGATGTAGATAACCGCGAGCAGGAGCAGGATCGATAATCCGACGGAACCGTTCATCATCTTGTTTGAGAACAGACCGAGCTTGAATACCGAGATCCTCTCTGACCTTGCAGCAAATGCCCTGAACAGCTCTGCACAGATAAGAGTTGCGAAAGCTACGGTTCTTGCGACATCTATAGGCATTACCTTATCAAGCGAACCTGTATAGAAGAACGTGCTTCCCTTGTTCATGCTGGCGAGTGCCGCGAGGAACGCGCCTGCGACTGCAAGGAAGATACCTGCTGCCTGGACGGCAACTGTCGTAAGCATAGCTTTGTTGATTATGGGTTCATTCTTTGATCTCGGAGGCAGCTTCATGATACCGGGCTCACCCTTTTCGCGTCCAAGCGCAAGAGCCGGGAAAGAGTCGGTTACAAGATTGAGCCAGAGAAGCTGGATCGCTGTCAGAGGAGCCGCGATCCCGAAGAACGGAGATCCCTGAGCACCGCCGGGAATGAGTGAAAGAATAAAGATGACAAGGATCTCACCGACATTGCAGGAAAGCAGGAAGCTTACGAACTTGCGGATGTTGGAATATATGATCCTTCCCTGCTCGACAGCCTTTACGATGGTAGCGAAGTTGTCATCCATCAGGATCATGTCGGCAGAATTCTTTGAGACGTCGGTTCCGGTGATGCCCATGGCAACGCCGATATCGGCAGCCTTAAGAGCCATGGCGTCATTTACGCCGTCACCTGTCATTGAAGCAATATGGTTGTTGGCCTTGAGAGCCTCAACGATCCTGACCTTGTGCTCAGGTGAGACACGGGCATAAACGCTTGCCGTCTCAACGACCTTGCGGAGTTCTTCGTCGCTCATCCTGTCAAGTTCCTCGCCCGAGAAAGCATCCATATGCTTCTCATCACGCATCTCGAGGTTATCTGAGATGGCAACCGCAGAATCCTTGAAGTCACCTGTGATCATGACAGCCCTGATGCCGGCCTCTTTGCAGACCGCGATGGCATCCTTTGCCTCCTTACGGGCAGGATCGATCATACCGATCAAGCCAATGCAGACAAGATCCTTCTCATCTTCGAAATCAGCCTGGCAGCCTGCCGGATGCTCCTTATAGGCAAATGCGAGCACACGGATGGCCTTGATCGCGAAATTGTGGTTTGCTTCCTTGATCCTCTGGAGATACTCGGGAGTCATGTCATGCTCACCGTCTACATCCAGATACTTGGAACATCTTGAGAATACGACATCCGGAGCGCCCTTTGTGAAGGCTACCCACTTGTCAGGTGTGATGCCCGAATGATAAGTCGTCATCAGCTTACGGTCGGAATCGAAAGGAAGCTCTGTCTCACGGGGGAAGCTGAGCATTGTCTCGCCTCTCTCCATGCCGGCTTTCATACCGAGTGTCGTAAGAGAACCTTCGGTAGGATCTCCGATGCAGAAATATTCTCCGTCATCGTTTTTTACGATAGGAGCATCGTTGCAGAGAACTGCCGATCTGATGAGCGTTGTTACGACATTGCTCAATTCAAGCTTGTTGCCCTGCTGGTCAACGATGTCGCCCTTCGGTTCATATCCGCCGCCGTCAACATTAATGACATCATGTCCGTCATACATGACCTTTACGGTCATCTGGTTCTGGGTAAGGGTACCTGTCTTATCCGAGCAGATGACGTCAACGCATCCGAGCGTTTCGACAGCGAGAAGACGCTTTACGATGGCGTTGTTCTCTGCCATGGTGGTCATGCCGATCGAAAGAACGATGGTGACGACTGCAGCAAGACCTTCAGGAATAGCAGCTACTGCAAGAGAAACTGCCGTCATGAGCGCGTCTGACCAGGTCTGCTTCTGAACGAAGATCTGAACAAGGAGAACAACGATGCAGACGACGATGCATACTGCCGCAAGGATCTTACCGAGGCTTGAAAGGCTCTTCTGAAGAGGAGTAGCCTCATCTTCGATATTCGTAAGCTTGTTGGCGATCTTTCCGAGCTCTGTGTCCCTGCCTGTTGCAACTACGACACCCTTGGCTCTTCCGTAAGTTACGACAGTGCCCATGAAGAGCATGTTCTTACGGTCACCGATTCCGCATCCTTCCGGGCAGATGATCTCCGCATCCTTGTCAACAGGAACGGACTCACCGGTAAGAGATGATTCCTCAGCCTTAAGAGACCTAGATGTGAGGAGTCTCAGATCTGCAGAGATCGAGTCACCGGCATCGATTGCAACGATGTCACCGACTACAACCTTCTCGGAATCGGTCAGGACGGTCTCGCCGTCCCTGATGACCTTTGTCTGGGGAGCGCTCATCTTCTTGAGCATTGCGAGAGCCTGGTCAGCCTTGCCTTCCTGATAAACACCAAGTACGGCATTGAGGATTACGATCGCAAGGATGACTATGACATCGATCCATTCGGTAAACCCGCCGCCGCTCTTGACTGCCATGAAAGCCGAAAGGCCTGCAGCAGCAATGAGGATCACGATCATAGCATCGCAGAACTGCTGAAGGAACCTCTTCCAGAGCGGTACCTTCTTCTCCTCGCCCAGTGAATTGGGGCCGAATTTTGCTAATCTGCTTGAAGCTTCTTCCTTGGAAAGACCTTTGATGCGGTCCGTTCCCAGTTCTTTGGTTATTTCATCAACCGTTTTAGTGAAAGCGTTTTCCATTTCAATATCTCCTTAAAACGCTCACTATTATACACTTAAAAATAAATATAAAGTAATTAAGCTTTATATTTCTCAACGTATTCCTTATATTTCTTTTCGTCCTTATCCTTACGCTGCTTAAAGTCGTGCATGTAAGTATCGGGATTCGTGTTGCCGGCAGACTTGAATCTGTAAGCGATGGCCGCAATATTAAGGCTGTGCTCGGCAATCCTCACGCAGCTGTAAAGGATATCATTGAAAACAAATCCCTGTTCTGTCGTGCAGATTCCGTTGGCAAGTCTTTCAACGTGATTTGCCTTGAACTTGTCGCACATCTCGCTGATGACAATCCTCAAAGGTCCGATATCTTCGGCATTGGCAGCATTCTGGGACAGATAGCACTCCAAAGCCATCGTATAGATATCGCGAACTGCGGGGATTACCCTGTTAAGTTCGTCACGCGCAGCTTCTGAGAAAGAAAGGTGCTTATTTTCGACCTCTTCGGCAGAATCCGAAAGATAATTGGCGTGGTCAGCGATACGCTCCACTTCTCCGATCGACTGGAGGATCATCGAGGATTTGTTCTTATCTTCAACGCTGAGGTGCTGTGTGGTAGTAAGCCTCATCAGGTAGGAACCCAAAAGATCCTCATAACCGTCGACTTTTTCCTCGTTCTTCTTAACGAATTCGAAATCAGTAGGATTGTAACCGTCGAGGAGCATGCCCATCGACTTGTCAAGGCCGTCCTTTGCCTTGTTGACCATCTTGATCATCATCTTACGGCATTCACCGACAGCAATGGCAGGTGTGAGCATGAGACGCTCGTCGAGCCTGAATTCCTGTTCCTCTTCGCTTTCCTTGACAAAGAAATGCGCAAGCTTAACGAGAAGATTCGAAAACGGGAACAAAAGAACAGTAGTGGCAATATTAAAGATGGAGTGAATTGCAGCAACACCGACAATGCTAACCGGACTGTCCATGAAGCTGAGATCGAAGATCGCATTGACGCTGTAGAACACGATGAGCCATACAACCGTACCGATGACCTTTATGGCAACGTGTATGACGGTAACTCTCTTAGCGTCCCTGTTAACGCCGATAGATGAGAGAATGGCTGTCATGCAGGTACCGATATTGGCACCCATTACGAGCGGGATCGCCATTCCGTAAGTGAGCTGGCCCGTCATGGAGATACTCTGAAGGATACCGATTGAAGCAGCCGAACTCTGGATGACACCTGTAACGACCGCACCTGAGAGAACGCCGAGTATAGGATTCTTGAATGCTGTCATTATGGAAACGAAACTGTCCATCGTCTTAAGAGGTTCCATTGAAGCCGACATCATGGTCATGCCCTGCATCAGGATCGAAAAGCCGATGAGCATTGTACCGATGTCTTTATTCTTCTGTTTCTTGCAGACCATGATCAGGATAATACCGATCAGGGCAAATATCAGAGAGAATACGGAAGGTTTGAGAAGCTTGAGCAGCATGTTGTCACCGCTGTCGATGCCGGCAAGTGACAGGATCCAGGCCGTAAGCGTCGTTCCGATGTCAGAACCGAAGATTACGCCTACTGTCTGGGGAAGTTCCATTATGCCGGAGTTAACAAAACCGACAAGCATTACCGTCATTGCGGACGATGACTGGATCGCGATGGTGATTATGGCGCCGATGGTGAGACCTTTAAATTTATTGTCGGTCGCCTTGTTAAGGAGTTTTTCAAGCCGGCCTCCCGCCGTCTTCTTCAATGAATCGGACAAGATCCTCATTCCATAGAGAAAAAATGCCAGTCCTCCGAAAAGTGTAACAAACGAGAAAATATCCATATTAACTCCTATTACCAACCACATTCAAAATTTCCACAGCTAGTATTTTATCCTCAAAATCGCATTATGTAAAACAAAATAAAATTAGAATATTAAAAGATAGACAGCCGTCTATACATATGGCGAAATTGCCGTGAAAATCAATAAACGGGGACCTCTTTACTCACCTATCTGCATCAGGTTATGTACTCCGGCTCTCATGCTCACCAGATAGAGCACAACGTCGGCAACACAAAGGAGCAATGCTTCGATCCCGGCTGTAACGGGTGCCGGAACCGGCAGGAACAGTCCGCCTGCAAGAAGTCCGCATACAACAATGGTGATACCCATGCAGAAGACCGTATTGTAGTTTTCTCTCAAGGCTGACAGCGCATCGAGCCAGAAAAGCTTGGGGTTGAGCGAATCAAGCAGCATCCCGAGTTCAGTTACAAAGAAAGCTGAAGAGATGACCAGCACCATGGTGATCACGGCCGTTATGACTTCAAAACCTGCGTAGATGACGAAGAAAGTAAAAAACGGTACGGTTCCGGCAAGCGTCCAGATCATGGCTGCCGCAGTCTTAACGTTCCACTGGAGTTTATAACTGACGGGAATAAACTTAATATAGTCAAAACCCTTCCCTTCTCTCGAAAAGGAATCCGAGCCGAGACAGTTCATTGCCGCCGTCACCATGGTTATCGCAAGGATCACGGCCAGGGCCGCAGTCTTATGAGACTGTTCTGCAAAATAAGCAGACAATGCCGCTCTTCCGAGGTCAGCTCTCATTATCTTTGCAAAGATCAGGACAAAGACGGGCCAGACGAAATTTGCCGCAACGCAGTTTGTCATGAAAGCAGGAGTCCTGACCAGGATACGCATCTCCTTGATGAAAAGAGACATCCCGGCAGATCTGAAGACCACTGACTGAGAAGATGCGGCGTTCTTCTGTACATGCGTCGTTTCATTAAGCCTTGTGACCGACTCCATGTAGAACAGACGCGCACAGACAGAAAGAAGGACGAGCGACAGCAGGCAGATCGCGGCAAAGACAAGGATCGGCCAGACCGAACCGCTTGCCATGAAATCCGCTATGAGACCTGTCTGCGGAAATATGATGTCCAGGATCTTAACAAACAGGACGTTTGAAGCCGTTCCTTCGATAATGAAGACTACGATCTCGCTGATATCGATCGAAACAAGCATCATGGCTCCTGCGGCGAGTATCAGGATTATTATCGCGTATGAGATCCTTCTGACAGTCTCCTTCTTCTTGATGAACCTGGTAAATGTCATGAGGAGCATTCCCGCTATCGCGATCACCGCCATCGGTATGACCGGTAGAAGAAAACCGGCAGCGAGTGAGATTATCCACTGAAGGACACTCATCGGATGTGCTATGCCAAAACCCGTGACCACGGCGATAACTACCGCAAACTGCATCATGTTCTCACCGACGAAAACGGCCAGAAATCTTGAAAGTACAAGTTCTTCAGGCTTCAGAGGCAAAGGAAGCAGATAGGAGATGTCGTCTTCAAAATAAAGTTCATTGAAGATTACGTTTATTCCGAAAACGACCGTAAAGATCGAGATGAGGCCGTACATGAGCTTGATTCCGAATTCCGGATGTCCGGTCTGCATAAGGCCCTTAGTCAGTATAAACGTGAAAAATCCGGTCATTACGGTGACAGGGATAACGACAAACAGAAGGACAAAAGCGGTAAAGCCCATTATCCAGGCTTTGCGCTTTTTGTTTCCCGCTTCTTCCATCGAGTTGGAGCGCATTATGACTGAAGCAAGCCTTGTGATGATCAATGGCCTCACGTCTTAAGCCTCCGCCGTCATCTTCAGGAAGATCTTCTCGAGATCGCCGCCTTCTTCTCCGTTCTTCAGAGCATCCATTGTTCCGGTATAGATAAGCTTTCCGGTATCGATGATCATGATCCTGTCGCAGACCTTCTCCGCTATCTCAAGGACATGTGTGGAGAAAAGAACTGTATTTCCCTTATCCGCATGTTCCCTCATCATCCTCTTGAGATTGAACGCAGACTGGGGATCCAGGCCTACCATGGGTTCATCGAGTATCCAGACCTTAGGATCATGGACCAGCGTTGCGATTATCATGGTTTTCTGGCGCATTCCATGAGAATAGCCCGTCATTCTCTGTGAGAAGACGGACTTTTCCATGCCGAACTGTTCAGCGAAATAATCTATTCTTTCTGCACGGACATTCTCGGGTACGCCGTAGACGTCTGCCATAAAGTTGATGAATTCATAGCCCGTGAGCTTAACGAACATATCGGGATTGTCCGATATGTAGCCGATTATCTTTTTGCACTCGAGTGGCTTTTCCGCCATATCAAAGCCGTTAATTACGACCTTTCCGGAATCCGGCCTGATAATGCCCGTGAGCATCTTGATCGTGGTCGTCTTACCTGCTCCGTTCGGACCGATGAATCCGACGATCTCGCCGTCGGCGCATGTGAAGCTTATTTTATCTGCAGCAATTGCCGCACCGGAATTAAACGACTTGGACAGGTTTGACGCTTCGATCATAATTCATCTCCGTTTCAGACAGGACCCACCTTTTTCATTGCTTTCGATAATTCAGTGTGTCTTAAGTCTTCTTCATTTCTGAGAAGGAGCATCGGTCCCTCTTTCTTCTTATCAACTTCGGAATACTTTACCGAAAATTCAGTATCAAAGTACGCTTCTGCCCCGGGCGGAGATGCCAGAGCATGTGAGCTGTCCTGACCGTATAAGCTCCGGTCATGCTTTTCACGGCGCTGCAGCATCTTGGGCAGCAGATCTATCAGGAAGTACAAAACCGCACTGATCAGAAGACCAACTATCAATAACAGTATGGGATCCTTAATTCCAAACGTCAACAATCTCAAAGGAAGGTCGCTCCTGCTTCTTGCGCCCATGCGGAGCATGAGCCAGCCAAAGGCACCAAGAGCGCCGGGAAGAGCGTAGAGCAGTTTGCGGAGTCCGTAATTGACCTGAATGGCTTTTCCCCTCGCAGAACGCCCGACGTTCTCCATCGTCTCCCAGCCTTTTGCATACGGGAACTCACCGGACACCTTGCCTGTCTGGCCGTTAATTACATACTGATAGGTACGGCCGTTGTATTCATAGTGAAGGAACCACGCAGGAAGCATGCAGTACTTGATCGTGAAATCCTTAAACAAAGGCGCGGGATCGTGTTCTATTACCCTGAAATGCTTAAAGCCGAAATCAACCATCTCACAGATCTGCAATGTATATCTGTCCAGGCGCCTGACTATCCGGTCATTCATATCCTTGGGCTGCTGATCGTATTTCTCAGCATAGAAGCCCTGAAGATAAGCACCCGAGAAAGGCACCATTCTTGAATAATCGTAAGGTTCCGCGGCCTCCATGATACGGTTTGCGATCTGTTTCTCTCCGTCAAAAGGCACATCATTAAGTTTGAACGTTACCCTGCCGGTAACATCAAATGTATCAGCATCATTAAGGATGACCGGGCCGCCGCTGTTGCTGGCTTTCTCCATCATGACACGCCCCTTGGCACGTCCCTCTTCCTTTGCCCTGTCATAATCCGCCTCTGTATGCCCTACGCCAACGATCTTGGCATTTACAGTACAGGAAATAAGCCATGTCGGAACATAGATGCCCGTGATCTTCTTGAGCGTCTTGGCAGACGTAAAATCGCGCGGCAGATGCGCTATTCCTTCACAGTGAGCCTTAAAGAACTCCATCGCTTTATTCTTGTCTATCTCAAACGGGATAATGTTATCCGGATGGAATTCCCTTGTGAGTCTTCTGGTGATGAGTGCAGGAGAACCGCAGAATGTGCAGACGGTGGATGAAGTATTCTTGTCAGTTACGATCTGCGCGCCGCAAGAGTTGCAGACGATCTCTATCTTTGAACTGTCCTCATCTGAAAGGACGTCATCGATCCCGTATTCCTGCTCCGGATTGGATACGCCCATCGACCACATCATATCGAGTGTCTTCGGATCGAAAACACAGCCGCAGCTGTAGCACGAAAGTCCGTCAGCTCTCGGATTGAAGTTCAGGTTCGCACCGCAGTTGGGACATTTCTTTGCATTGGACGAAAAAACACTGACAGGGCCCTGATCTGCCGACTGATCATTCTGCTGATTGGCCCAGGGGGATTTTGTTGCCCAGGGAGCTGCAGGCTTCTGCCTCTCAACCTTCGGTTCAAAATACTTCTTTATCCCGGTATCTTCTTCGAAAAGCCCGGACATATCGTTTTCCGGATCGTTCCAGTTACCCATAGAAACCTCCAAAATAATCTTTCCTTTATTCCATAGAAAACATAATAAAATATCTTGATGTTTAGTTCAATAAAAATCGAAACAGCCTCCCGGAGGAGGCTGCTTCGATAAGAAGGATCAGATGGTAACTGTCAGTTGTTCTTGAAAACGAATACCGTCGAACATTCAACCGCTTTATCGCAGCCGGCAAATGAACCATATGTATTTGAGTATGCCTTGATTGCATCAAATCTGTCTGACAGAGGATCGACCGTATCACGGATAAGGTCAGCAACTTTGTCGACGGCCTTGTCATCAAACTTCTTAAGGCCTTTCTCAAGGTCTTTCGATCCCTTGAGGAGTTTCTCCGTACCGTCAGCAAGAGTACCCGTTCCGTTCTTGAGACTCTTTGCGCCCTTGGAAAGCTTATCCGCTCCGTTGCTGAGATCTTTTGCACCCTTGTTCAGAGTCTGCGCTCCGTCAGCCACCTGCTTTGCACCCTTGGATGCGCTGTTGACGCCGGATACGATCTGAGGATATGCCCGGACCGCTTTGTTGATGCTGCCGTATCCGCTGTAAATGCTGTTCACTCCGTTCTCAAGGCCTTCACAAGTCTTATAAACGGTAAGGATCTGCTTCATCGTATCAGCATCAAGTTCTCCTGCCTGGACAAGTTTATAGAGCTTTGTCTGAAGGGCTGCGACATCCTTATCCGTAACAGGTGCATTCTTTGCGGCATTATGCATGGAGTCTATTGCATTCATTATCTGTGTCGATCCGGCAGCAAGTTTTTTCGCATCGGATTCTGAAGGCAATGCCTTGTTCAGTTTTGACATGCCGGCATTCAGGTCTTTGGCACCTGCTGCAAGTGTGTTGGTGCCGGAAGAAAGCTTCTTTGCTCCTTTAGCGAGTGAATCAGCTCCGGAAGAAAGGGCCTTGGTACCGCTCTGCAGGCTCTTAACGCCCTTGTTGACCTTACCTATTCCGGTATGGAGATCTTCAGAACCGTCGATCAGCTTTTTCATGCCGTCGGTCATGTCGTCTATATCGGTATCCAGCTTTCCTATATCGTATGTTTTGCTGATCTTGTTTATGTCAAAAGTCTTGGCAACCGTAAGTGCGGAAAACTCATCACAATCTTTGACGTCGCATTCAATGGTAACGGAATCCGGAATGTCTGACCTTTCGATCTTCTTGTCTTTATCGATCTTGCTGAAATCGATCGTGTCAAGACCGAGGCTGTCATATAGACCCGGGAAGCCGATGCACATGACCATTGTATGATCGCCGTCATTGACGACCTCGCCGTTTTTGGCGGTTATGTTGCTGAACCTTGTATTGTCCAGGATCATGCCCGTTGACATGATGAACGGCATGTAGATCGTGTATTCTTTACCGTCCTTGCCGGTTACAAGCTTGGACATTGTGTTCTTATAATCGATCTTTATGACGAGATGACCGCTCTTACCCTTGAGATCAGATGCTTTCACTTCAGCTCCGTCAAGAGTATAAGTGATATCCACGTCGACCGGAGCATCCTTTTTGGCAGTTCCGCTGTAATAAACGTCACCGCCTGCGGTATTCCAGGTGATGGTGCCGTTTTCATTCTTTTCGAGCTTTCCGTCACCCTTAACGATCTCGATGTTTTCAAGATCAGCCACATCTTTCATAGTTGCCGAGCCGGCCGGGTTTTTGAGCCATGCGCTGACAATAGTTTTCTTTGTACCGTCGCTGTTCTTGATCACATAAACAGTTTCATTCTTTCCTGATGTTGAACTGTGCTCGGGAGCAGCCATCTCTTCTGCTTTCTCCAAACCGTTCTTTTCATCCTTATCGTCATTCTGCGTGGCATCGGTTTCTTCTTTCATTACAGGAGCAGCCTTCTTTTCTCCGCAGCCCGTAAAAGCCGTAAATATCATTGCCGCACTTAAAGCAACTGCCGATATCTTTCTCATGTTTTCTTTCATGTTGATCCGTCCTTTCTTATCCTCTCAAACCTGATGGGCAATACCGTTGCCGGCATGCTTTTTCTTTTCCTTTTCTCTTTCAACGCAGCACTTCATTCCGGCCGTAGTCCTGATGATCACCGGATCAAAGATCAGGAGCAATGCAGGAAGAAGCAGTATTACCAATACCATCGAAAGCAGTGCGCCTCTTGCGAGAAGCAGACAGATCGACGATATGAGATCTATGTTCGAATAGATGGCACATCCGATCGTTGCCGCAAAGAAGCCGAGTGCCGACGAGAATACCGGATTTACTGAAGTCTCAACAGCAGTCTTTACTGCAAGCTTGCGGTCTGCGCCACCGATACGTTCTTTCTTGTACCTGGTGGTCATGAGTATCGCGTAATCGATCGTGGCACCAAGCTGGATCGTTCCGACACAGATCGATGCAATGAACGGAAGCGTTGATCCGGTGTAGTACGAGATCGACATATTCAGATAGATGGCAAGTTCAACAACAGCTACGAGGATGAAAGGTATCGTTGCCGACTTGAGCACCATCAGTATCAATATGAAGATCGCTCCGATCGATACTGCCGATACAACTTTAAAGTCTCTGTCCGTTATATTGATCAGATCCTTGGTCGCAGGCGCCTCACCGATAAACAATGCATTCTTATCGTAAGACTTAACGATCTTATTGATCTCATCACACTGTGCGTTGACTTCATCGGTCGCGACCTGGTACTTCGACGAAACCAGAAGGAGCTTATACCTGTCACTCTTGAAGTCCCTGGCCAGCTCCGAAGATTCCGTGAGCTCTTCCGGAACAAGCGAACCCTGAAGCGAGTCAAGTCCTATTGCAAACTCAACGCCGTCAACGTTCTTTATATCATCCAGCATCTTCTTCGTTTCTTCTGAAGGCTGATCTGCGTCTGCAAGGATCATGCAGACCGAATTCATGTCATAATTCTTTTCCAGGGCCTTGTTCGCCTGTACGCAGGAAAGCGTCTCAGGCAGGCTGTTATCGAGTTTGTAATAGACATTTATCCTGCTGTATCCGAAGATGGCCGGGATCCAGAGCAGCATAAGGATGATGGCTGCCGGTATATATGCTTTATCGAAGAATCCCGCAAGACCTTTGGACGGAAGCCTGAGGGTAAAGCGGTGCTTTGTCTTTTCAATTGCTTTGTCACATACAAGTATCATGGAAGGCAGTATCGTAACGCAGCCTATGACTCCGAATATGACGCCCTTAGCCATTACGATACCCATATCCAGACCAAGGGTAAATGTCATGAAACACATCGCAAGGAATCCCGCGATCGTCGTGAGCGAAGATCCGGTTACCGATGTAAGAGTCGCTGCGATTGCGTTTGCCATTGCATCCTTTTTGTCGCTGCAGAGCATCTTCTGCTCAACATAACTGTGATAAAGGAAGATCGAATAATCCATCGTGACACCGAGCTGAAGGATCGCTACAAGTGCCATCGTAATGAAGCTCATTTCCCCTTTTATGAAATTCGATCCGAGATTATAGATGATCGTCATTCCGATATCGGCAAGGAACAACACGGGAACGAGATAAGAGTCCATGGTGAGCATGAGGACTATCAATGCCAGAACAACTGCTATGGAAGTATAGACCGGGATCTGTTCCTGAACGAGATCCTTGGTATCAGTAACGACTGCGGCCATACTCGAAAGCAGACACTGTTTGCCTGCGACGGCACGGATATCTTTTATGGCTTTCATCGTCTCCTCAGTCGAACTCGTACTGTCGAAGAAAATGAACATCAGGCAGCCTTTTCCGTCTTTGGAATAGAACACGTCCTTTATTTTGTCAGGCAGCATCGCCGAAGGGATCTCACCGCCTGTAAGTGAACTGTAGCAGATGACGCTCGAAACATGCTCAACTTTGGAAAGTTTCTCTTCGAGTTTGATCTGTTCAGCCGTTGAAAGGCCGTCACATACAAAAATACCGTATGCGCCCTTTCCGAAATCTTCCAGAAGGATATCCTGCCCCTTCATTGTTTCGATGTCTTTTGGAAGGTAATAAAGAATATCGTAGTTGATCCGCGTATTTAAGTATCCTATGACGGAAGGGATCAAAAGGAGAACTGACAGCGCAAGTATAAACCAGCGAAGTTTTACGACTCCTTTTCCGAACTTAAGCATTGCATCTCACCTCTTCTATATTTTTGACCACCGGTCATTAATTTCAACATAACTATAACACTTTTTGACCGCTAGTCAATAATTTTTTGCCGATTTATTGACCACGAGTCAGTTTTTGTGTATAGTGCTATCAACTGATATATGTGAGGTTTACGGTTTTGGGAAAAGCAGAAGAAAACAAAAAGTTAAAACTCAATTCACTTCTTTCTCACTCGTATAAGCTCTTTACCACAAAGGGCATTTCCGACACGTCGATTTCTGACATCACGAACAGCGCGGGAGTTGCAAAGGGTACTTTCTATTTTTATTTCCATGATAAGCAGGACATAATCGATCATCTGATAGCGCGCAAATCGGAAAGCCTTTTGAAAAAAGCCAGTGACAGACTCAAAAAGCACGAGTCTGCTAACCCAGGCCTTCCCGTTGAGGAAAAGATAATCATCATCGCTGACAGCATAATATCCGATCTGGACAAAGATCCGAGACTTGCCCGTTTCTTAAACCGTAACCTTAACTTCGGATTTTATGTAAAAGCCTATACCGATGAAAGTCTGATCCAATCCGTAAACATAAAGGAAGACTACGACAGGATAATCAACTCCAACGGTGACGTCTGGAAGGATTCAGCTCTTATGCTCTATACGATCATTGAGCTTATCTCCAGCAGCGTACACAATATCATAATCAACGGAACGCCCTGCGATCTGATGACTTACAAGCCTTACCTTTTCGATTCCATTAGAGCGATAGTTAACACATTCAGAGCATAAAAGTCGCTGTCTCAAAAGTATATTTTTTCAAAACGAGATACCCGTAATTATGACGGCTATTGAATGTACAGCAGAACGTCCCTATAGGAGGGACGCTTTCAGGGACAAATGGCCCAAAAAGGCCCAAATGTACAGCAGAACGTCCCTATAGCAGGGACGTTTTCCGGGACAAATGGCCCAAAAAGGCTCAAATGTACAGCAGAACGTCCCTATAGTAGGGACATCTTTCGGGACAAACTGCAGTGGTAAGCTTTTTTTAGACACGGGTCAGTTATTTCTTAGACAGGATCT
>R21__coassemble_575_pt1 | contig 29434 bp, 28 predicted proteins | sample R21__metabat2_high_PE_008 | metagenome-assembled genome bin R21
TTGCATTTGTGTTATTTTATGAGGAAGAAGTATTAGATTAGTTTTTCATTCAAGGTTACTATAAAGATCAGTTGAGAAGTTGAGGCTTTTTATGGCGAAGAAGAACGTTACATTTTTCTGCAAGGAATGCGGTTATGAAGCCATGGGCTGGATGGGCAAATGCCCTTCCTGCGGCATGTTCAACACTTTTGTCGAGGCACCGTCCGAGGATACCGGCAAGAAGGCAGCCAAGACAGATTCTCCCGCTCTTTCGGCGAATTCATATTCCTGGACGGATTCATCCGTTACGGTAAGACTTGAAGATGCCGGCAAGGAGAACTACAAGAGACTGTCCAGCGGCATTAACAGCCTTGACCTCCTTTTCGGAGGCGGGATAACCGAGGGTTCCGTAACTCTTGTCTGCGGCGAACCCGGTATCGGCAAGTCGACGATACTCATGCAGATCGCGAACTCTTACAAAGGCAGCGGAGAAGTGCTCTACGTCTCGGGCGAGGAATCACCTGCGCAGATCGGAATGCGCGCGGAACGCCTCGGCATAAAGCGAAACATCCTCATCTGCAGTGAGACGAGATTCGAGAAGATCGCCGAACAGATAAAGACGAGCAAGCCCTGTCTCTGCATAATCGATTCAATCCAGACCCTCTATTCCGAACAGGTCTCCGGAACACCGGGAGGTGTTGCCCAGACACGTGAGGTCACCGCAGGTCTCATAAGGATCGCCAAGACAAACGGCATAACGATAATAATGGTCGGCCACATTACCAAGGACGGAACGATTGCAGGACCCAAGACCATCGAACACATGGTCGATACCGTTCTCGTTTTTGAGGGCGATGCCACGGGAGGCTACAGGATCATCCGTTCCGCCAAGAACAGATTCGGAAGGAGCAATGAGATCGCCTTCTTCGAAATGGGTGAGAAGGGTCTTATCCCCGTCGACAGTTCGCAGGCTCTGCTGGTCGCCGGCCGTCCGATCGACAGTCCCGGTTCCGTATTGACTTCAACGATCGAAGGTAATGACGCGCTGACTGTTGAAGTTCAGGCACTTGTCGCCGAGAGCGTTTACCCCACACCGCAGCGCATGACCGCGGGTCACGACCGCAACAGGATCATGATGCTCCTTGCCGTATGCGAGAAGATGCTCGGACTGGGACTCGGCACAAAAGACTGCTTCATCAATGTAATAGGCGGTCTCAAGGTCAGTGATCCCGCCACCGATCTTGCTGTCTGTGCGGCACTCGTTTCATCTGCCAGAGGCATAGCTGTTAAGAAAGATACACTCATACTCGGTGAAGTAGGCCTTTCAGGTGAGATAAGACCCGTCACCCGTATTCTCAAGAGATGCATGACGGCTGCTAAGATCGGCGTTAAGACCGTCGTTCTTCCAGGAAGCTGCAGGCAGGCTGTCGAGAAAGAAGAGATCGGCAACGCAGGCGCTGCCCTTCCAGAATTTATCTATGCAGACAATCTTAAGGAAGCCATAGACATCTTGTTCTCATGATCATCAGGAGGTGAACGCCATGAACAGAAAGTGCTATTTCCTCATTCCCGCAGCAGGCAGCGGCAAGCGCATGGGAGGACCGATCCCCAAACTTCTGATCGATATCTGCGGACTTCCGGTCATTGCAAGAACGCTCGAATCGATATCCTATTACACTTCACTTGTACCCGATACGGACTGCAGGATCATTCTCATAACGACACCTGACCTTAAGCCACAGCTCGAGGATATCGTCACGAACTACTATTCATATCTCGACATTTCCTACGCGGAAGGCGGCGCTACAAGGTCAGCGTCAGTCTTAAGCGGCATCCGGGCTATCGATGATGCAGGACCTGACGACCTCGTACTGATCCATGACGGTGCAAGATGCATGATCACTCCCGAAGAGATCTCAGCCGTTTGCAAAGGCCTGGAGAAATCCCCTGTCTGTGCAGTTGCCGTTCCGGTCAAGGACACGCTGAAGAAGATATCCCGTTCCAAGAGCGGCAAGGTCACGGTAAAGAGTACACCTGACCGCAGTGATTTCTATGCAATTCAGACCCCGCAGGGATTCAGATATTCCGAGCTCATGAAATGCTTGGATTACTATGAATCCGAAGAAGGCGCGCTTGCGACAGACGATACTTTCATAGCCGAGAAGTGCGGCCTAAAGATTACCCTCGTCGAAGGCAAATATTCGAACATAAAGATAACCACGCCGGAAGACGTTGCAGTCGCACGTGAGATCTTAAGACTCAGATGGGAAAACAGTCCGTTTGAAGATTAGATCTTTTTCCTCAGCGAGAGGATAACGAAGACCTGGATACCCTCTCCTCTGCCGAAAGCCGTGAGGCCCTCTCCTGTCGTGGCAGTGATCCCTACGGATGAAGAAGGTATGTTAAGCAGTTCTCCGACTTTTGCACGTATGGCATCAAGATGGGGCTTAAGCTTGGGGACAAGGCATTCAACGGTCATTGAGCAGTGAACGATATCACAGCCTTCAAGATCTTCAAGAGCCTTATTAAGATAAACGGAACTGTCCTTTATTCCCTCTTCAAGGCACAGCTTGTCAGCTATACCGCCGAGGACTATCTTTCCGGTAGCTCCTGACACCGCATTGGTTATTGCGTGAAGGATAACATCGCCGTCGCTGTTTGCAAGGAGCGGTCTGTCAGAAGGAACCGCAACTCCTCCGAGCATTATGCTGCAATCACCCGCAGGTTCACCGAACCTGTGGCTGTCCTGACCGATAGTGCTGAAATATATATACTCAGACATCTGTTTAACCTCCGTTCATGCTGTAACCGTTTTCGGCAAGCCAGTCCGCAACCTGCTGCATCGTCCATGATCCGTGGTCGGCAGTGCCGAATACTTTGTCTGATTGTCCGCTGACATGAAGAACGAATTCTGGAAGGAGCGAGATATTATACTTGCCCACCATATCACTGAATTCTCCGGCATCGAGCGTAACTACCGTTACCTTTCCGGCCAGTTTCTCGGCGAGCTCCTCGACGACAGCCGTTATGCCTCCGTCTTCACCATAGACCGACGCATGGAAGTACAAAAGGAATGCCGTATCGGTCGACGCAAGAAGCTTATCAAGGTCCTTTATCTCCCTGTACTGGATGCCGTAAACGGGATTGCCGCTCTCATCCTTTTCTCCATCGACCTGCTCATAGACCATGCAGGCTGCGGGAAGGTCATAAGCAAACTCCCCGAGGAAATCGCGAAAACCAGGACCGGAAGAAGCAGATGAAGACGCAGCCGCGTTCTTTCCGCTGCACGAAGCCATGCACAACAGAAAAGCCGCGCACAAAACGGCAGCGGTTTTTTTTCTTATCATTCTGACAACATTTTCTTGCACAGCGAAACCGTGCCTTCCAGTAAGTCTTCCGGAACGGATTCGACATTTCCGGAATCAACGAGTTTTGTAACTGAAGGATCAAGAGGGAGCTTATCGAGAACAGATGAGCCGATATCGGCAGCTGACTTCTCGATCGTGGTTCCGTCACCGTAAAGCTCTATCCTGTCACCGCAGTGAGGACACTTAACGTAGCTCATGTTCTCGACCATTCCGAGGATCGGAACGTTCATCATGGAAGCCATGTTGCGCGCCTTGTTAACGATCATGGAAACAAGATCCTGAGCAGTAGCGACAAGAAGGATGCCGTCGATCGGGATCGACTGGAATACCGTAAGAGGCACGTCACCTGTTCCCGGAGGCATGTCGATGAGAAGAACATCGAGAGGTCCCCAGTTTACTTCAGACCAGAACTGCTTTATAAGCGATGCGAGAACAGGGCCGCGCCAGATGACCGGTGCTTCCTTATCCTGGAGCAGAAGGTTGACGCTTACCGCTTCAATACCGCTCTTTGTGATATCGGGCATGATGAGGTTTTCCTCATTTGCCAGAAGGTTATCATTAAGGCCGAATGCCTGAGGGATGGAAGGACCTGTAACGTCTGCGTCCATTACTCCGACTTTATATCCTGCTCTTGCAAGCTGAACCGCAAGGACAGAAGTAACAAAAGACTTTCCGACTCCTCCCTTGCCGCTGCATACGCCGATGACTTTCCTGACGGAAGAACCGTTTGAAAGCGGATCTTTCTGTATTGCATTAGGTGTTCTCTCACTGCCTGTTCCGTTTGCGGAAGGGCATGAGCTCTGAGATGTGCATCCGCTCTTAGACGGACAAGAATCACATGCTGATGACATATGTTTCCTCCAACTGATTTTATATCCCGGCTATTATATCAGATGTTCCCGTTCTCTTCAGCGGTCTTGTCATCGATATCTTCCTCTGTGAATTCGGGGTCTGCCGGATCACCGCGTCTGATAAGAGCAAGGACTGTCTTTTTCGAGGCACCGTAACCTACGGTAACGATCCCCGCGAGACGGCGCTCACCTTGTTTCAGCGTGGACATAAACGATTTGACCGAGTCGCCTGCCGCCTGCTTGGCGAGCTGCAGACTCGCTTTCTCGGCATCCGTAAACTGTTCTGCAAAAGCCCTCTCCGCAGCACGGTGCGCTGCCGCCATCTCCTTTTCGATACGGCGGTTCTCGGCAATGAGCTTTTTGTACTCATCGTAATGTTTCTTTGTGGGCTCGCTTACCGTAACGATCGTATCGACGGTACCGTAAACTCCCGAGCCGATCTTGTCTGATACTATCTTCATACCCGAAGAAAGTTTGGTAAAAGCCCTGACTTTCTTCTGGAATCCGATGATGGTCGCAATGGTAACGACTATGTCCGTAACCAGCAGGATCGTAAATGCTACAAGCAGAAAAGCCTTTACCAGAAGAGGTATGTGATGCACTATCGTGAGTACCGCAGGATGAAGCGCATATATTCCGAGCGAGCATGCGATACCCCAGTAGATGTAAAACCTCAGGCAGATGTAGCCCTTGTAATTGAGCTTGTAATCGGAATAATCCCACCAGCGCATGTGGAACGTGTGATAAAGGATCTCACCTGCTATAAGCTCAACGACAGTACATGCCGTTGCCATGCCGAAAAATATGATGAAGAAATTGTTCGCAAGCGGAGCGAAAAGCCAGACTGCGGCATAGAAGCCAAGCCCGTAAACGGGACATATGGGGCCAGAAAGGAATCCTCTGTTGATGAAGCGTTCCTCAGTCACGCCATAGTAGATGACTTCCAGGTTCCATCCGAGAAAACTGTAGATGAAAAACATACAGTACGAATCGATGAAAGGATACGGAAGAAATTTATCTATTATCGAGATCAGATCCGGCATTACTGTTTCTGCGACCTCATTACCCTGTATCCGCCGTCGATCGTGAGGGTCTCACAGTTTCCGAAGAGTTCTTCAAGTTTAGCTGCAGTTGAAGGAGCACCCTGTTTGCGCTGCAGAACGACATAAAGATATCCGCCCTGCTTCAGATGAGCATATGCTTCCTCGTAGAATCTGAACACGGTCTTCTTGCCGGCTCTTACAGGCGGATTGGTGGCGGCCATGTCGAAAAGCTGTTCTTCAGGTATCTCCGAAAGCACGTCACTCTGTTTGAAATCCACAGAAACTCCGTTCCTTTCGGCGTTCTCCTGTGCAAGACCTACAGCGCGCGAATTGACATCAACACCTGTTACGGAGAAACCCATGAAGCAGTTCTTGATGACGATCCCGACAACGCCCATGCCGCATCCCAGATCCAGGAAACTCTCATTTCTGTGCTTTCTGGTCTTGATATCGGCAATGATGGCATTGATCATGAGATCGGTCCCGAAATCGACTCCGTTTCTCGAGAACACTGCAGTATCAGTGATGAATTCGAAGTTGATGCCGTTGGCGCGGTAGTCTATCAGCCTGCGCTCTGAAGGCGTATCGGGATTTGTTTCAAAATACTGCGGCATTTACAGAAGTTCCTTTATCTTTGTTTTCGCGATCAGGGCAATAAGCGGAAGTCCGAGGACTATAAGAAGCACCGCTTCGCTTCCTGCAACAGAGAGCATGCTGCCGCCGACGGCCTGTACCGTAACCGTGCTGCCAGGGTCAACTAACAGGAACGGCAGATAACCTCCGACGATCAGTCCGTTGAAAACGATCGGAGGGATAATGCCGAGGGGCTTGTTCTTCTTTCCGATAAGCCATGAGAAGTATCCTGCGATGAGAGTCGCCAATGTGCCTCCGATTATGTCAACGGGACCCAGATTGTTGGGGTTGATGAGGTTTGCGATAAAGCAGCCTAAAGTAACTCCGGGGATCGTGCCGGCCGAAAAGACCGGAAGCACGGTCAGGACCTCCGCGATCCTGAACTGGATGGGGCCATATGCAATATTGGCAAAAGGTGCCGTGAAAACAACATAAAGAGCGGCGGTCAGTCCGTTTATAACGATGAACTTGATCGTCGTCCTGTTCTTATTCCTAGATGAGGATACTTTATTCTCTGTCATATCACATCATGGACCTTACTGTATCGCTTATCTGAGCGATCTTCGCAGTCTTTGACCACGGCATGTCGGGAGCCTGTATGAGGCCCTTGGAGATTGCGTCTGCGCATGCCAGGACTTCTATCGCGTATCCTTCAAAAAGAGGACCTTCTGCTTCAGCTGTCTCCACCAATTCATCGTTCTCGTCGTAGAGCTCGATAGAACGGTAATTGTTGATATTTGTAACGTGGATCCTTCCGCTCTCACCTACGATATCCGCGTTCTTGTCGGTATTTGTCGTCATGGTTACATAAAGGACCGCAAGAGCCGTACCGTCATCGGTCTCGAGGCAGTATGTCGTATCCTTGTCGATGCCGGTGGAGTATTTTCTCGCGAAAACGCGCGATACCTTGATATCGTCTCCCATCAGCGAGAGCGCAAGGTTGGTCGTATAGCAACCGAGATCGAGATAAGCGCCGCCGCCAAGCACCGGGTCATTGAGCCTGGGTACATCAGTGATGTCATAGCCCAGATTCGCGGAAATGTACTTGACCTGGCCGATCCTGCCTTCATCGACCCATTCCTTCATCTGCGCGTGCAGAGGCATAAAGGATGTCCACATGGCCTCGGCAACGAAAAGATTTCTGTTCTTGGCTTCGAAAAAGATGCTGTCGGCTTCAGCCTTGCTCATGGTGAAAGGCTTTTCGACAAGGATGTTCTTATACTCCTTGATGCACATGATCGCATGCTCGTAGTGATATGTGTTGGGAGTTGCGATGTAGATGAGATCGATATCATCTGCAGCTGCGAGCTTACTGTAGTTCGTATAGACCTTTGCATCAGGACAATGCGCCGCTGCGAATGCTTTTGCCTTACTTCTCTCTCTTGCGGCAACACCCGCTATAAAGATCTCATCGTGACCTTTGAGCGCGTCTGCCATCTTCGCAGCCATCTTACCGCATCCGAGCATTCCAATACGCAACATATATCTGAAAACCTCATTTCAAAGTATTCCTGAATTACAAGCAATTATAGATTTTATTGGGAGTTAGTGATAGTGTCAATTGAACTTTTGCCCAATGGCGCTTAAAATCTGACGCGAAAGGAGCCTGTTATGACGGAAAAGACCGCGGGCTGTCTGAAGCCCCGCACAAAAGGCGTTATCTTCCTTCTGATATCCGCATTCTCATTTGCGGTCATGGCTCTTTTCATCAATCTGGCGGGCGACATGCCGGTCTTTATGAAGGCTTTCTTCAGGAACCTCGTGGCGATCATCATGTCTTATATCATACTCGCGAGATCACCAGAGAGATTCAGGATCAAGAAGGGGTCACTCCCCGGACTTCTGATGCGCTCTTCTTTCGGCACGATCGGTATACTCGCGAACTTCTATGCGATCTCCAACACCAACATGTCTGATGCCATGATGCTCAACAAGCTCTCGCCGTTCTTTGCTCTGGTCACTTCGATCTTCATTCTCAAAGAGGCAGCCGACGGATTCCAGTGGGCAGCCATCCTTACGGCACTTGCCGGCGCTGTCTTCGTTGTCAAACCATCTTTTCTGTTCGGCAGATTAGGCGTGTCCGGAGATTCGCTGTTTCCTCTGGCAATAGCCCTTATAGGCGGCATCTGCGCAGGTATCGCTTATGCGTTCCTTCGCAAAGTCACGGTCAAAGGCGAACGTCCGATGATCGTCGTTGCCTTCTTCTCGACTTTTTCGTGCATCATACTGATCCCGTTCATCATATTCACCTACCAGCCTATTACGCCTCTGCAGCTGTTCTACTGCGCCATGACCGGCGTCGCGGCATGCTTCGGACAGATATTCATTTCATCTGCCTATGCAATGTGCCCCGCAAAAGAGATATCCATCTACGACTATTCGACCGTGATCTTCACGGCCCTGCTGGGGCTTATCGTGCTCGGCGAAGTGCCCGACTGGCTCAGCATCTTAGGCTACGCGATAATCATCGGCGCATCCGTGCTGAACTACCTTTACAACAACAATTTCATCAAGTTCGGAAAAAAAGCCGGCAACGGCAGCAGCACTAAATAGTGTATTTGAAAAGTAAAAAGCACCACAACAAACAGTTGAGGTGCCCTGTTATCAGATTTCAAAAGATCAGCCGATGAGTATCTCTCTTACCTTGCTCTCCATGTCTTCCTTGGCGATAACGTCCTTGTGGCGTATCTCCTTCTCGCCTAAGGTTGCGATGGAAGCGGGGATCTCAAGGCCACTCTCTTCGGAGAGCTCTCTGATCAATGTGTCAGCAGATCTGCCGTTGCTGTAACCTGCACCTCTGATCGCATCCATTACTGCGGGAGCGAACTTGAAGGGCGAAGCAGTTGACGCGAAGACCGTCTTGCTGTCGTCGTTCGAGCGCTGGTGGTAACGACCGTAGATGTTGAAGCCTACGGCCGTATGCGTATCGATGACGTTATCTGTCCTGTCATAGACTTCAAGGATCGTCTTGGAAACACCAGTCTCATCGGCGAAACCGCCTACAAATTGGCGCTGCAGGAGCTTTAAGGTATCCTTGTCCACGGTGTATTTGCCTTCGGCAGAAAGCTCTTTCATCCACTCCGTGACCTTTGCGTGATCGCCGTTTGTTACCTCATAGAGAAGTCTCTCGAGATTCGATGAGATAAGGATATCCATTGAAGGCGATGTCGTCTTGAAGAATTCCCTGTTGCGGTCATAAACACCCGTTGAGAAGAAATCGCAGAGAACCTTGTTGCGGTTGGAAGCGCAGATGAGCTTTCTTACAGGGATACCCATCTGTTTTGCAAACCAGGCTGCAAGGATGTTTCCGAAGTTTCCTGTGGGAACTACGATGTTGATCTCCTCGCCCTTTTTGATCTTCTCGGTCCTTAAGAGCTCGACGTATGAATAAACATAGTAAGCGATCTGAGGAGCGAGACGTCCCCAGTTGATCGAGTTTGCGGAAGACAGCATGATGCCCTTGGCATCGAGTTCCTGCTTGAACGACTCGTCGCCGAAGATGTTCTTAACGCCTGTCTGTGCGTCGTCAAAGCATCCGTCAACAGCTATGACATGTGTATTTGAACCGTCAGTCGTGACCATCTGGAGCTTCTGAGCCTCAGATACGCCGCCTGTCGGATAGAATACGATGATCTCCGTTCCGGGAAGATCCTTAAAGCCTTCGAGAGCTGCCTTTCCGGTGTCTCCTGAAGTTGCGGTAAGGATGCAGATCTTCTTGTTGAGGCCGGTCTTCTTTACGGAAGCGGTCATGAGATGAGGGAGCATCTGGAGTGCAACGTCCTTGAATGCGCACGTAGGTCCGTGCCAGAGTTCAAGGATGTATTCCCTGTCGTTGTACTGGTTGAGCTGTACGAGCGGAACCGGATTCTCGCCCCACTTCTCCTCTGAATAAGCCTGAGATGCGAAGTTTAAGAGTTCTGCTTCGGTGAAGTCCGTAAGGAACATCGAAAGGACCTTTGCGGAGATCTGGTAGAACTGCATGTTCGTCATGGCGAGAATGTCGCCTTCGGTAAGATGAGGTATCTCATCCGGAACAAAAAGTCCGCCGTCGGGTGCAATACCCTGGATTATCGCCTCGGAAGCCTTGTACTTCCTGTCATATCCTCTTGTGCTTATATAGTTCATAGCTGCCTCCGGTCAGGTGCCCTGTGGTGTTTTTGTTTCACTTGCAGTTCCGGCTTGTGCCGCGGTGGTCTCGGTACCAACGATGTAAGCCGTAAGAGCAGTAGTAGTCTCTGTCGTTGTCTCCGTTGTTGTCGGAGGCGTCGTTGTCGTATAGGTTACGGGGTTGCCGTTCGCATCTGTTTCTGCAGGGATCGAGAACCTTGCCTCATAAGCGCTCATGATCGCGGCGATCTCGGGATCCGTCCTGCTCTTTGAAAGTTCACCGGTCAGGTAGTCGAGCTTTGTTTTCGCATCTCCGCCTTCAGTTACCGAATTGATCAGCGGGATAAGACCGAAGATGATGAAAACGCCTACAAGTGCCACCGCTCCGAGTACTATCATCACCGTTACGAATCTTCTGAGCTTTTCGCCCGGTGAAACAACGTCTTCTATGTTGATCGAATCATCGGGAAGCTCATCGCCGACTCCGCCGGAACGCATCATTATGTCTCGGCGTTCCTTGGTGGTCGCCATCTGTGGGCGCTCGTTAACGCGCTGCGCTCTCATGAGGATCGGGGCCTGGAAGCCTACGCGTCCTGCAGGAGTCTCATCAGAAGCCATCTTGGCATTCCTGATCTTGCCGGCTATGTCTGCCGGAGGGAGATCTCTCGGAGGGTTCTTAATGTCTTCCCTGACGAATCTCAGCGCTTCCTGAGCGATGGAAAGCTGCTGCTCGGAACCGAGTGTACCTGAAATCGCATATGTAAGGCTGCCTTCAGCCCTTTTGAACTGTCCTTCCCTTGCAAGGCAGAGACCGAAGATAAGAGCGGGGTCACCCCACTTCTGATACTGTGCGATAAGAGGCTTAAGGAAGATCTGGGCAACGTCAGTACCCTCGCCCCTCGCGTTTTCGAGAGCGCGGTTGTACTGTCTTACGATCCTTCCCTTTTCTTCGTTGCTCACGTCGAAAAGAATGAGACTCGTCTCAGTGATCGGCTGTATCATCATGATGTATCTCAGATAGTCATGCATGAGATGATTCCTTTCAGATAACCTCTTACCTGCCCGGCCAGATAAAGCGATCCTGTAACAAGAAGGGGCATTCCGTCGGCCTTTGAACGTTCAAGTGCGATACGGACTCCTTCTTCAGGGCTTTCAGCCTCCAGAGTTTGAACTTTGTTATTATACACATCATTTATTATTTCTGAAAGATTAACAGGATCCATGCTCCTGCTGTTGTCAGGCCTTACTGTCACGGCTTCTGAAATAACGAGCCCGCCATTTCTGTAGGCCTCATAAACTCCTTTGACGTCCTTGTCGGCCATCATGCCTGCAACAATGCGGATCTGCCTGCCTTTGAGACTTCCCCCGAGAACGTCGCCAAAGACCGAAGCAAGGCTCTCGGCTCCCTGAGGATTATGTCCGCCGTCGATTATCACGAGCGGCGAAAAGCAAAGTATCTCGCAGCGGCACTTCCATCTTGAAAGGCCGATCCCATCTTCGACAGCGCCTTCAGAAACACCGCAGATCCTTGCGAGCGCAATGGCGAGAGCAGCATTAGATACCTGATGTCTTCCGTTCAGGAACGTGCTGTATCTTTTGCCGTCAAGCTCAAAGGTCATCTTCCCGTCCATGCCGAAGCCTGCCGTCTTAGCGGCATCCTTCACGGCTATGAAAGTCAGCGGGGAATTCTTTTCCGAGGCGATATCTGTCAGAGTCTTTCTGACATCAGATCTCATGTCTTCAGAAAGGATCATGTCATCCGGATCGAGACATACGGCGGGAACGCCCGGTTTGAAAATGCCTGCCTTCTCGGAAGCGATCTCTGAAACCGTCGAACCCAGCACCTTGCAGTGATCGAGGCCGATCGCGCATATGGCCGTTGCGAGCGGCTTGTCTATGACATTCGTAGAATCGAGCCTTCCGCCGAGTCCGGTCTCAAGGACCGCAACATCGACCTTTTCCTCTGCAAAATAGAGGAACCCGATCGCCGTGATCAGCTCAAATTCCGTAGGATGCTCCATGCCTTCGGACAGCATCCTGTCCTGGGCAGCCTTAACTTTATCGGCAAGTTCATCCAGCCTGTCTGATGGTATCTCTCCGTAACTGTCATCTTCGGCAAGAGCCTTTGCGCCTTTCCTGCCGTCAATTATCCTTATCCTCTCGGAAAACCTCTCGAGGTACGGAGATGTGAAAACACCGACTTTCCTGCCGTCACAGGCAAGTATCGTTGAAAGGAATGTACATACGGAGCCCTTACCGTTAGTTCCGGCAACGTGCACTGCCTTGATCTGATCCTGGGGATCTCCGAGAAGCTCAAGGAGCCTGTTTATACGCTCAAGACCCGGCTTAATGCCGAACTGGAGCGCTCCTGTCAGGACTGAAGGTATGCCGTTTTCAGGCATTCTCTGCGCCTTCTTCCGCTTCTTTTTCCGGAGTTTCTCCGCTTCCGGTCTCTCCGGTATCTTCCGTCTTTGCATAGTCGACCATGTCTTCTTTCTTGAAGACCAGGATCTTGCTCATGATGTAGTTTACGATGACTACGAAGACAAGATTGATAACGTTCATTATATCGGCATATGTGATCGGGATGTTCAGGAGCGTATATACCGTCGTATCACTCGGCAGACCGGTGACTTTCGTGCAGATGAATACGGAGAGCAGGAAAAGACCTTCCTCAAAGATAAGGAACGACAGGATCCTCGCACCGGCAAACTTCATGAGCTCGCTTAAGATCTTGCCCTTTGACCTGAATACCGTAACGCGGTTGAGGAAATATGCAACAAGCACGCTGATCACCCAGCATGCCGATTTGTTTATGGCGAGCTTGAGTGAGATGTTCTGTCCGAAGGCATTTACTGCTATCTCGGGAACGATCAGGTTGAATATCTTAAATGATGCAAGGCTGACTACCGTCGTAAGTCCGCCGCTGACAAGATACATGAATATCTTGCGGTATTTCTCCTGCTTGGGGGTGAGATGTTCTCCGCCCACAACAACTGTCTTTAACTTCATCTTATCTCTTTTCCTTATACTCTTTTAGGCCTCGGATTGGCCTTGTCAGCTATGATACGCCTTACCATATAGACGGTAATGATCAAACTTACCGCTTCAATAATACTGATAATGAGAAAAACTTCAAACATATATTTGTACAGTATTTCGGGTCTTCTGTCCGCAGGTCTGTATATTTGGAACGAACCTGTCTCCGGATTATACAGATAGAAATCGCCTACGCCGTTCTCATCTGTCATGAAACAGATGAAGTTTGAATTCTTGTCAACGTAGCCTTTAAGAGTGATCCTGCCCGTGTCATAAGTCGCAGCCACGAAGCCGGCGGGAACCTGCACTTTCTCAGGGAGCGCGGAGATCCTTAATACCTTGCTAGTCCTGATTATCGTGTTCTCGGGATCGTACGGGATGATCGTCTTTTCGACAGGGTTATAGAAATAGAATGCCGGCGAATTGCTTCCGTCGAAAAGATAAAGAAGAACGCTCGTAACGCCGTCTCTTGCGTATGTCTGTACGCTGTATCCGTTGATCATCCTGACGGTCTGCACGAACCCTTCGGGTACGGTCACGTTGTCCGGAATATCCATGAACGAATATGTTTTGCCGGAAGCATCGACCAGGGTCGCGCTGTCAGGAGCAAAACTTTCCTTTCTGGTTATGTGTATAGTGTAGAGCATCGTAGTCTCCTGATCCTGCGCAGTGACTTCGATCTTGATAACGTTCATGCCGATCTGAAGGTTGTTGTTGCCTGAGATGGCAAGCGATGCGAACATGTTGTTCGGCATGGGCGTAACCTGAACTTCTTTAACGTCACGGTCGACCGTAGCAGAATAATCGGTGATGTTGGGATTGAATTCAGGTGAAAGATTGACATCCTTTACCGTAAGGAAAGCGAGCGTAGCGTCCTTTGAGATGGATGAAGGGTTGATCGAGAGCGAAACGGAACTGCCTTTGACAACGTCAACTACCTGACCTGCTTCGTTCTTAAAAGTTCCCGTTTTGTCGATCTTGATATTGAGATTGCCGCTGCTTCCTGGAAGAACTCGGAAAGAGACCATGAAGAGTGTTACCTTGTTATCGGAACGGAAAGGCTCTGCCTCATTATCCTCATTGTTATCCTCGGTCTTCCTGAAGTTCTGGTCATCGGCGGAAACCGTTATCTTTCCTCTCTCCTGGGTCTCAACAAACAGGAAGTTTCCCGATATGTCCTTACCCTGAGAAAATGAAATGTATTCGGCATCTTCAGTATCGTAATTCAGTTCGACCGGTCCAAACGAAGTGATCCCGGGCATGTTGTCGGCAACGACTCTGACTGTGACGATGTTGCCCTGGCCCGCCGAACGCGAGTCAGTCTCAACGGAAAGCGTTATCTTGGATGCGGCAAAGACTCCGGGAGCCCGGCCGTAGAGCAGCACAGACATTGCCAACAGCAGTGAAGCCGCAAAAGCGGCCAGTTTCCTGCCCGTTTTACGAATCGATATGCCTGTCTTCTTTTTTCCGTTCATAATCACCTTTAACCTTTCGGCAGGTAACCATATTCGGCCGGCATGTTCTGATAGACCGGTATCACGAATATGAATGCTGATTCAGTCTTATTGATAGAATCATAGCTGTTATAATACCTAAGCGACTCGGAGTATGCCATCATAATGTTCTGCGCGTATTGATGGTTGTACCTTACGGTTCCGTCGTCAAGCACGTCAAATTTCTGGAAATAAAGGGTATTCTGGCCTTTTTCGATGTAACCTGAAGCGATCCACAAAGCGCCTCCGGTTATGGCTTTTTCTTTTGTATCCCACGGGAGCAGGAGTTTTGCTTCCGCATCGGAAATGTCTTCCTTCTCGGGATTTCTTCCCCACTTGGCATATTTCGCGCCTCCGACAGTCGCTCCGCCCTCTTTCGTTGAAGATGCTGAACCGATGTTGTAGAAGTTGAAATAACCCTCATACCCGTCGACAGTACCCTTGCAGAGCGCCGACCTGCCCGAAAATCCCATTTCCTGAATGATCCTGCTTGCAAGGAAATAAGGCGAAACACCTGATTTGCGGCCTGCCTCATAGATGGCATCCACATAGTCAAAATCATCAGTATCCATGAACGATCCTGAGATTATCTCTTTTACGCCCTCTTTCTTGTGAATGTTCTCATCAAATCCGAGCATCTCGAACATGAATATCCTCTTGTCCGTGAAAAAGTTTCTCGGATCCAGAAAATAACTTACGACCTCGCTCTTGGCAGCTCTCCAGTCGGGATTATCGTACACCGGGCTTCCGCCCTTGACGTATTCGGGAAATACCCTGTCCTGGATGAGGCTCTTGTTGCCTACAGTCTCAGCCTTCAGGACCTCTGCAAAAGTAAGCTTCGTATCGTAGGCTTTGAAACTGTACGTCGGGTGTTTGCAGTGCAGGAGCCAAAGTCCGCTGTAGTAGCTTGCAGGGAATCCTGACAGTGTTTCTTCAGCGAAAGATCCGCTGTCATCTCCTGCTAGAACATATACGGAATAAGAACTCTTCTGTCCGTCAAATGAAGTGACTTCGGCATTTATCACCGTCTCTCCCTCAGGAAGATCAAAGGGCTTTCCGGCTTCAAGTTCAGTCTTGTTTCCGCCGTTTTCGGCAGTGATCTTAAATTTCGCCGCATATCCTTCGATCGATTCACACTCGAGCGTTACGCGCTGAGAACTTGAAACATAGTAACCGTACTTGTCTTCAGCAACATCAAATGACGGATATACGCCTTTATCCGTATCACCGCCCTTAATGTCGAGAGTTGAAAGCGCCGCATTAAAAGGCAGTATCTTGCAGTCTTCTTTCGGTGTCTGGTACTCGTTGCCGGAAGAATCAGTAAGCTTAAACTTATCTTCGGTCTTTCCGGGTGCGACGGACATGTATTTGCCGTCGAAATAAACAACGTCGCGGCTCTGAACAAGCTTAAACGAAATATCCTCATTTTCTTTTGAATCATCGTCCTTTGTTCTTCTCGCACATATGTAGTAGCAGTTTGAAACGCCGGGAATTCCTGTCTCTCCGGCTAATCTTTCAGTATCCTGCTTCTTTCCTCTCAGCGCGGCGTAACCTGCGGAAGAACTTGGATTTGTTCCGATGAGTTTTCCAGTAAGATCGTAGAGCGAGACTGATATCTTTTCGCTGATCCCCGCGAAATTGACATAGCAGTCAGATGCACCGCAGTCCAGGAGGAACCACGCAGTCTCCTCATCCTTGAAAATGAGTCCGTCGGTAACCGACAGTGCTTCTATCCTTGTCTTTTCAGGGATATTGATCCTGCCGCCCGCAACCGAAACGCCCCTTCCGTCCGAACTGCGCAAAAGGATCGAAACGTCATGATAACCCGGTTCAAAACCCGCGGTATCCCACGCGAGAACAAATCCCTTTGAACCTGCCTGGCTCTTGTCGTATTTCAGATACCCTCTGTGAAGCGCGCCGTCAACGAAAAGATCTGTCCTGATGTCGTCTCCGGTCGCCGAAAAGCTTCCGCTTATCTCTTTTATACCGACAGTATATTCGTCATCGGCATCCAGGCCTTTATTGATGTTGAAACCCGTGATAACGCATCCGGGACCGTTGCCCGTATCTCCTGAAACGGCATATTTGCTGTCAGCCTTTGAGACCGTGTTGTTGATTACGGTCATCCTGTTGGAATTGGCAAGTTCCTGCTTAATGCCTGAGACCTCCGCATCGTTCGGCGCACCATAAACAATGCTGCAGAGATCCTTTGCGAACTGCTCGTCATCCGTACTCTTGATCAGATAATCAGGAGAAGTCATCACTGAAAGAACATAGTCTCCCGCGGAAACGGTTCCGTATCTGACGCACATCTGAGCCGATGCCTTCTTTTCCTGATCGACGCCGATAAGATCTGAAGCCCTTGAAACTATGCCTGCTGCGTTCTGGCCTCCGGCACCCGACAGTGCGGGGTTTCCGGTACCGAGAGCAATTGCAGTAAAGCATGCCGTCCCTATGGCTGCAACAGCCGACAGCGCAAACACAGCAAAATATTCGGGCCTTCTCTTAAGCATCTTCCGTCAGTCGTCCTTTCCGGTGAGCTTGTCGAGAGTATATCCGTATGGAGGTACGAAGTGCTCCATGAAATACTTTACTTCCTCAAGATCGTATCCGGCAATTATCTTACCGATGGAATCCTTAGCTGCGGAAAACTCTTTGTTACCCGAGGACTCCTCTCTCAGACACTTGATATATGCAGCGATCTTGTCCGCAGCTTTGACCAGCTTATGAATGAATCTGCCTTCTTCAGTATCCTCTGCGGGTGCCAGGAGCTCATAGTATTCCTCCTTGAAACCCATATCATTCGGAAGAAGGTCAGTCAGGGCATCTGCCGCCCTGCGCTCGATCTGCTTGTAGGCATCGGTGATCTGCTTGCTGTCATACTTGATGGGAGTGGGCAGATCGCCTGTAAGGATCTCAGTGCAGTCATGATACAATGCATAAGCCATGACCTTGTAAGGATCCGGAAAGATCACGCCTTCCTTCCCCTCATTGAACCTGTTATGAAGCAGGCACAGCGACTGCGCTATGACCGCAACATCGAAACTGTGCTCTTTAATGTTCTCGTAACGGCTGTTGCGCATGAGTGCCCATCTGTTGATGTACTGCATGCGGTCGAGCATCGCATAGAAATTGTATTCTTCCATTTAATGTACCTTCTCTTAATTCTTGTAGAGTTCGTTGAAGCATGCGGCAGCATAACTGTCGGTCATGCCTGCGATATAGTCCGATACGAAGATCGCCGGCGGCATCTCGCTCTCAGGCTTGTTCTTTTCAGGGTGGGTCTCAACGAAATCCGCAAATTTCCTGATCGCATCAGTCTTGGAATTTGCTGCCCTGTCTATGTTGCACACTGCTTCATAATAAGCGTCGAAAAGTCCTTCAAGCATTACGTTGCAGTACTTCTCGTAAGTTACTACCTTGTTCGATCTGTAGATCTTTGAAACGTTGTTCTTAAGCGCATTCTCGAGGGCTCTGGCCGCTCTGTCGGAAATGGCGATCTCATCCTTGTCCATGCTGTTCTCGACGATGTCTTCGACCAGATAATTGATTATCGCAGAGTTGGAATTACCCATCTCGATGCTCTCCTCAGGGAGCTCGAATTCACTCTCGATAACTCCTGTCCTCAGGGCATCTTCAATATCCCTTCCGACATACGCGATCTTATCCGAGAAGCGCACAACGCAGCCTTCGAGCGTAGCGGGGCCCTTACGGTCTTTCTTGGGAATGAGGTAAGACAGATCTTCCTCGGTCTTATCCCTGCACGGAACCAGTCTTCTCTCGCCATAGAACTCGCCGCAGTGACAGATGATTCCGTCCCTGACTTCGAAAGAGAGATTCAGGCCGAATCCGTCGTTATGCTTTTCCATAACATCCAGTACCCTGAGTCCGTTCGCCTCATGCTCGAAATAAAGCTTCGGATCGACAGACTTAAGTTTCTGGTTAAGCACGCGCTCACCGCTGTGACCGAAAGGCGTATGGCCGACATCGTGACCCAGAGCTATTGCCCTGATGAGATCAACGTTGAGGCCCAAAGCCTGGCCTATCGTTGCGGCGATGTAATCAACATAAAGAACATGCTCAAGACGTGAGCAGATATGGTCATTTGCGGGATTGAAGAACACCTGTGTCTTATGCTTTAAACGCCTGAATGCCTGGGAATACATTATCCTTCCGAGGTCGCGCTCATAGCAGCTCCTGACGTTGCAGTCATCCTCGGGAACTATCCTTCCCCTTGTCTGAAGCGTCTTCTGCGCATTCGGAGCAAGGATCCTGTCGCGTTCAGCACGCTGAAGAAGGATCTTTTTTATGGTCAGATCTGAGATTCTTTTCGAATTTTCGAGTTCCTTGAAACTGTCCTGAAACAGCTCGAAAAGACTGATATTCTCATCCATTGGCAGCACCTCCGCAAAAGCTCAATATAATATTATACATCATTGCTCCGCGGACCGCTTCTTCAGGGCTTTTTGAGTCCTGCCGAATTCGCCAGCATATTCTTGCGCATACCGTCGAAATCAACGGTAACAAGTGCATCTCCTCCGACTTCTTCGACCTTGAGGACAACGCCGTCTCCGAATCTCGGATGAACTACCTGCATGCCCTCCTTGAGCTGTCCGGCCTTAAGCGCATTCGGATCGCCGGCAGACTTCTTCTCTTTCTCCTTCTTCTTGTCGAACTGCGAAGAAAGTGCCGAGGCGATAGACTTGCGCGAAGATTCCCTTTCCGGAACAGGCTCGGCCTTCTCCGGCTTGGCCCTGTTGGAACCCATTACATAAAGAAGCTGAGGATCGATCTCTTTGATGAATCTCGAAGGCTTGTTGCAGCTAGTCTGTCCGAAGAGCATTCTCTGCCTTGTCAGAACAATGAACATATCCTTCTTGGCTCTTGTTATCGCGACATACATGAGCCTTCGTTCTTCCTCAGTATCGTCTTCACTCTGGATGGACCTGTAACTCGGGAAAACGCCTTCTTCAGAACCGATGAGGAATACCGCACCGAATTCAAGGCCCTTTGCACTGTGTATCGTCATGAGCTTGACGAAGTCATCATTCTCATCGTATGAATCACCTTCGGTGAAGAGCGATGCATTCTCAAGGTAGAGTCCCAGGATGCCTTCCGTCGTATCACTTGTTGCCGTATCAAAGAAGAAATCGTCATCGATCTCGACCGGGGCGTCATCATTATCGTCACCGGTATCTATCTCGATCTTCGACATGTCGACGGCTTCCGCCCTGTGCGCTTTATCGTACTCGGCGGCTTCAGACAAAAGCTCCTTCAGGTTCTCGACTCTGTCAATTACTTCACCCTTTTTCTCACGTTCCGCTATTACCGCATCGATTATTCCGGATTCATTCTCGACGTAATCGACGAATGCCGCGAAATCCTTCTCGTTCTTGAGGAGTTCGTCCCGCATCTCATAAATGAGTTCGGTAAACGGTATGAGCTTGCCTGCCGCCCTGATCAGATCGGGATAATTGCGGCAGTTGACTGCAACTTCGAACATGCTGATGCCTTCATCCATCGCGATCTGCCTGATCTTCTCTATGGTCTGGTCACCTATGCCTCGCTTGGGAACGTTGATTATCCTTTCAAAAGCAATATTGTCACCGGTATCGTAGATGATCTTAAGGTAGGACAGCGTATCCTTGATCTCACGTCTGTCATAGAACCTCATTCCGCCATATACGCGGAACGGGATACCCATATTGTGCAGCGAAGTCTCTATGTTACGCGACAGAGCATTCATCCTGTAAAGGACCGCACAGTCAGAGAACTTGAACTTGCCCTTATCGACCATCATCTTGATGGTCTTCGCAACGAAGGAAGCCTCTCCCTGGCTGTCATCAGAGAGCATGACGACCACCTTGTCACCATCTTCGCCGCCGGTCCTGAGCGTCTTGCTCTTGCGTTTCCTGTTATGTGCGATGACACAGTTTGCGGCATTGAGGATATTTGCTGTCGACCGGTAATTCTGCTCGAGCTTTATTACCTTTGCACCCGGAAAATCCTTCTCAAAGCTCAGGATAAGCCTTACATCAGCGCCTCTGAACGAATAGATCGACTGGTCGTCATCACCTACGACGCATATATTGCGGTAGCCGCCTGCCAAAAGCATTACAGCCTTATACTGCGGCATGTTGGTATCCTGGTACTCGTCCACCATGATGTATCTGAACTTGGATCTGTACTGCTCGCAGATGTCGGTATGACCCGAAAGAAGCTTTACCATGTTGACGAGTATGTCATCAAAATCCATGGCGTTGTTTGCAAGGAGTTTGTCTGAATATCTCTTGTAGACTCTGGCGACAACTGCACCGAAAGGAGATTTGCCCTCCAAAGCCTCATATTCTTCAATGCTCTGAAGCTTGTTCTTCGCGCATGAGATGGCCATGAGAACAGACTTGGGCTTGTGCTGGCTGTCAGGTATGTCGAGTTCCTTCATGGAATCCCTGACGAGCTTGAGCTGATCGTCGGAATCTATTATCGAAAAATTCTTGTCATATCCCAAAAGATCGGCATGACGTCTAAGGATCCTTGCGAAGATGCTGTGGAACGTACCGCACCAGATAAACTTAGAACTGTCGCCTACGAGGCCCGCAAGTCTCTCACGCATCTCACCCGCTGCCTTATTGGTGAACGTTATGGCGAGAATGGAAGAAGGCGCCGCTTGGACATGCCTCATGAGATAAGCGATGCGGTAAGTAATGACTCTGGTCTTGCCTGAGCCTGCGCCCGCAAGGATAAGAACGGGGCCCTCAGTCTGGGTTACCGCCTCTCTCTGCTCGTCATTCAGTCCTTCAAGAAGGTCAGAACAATCAGGCGAGTTTGAAGGCGCCTGCTCAGTCTGTCCGTATATCTCTTCGAGCTCGTCAAAAAAACTGCGGCTCTCGTTATTATCAAATCCGTTATCTGCCAAAAGTGGTTCTCCAGCTTTCCGTTATTTTATCTTACAGATTATAACAGTAAAGTCCGTAAAATATGGGGACATAAATAGGACTTATTCCTCAAAAACCACCCTCAGGAGTCCTTCGTTCTCTTCCGCTGCCGCCGCGCACATACGTCTTAATTTCTGCATGTATTTGCCCATCGTCGTCTCCGGGATCGATGCTGAAGAAAAAACTATTATCCAACCTTCGCACTGCTCAGTCAGAACATCGTGAAGCGCGTCAAGATTTGCCCCGTAGTAGTCCGGGACCGGAATGGTCTTAGCGATCTTCTCGTGAAGCTCGTCAGGTGAATATACGTCTTTCAGATCTATAACAAATTCAGTCATTTCTGTCCCTCCCCGTACATCAGGGTGAAAGTCTTGTAATGGTCCTTGGTGTAATATATGAGTCCGTCGTTGGAGAAGACTATTCTTTTCGCACCCCTGGAAGACTTTCCGAGCGTATCGATGTCGCATTCGGTGTAGCGCCTCCCCTTCTTCTCCGGAAGCTGACCTTCATAATTGCCGTAATAGTCACCGCCAATGCATTTCCCCGGGGCGTAATCCTCAAGAGAACCGCCGCTCCAGCCAAGCGACCTGGCTTCCTTCTTGGTTATGTAATTCGGCGGCAATTTATTGTAAGTGTGGATATACAGGGCAACTTCCTTGGCGCTGTCGTAAGTTCCGTTCTCATCGATCTGAGCCTTCTGTTCGGTCTTTTCTGCTGATGCAGAGGCAGTCTCTTCTGACGTTTCTTTAGTTGTCTCAGAGGCCTTGGTCGTTACGGGAGCAGTAGTTTCCGTAACAGATGCAGTCGTTCCGTTCGTGCGTACGGGACTCTTCCGTTTGACGCATCCGGTCATCATCGAAAGCGTCATGGCACATATCACCATGAAGAGCGCAATGATCTTTCCGGTCTTTTTATTCAGATGTCCATACATTGGCTTAACCTCTTCCCTTTATTCCTTTAGTGAGATTTTATCACGGTCCGATCTCCGATCAATGTTACTTTTCTTTCGGTTCAGACGACCGTAAACTCAAACGTAAACTTTTCGATTCCAAATGTTTACGAAATAGTTTACGCGGTCATTCCGGGATGAAGTCCGCAACAGGGACCGACTTTCCCGCTATGTTTGAAAAAAAGAGGGGTGCCTCATAACAAAATGAAACACCCCTTCTGATCGATCACTTAAGGATTACTTTCTTACGAGAGCTTCAGTCTCCTGAGCGATTGCGAGCTCTTCGTTTGTAGGGATAACGCAGACTGTTACCTTTGAAGAAGGCTTGGAGATGATAGCTTCCTTGCCTCTGAGGCCTGCATTTACGGACTCGTCGAACTCAACGCCCATGAACTCGAGACCTTCGCACATAGCTTTTCTCATGTGGTCTGTGTTCTCGCCGATACCTGCAGTGAATACGATAACATCAACTCCGCCCATTGCTGCAGCATAGGAACCGATGATCTTCTTGCCCTGGTATGCGAACATGTCGAGAGCGAGTCTTGCTCTTTCGTTGCCTTCGTTAGCAGCCTTCTCAAGATCCCTGAAGTCGGAAGAAACGCCGGAAACACCCTGAACGCCTGACTTCTTGTTGAGAAGCGTATCAACCTCATCAGGTGTAAGATTCTCGTTCTTCATAAGGAAAGGAACGATAGCGGGATCGATGTCACCTGTTCTTGTACCCATGCAGATACCTGCAAGAGGTGTAAGACCCATTGATGTGTCCTGGCACTTGCCGTCCTTGACTGCTGCGAAGGAAGAACCGTTGCCGAGGTGACATGTGATGATCTTAAGATCCTCATACTTCTTGCCGAGGAATTCAGCAACCCTGTGGCTTACATAACGGTGGGAAGTACCGTGGAAGCCGTAACGGCGGATGTCGTACTTCTCGGACAGCTCATAAGGAAGAGCATATGTGTATGCCTTTGCGGGCATTGTCTGATGGAATGCAGTATCGAAAACTGCAACCTGGGGTGTGCCTGCGGGAAGAACGTCCTCGCATGCCTCGATACCGATGAGGTTTGCGGGATTGTGAAGAGGGCCCAGAGGGAAGCAATCCCTGATGACCTTCTTAACGTCGTCGTTAACGATAACGGAAGCGCTGTAGAACTTACCGCCGTGGAGTACTCTGTGACCTACAGCAGCGATCTCGGATACGTCGGAGATAACGCCGTGATCCTTATCAACTAATGCGTTGAGGATCATCTGGACAGCGACCTTGTGATCAGGCATGGGTTCTGTTGAAACGAACTCATCCTTGCCTGCCGGCTTATATGTGAGCTTGCCGTCGATACCGATTCTCTCAGCGTTTCCCTTTGCGAGGACTGCGCCTGTATCGATGTCGAAAAGCTGGAACTTTGCGGAAGAGCTTCCGCAGTTGATGACTAAGATCTTCATTAGACTTTTCTCCTGTATTTAGTGTTGCTTTATCGGTCAGCTCTTAAGCCTGTGCAGCCTGAGCCTGAACTGCTGTGATAGCTACTGTTCCTACGATGTCATCGGCATTGCAGCCTCTGGAAAGATCGTTAACGGGAAGTGCAAGGCCCTGGAGGACAGGTCCGTAAGCGGGAGCCTTGGCAAGTCTCTGAACGAGCTTGTATCCGATGTTTCCTGCTTCGAGTGAAGGGAAAACGAGTGTGTTGGCGTGGCCTGCAACCGGAGATCCGGGCGCCTTGAGCTGACCTACTTCTTCAACGAGAGCAGCGTCGAGCTGGAGCTCGCCGTCAACTACGAGATCGGGATACTTCTCTTTTGCGATCTTGACTGCTTCAGCAACCTTTGTAACGTCATCGTGCTTAGCAGAACCGTAAGAAGAATATGAGAGCATGGCGACCTTTGCGGGAGCGCCAATGAACTGCTCGAAAGACTCAGCGGAGAGCTTTGCGATCTCAGCGAGCTTATTGGAATCAACATCTGTGTTAACTGCGCAGTCAGCGAAAATGAAGAGACCGTGCTCACCAAGGTCGCAGTTAGGTACGTCGAGAAGGAAGAAGCCTGAAACGGAAGAAATGCCGGGCTTCATCTTGAGGAGCTGGAGAGCGGGACGGATGGTGTTTCCTGTTGAGTGGCATGCACCGGAAACGGCACCGTCGGCATCACCACACTTGCACATAAGGCAAGCATAGTACATGTAATCAGACTCCATCTGAGCCTGAGCCTTCTCGGGTGTGATGCCCTTCTTCTGTGCGTCAGCTATAGCAGCTGCTGTCTCTTCCTCGGAAAGACCCTTCTTCTCAGCCTTCTTCTTGGCAGCAGCTACCATTGTGTCTACGCCGCGGAGTTCGATGAACTTATCGATGTACTTCTGCTTATTGGGATCGTTGAAAGGATCTACGATGGTAGCTCCTGAGATGTCGTAACCTTCGGAATTCTTTGCGATCTCTTCGGGTGTACCGATAATGATAAGATTTGCCATGTCTGCCTTGAGGATCTTCTCTGCAGCCTCAAAAGTTCTCTTGTCCATGGACTCGGGAAGAACGATAGTCTTCTTGTCAGCTTTTGCTCTGGCAATGATGTCATCGATAAATGCCATATCTATTATCTCCTTTGGGTATTATTAATATAACGCGTAAAAGTATACTCGTTATAAAGGGGTTTTTCAATTCGTCAGACTGCCTTACGGACGCCCAGATTATCAGAGGCGAAAAACGTAAATCTGCCGTCGTTTTCCCTGAAGATCATATAGATCGCCGGACTCGAAGACCTTGTCGCTACGCGGGAGCCGATACAATTGCATGTAGCCCTGTAAAGATCGCGGTCATCCATATCATAAGCGATATCGAGAACATGGCTGTATTGTCTGTAAGCCTCCGCTCCACCGTAATTGCCGGTTGCGATGTAATATTTTCCGAGGATCCGTCTCTCATTGACGATACGGTTCTTGAGTTCTGTGTAGCTTTCGTTGTCGAGTTGTTTCATTCTGGCAAGGTTCGCCATGACGACGATGGATTCGCCGACATCGACGGTAACTGCGCGCGAACCGGAATAAATGTAGTTGATGCCGTTTTCTGTCTTCTCGTAAGCGTATGCGTAAAAAGGAACGCCGTCGACGTCCTTGCCATCCTTTACCAGTTTAAGAGCGCGGTCATAAGCACCCTGGGCGATAAGGCCGTTCTTTTCGAGGTCGTAGATCAGAGGGAGCCTGACGTTTGAAAGCTTGACTCCGACCACCTGCTTGAGGTTGGCTGCATCATCCCCGTCATCAGTTTCCTGGGCGCCTTCGTTATCGACGCCATATCTTTCATCAAGGCTTGCATTGCCCGGATCTGCTGTCTCGGGCGTATCGCGGTAGTAATCGGGCGAATCCACATAACGTGCGACGTCGAGCTGCTCGGGCCTTAATGCACCGGTCTCGTCAAAGATCGCGGATATGAGCATCTTTATCTCCTCGTAATCTCTTGTCGTGCCGTAAGCACAGTAATAACGAAGATAGGCTTCAAGCCACGCGATGTTATCCTCTGTCGTCTTGATGCCCTGCTGCTCTGCCGTGACCTTGTTTCCGGTAAGGCTCAGATACATTCCCGAATCGGAATGAAACCTGCTGACGACCCTGTTCTTCAGATTGCGCGCAGCTACTGCATCACCGGCTTCAACATAGCAGTCCAAAAGCCATGCCTGATCTGAAAGGTCATAGACCTGCGAGCTTTCCGCCGGCTGTGTGACGAGCCTTCCTGCGATCTTGTAGTATGTGGGGATCATGATGTCTTCGCCGTCGTGGCCAAGCATGAGTTTCTTCGTTCTTCCCCAGAGATAATTGCTGATAATGTTGTTCTCGGAAGCTATCTGCTCCCACTCGTATCCGGGAGATTCATGCTCTGTAAGAACGATCTGGGCTGCATTTCCGAAAGTCCTGACATAAAGAAGATAAGCAACGACTCCGGATATTGCGGCTACCAGAAGCAGTGCGGCTATTATTATCTGTTTTGTCGTAAAACGGGCAAGGAACGGGACTCTTGTACCGTTTCCTTTTTCTATGAACCTCAGAGTACGACGCTTCATTGCAACCAGCCTGCCTTATGAAATATAATTATCAGATGAATTATAACAGAAGTGAGGCTTAATCAACGATGCGGGTAATCGGAATTGTTGCGGAATTTAATCCGTTCCATCAGGGGCACGAAAACCTGATATCCCGTGCGCGAGAGGTCGTTAACGACCCAAGGGCGATCGTAATGCCCGTCATCTCAGAATCGTTCGTTCAGCGCGGCCTTCCGGCCGTCATTCCGGCTGATGTCAGAACAAAGCAGGCTCTCCGCTGCGGAGCCGACGTTGTCCTGGGACTGCCCTTCACTTACTCATGCGCCCCTTCCGCGCGTTTCGCACTGGGCGGAATAGCAACTCTTCTGGGAACCGGAGTAATAACCGACATAGCTTTCGGTTACGATGCGGGAACACCCGAACTTCTTAAGTCGATCGCGGATCAGACGGATGAGAATTCCCCCGAATTCAAAGAGGCTCTCAAAAACGCCCTTTCGGAAGGCAGCTCCTACCCTGCAGCACGCGCTGCCGCAGTAAAAGCTACTATCAAGGAAGCCGGAGATGAGATCGATGAGATCTTGAAGAGCCCTAACTCAATACTTGCACTTGAGTATCTTTCCGCATTAAAGAAGATCGACAAGCTTCACAGAGTCAATGTGATCATGATCCCCAGAGACCAGTCGCTTTCGAGCGCAACATCCATCAGGGAAAAGATAAACGGCTGCGCTCCTTCCTACAGTCAGGCGGCACTTTTCAAGGCTCTTAAGGATTCAATGCCGGACAAGGCGCTTGCTTCCATGCTTGGCTGCTACTCCGAAGGAGGATTCGCTTTTCCCGATCATACGGCATATATCCGCCGCGCTCTGCTCCATATTGCCGCCTCGCAAAGAACGATCGGCGATTCGGCATACATGGGTGATGACCTGGACGGATATCTCAAGAACCTCGTTTCTGACCTGAGACCCGGTGATCTGCCTAAAGACGACTATCAGCTCAAAGCCTTTTCAAAAAAGGCAGACACAAAACGTTTCACGATGACGCGCATCTACAGGGCGATAGCTTCATTCGAGGCAGGACAGGGAAATGATCTCGTCAAGCTTAATCATCCGCCCTACATAAGAGTGCTGGGCTTTAACCGCGAAGGCCGTTACTGCCTGAAGATAATCGGAAAATGCTCCAGGCTCCCCGTAATCAGCAATCCTTCCGATGCTCTAGAACTGTGTTCGGAAAACAGAGATCTCAAGAAAGTGTTCGATCTTGAGATGCGGGCATCCGCGATCGCGAACGAACTTTACGGCAGGGACATATCCTTCGCCTGGACCGCAAAACCCGTGATGTTATGAAATAAAAAAATCCCGCAGCGTTAACTGCGGGATTCGTTTTACTGATAAAAGTTACAGATTACTTATCTGCTTTAGCAGCCTTAGCAAGTCTGGACTTCATTCTTGAAGCAGCGTTCTTGCTCATGTGGCCCTTAGCAGCAGCCTGATCGACTGCCTTCTGTGTAGCCTTGAGTGTAGCCTCGACGTTCTCGCCTGCAGCAACATTTGCCTTAGCCTTCTTGATCGTCGAACGGATAGCTGTCTTCTTGCTCTTGTTAGCAACAGCCTTCTTCTCGGAAACTGTTACACGCTTGATAGCTGATTTAACGTTAGGCATTATATTGATCTCCTTCTAAATGGGTATCCTAATTTAACCAAAGGATTGTATCACGATTGCAAATTGTTATCAATACCCTTTGTAGCTTCATAAAGACCTATGCTGGCGGCAATAGTGATATTGAGACTGTCAATTGAATTTGAATGGTCGATCCTTATCGGACGCCCGATCTTCGAAAACTCCGCAGGCAGCCCCGTTGCCTCATTTCCCATTATCAGCGAAAATGGCTTTTCTATGACCGTTTCATGCAGTTTGGTGCTGCCGTCGAGCATAAACGGATACAGTTTGTTTCCCGGAAACTTCGCGGCATATTCTTCAAACGACGGGAATACCTCTGCCCTGACGCTTGCCGCCGCACCCATTGAAGCCCTGATGACTTTCGGATCGAAATGGTCGACAGCCGGCGGGATGATTGCAAGATCTCTGACCCCGAATCCCAGACAGCTCCTCATTATCGTGCCCATGTTGCCGGCGTTCGAAGGGTTGACGAGCACCATGTGGTTGCCGTTTTGAATATGCTCTTCCTTCTTTTCGATAACGCAGATAACGAAGCAGTTCTCTTTTTTCGAAAGGATGTTGAACGGCTTTTCCTCTACGGAAACAGGGATAACGTTACCGCAGAGTTCCTTTATCCTTGAGATCGTATCATCTGATCTGAACTGAGGATGAAGGATGACTGCGCTGACCTGCTCCTTCGCATGAAGGAGATATTCCATGACGACCGTTGCGCCAAGACCGTAAGTCTGATCGGAATCTTTCCTGTAGCTTGCTACCCTTATCAAAACAATATCCCCCGAAAATTCTTAATTATGCTATTATAACCTTAATTCTCATTCAAAGGATGGTGTTAAATATGGGAGAAAAGAAAGGAATGAGCGAACCTTATGCAGGTCAGCTCACATCAAATGCAAAATTATTCTCGATCCTGGCATACATTGGAGCACTCTGGCTTCTCGGTCTTCTCATAAGACCTGATAAGGAATGCCCCTTCGTAAGACATCACGTAAACAACGGAATACTCCTTCTCATCGGATTCGGTGCTTATTCCGTCCTCGGTGTCTTCATCGGACGTATTCCGTTTGTTGGCTGGATCCTTAACCTCGGTGTCTACGGCTGCCTCGTTTTCGTAATGGTCTTCGGGATCATTTCTGCAGCAAGGACAAGACTCTTCAACATTCCGCTCGTTAACGGGATCAAGATCGTTAAGTAATCAGTTATTATTTTGCATCAATGGCCCGTATCGTTTCCGGTGCGGGTCTTTTATTTGCAGTAAAGCCCGAAAACATATATAATTACCGCCGTGAGTATCGAGGTGTAGCGCAGTTGGTAGCGTACGTGCTTTGGGAGCATGGGGTCGCAGG